>ERZ777003.421-NODE-421-length-83523-cov-17.839627_pt1 | contig 83523 bp, 61 predicted proteins | sample MGYA00374956_ERZ777003 | MGnify/ENA primary metagenome ERZ777003 (study PRJEB29302, sample SAMN06268252) | bioreactor metagenome | isolation source: Joint BioEnergy Institute, California, USA | place: USA:Joint BioEnergy Institute, California, USA | collected...
CACCTTATGGCTCGGCGACTAAGCAACTCCTAGCTTTTTGGACACGCTCTTACGGTGTGGTCGTTACGCTCTCGCTCCCATGCGGCACGGTCCCGCCGAATCTGCGTGCGCGTCAGGCTAATCCCGATTCCGATCATCATCGCCGTGAATACCGGCGCCAGGAGTCGCGAGCCAGTATCCGCCGTGTCGTACTCCGCAGGGACGGACGCATACTTGAGCATCAGCAAACAGCATGCACTCAGGACACCATACGCGCCGATGTGCAGCAGCGCCCGAACCGTTCCTTGCCGTGTTACCGGGGTGTAATTTACCAGGGCCGCCATGGCGGACAGTCAGGATATGCCCACGCACGCCCAGGCATAGTGCCGCGTGACGTCGGCGAAATTGGGGGCGTTCCAATCGCGGCGAATCGGTAGGTCGTTTACCGTGGAGATCAGCCAACCTGCCACCCACATCACGGCCGCCGTGAGCGTGCCGGTTACGATGGTCGCGGACATCACCCGCAGCAACTGCCACGCCTGGGCAAAGGATCAGGAGCACTGGGGGATTGGTACGGGTCGGCCGGTAGTTCCATGGCGGTGCCTCCTGGTTAATGTTCATGCGCCTGCTGGCCGAGTCGGATCTGCTGCAGCGTCGAAACGATGCCGCAGAGAATCGCGGGAGCCAGGCAGCCCACCACGCAGACCTCCAGCACGCGCCCTAGCAAGGCGTGCTGGGGGATGAAGGTCGACCGGAGCATCATGATGGTGATGCCGAAGGCCAGCATGACGGGCTGTTGCCCCAGCATAGCTAACATGCCGCGGCGCGTGGCCGGGGTAGAGTTCGCTAAAGCTGCCAGGCTGGACATCAGCACGAAGGGAATGGCAGCCAGCATGGATGCCAGAAGGGCTTCACCGAATTGCAGACCGGTGGAAACTTCGCCGCGCACGGACGGGGTGAGGGCGTAGAGAAGCCCCCAGCACGAAGAAGAATCAAATGGCCGCCCCGATCAGACCGGCCACCGTGGCGGCGAAGACGCCCCGGCACCAACTGATGAATCTCGGAAAGGAGGCAACCGGTCGAATCGGCCTGCTGCCAGGATTCGTGGGTGATTGATGGGGATTGGCCGCTGACTGCATGCATCTACCCCGGCCAAGCGAGCGGCGCGCCAAGAGCCGGCGCTGCTCTAGACGCCATGATGCCCGGCGGGGGAGGGGCGATCAAAAACGCATGCCGGTGAAACCGCCGTCCACGTAGTAGCTGGCGCCGGTGATGAAGCTGCCGGCGACGGGGGCGAGCAACAGAATGGTTGCCCCGACCAGTTCATGCGGCTCGCCGAAGCGGGCCATAGGCGTCTGGGCCATGATGCTGGCCACACGCTGCGGATCGAGAATCTTGCGGTTCTGTTCCGCCGGGAAGAAGCCAGGGCATAAGGCGTTCACACGCACGCCGTAGGGGGCCAACTCGCGGGCGACGTTCTTGGTGAGGTTTTCGACGGCCGCCTTCGAAGCCGAGTACGCGAACACCCGCGACAGCGGCAGATGGCTGGTCACGCTGGCGATGTTGACGATGGCGCCGCCGCCGTTGTCGACCATGTGCTTGCCGAAGATCTGGCAGCCCCAGTGAACCGCGGTCAGGTTGCTGTGGATGACGCGTTCCCAGTCCTCGTCGGTCACTTCGAAGTAGCTGCTGCCGGAGTTCACGCCGGCGCCGTTGATGAGGAAGTCGACCTTGCCCCGGGCTGCCACGGCCGCGGCCAGCAGCTCCTCGATCGACTTGCGTTGCGAGACATCGACCGGCAGGAAGGCCGCCTCTCCACCCAGGGCTTTGATGGCCTCGACACGTTCGGCGCCACGCTCGGCCGAGCGGCCGGCGACGATCGTGAAGGCACCGGCCTGGGCGATGCCTTCGGCCAGCGCTCCGCCCAGCACACCCGTGCCCCCGATCACGACGGCGGTACGCCCGTGCAGGCCGAACAAGTGGCGGAGGTAGTCAGCGTTCATCAGGAGCCTCGGATCGGCGAACGGTACAGATGCGAGATTTCAACGGGTGGCAGGCTGGTGGCGTCCAGGGAAGCGGCGTCACCGCAAGACACCTAACGCGCGGCGCAGTGGAAACCGGCCCGCGGCCGGCTAAGAGGGCCGCGGGCCGGCACGGTGTTGCGCTATAAGCTTCGCGAGTTTAGTCCTTGGGGGGCCGGCGCTTGGAGAGCCAGTCGGTGTGGAACGTGCCCGGCTGGTCCACGCGCTCGTAGGTGTGGGCGCCAAAGTAGTCGCGCTGGGCCTGGAGCAGGTTGGCCGGCAGCCGCTGCTGACGATAGCCGTCGTAGTAGGTCAGGGCCGTGGTGAAGGCCGGCACCGGGATGCCCAGGTTGATCGCCGTGGTGACCACGTGCCGCCAGGCCGGCTGGGCGCTGGCCACAGCGTTGGTGAAGTACGGGGCCAGCAGCAGGTTTTCCAGATCCGGTTCGGCGTCGAACGCTTCCTTGATGCGATCGAGGAACTGGGCGCGGATGATGCAGCCGCCCCGCCACAGCAGCGCGATATCGCCGTACTTCAGCGGCCAGTCGTGCTCCTTGGCCGCGGCTTCAAGCTGCACGAAGCCCTGGGCGTAGCTGCAGATCTTCGAGGCGTAGAGCGCCTGCCGCACCTGCTCGATGAACTGCTTGGGATCGCCGTCGTACTCGCCATCCGGGCCGTGCAGCACCTTGCTCGCGCGGACGCGAGGATCCTTCATCGCCGAGAGGCAACGGGCGAACACGGCTTCGGTGACCAGGGTGCTGGGCACGCCCAGGTCCAGCGCCAGTTGGCTCATCCACTTGCCGGTGCCCTTGGCGCCGGCCCGGTCGAGGATCACGTCGACCAGCCGCTGGTTGGTCAGCTCGTCTTCGACGCTGAAAATATCGCGGGTGATCTCGATCAGGTAGCTGTTGAGCTCCCCGCGGTTCCACTCGTCGAACACGTCGTACAGTTCGTCGTTGGTGAGGCCCAGCACGTGCTTGAGCATGAAGTAGGCTTCGCAGATGAGCTGCATGTCGCCGTACTCGATGCCGTTGTGGACCATCTTCACGTAGTGGCCGGCGCCGCGAGGGCCCACCCATTCACAGCAGGGAATGCCGTTGTTGGGGCCCACCTTGGCCGCGATCGCCTTGAAGATCGGCTCGACCAGCGGCCAGGCCTTCTCGCTACCGCCGGGCATCAGGCTGGGGCCCTTGAGGGCGCCTTCTTCGCCGCCGGAAACGCCGGTGCCGATAAACAGCAGGCCCTTGCTTTCCACGTAGGCGGTGCGGCGCTCGGTGTCGGCGTAGTGGGTGTTGCCGCCATCGATGATGATGTCGCCAGGCTCCAGCAGCGGGATCAGGTCCTCGATCACGGCGTCGACCGCCGGACCGGCCTTGATCATCAGCATGATCTTGCGGGGCCGCTTGAGCGACTTGACCAGGTCGGTCAGCTCGTGGCAGCCGATGAAGTTCTTGCCCTTGGCCCGGCCCTGAATGAACTCGTCGACCTTTTCGGTGGTGCGGTTGTAGACAGCGACGGTGTAACCGCGGCTTTCCATGTTCAGGGCCAGGTTCTCGCCCATCACGGCGAGGCCCATCAGTCCGATATCGGCAAGCGTGCTCATCGACGGAGGTTCCGGGAAAAACGTGGGGCAAACGGCAAGAACGGGTGCCAGCATGGCACCAAGCCGCCATTTTCATGAAACCGGCCTAGGAAACAAGGGGCGCAACCGGCGGCACGGGCCGGCTCTTGCCGTATGCGGCAGGTTCGATGCGTTGTGCCCAGACCGCCTCCGATTGCCGTCTTGAAGCAGCCAGCGTCTCCCTGCCAGCAGAGCGGCCGGAAAAGGGGGGACATTGCCCTTGCCGCTGTGGGCGGTGCTCGCTATGGTCCTGCGACCTTTCTCCGGCGGAACTCGCGCCCGCCTTTCCCGCAAACGTCGCGGACGGAGTTGGCATGGTGGATACAGTTCGACAGCCTTCGGCATGTGGCGCTGCGACGGCCTGGGGCCGGTCGCGAGCCTGGCTGGTCGCGGTGGCCCTGGTGACGCCCCTGGTGGGTTGCAATTTCGAGGGCCGGCGGCTCAACGGCCAAGGTGTGCACCTGTTTCAGCAGGGGAACCTCGACGCCGCGCAGGTTGCATTCCAGCAAGCGCTAGCGCACGATCCGCAGAACTCCAATATCTACTATAACTTAGGCCGCGTACACCAGCAGCGGGGTAAGCAACTGCAGAGCCAGGCCGACCTGCAAAAGGCCGAGAGCTATTTCCACCTGGCGCTGGATCAGAACGACAACAACCGCGACTGCTACCGCGCGTTGGCCGTGCTGCTCCTGGAGCAGGATCGGGCCGAACAGGCGTTCACGCTGCTGGAAGGCTGGGCGATGCGCAGCCCCAAGTCGGCTGAGCCGCGGATCGAGCTGGCCCGGTTGTACGAGGAGTTCAACGAGCTGGAGCCGGCCAAAGAACAGCTGATGGAGGCCCTGAAGCTGGAGCCCAATCATCCCCGGGCATTGGCCGCGCTGGGCAATATCCACGAGCGGCAGGGCGATTACGCCCAGGCGTTGGCCGACTACAAGCGGTCGCTCTACTACGACCAGAACCAGCCGGAGGTGGCTTCGCGGGTGGCGGCGATCCAGCTTTCGATGCCGCGGCTCTCGCAGGCCGTTTCGGCTCAGCCGCCGCTGACGCCGACTATGGGCCGGACATTCACCACGCGCAACCGGTACTAAATCGCCGACGAACACGGATGGCACCGGCAAACATCAACGGTGCCGCATGAATTCGGATGCCCGGGAGCCCCCGGGGGCTCTGGCTGGCGTGTTACGCGCTCTCGGCCACCGCAACGGTTTCCGGCTCGGGGGCCGAGGCGGTTTCGGCGGGCCGGTAGCAATGCACCTTGTTCCGGCCGGCTTCTTTCGACTTATAAAGCGCTTCGTCGGCGTGCTTGAGAATGGTTTCGGCCGTGTCGCCTTCTTCGACGGCCGCCACGCCGATGCTGAACGTGATCGCCACACGTTCGGCTTCCATCGTGTCGAAGTTCTGCTTGGCGATCTCTGACCGGATGCGTTCCGCAATTGCGGCCGCCGTCTCCAGATCGGCCCCCGGCAGCAGCATGGCGAACTCGTCGCCGCCGTACCGCGCGACGAAGTCGTCCTCGCGCAAACGTTTCTTGATGAATTGACCCACGTGGGCCACCACGCAGTCGCCGGCCTGGTGCCCGTGGGTGTCGTTGATCCACTTGAAGTGATCGATATCGGTGAGGATCAGCACGAACGGCTCGCCTTCGCGCCGCCAGGTGCGGAGCATCAGGTCCAGCCGTTCGTCGAATGCCTTGCGGTTGGCCACGCCGCTGAGGGCGTCGGTCCGGGCTTCGCGGCGGGTGCGGTCGATCTCCTGGGCCTGCTGCTCAAGTTTGAGCCGGGCGTAGGTCAGGTCGTCTTCCAGCTTGCGGTTAGATTCCAGCACGCTGGCAATCTGGTCCAGTAGGGCGTGCTGAACGCCGCGGAAACTGGGATCGATGGGCATGTCGATCAGGTTCCGCCCCACCTGCTTGATCTCGCTGTTGTGTACGTCAACGTCGTTGTGCAACCGGTCGGCGGTGCTCAGCAGGTTGGCGAGCACTTTGAGCGTGACTTCGCGTTCTTTGCGGGCGCTGGACGAGCGCTTGACCGGTTTGCGGCTGGAGCGGCCCAGATAATAGCCGACCCCCACGCCGACGAAGACGCTGGCCAGAACCCACGGCAGTACGAACTGAAGCTGCGTCACGGTTGACCTTCCTTTTCGCCTGCACAGCAGCCGGCAGGTGGTCGGCTGCGGCCGGCATGCCCCCCCTCGCAGTGCGGGATCGCCGAAACAGCACCAATTCGCCCGGCTGCTATGGAAGGCTATGCCTGTCCGCGCTGTCAGGCCAGTGGTGCTTGCTGGTTCTCGGCCCCGTGCGCTTGGCGAGAAGGCCCCGGCCATTCCGCCGGAAACGGCCCTCCATCGTCAAACGTACACGGAAAGCATAGATCACAACAAGCCGCTGGGGGGCCGGGGGAAGCAGCGGTTTTGGGCCGCTGCATACCGCGACGGCCGGGATACGGAAAAGCCGGTTGTAACGAGCGTGCGACGCGCTAAGGGCTTATCAGCCAATATCGCCGCCAACGTGCCGCGGCGTGAACTAATCTTGCATGTTCCCTGCGCCGAAACGCGGAAAGCTTTTCCGGGGGGGCGGTTTGGCGAGAACGCCAGGCCCGCCGCTCCGGACGAGAGAAGCCGCTGGCAGACTGCCGGATTCACCGCAGCCCGACAAAGGCCGACGACGTCTGCCGCAACCTTGGTATTGAAGATCCCTCCACCCGTTGCAGCTTGAGCGTCTGCTCCATGCCTGTTGTCCCGCAACGCATTCTCACCCTCGAAGGCCGCCCCGGTGACGGTGCGCGCATCGAACAGGTGTTGATGCATGCGCCAGGAGTGACCGAACTGATGTGGGGGACCTACGAACTGGTCATTGCGCCGGCCTGCGGTTGCGACATCGGCCAGTTGATGGCGTCGCAGGCATTCGATGCGGTGCTGCTGTGTTTGGGGGCCGGGCTGACCGATCCGGCTCCGCTGATCGCCCAATTGCTCGACGCGGCCCCCTATGCGCCCATCGTGGCGATTGCCGACGAGGCCGATGACGAACTGGCCCTCCGGGCGGTTTGCCTGGGTACGCAGGATTACCTGCTGTGGAACGAACTGACCGCCCGTTCGCTTGCCCGCGCGATCCGCGCCTCGATCGAACGGTGCTGGGCCAAGCAGCAGATTGCGGAAAGCCGGCTTTCAATCGTGTGGCGGTTGGCCAAGGCCGCCGAGTGCCGCGACGAAGTCACCGGCAATCACGTGGTTCGCGTCGGTTGCTATAGCAAGATCCTGGCCGAAGCCCTGGGCATGGATCGCCAGTTTGTCGAGGCGATCTTCGTTACGGCCCCGCTGCACGACATCGGCAAGATCGGCATACCGGATGCCATCCTGCGCAAGCCAGGGCCGCTCACGGCCCAGGAACGCGCCGTGATGCAGATGCACTGCGAGATCGGCGAACGGATCTTGCGCGACGACTCCAAGGCCATGGGCGCGTTTCGCGCCTGGCGCGGGTTGCACCCGCACGGCGAACGCTTCGAACCCGTCGACAGCCTGTTGGAAATGGCCTGCACGGTCTCGCTGACCCACCACGAACGCTGGGATGGCCGCGGCTACCCGCGGGGCCTGGCCGGAGAACAGATTCCGCTGGTGGGCCGTATTGTGGCGATGTCCGACGTGTTTGATGCGCTGCTTTCCGAACGACCGTACAAGCGCGCGTATTCCGAAGACGAAGCCCTGGCCATCCTGGAACAGGAAGTCGGCCGGCAATTCGATCCCGAAATATACGCGGCACTGCTGCGCTCGCTCGACGACATGCGGCAAGTGCGTGAGGAGTTCAACGACTCCCATTGCGAGGAGCACGAGCTGCCGTTCGTGCTCGCGCCCGACAGAAATTGATCCGAGGGATTTGCACCCATGTTTGATAACTGGTGCCAAGGCGGCCTGATGGCTCAACCAACATCGAACCTTGCGTCTGGTGGCGTAGGTGACCTGGTGGCCGGACTGCTCCTTGGCGACTATGGCCCCGCACCGCAGTTCGAACTGGTGGTCGTCATGGTGTACGGCATCCTGCTGACGCTGTTGGCAGGCATGCTGATCCGTGAAACACGCCGCCGGTCCGATCTTGCGCGCGATCGCGACCTCAACCTGCTGGCCAGCCGGATCCTGCAGCAGATGCGCAGCCTGACCGGTGACGTGGTCACCGGGCTGGGGAAGTACGCCGCGCAGATCGAGTCGGTGAGTCGGGCCATCGTGCATGCCTCGGCCGAAGATCGTCCATTCCTCCAGCAGCGGCTGGTCGAACTGATGCAGCAGATGGTTTCGGTTAACCGCGCGCTGCAAGCCCGATTGAACGAAGCCGAAAATCAACTGGCCCAGCAGCGCGACCAACTGGCGCGGCATGCCTCGGAAGCCCGCACCGATGCCCTGACGGGACTGCCCAATCGCCGCGCCTTCGACGAAGCATGTGCCCGCAGCCTGGCCGAGTGGGAACGGTTTGGACACCCGTTCTCGCTGGTGCTGCTGGACGTGGACCGTTTCAAACAGTTCAACGATCAGTTTGGGCACGTGGCCGGCGATACCGTTCTGCAAGCCGTGGCCAGCAGGCTCTCGTGCGGCCGGGCAAGCGATACGGTGTGCCGGTTTGGCGGCGAGGAGTTCGCCATCCTGCTGAACGATACCGCGCTACCCGAGGCGCTCCTGCCGGCCGAACTCGCCCGGCAACAGTTGGCCCAGCAAGTGGTCATGATCGACGGTAAGCCCCACCGCGTGACCGTCAGTGTGGGCGTGGCCACGGTGCTGGCCGAGGAAACGGTGAACAGCCTGCTTGAGCGCGCCGACGCGGCCTTGTATGCTGCCAAACAGGCCGGGCGAAACTGCACCTGGTATCACGACGGCGAACAATCCCACCCCGCAAGCGCGGTCTTGGGATTGATGCCGCAGTTCGCCACGGTCAGCAGCGCCGAGGAAGAGGCGTTTCCAGAAACCCTGCCGCTGGAGAGCCGCAGTTGCTACCCGGCCAGCGAGGCCAGCCTGGCCAGCAGCATTGCCGAACTGGAAGCCGTGTGCAGCGAACTGCGCCGCCAGTTCGAGGAAAAGATGGGCAGCGCGGCCGCCACCAAGGCGTAACCGTTACCGCACATTGCCCCCGGGCGAGACACGCGGGGCGAAAGCCTCGCAACCGCGCCTTCACCGCTGCCGCAGCAAGCATCCTTCTCTGGTAATCCCTCGACTGCTGTTTGACCGGGGGACTGCCTTTGCTATGGTCCGCGCCCCGGGCCACCAGGGGGAGTCCGTCACTTTGCTTGGACTGCTATCAAGGCAGTCGCTGCAACTCCAGGGAGGGAGTCATGCACGCATTGGGCACCTTCGCCCACGCTTATCGTTGGGCATTTCGATCCGCGGTGTTGCTGGTTACCGCGGGGCTGCTTGTGGGGTGCGGACTGGAACCGCCGCCACAGCGTCAAACCTCTACGCAACCAGAAACCCAGCCGGTTTCACACGTACCGCCAGCGGCCCAAACCGGCGAGACTATTCGTATCGCGTCGTTCAACATTCAGGTGTTTGGCCAGGCCAAGCTCGACCAGCTCGACGTGATGCAGCGGCTGGCGCACATCGTCCGCCAGTTCGACGTAGTCGCCATCCAAGAGATTCGTTCCAAGGAACAGAACGTCCTGCCGACGTTTCTGCAATTCATCAATGCCGACGGTTCGCGGTACGACTTTGTGATCGGCCCCCGACAGGGACGCACGAGCAGCAAGGAACAGTATGCCTTTGTCTATAACTCGGCCACGATCGAATTGATGCCCGACTCGGTATACGTGGTGCCCGATCCCGAGGATTTGTTCCACCGTCCGCCGCTGGTAGCCGGCTTCCGCGTGCGCGGTCCGCCGAACCCGTTCACGTTCACGCTGATCAACATTCACACTGATCCGGACGAAGCCGACCTGGAAGTGGATGCCCTGGCTGATGTCTATCTCTCGGTGCTTCAGCAGCCCGGCGCCGACGATGACGTGATCGTGCTGGGCGATTTGAACGTTAGTGATCGCAAGCTGGGCCGGTTGGGGGCGATCCCTGGCATGATGTGGGCGATCAGCGGCGAGCCGACCAATACGCGGATGACGCAGACCTACGACAATTTACTGTGGCTGCGACAGACGACCGAGTTCACCGGACGCAGCGGCGTTTATAACCTGATGGACGAATTGGGCCTGACCATGGAGCAGGCCTTGGCGATCTCGGACCACATGCCGGTTTGGGCCGAGTTCAGCGCGGTCGAGGCTCCGCTGGTGGCGGCCGCGCCAGACCAGCCGCGGCGGCAACGCTAGACGTAATCCTCCCTCAATCTGGCCGGGTATGCATGGTTTCTGATGGATCGATCGCGGTTGTCAAAACCGCGAAATTGACCTTGCCATTTCGTACACGCCAGAGAATGATGACTTCAGTGGGTCGTGCGAGACGCGGCACGACGGACTAGAGGCTGCGAGGTGGCTGGGTGGCTCCCGGTCGAAGCGGCGGGTTCTAGTGAAAGGAGGTGATCAGTGTTATCTGACTGTACGAGCCATGTAGGTGGTTCCGCCTGATGACAGTCGGCGGGCTGTCTCCTAAACCAGGCAGCCATCACCACTCGTAGGATCACTTCCGATCAAAACTACGAGTCAAACGGGCCCGGTCCTCTGCACGCACAGGGGGCCGGGTTCTTTTTTGCGCTCTAGCGGGGGGCACGGAACGCCGTGGGTCTGCGACGCGGGCCGAAAAATCACTCAGATCTGCCCGCTCTTCTTTTGCATGACTTCTGCCACGGCCTGACGTATGGCCGACGCCGACTCTCGCCCAAAGCGTTTCTGGTATCGCCGCATCAGGGGGTAGCCAAGCCGCGCGAGGAGGTGTCCAGGTTGCGAGAACGCCAGGATGTCGTAGTGGACTTCGCCGTTGGGCAGCATCTCTACCAGGAAGCATTCTTCGCCCCGGCCGGCATGTCCCGGCAACGTACCGTAGGCAAAGCCGAATCGTCGCTTTGTCCCGGTGTCCTCGTCGATTACGTAGACGATCCGGCACGGATTGACCCACCATAAACCGGCGGCTTTGGCGACGATGGCCAGGACGGTGCCGGGCACAAGGGGCGCATCTGCTGGCGCAATGCTCAACCATGAAAGGCCAAACTGCCGCCAACCACGGAACGCGTCGCATGCGGCGGCGAACACGGCTTCGCCTTGCCCGAGCAGGCAGCGAGTGTGATCGACGCGGTAGCCTTGTGGCGGCTGCGTGGCGGTGGCTCCGATGGCCTCGTAGGTGAAGGTCCGTCGCTGCTGCCGCGCGAGCCATTGGGCGACTTGCCCGGGCGATGGTTGGCGGAGCGACGGCAGGGCGTCCTGCCAACCGACGCCGCAAACGTGAGGGCGGGGATCGTGCTGGGGATGCTCGTGAGACATGCTCGTGATGATGCGACGCGGCCAAGGTTCCGCGCAAAAATTTAGGCCGACTCCAGCCCGCCATGATAGCGGGCGAGTCGGCCTCTCTCGCTGTATCGTGTCATGCGGCCGCAGAGCGGGCGGCCGAAGGGTTCCGCCTAAAGTTACTTGCTGGCGGTCTTCTTGGCGGCCGGCTTCTTAGCGGCCGGAGCCTTCTTGGCAGCGGAGGCCTTGGCCTTGGGCGAAGCCTTCGGCTTGGCGGCCTTGGCTGCCTTGGTCGCGGTGGTCTTGGCCGCAGCCTTCTTGGGCGAGGCCTTCGCCTTGGTGGCGGCCGGCTTGGCAGCCTTGGCCGGAGCCTTCTTGGCGGTCGAGGCCTTTGCCTTGGGCGAAGCCTTGGGCTTTTCAGCCTTGGCCGGCGACTTCTTCGCTGTGGGCATTCTATCGCTCCTGAAGATGACGCCCCGAACTCCAAAGTCCTCTTCCTCAGGGCGTCCAGCGGGAAGAGGTTTCCGCCGTACAGGTGGCGGATGGTTTCGTCCGTGCTTGTTCACCCAGGCCCGCAGGTCTAGGTGTTTGATGCCCTAACTGGCGGCAGGCAAATGCGAGGCGCGGTTATCAACCCGCAAGAAGCTTTGCTTGCCGAGTGATCGTATCAACCGTGTATCCGTACTCCGTGCTTGAGGCACGCGTGGTTGCAAAGCCCAAGGAGTCAGCCAGAAATCGGGGAACACCTGCCAGGTGCACTGCGGCTCGCCTTCCTCCGCGGCCGGAGCAACCAGCCAAGGCGGGTTCCTCATATCATGCCGGCCGTTCGCCATGGGGGGCCCTGTCTTGCCATGGGGGCGTGTCCCGGGCCCGGCCGATTTCTGTCTTATTTCAGAGGAGCGTGTTCCTTGTAGGGGGCGGCGATGCGAGCTCGAAGCATGGGGCGTTTCAAGAGAAGGAAGCCGCCGGCCACGACGACTTCAGATCACTGATCATGACTCCCATGTCTGCGAGTGGTCCGTCCTCCATGCCGCCCAAGGTTATTGACGTTCGCGCGACCGTCGCCACCTTGGATTGTGCCACCCGGTTGGCCTGTGGAGAGCTCACCAAAGCGGCGCTTCCGGCGAGGGCTGCGTAGGTATCACTAATAACCTTCGCCCGTTGCGCCAAATTGAAGCAACTTAACCGCACTTACGTCAAGGCGGATCGGAACATTCTGGTCAAGTTCTACAACTTTTTTTGCTCATGACATGGTTAGAGGCCCTCATACCAACCGCTAACGTAGGCGCGGGTCGGTTCAACTGCTGATTTGACAACCGCGCCGCGACCTTCATCGTCGCGCGCTAAACCTCCTTGTGGCGGACGGCGGGCAGCGTTCCACGTTAAATGCTCCCGTTCGCAAGGTGCGGGGACGCGGCCGCGTGGTGCTGTAGCGCCGGTCAAACGTGTAATGGCCGCGCGACGGTTGGTAGACTGGTACGCTGTCCGCCGCCGGGGATGGTTGGCTCGTTGGACCTGCCGCGGCGCGGCCTCAAAAAATGTGAGCAGTCGGGTGCCCCACTATGGCCGTTGATTCCTCGCTGGCGTTTGCTTCGATCCGCACCCTGGGCCGTCATCTCCGCGCCAAGCGGTTCACCTCGCTGGAACTTACCGAGTTCTTTCTCGACCGGCTGCGACGTCACGGCCCGCGGCTCAACGCCGTGGTCACACTCACCGAGGATCTTGCCCGAAGCCAGGCCCGGCAGGCCGACGAAGAGCTTGCCCGGGGGATCGATCGTGGCCCCCTGCACGGCATTCCTTACGGCGCCAAAGACCTGCTATCGACGCCCGGCATTCCGACCAGTTGGGGCGCCGCCCCGCTTCGCGAGCGCATTCTGGAGGACGAGGCGACCGTGGTCCGCCGCCTCCGCGAGGCCGGCGCGGTGCTGTGCGCCAAGCTGGCCATGGTGGAGATCGCCGGGGGGCTGGGGTACGACCAGGCCAACGCGTCGTTCACCGGGCCGGGGTTGAATCCCTGGGCCACCGACCGCTGGAGCGGCGGTTCGTCCAGCGGTTCAGGCTCGGCCGTGGGAGCCGGCCTGGTGCCGATGGCGATTGGCTCAGAAACCTGGGGCTCGATCATGACGCCGGCCGGCTACTGCGGCGTCACCGGGCTGCGTCCGACCTATGGCCGTGTCAGCCGCCACGGCGCGATGGCCCTGAGTTGGACCATGGACAAGTTGGGTTGCCTGACCCGGACGGCGGACGACGCCGGGCTGGTTCTGGAGGCCATCGCGGGGCACGACCCCAACGACCCGACATCGTTGCGCAGCACGTTCACCTACCGGCGTCTCAAGCCGAACCGCCGCTGGAAGCTGGCACGCCTGGCTGGCGACGTCGAGCGGGTACAGCCTGAGGTCCGGGCTGCCTTTGAAACCTCACTCGAGGTATTGATGGCCGACGCCGACATCGCGCAGGTGAAACTGCCCGACCTGCCCTATAGCCTGGTGGCGAGCGTCATCATCAATTGTGAAATGGCGGCCGCGTTTGAAGGCCTCATCTCATCCGGCGATATCTGGGAAATGACGGCTCCCGAGGATTGTATTGGCGCGCACGCGGCCCAATTGATACCCGCCAAGGACTATATCAATGCCCTGCGCATCCGCCGCAAGATCCAGGTGGCCCTGGACGAGTTGCTGCAACCTTATGACGCCCTGGTGATGCCCACGCTGGCCACGGTGGCTTCGCCGATCGACCGTGACTTTGCCAGCTATCACCGAGGCTGGGGGCTGCCCCCCCTGGGAGGCGGCGAGAATGCCGCAGGCATCCCGGCGATCACCGTCCCCAATGGATTCGGGGAATCCCAACTGCCGACCGGTTTGAAGTTTGTCGGCAGGGCCTTCTCGGAGAACCGGCTGCTGAATCTGGCGCGCGCCTACCAGCAGCGCACCGCGTGGCACGCCGAAGTGCCGCCGGAGTTCAAGGGCTGAGTGCTGGCTGGTCGTTGCTGACGTGCGTAGTTGTCGTTACAGGCCTGCCCGAAGCGACAGCCACAGGACGCCCCCGACAAAGGCAGCCAGCAAACCGGCCATTTTCATCAGGTCCACGCGGCGCCGCTCCACAGCCTGGGGCAGCCGCCAGGTGGTGATATTGCCTTCGCGCAACCGTTCGGCCCCGCAGCGGGGGCAACAAGTATCGCGCAACCGCATGGTGCCAGAACAGTTCCAGCAGATCCGCCCGCTCTGGATCGCGGTACAGCGCTGGCTATTGCGAAGGCTTTGCCCCAGGTGGCTCGAATCACATAGTGTTGTCACGACAGCACCTCACTGACGGGACCGTCGGGCGGGGATGGTTCGCTCACGTGAGTCTTGAGCGTAGCGCGAGCCACCGCGTTACAGCTTTGGTCCGGCTTCCGCGGGCGTGGGGGACGCACGCGACTGGCCCTGGTAACCGGTGCTATCGCCCCCCCGGCTAGGATTGCGCTCCCCGTTCCCAGCCAACAACACGGGACTACAGACCGGCCAACCGGAATGACCGCCGCCACTGGTCCAGGTCGAATAATTGTCCTATTCGCCTTCGGCAGCCGGAGCGTGCCGACTCAATCAACTCTTGGTCACGGTTTACGCTTTACGAATGACGAAAAGTCCGGCCAACCGTTCGCACCGGACCTATCTGACGCAAAAGCCGTACTTTCCTTGTTTTCTCACATGCGTGACCGGCTCTGCTCCGCAGAGAGCAAGCGAGCAGATTAGATGCCCCCCAACGGTGCAATCGCGATAATCGGTAGAAGCTGTCGTGCGGACCAACAACGTCCGTTGGCGGCGTTTCTGGATGCAGTGCTATCGGCTCGCCAGCTCATACCAATCGACGGGCCGATCAAAGCGGTCGGCACCGTGAGCTAGATGGGCCAACGCCGTGTCGGCCGGCAGCCACCGCTGAAGTTCGGCCAGGTTCCGCCGCTGGCTCAGGTCCGATGCGTGCGGCCGGGCGTCGTTGAGTACTACGGCCGCCACGCGGAGGTTGCGGCGCTGGCACGCTTCGGCGGTCAACAGCGTCTGGTTGATCACGCCCAGACAGTTGTCGGCCACGATCACGACCGGCAGTCGAAACTCCACCGCCAGGTCGGCCACCAGATCGTGGTCGCTGATGGGCGAGAGAAAGCCGCCGGCGCCCTCGACCACAACCACTTCAAAGGACTGCCAGGCGGTGAGGCCTTGCCGTAAAAGCTGCCGATCGATGGCGCGGCCCTCGGTCGTCGCGGCCAGGTGGGGAGCCAGCGGGGCTTCAAAACATTGGGGGCAAACGGCTGCCAGGTTCAATGGGCGGCCTGCGGCTTCCCATAGCGCCAGGGCATCTTCGGCAATCAGCCGGTCGCCTTCGCGGCGGCAACCACTGGCGGCCGGTTTGTAGACGCCCGCCCGCCGGCCCGCTTCGGCCAACTGCCGCGTGATCCTGGCGGCCACGTAGGTCTTGCCGACTTCGGTACTGGTGCCGGTGATGAACAGGCCGGTTGGCATGCTTGGTTTGCGGGGGCGGTGGACGGATCGGGGCCAAATGAACAAGAGCCGGGCGGCGCTCATGCGCAACCCGGCTCTCAATATATCAATTGTGCCGTGAGCACTAGTGGCCGGGCGGCGGAGGCAGCGTGACGCCGCTGGCACCCGCGGCCGGCGTCGGCGCGTTCACCTGGGCCACGATCGCTTTGCGGAGCCAGGCCAGCGTGGCTTGGAACTCAGGCATGTCGGCCACTACGCGGTACTGCGGATTCTCGGCCACCGATTGATACGCCTGAAGTGACTTGCCCAGCGCTTCGACGTTGGCTGTCTTTCCTGGCTGGAACACTTCCGGCGGCAGGGCCAGGTAACGCCGCCAGGGATCATCCAACCGCCGGCTGAGTGCCTGCCACGAGCTGGCCAGGTGCTGCTGAGTTTCGGCGGGCGAATCCGCGGCTGGCGTCGGCATTTGGGGGGCCGGCGGCTGCACGATCGCTTGCGCCGTCGTTACCGGGGTGAGCTGGGCAGCCCGATCGGGACGCGACAGGTTCGTGAGCATCTCTTGCAGACGCGCGGCTTCGGTCGGTTCGCCCCGAGCGTAGTAAATCTGCGTGGCAGCCGGATCGGTCTTGAGCGAAGCGCCATCCAGGGCCACGCCGACGAAGAGGCCGCGGGTGCGCGAGTATGAATAGATCTCGGCCCTGAGTTGCACGTCGGTACCGATCTCGGCCTGGCGTCCCACCGGGCCGGCGGCCACGGCGGCATCGGCCCCCAGCGTGATCTTGCCGCGCATCATGGCATCGACCGATTCGCGATTGCGGAAGATGAGCACCACGTCGGTCGAGAGCGCGCCGGCCTGGAAACCAAAGCTGCCCCCGGTCAGCGTGACGAACTGCGGCGGACCCCAGTTGCCCTGGGCGTCGCGGATCAGGATCACGCCGTTGCCGTGGCGGATGCCGGCGATGAAGCCCACCTTGATCACGTTGGGGATGATCGCCACCGCCTGGGCACGTCCCAGCAGAACGTGCGGAATGCCGCGCTCGGGAATGGCGGTGACGTCGGCCAGTACTTGAATGGCTGAATCCACGGTGGCGGTCTGCGGGGAAATGACCACCGGCATCGTCCCGTTGTACGGTCCGTAGTACGGACCATAGCTGGGCATCACATACGGTCCGTTGAACGTGCCGCCATACGGCTCGACCGCGGGCGACTGCAGATCCTGGGCACCGGCGTATGTGCTCGCCAGCAGACACAGCCCAACTGAGAACGCGATGCGCAACGTGTTTGCCAGCATGATGGCTTCCTTGATGGCTGAAGGGGGGGCGGCAGCGTTCGCGCTTGCGGGGCTAGCGAGAATGCGCCGTGTGCTTCGTGCAGCAGTCCCACCGGTTGCGGGGCAGAGGCAGCATCCTAAAGCGAACCGCCAATTTTGGGCAATGCCAGCGCGGAAGCATCGCTGTGAGCGCACGGCATGCTAGCAAGTGTGGTGTGCGGTTCACGCGTCGGACGCGGTCGCGGTCCCCCCTTCAAAGCTGCGGGAGGTTTCCGCCCAGAAGTGCGGGCGATGCGCACCGCTCAATTGTGGTGGTTGTTTTTGGGCGGTGGCGAAAAGACCATCACAGGCGGCGCGCAAATCGCCACCAGGCGAATCGCGCCGCGCAGAGCGCCTCGCGAGAATTGCTATCGATCCGCCAGTTTAGGCGCGCATGGAAGCAATGGCATCGCGCTTGCATTACGCGGATCGATGCTCACCGGCACGGCCACGGTTCCCGTGCACTTGTTGACCCGCCGCACCGGATGCCCCGCCTGACCGCCCCCCCGTTGAAAGGAGTCCTCGCGCTTATGATGCGCCGCAGAGGTTTCACCCTCGTCGAGCTACTGGTGGTCATCGCCATTATCGGACTTTTGATCGCGCTGCTGTTGCCGTCCATCCAGGCAGCGCGCGAATCGGGGCGCCGCACCAAGTGCCAGAGCAATCTGCGACAGATTGCGCTGGCGATGCACCTGCATCACGACAACAAGAATTGCTTTCCCGCCGCGCGGCTGTCCTCCGACCCCAAGTACGGGCACATGGTGGCCCTGCTGCCGTACATTGAGCAGAGCAACCTCGCGGGCATGTTCGATGCCACGGCGCCCGGCGGCTTCGCCGACCCGGTGAACCAGCCGGTGGCGAACGCCCCCTTGGAGATCATCCGCTGCCCATCCAACCCGATGCAGGAGCCGATCAAGATGCGGCTTGCCAGCCAGACGGGTAAGGCTTACGGCGCGTTCATCACCCTGACCGGTTCGACCACCGATCCCAACGACCCCAACATCCTGACCGGCCAGGGCAACGATTACTGGGTGAACCACGCCATCAACGCTTCGGCCTACGCGCTGGTCAGCAGTTCGGGCATCACACCTAACCCCATCCTCAAAGGCACTTACCCCACCATGGGGCAGGTGACCGATGGGCTGTCGTATACCACGATGATCCTCGAACACGCCGGCTACGATCTGCACTACGTGGCCGGGGTGGGCATGCCGATGCCGGCTGATGATCTCACGCTCGATCAGCCGGGCGCCTGGGGGACTTGGCTGGGCTGGTGTGCGTTCACGCTCCAGACCTATCCCAACTTTACGCCGGAAACGTACCCCCGGGACCAGGCCAACATCCCCGCCGGCACCGAGTGCGTGATCAACTGCAACAACTCGCAAGGTGTGTTCGGCTTCCATCCCAACGGTGCGAACATCGCCATGGGCGACGCGAGCGTCCGCCTCTTTTCGACCAAAACATCTGCGGCGGCGCTGCTGTTCCAGGCCACGCGCGATGGCGGAGAGGCGATCGGCGAATGAAAGCACCTGCGATGGCAAAGGTCAGCGGGACCGTTCTGATAGCGGTCTGCCTGGTCGCCTTCGGCGGCTGTGGCGAGACGTCGACGGCGTGCCGGGTGACCGGCCAGGTTTTCATCAATCAGAAGCCGGCCGCGGGCGTGTACGTGCTGTTGCAGCCGGCCGAGCCGGCCGACGACAAAGCCGCCGGACAGGCCGCTGGCGCGGCGCGTACCGGTGACGACGGCACGTTCACGCTGGTCGTGCCTGAACCCGGCCAGTACGTCGTCAATGCCTTCTGGCCCGAGGTGATCACAACATCAGACGAAGTCGTCGAAGGCGAGGACCGGTTCCGCGGCCGTTACCGCGACCCCAAGCGGCCCATTGCGACGGTGCAGATCACCGCGCCTGAGCTGACGTTGCCGCCGATCGAATTGACCTTCCGCAAGTAGACGCTCGAGGCCGCTATGGGCCTGCTCGTTGAGCCAATCCCACGTTAGCCCCCCCCTGTTGAATCATTCTGGCATCGTTCGAAACCTGAAAGTGATCGCAATGAATTGGTATCGTGCGACCTTCGGCTTTTGTGCAGTTTTTGTGCTGAGCCTGACCGTGGCAGTGACCGCCGCCGCGGAGCATCCGCTGGTGATGAGTAAGAAGTCGGGCGCCTGGTCATCGCCCGAAACGTGGGACGCCGGGCGTGTGCCCAAAACCGGCGACCGCGTTGTGATCCGCGCCGGCCACCATGTGCAGTACGATGTCGAGTCGCGCGAGGTGATTCGGCTGGTGCAAATTGTGGGCACGCTGGAGTTTGCCCGCGATCGCAACACGCGGCTGGAAGCCGGCCTGATCACGCTGACCACCAGCGAAGAACCTTCGGAAGAAGGGTTCGATTGCCATGCCCATCCGGCTCCGCCGGAGCAGGGGCAACAGCGCCCGGCTCTGTTCGTGGGGACGCCCGGCAACCCCATCCCGCGCGAGTACACGGCAACGATCCGCCTGCATTACGTGGAGGGCATGGACAAGAACTCGTGTCCGGCGCTGGTGAGCTGCGGCGGCCACGTGGAACTGCACGGCGCTCCGATGCGCGTCACGTGGGTAAAGCTGAAGCGTGGCGTCGAGGCCGGCAGCGCGGTCGTCGCCTTGGATGAACCGGTCACCGATTGGCAAGTGGGTGATCGCGTGATTGTCACCGGCACGGAGCGTCAGGTTGAGGGAATACGCGGTGATGCCGGCACTTTCCTGGATAAGATCCAGACCGAAGTGCGCCGGATCAAGCGGATTGGCAATCGCGACTTCACCGGCGGGTACCCGCTGGAGTTGGATCGGCCGCTATCGTTCGATCACTATGCCGCCGGCAACTTCCGCGCGGAGGTCGCCAACTTGACGCGCAACGTGGTGATCGAATCGGCCGACCCCGATGGCGTCCGCGGCCACACCATGTTCCACGTGCACTCGGCCGGTTCGATCAGCTATGCCGAATTCCGGCACCTGGGCAAGCGCGGCATCCTGGGGCGGTACAGCCTGCACTACCACCTGTGCGGTGACACGATGCGTGGCAGTTCCGTGATCGGGGCCTCGATATGGGACAGCCACAACCGCTTCCTCACGATCCACGGGACCGATTCGATCGTGGTCCGCGACTGCGTGGGCTTCCAGTCCATCGGCCACGGCTTCTTCCTCGAAGATGGCACCGAGATCAACAACATCCTCGATCGCAACCTGGCCGTGGCCGTTGCACCGGGTAACCCGCTGCCTGACCAGGTGGTGCCGTTTGATCCCAACCGCGGCGCCGGCTTCTGGTTTGCCAACTGCCAGAACGTTTTTACGCGGAACGTGGCCGCCGAGTGCGCGGAGTATGGTTACCGGTTCGACACCAAACGCACCGACGACTACAACCCGATCCGCCCGATCCGTCAGCCCGACGGTAGCGTGGTCGACCAGGACACCCGTATCCTGCCGTTTATCCGGTTCGAGGACAACGAAGCGCATACGATGCGGTTCTTCTGCTTGAACCTGCGCGGCATCACCCGCCCGGCCGACGGCTCGCTCAACTTCTACCAGCAGAATCTGACGCTCTCCCAGGAAGCTGCTGAGGCGATTCCCACGCCAGGCCAGCCGTTCTGGATCCGCAATTTCCGCTGCTGGGAAGCCAATTGGGCCACGCACCTGGGCACTGCCGGCGTGTTCGTCGATGGGCTCGACGTATTCCGTTCCGACGTCGCGATCTGGCGGTCGGTGATGGACCGCTCGGGGTTCCGCCGGATCACCACGCAGGAGATGCGGGTGAACGATATCCACAATCCGCTGAGCGTGGGGCTGTCGTCATACGCCGACGAGCAGACGGCGCGGCGGGCTCTGGGCGGGGTGTCGAGCTTCCGCGATGAGATGCCGCCGGTCACGATGATCACCCGCGCGGTTCGCCGCGGGAACCTGGTTCAGGTCGAAGGTTCGGTGGCCGACGCCAGCGACATCAAGTACGTGACCGTGAATGGTCAGCCGGCGCGATCGACGCGAGGCAGTTTTGCCGAGTGGGAGATCACCCTGGAAGCACCCGCCGGTCAGACGGTCCGCATCGAAGCGTTCGCAGAAGACGTGAATGGCCACGTCGAACCGCGGCCGCACGTGATCGAGGTGCAATAGCGGCCGCGGTGAATCCTAGGCGGCGGTCAGCGATGCGCCGCCTGATGCAGCAACTGCGGCGACCTCAGGCGGCGCGGAGAATCGATTGCGCCGGAGCGCTGGGCCGTGCAGGCAAGCGGCTGTCGGCAAACTGTCCGATGGTTTGCACCTGCATGGCTCCGTTATGGCGGTGCCGCGTGAGTTCGAGCAACGCCTGGCGGAAACTTGGATCCAGCGGCGCATCGAGCCGGACCTGGCTGAAGTCGCAGATCAGGTGCGCCATGCCTTCGGCAGCCGCTTGTGCCAGGGGGCGGCGGATGGTGCGAATCGACTGCCCGGGCCGCCACTGGGCGACCGCCGGCGCGGTCCACAGACCATAGCGGATCATTTGCCCCGGGGCTGCCGCGGCGGGCGCCTTCAGCCGCAGCAGCCCTGTTTTCATCGCCGCAGACGACATCCGCACCGCGCTAATTCCGAGTTTGACCAGCAAGTCGGTGTGCGGCGTCAGGGGGAAATCGCCCCAGGCCAGGGTCGTCACCGTCACCCCCTGGGCCTGGGCAACCTGCAATTGCGAGCGGAGCGTTTGGGCGAATGCTGGCCGGCCAGCCTCCGGATGTCCCCAGGAAGCCTCCACCCGTAACGCCAGCTCGTGTTGGAGCGAGAACAGCGAGTGCACGTACCCTGCGGGGGCCATGTCGAGCAGGGTCATGGTGACGGGGGCATCGCACGCGGCCAACTCTTGCGCGAGTGCCTGCAACCACGGGTGCGGCGTGGACGCGTCGCCGCTCATTGCAGGGAGATCGATACTGCAAATCAAGGCTGCCTGTCGCGCGGTGCGTGCCATCGTGGGCCCTCCTTGTCACCAGCGGTGCATTTCTCCCCCAGGCCGCCCTGCAGTCACCCAACCTCGCTCGGCCCGGGGGCGTCGCCGCTTCTCGCTCGTCCATCCCTGACCGGCACGGACCAACCGGCTGGTCTACTTCGGATAGTCGATGCGGCTGTCGCCATGGGTAAGGTCGGCAAGGCCGACAGCACGGCTACAGGTGACCCAGGTAGAGTACGGGTTCAGGGGGAAATGCGGATCTTGCCTGTTGCACCGGTTGCAGCGGCAAACGCCCCGCCCGCCCTGGCATGGCCCTTTCCGGTCAAGTTCCGTAAGATTCATGCGAGCCGCAGACGCGCCTCGGCACGTCCCCGGTGGAGACCACCCACTGCGGTTTGCCCACGGCGAGGTGTCGTTGAAACACGGGACGCTCCCGTGTGAAAGGGCCCCGGCGCGGTCGGGAGGGGCCCCGGCCAGCGGCTCGGTTCCTGATGCGATGGCCGGCGCCGCACGCCGGTCGGATCGCTTCCCATACCAAGTAGTTGGAGTCCGTGCGGATGAGCCAGCCAGACGATTCGTGGTCGAACCCTGAGCCCAAGCAAGGCAGCAACCTGGGCTTCTTTCTGGTGCTCATGGTGTTGGCCGCCGTGCTGGTGGGCTGGTACGCGCTGCGGCCCATGTTCCACGGCGGAGGCGGCGTCAAACCGGCCGTCGACGCCGAGCCGCTGCCTGAGCTGCAACTGGCTCCGCTCACGCCGGGGTCGACCGAGGTCACGCTCAACCAGACCGCCGGCAAGGTCGTCCTGCTCAACTTCTGGGGCACCTGGTGCCCGCCATGCCGTGCCGAGTTCCCCGACGTGGTCGCCCTGGAAAAGAAGTACCGCGGCAGCGACCAGGTGATGATCCTGCCGGTCAGTTGCGGCTCAAGCATGCGCGAGGACATCGATGAGCTGCGGGCGAACACCGAGGACTTTCTGCAGCAGCGCGAGACCGACATCCCGGTCTACGCCGACCCCGGCCTGGTGACGCGCAAAGCCGTGAACGACGTGGTGGGCTTCCGCGGCTATCCGACGACGGTGCTGCTCGACGGCGAGCACCGCATCCGCGAGGTGTGGGTTGGCCCGGCGACGTTCGACGAGATGAACGCCGGAATCGAAGCGTTACTCAAAGAGCACCAGGAGGCGACCGCCCAGGCGAACTGAGCGGACCGTCCGCTCCGCACTATCGTAGAGTCCGCTTTGCGGACCATCGGACGACAGGACAACGCAGCGCTCGTAGGGGCCGCTGTGCGGACCTGAAATTCGCTACGCAATCCGACGTGCGGCGCGTGTGTTTGTGTTGCACGGCTCGCAGAGGCGTGGCACGTAATTCGTGACACGCCGGGGGCACGCTGACACGAAGGCCGCGCAATTAGCCGCGGCCGGGGTGGATGACCACGGTCTTGGTTTCGGTCATCTCGGCGATTGCGTAGCGAGGGCCTTCCTTGCCCATGCCGCTTTCCTTGAGGCCGCCGTAAGGCATCAGGTCGGCGCGCCACTGCGGTCCCCAGTTCACGTGGATGTTGCCGGAGTCGACCTCCTGGGCAAAACGCAGCGCCCAATCGATGTTCTGGGTGAAGATGGCAGCGCTCAGACCGTAGCGGGAGTCGTTGGCCAGTCGGATCGCTTCGTCGATGTTGGCGGCCCTGGTGACACCCACAGCTGGGCCGAACACCTCGTCGCGGCTGATCCGCATTTCGGGCGAAACCTCGGCCAACAGCGTCGGCTGGAGCAACGCACCCTGGCGGTGGCCGCCGGCCAGCAGCTTGGCCCCGGCTCCCACGGCTTCGCCGATCCATTGCTCCACACGCTGGGCATCGCCTTCGCGGATCATCGGGCCCATCCGCGTGGCTTCGTCTAGCTGGTTGCCGATGGTCAGTTCCGACACTTTCGGCACCAACTGCTCCAGGAGCGTCTCGTACACGCCTTCCAGGGCGATCACCCGCTGGGCCGAAATGCACACCTGGCCGGCGTTGGAGTAACCGGTGGTCACCGTGGCGTGGACGACCTGGGCGAGGTCGGCGTCGGGCATCACGATCAGCGGGCTGTTGGAACCCAGCTCCATGGTCGCCCGCTTCAGCCCTGCCATGTGGCAGATGCGTTCACCCACGTCGCGGCTGCCGGTGAAGCTAATTTTCCGCACCCGCGGGTCGCGGCACAGAGCATCGCCCAGTTCGCCGCCGGGGCCGGTCAAGCAGGCGATGGCCTCAGGAGGCAGCCCACACTCCAAGAGAATCTCAACCAGCTTGAGTGCCGAGAGCGGCGTATCGCTGGCCGGTTTGACGACAACCGCGTTGCCTGCCGCCAGGGCCGGACCCACCTTGTGCGCCACCAGGTTCAGCGGGAAGTTGAACGGCGTGATCGCCGCGACCACGCCGCAGGGTACCCGCAGCGTGAAGCCCAGGCGGCGTCCGCCGGTTGACGCGCCATCCAGCGGCAACACTTCGCCGGTGATCCGCTTGGCTTCTTCGCCCGAGAGTTCGATGGTTTCCGCCGCCCGGGCGACTTCCGCGCGGGCCTCGGCCAGGATCTTGCCTTCTTCCTGGCTGATGGTGCGGGCCAGTTCTTCGGCCCGTTGCCGCATCATGTCGGCCGCCCGGCGGAGGATCACAAACCGTTCGTAGCCGCTCATCTGCCGCATGATGGCCGCCCCGGCCACGGCACCCTCGATGGCCGCGTCGACGTCGGCCGCCGTGCCCCGGGGAACGGTGTCGATGATCGAGCCATCGAACGGGTTGGTCACCTCGATCTTCTCGGGCTTGTCGACCCACTCGCCGCGAATGAACATCTGCATGGTTGGTTGACCTCCCGGATGACTGGCTGAGGGCGTTAAGCCGCCGAGCAAACCAAAATGCGGCTCGGCGATGAACGGCAGTCTGGCGTGGCGTCAGCGGCGCTCTTAGGGCGGAGCCGCGGTCTACCCGCTGACCAGGTCCTTCATCTCCCGCACGGCCTGCTGCATGCCGACCATGACCGCCCGGGCGATGATGCTGTGCCCGATGTTGAGCTCGTCCATATCGGGGATGCGGGCGATGGGCTGCACGTTGCGGTAGTTGAGGCCATGCCCTGCGTGAAGCGTCAGGCCCGCTTGGCGGACGGCGGCCGCCGCCTTGATGATCTGCTCCAGCTCCTGGGCCTGATGCGGCTGCTTGTCGGCCAGGGCGTAGGTGCCGGTGTGGAGCTCCACGGCGTCGGCCCCCAGTTCGGCCGCGACTTCGATCTGGGCCAGGTCGGGATCGAGGAACAGGCTAACGACGATCCCGGCGTCGCGCAGCCGCTTGATCGCCTCGGCCACGCGTTGCTTCTGGCCGACCACGTCCAGGCCGCCTTCGGTGGTCACTTCCTCGCGCCGTTCGGGCACCAGCGTGGCCTGGTCGGGCCGCACCTGGCAGGCGATCTGGACCACCTCATCCTCGGCGGCCAGTTCCAGGTTCAGCTTGACGGTAACCGTCTCCCGCAGCAGTCGCAGGTCGCGGTCCTGGATATGGCGGCGGTCCTCCCGCAGGTGCAGGGTGATGCCGTCGGCTCCGCCCAGTTCGGCCAGGGCCGCCGCCCAGACCGGATCGGGTTCGTAGGTTTTCCGGGCTTGCCGGATGGTTGCCACGTGATCGATGTTGACGCCTAACTTTGCCATCGACAGTTGTGCGGTTGGAGGAATCGAAGCTGCCTGGTGCCCGCCAGCCAACGAGGGCCAAATCGCGCCGGAGGTTCGGACCTTGCCTTGGCAGGCAGACGGGAGTGGTCTGCTGTTGCGAAGGACGCGGGACGCTCTGGGGGACCGAGTGCCGGCCGGCTAATCGGATGGCGGAGGCAACGGCTCGGCCCCGACCTGATGACGGAACGCTCCGCATCCCGGTGCACTTGCGCCCATCTTGCCGCTTGTTTGCGCCGTTGCCTAGTCCCGGCCGAAGCAGAAGGACTCGCTGGCTTCGTCAGTCGGGGCGAGACTCAAGCCCGGAGTCGCCCCACCGGGCGGGCGAACCGCCCAGCAGCTCCCTGCCGGACCGTTGCGACCAACCGCCGCAATGCCGCGCCGACCAGGCAAGAGCGAGCCGCCGTCAGGAAGTGCCTTCCTGGGAGATGGTCAGGGGCTCAGGCAACTCCCGCTCCCGGATGCGGCCGCGAGGATCCGCCTGCCAGATGTGGTTGGTGGCCACGTCCAGGCAGGTCAGCCAGCCACCGACCCCGTAGATGCAGGTGTCGATGCAGACGTGGTGGCCGACGTTCAGCGGCAGCCCGGTCTTCTGGGCCGTGTGTCCGCAGACGACGCGTTTGCCGGAGACGTGCGGCCGGAGCTTATCAGGAATGAACTTCTTCCAGCAGAGGTTGTACTCGTCCTGTTCGGTGAGCGGCAGCTCGGGGTCGACTCCGGCGTGGACGAAGATCGTGTCGTCGGTTTCGTACCAACGGCGGCAGCGGTTCTTGATGAAGTCCCAGTGGGATTCGGGGATGTCGGCGAGGGTGCCTTCGGAGTCGGCCGGGGCGTACGAGGCCAGCGCCTCGCGGCCGCCCACCTGGAGCCACAGGTCGTAGTCCTCACCCTCGGCGTTGAGCATCAGCAGTTCGTGGTTGCCCTGCAGCGGGATCAGCCTGTTGCGGTTCTGCCAGTCCATCAGCAGTTCGAGTACGCCCCGGGTGTCCGGGCCGCGGTCCACGTAATCGCCGAGGGTGATGATGAGGTCGTCGGGCTGAGGATCAACTGCGTCTAACAACGCCTCCAGCGCGCGGAGGTGTCCGTGAATGTCACCGATGGCCAGATGCCGCATTTCGCTTGCCGCCTTTTACCGTCGCCTTGGTCCGATGGCCCGGTGGGGGACCGCGTCTACCAGAATCCAGAAGAGGCCGACCATGCAGGACCGTCCAGCGACCGAGCGGCCGGAGGATCGCAGCGCAGGTCCGCTGTATCTTACCGCCCAGACCACCCGGCCGACAGGTCTAGGGGACGCCGCGGGGCGTTCGCCTCGCGGCCGAGGTTGCCCTCTGTTTGGCCCGCGGGGAGCGGCGAATGGCCCCGTGAGCCACGGCTGGCTGAGCGGCCCAGGTACGGCAAAATGTACCGCGTTTCACGTGAAACGGCTTGGCGCGATTTGACGCGGTTACCGGAGGCCCTGCCGGTCGTGCCACGGAGTGCGGCCTGGCAAGAACGACGGCCCTGGCTTGGGGACCGTCCTGCGGGGAGCGCGACGGCTGGCGAAGGTTGGTGTTTCACGGGAAACAGCTCAGGCCGGACAAGCTTGGGCGTTTGCCGCGCCCAACGTGTTTGGGTAAGTGACGCGGGTCCGGGCGTGTTTCACGTGAAACGGGGTAATGTGCCCGACGGCTGGGACGTACTGCGGATGCCCCGAACCGATCCTACGGAACCGGCGGGGCCGCTTAGACACTTACACCCGGACCTCGGCGGTGGTTTTCTTCAGCTCGTCCGCGTACCGCTGCCGGATCGGTTCGACGACTTCGGCGATGAACTCGTCGACCTGCTGGGGAGCCCTGCCCACGTACTGGCTCGGTTCCAAGGTGGCCGTGAAGTCCAGCCCGGCGAAGGCCTCGTCGGCAGCCAGCCGCTGGAGCAGGTCGTTGGGCTTGCCCTCTTCCTTAACCACGCGGCCGGCGGCGTGGCTGTGCTGACGGATCCGCTCGTGCAGGTCCTGGCGGTCGCCGCCACGCTGCCGGACAGCCTCCATCATGATGTTCTCAGTGGCCATGAACGGCAGTTCTTCGGTCAGGTGCTTGGCGATGACCTTGGGGTAGACCACCAGGCCGCTGGCCACGTTCTGGTACAGGATCAGGATCGCATCGACGGCCAGGAACGCCTGAGGTAGCGTCAACCGTCGGTTGGCGCTGTCGTCGAGCGTGCGTTCCAGCCACTGGGTCGAGGCCGTCTGGGCGGCGCTGGTTTCCAGGCTGCTGACGAATCGGGCCAGGCCGCAGATGCGTTCCGAGCGCATCGGGTTGCGCTTGTATGCCATGGCCGACGAGCCGATCTGCTCCTTCTCGAACGGCTCCTCGATCTCCTTGCGGCTTTGGAGAATCCGCAGGTCGGTGGCCGCCTTGGACGCGCTTTGGGCGATGCCCGACAGGGTGTTGAGAATCTGCGAGTCGACCTTCCGCGGGTAGGTCTGACCGGTCACGGCGAAGCTCTTGGGCAGGCCCAACTTCTCACAAACCCGGCGTTCCAACTGACGGACCTTTTCGTGGTCGCCGTCGAACAGGTTGAGGAAGCTGGCCTGGGTGCCGGTGGTGCCCTTGAGGCCGCGCAGCCGCAGCGTGTCGAGCCGGTGTTCGACCTCCTCCAGGTCGAGCACCAGGTCGTACGCCCACAGGCAGGCCCGCTTGCCAACCGTCGTAGGCTGGGCCGGCTGCAGGTGGGTGAACGCCAGACAGGGCAGATCGCGGTACTGCTGGGCGAAGTTGGCCAACCGATCGATCACGGCGACCAGCCGGGCGCGGACCATCTCCAGCGCCTCGCGGATCAGCAGCAGGTCGGTGTTATCGGTGACAAAGCAGCTGGTCGCACCCAGGTGGATGATGCCCCGAGCCTTGGGGCACGCGTCGCCGTAGGTGTGGACGTGGGCCATCACGTCGTGCCGCAGGCGGCGTTCATGGGCCGCCGCCGCGGCGAAGTCGATGTTGTCGACATTCGCCCGAAGCTCGGCCAGCTGCTCCTCGGTGATCGGCAGGCCCAGCTCGGCCTCCGCCTCGGCCAGGGCGATCCACAGCCGCCGCCAGGTGCTGAACTTCCGCTGCGAGCCCCACAAGCGACTCATCTCGTCCGAGGCGTAACGGCTGATCAGCGGGTTCTCGTAGTAGTCGTGCGACATGAACGGTTCTGGCGTGGTGGGGCTAGGAAGGCGGGAAACGGCGGCATACGCCGGCCAAAACAGCGCGGCGACTTCCCGAACTATACCGGCATCGCCCGAGCTGATGAAGGGGCCAGGCCTGCCCCCCGATCACCGAAAATAACCGAGCCGATAGCGAGTGCGGCATCCGAGCGTGGCGGGCGGCGTGGAGCGAACGCCAGCGATGACGAAAGGCCGCAGCGACCAAGCGGGGGCCGGCATCACGCGGCGGCTGAGGCGTACCTCGACGGCCGTCGAGCGAACAAGAGAGCGCAACAAAAAACGCCCCCCGGCTGCCAAAGCGGCGGAGCCAGGGGGCGCTTTGTGCTGGGATGTGCGGTGCTCAGCTTTCGTCGAGCACTTCGGCTTCGCGAGCCTTGGCCAGTTCGTTGGCCTGGTTCTCGTACTTCTTGGTCAGTTCCTGGATCTCTTCCTTGGTCGCCTTGCAATCGTCCTCGCTGAGCAGCTTGTCTTTCTCTTCCTGCTCACAGCTCTTGTTGGCGTCGCGGCGGATGTTGCGGATGGCGATCTTGGCTTCCTCGGTCAGTTCCTTGATCCGGTTGACCATCTTCTTGCGGACCTCGGTCGACAAGGGCGGCACGATCAACCGGATGACCTTGCCGTCGTTGATCGGGTTGAAGCCCAGGTCGCTGGCCTGGATGGCCTTTTCGATGTCCTTGAGGACGCCCGGATCGTAGGGCCGGATCACGATCTGGTTGGGCTCGGGCGCACTGACCGAAGCCAACTGCTTGATCGGGGTGGGCGAGCCGTACGCCTCGACGCGGAGCGAGTCGACCAGGCCCGGGTTGGCCCGGCCCGTGCGGATACCGGCCAAGGCGTGCTTGAGCACTTCGATGGCCTTTTCCATGCGTTCTTCGGCGTTCAGGAGAATTTCGTCGGCGCTCATTGGTTCCTCACTAACTGACCACGACAGGGGCCGGGTTGTTGGAAACCAAAGTCCCGACCTTCTCGCCGCGCACGGCCCCCTGGATGTTTCCTGGCTTGTTGAAGTTGAAAACCATGATCGGCACGTCGTGCTCGCGGCACTGCGCAATGGCCGTGGGGTCCATGACCTTCAAGTTCTGTTCCAGAACCTGCTGATACGACAGCTCGCTGAACAGCACGGCGTGCGGGTTCTTTTCCGGATCGTCGCTGTACACTCCGTCCACCCGGGTCGCCTTGAGCACGATCTCCGCCTCCAGCTCCAGCGCCCGCAGCGTGGCCGCGGTGTCGGTGGTGACAAACGGGCTGCCGGTGCCGGCGGCCAGAATGATGATCCTGCCTTTCTGCAGGTGACGCTGGGCCCGGCGGCGGATGTACGGCTCGGCCACGCCGTCCATGCGGATGGCGGTCATCAGCCGCGTCTGGCAGTCGAGCGACTCCAGCGCGTCTTGCAGCGCCAGGCCGTTCATGACGGTGGCCAGCATGCCCATGTAGTGCGCGGTGGCCTCGTGGATGCCCGTGCTGCCGGAGGTGAACTGGGCCCCGCGGAGGATGTTGCCGCCGCCGATGACGATGGCGATTTCGACCCCCAGTTGCGCGGCCTCCTTGGTCTCGCGGGCGATGTGCAGCACCTGGTCCATGCTGATGCCGCGTTCGCCGGGGTGGGTGAAACTCTCGCCGGAGATCTTGAGGATCACCCGCCGGTATTTGAGAGGACTGCCAGACTGCTCGGACTGCGAAGTTGCCATATTGCCTTCGTTGGCGTTGTTAGGATGCGCGGCGATCCGCTGTGGCTGCCACGCCCGACCGACACAAAACGGGGGCGCCAATCCGGCCGCGCGGACCGGTTTGGCACCCCCAGAGTTTTACCTTACTTTTCAGGCGTTGCCACCCAGGGTCCAGTGGATGAACCGCTTGATGGTCATGCCGTTCTGCTGGGCCATCTTGCCCACGGTCACCGAGTTGTCCTTCACGAACGGCTGTTCGTTCAGCACCCGCTCGGCGTAGAAGTTCCGCAGGCGGCCTTCGACCATCTTCTCGATGATGTTCTCGGGCTTGCCTTCCTTGCGGCTGGCGGCCGACAGAATCTCGCGTTCCTTGGCGACCACCTCGGGATCGAGGTCTTCGATCCGGACCACGTCGGGCCGCATGGCCACGATCTGCATGCCGACTTCCTTGGCCAGCTCGTCATTGCCGCCTTCGACCACCACCAGCACGGCCGAGCGGCCGTCGTGGTGCGCGTACCCGCCGCAGGGCTCGTCCACCCGCACGATCCGTGCCAGGCGGAACACCTCGCGGATCTGGTTGGTCAGCTCGGTCAACTGATCCTTCAACGTCTGGCCGGGCCGGCTGGGCGAGGGCTGGGCCAGCAGTTCCTCGGGGGTGGCGGCGCCGGGGCCCTTGGCCAGTTGCTTGACCAGGTCCGCGGTCAGCTGGCGGAACGACTCGTTCTTGGTGACCGGGTCGCTCTCGCACTGCAACTCGATCATCGCGCCAACGCCTTCGGACACGCTGGCGTAGACCTCGATGCGGCCCGACGAGGTTTCGCGATCGCCGCGGCTCTCGCTGAACTTCTCGCCTTCTTTGCGGAGCAGCTCGATCGCCGCTTCCTCGTCGCCGCCGGTCTGCTCCAAGGCAGCCTTACACTTCATCATGGGGAGCTTGGTACGGTCCCGGAGGGACTTCACTGCCGCAGCGCTGATCTCAGCCATTCGTTGCTGCTCCGTTCACTTGAGTCTGTATGGATTGTGTGATTGTACGTCGGGTGGAATTGGGATGGGCTCGCCGGGCCCGGTTCTGACAGTCCGCCTCGGTGGCCTACAACCGTCTGTGTGGCAAGCCGTGTGCCTTGCGGAGCCTGCTGGCCACCATAAAAACCGCTGGCACGGCATCCGCCGCAGGCCCGCTCGGCTTTTCATGGCCGGTCAACGTGCGCCGCGACCGGTGGCCGTTGCACGACCACTTGGCCAACAGCACCCGGCTGCCGCGACAACCTGACCGCTCAACGAGCCGAGCCTGGTGCCATAAGCCACCCCGGGGCCGCCTGCGGTTGGCATAGGCCACGCCCCGCGAGCCGATCGCGCAGGGCCTATCTTAGCAGGCCCATTCTAACGGTATGCGGCGAAAACGACACCCACCCCCGGAGAACCATGGGGCGGTTCCCCTAAGGCGTGATGCCGCGTCCGCTCATCATGGGCGGACGCGGCTGCGCCGAACTGCTTTCGATGCGGTGCTCCGCAAGTACGCGTCTTGGTGGTGCAACGTGGCCGGGGGGCGAGTGCCGCCGGCGGCGTCGCGGCCTGGAGCACGGGTGCCAGGCGGGCTTAGTTGCCGGCCATCGCCTGGAGTTCGCCTTCGCGGGCAGAGTTCTTGCCTTCGATCACGGCGTCGGCCAACGACTTCACAATCAGCTCGATTGAGCGGATGCTGTCGTCGTTGCCGGGGATCAGCAGATCCACTTCATCCGGATCGCAGTCGGTGTCGATCAGGGCGACCGTGGCGATGCCCATCTTGCGCGCTTCGCGGACGGCGTTGCGCTCCTTCTTGGGATCAATCACCACCAACACTTCCGGCAGCCGGTTCATGGTGCGGATGCCGTTGAGGTTGCGGTACATCTTGCGGTATTCGCGATTGAGCGCCGACTGCATCTTCTTGGAGTACTCGCTCAACCGGTCGCTGTTGCGGATGTCTTCCAGCTCTTCGAGCCGGGCCAGCCGGCTGCGGATCGTGCGGAAGTTGGTCAAGCAGCCACCCAGCCAGCGGTCGCTCACGTAGGGCATGCCGCAGCGCTGAGCTTCGCGCTCGATCGCCTCGGCGGCTTGGCGCTTGGTACCGACAAACAGAATCAGGCTGCCGTTGGCGGCCACCTGCGAAAGATACTTGCGTGCCCGCAGCAGGCCCTTGACCGTCTCGCGCAGGTCGATGATGTGGATCAGATTCTTCTTGGCATAGATATACGGCCGCATCTTGGGATTCCAGCGGCTCGATCGATGCCCGAAGTGTACGCCTGCCTCAATGAGTTCCTTAACCAGAACTGGTGCCACGCGCTACATTCCTTCAACTACAAAGGCACACCGGCTATGTCCAACAGGCAAACGACCGCCTGCCGGCGTCCGGCGTTCAAATAGTACCACCGGCCTGAACCACACCGCCCGCACGGCGATCACCACACAGTTTGGAAGGTTGGCCCGGACAGAACCCGGGGCGCAATGCGGACGAGCTTTCGCTGGGCCGATCAGCGAAAGAGTAGAAATGCTATCAGGTATAGGAGTTACCGTCAATCGGTGTATGGCGGCGGGCGACTGTAGCCCGGAGCCCACCGCTCGGAAAATTGGCGCTAACCGCTGCGACGTGATCCCCCACACGGCGTGAGGCGGGTCGCCCCTCGTCACGGCCAGAAACATCCATTGCCGTTAATGGATTCGGCACGCCCAGCTTGGGCCCGCCGCGACACTGGGGGCGGGGGCAAACGGCTGGGCGGCCGTCCCAGGAAGGGAGGAGCCAGCGGGCGTCTAGTTGATCGAAGGCCGCGGGCCGGCGTCGTCCGTCGGCATGAAGAAGTCCTGGAAGTCGGTCACCGTTTCGGCGGTGCCTTCCATGTCGAATTCGTCGGAGATCAGGTTGCCGATGTAGCCCTGCATCAGCCGTCGCCCCTCCTCGGTGGCGTGGTGGGTGGCCACCTCGCTGGCGAAGTTGATCAGGTCGTATACGCGGGCCCGGCTGGGCAGCACCCGCTGCCGCTTGACGCTCAGCGCGTCGAGATTGGCCAGGCCATAGATCTCGTGCAGGTTGCCGGTCACCCGGTTCAGGTCGCGCAACACCTGTTCGTGGGCGATACCGCCCCGGCTGTGGGCTTTGGTCAGCGCCTTGTACAGCTCATGGCATTCGTTCACCGATGCCCACGACTGCTGGGCACTAGTGAACCGTTGCCGCAGGGCCGCATAGCCGTCGCCATTGTCGAAGCTCTCCAGTGCCCGGCTAAGGCTGTGCGTTACATCCTTGCCCAGGCTGATGTCGCTGCGGAACGCCCGGCTGTAGCCGATAGCGCCGTTGGAACAAATGGTTCGCAGAAACGACAGATAAATCTTGGGCTGGCTGAACCCGTCGATCGGCGTTTCCATCACGAAGCGGTGCTGGAACGCGTCGCCCGCGATGGTGAACGTCTTGTCACCGGTTCGCGGCACATGGGTGCTGCTCACCACGCCGTCGTGGTAGCCGATGTCGGTGCCGCCGTAGCGGCTGGCCAGGTCATGGATCTCGCCGTAATTGATGATGGGCCGGTTGGGATTGCTCACGGCCAGCAGCCTCGCGCCGCGGCTGCCGCTCTGCTCGATGCAGTAACGCACCAGGTCATCCTGGGCCACGTGCGAAATCCGCTCGAACACCTCCAGGGGATCGAAGTACCGGAACACCGTGTCGGAAATGCCAAACCGCATGAAGAACGACGTCCAGAACCGCTGGGTGGGTGCCACCAGGTGACCGTCGACTTCCATCAGGCGAATGTGCAGCCGGCCGTTGGACGAACGCTGCTGGTGGATCACTCGAAACTGCTGCACGCGGGCGTAGCCGGTTTGAAACGTGTACTGCATGGCTGAGTCTTCAGGCTTGGGGGAGCGGGAGTTTCTTGGGGCGACCGGGGCGGTGACGCGCGGCGTCAGTCCCAGTCGCGCTGCTGGGTCCAAAAGTCGCGGGTGCGGTGCTGGGCGACGAGCTGCGGAAGTTCGGCCTGGCTGCGGGCGATGGCCGCGCGGCTGCGCTGGGTAATCGCCGCGATCCGCTGGTTCACCCGGAGGGTACGCCAGGTGCCGTCGAGCCAGATGTACTGCTCGTCGGCCATCGCCGTCTTGAGGAACGGGTGCCGCGTCTGCTTGCACTGCACGATCTGCTTGAACGGGATCCGGGGATGCTTGCGAAATACGCGGCCGCCCATCTGAATGGTGCAACCCTTGCCCGACGGGCGGCAGAACACGGTCTTGAGCGTGGGGCAGTCGAAGCCTTCGGTGAGGATCGCCATGTTCAACAGCACGTCGATCCGGCCCTCGGCGAAGTCGTCCAGCTGCCGCTGCCGGTCGGTTTGGGCGGTGACCACCTCGGCCCGGATGCCGGCGGCCGTAAGGAGTTCGTGGCACTGCTGACACTGCTGGAGCCGGTGGAAGAAGATCAGGGTTTTCCCCCACCGCTGCGGCTCGCGAAGGAAGTGCTCGGCCACGCTCTCGGGCGTGTAACGCTCAATGGTGTAATGGTGGTACCGGCTGAGGTAGCCATCTTGAATGAGCTGATGGATGCCCGCGTCTTTAATTACCTGGTCGAAGCACAGCTTGATCCGATCGGTGCGAAACGGCGTGGCGGTCAGCCCTAGCACGTGCCGTGGCCGGATCACGCTGTGCAGGTTGGCCATGCTCATGGCGGCGTCGTGCTGGGCTTCGTCGACGACCAGCATGTCGACGGCGGGTGGGTTCTTGTCGAACATGGAGATGAACTCCAGGTCGACGTTGAAACCGCGGGCCTGGTTTTCGGCCTCGGCCTGGGCCAGCAGGTTCCGCCGCATGGACACCCAGCCGATGCGGTAGCCGTGCTTTTGCTGCATCTGCCGGGCGATGGCCAGGCCCATCACCGTCTTGCCGCTGCCGGTGGGGCTCTCGACCATGACCGAATGGGCGGCGGGTTCCAGGTCGCCGGCCCGATTGCGGTACTGGCCGTGGAACATCTCCAGGGCCTGATGGATAATCCGCAACTGATACGGCCGAGCTTCCACGGCGGCATCGGCCAGCAGCGGGCGGCCTTCCCAATGGCTGGGAGGTTCCGGGACAGCTTGGGCCGCGGGGGCGTGGTTGACTGCCGGCGTGAGCGTCATGGCAGGCGCACTCCATCCGTGCGGGGAGCGGCAGGCTGGCATTCCGCCTGCCGGGATGCGGCTGCAAGAACGACGCTTGAGCGCGGGACGTTTTGCGGCCGACTCGGAATAATCTTTAAAGGGAGGGCGCCGGACCGGCTTGGTGGCCAGGGGCCGGCGCGGTCGCTTTGGGCAGACTGAACAGCCTGTTCTGGTGTTCAGTATTGGTGCACTGTTCGCATTTGCCGTTTCCGGGCAAGAGCAGTTGCCGTCCTCGGGGGGCAAAAGAGGCGGTTGCGGTGACGCGGCGGGGGGAACGAGAAGCCGCCCCGGATATGTGGACGCCGCTTGCGCGCTGATCTACGATGCGGCTATGAATGGCGACGTGAATCTATCCTTCGATACGGCTCACCTGGTCGTGGCACTGGTGCCGCTGGCAATCTATTTTTTGTTGCTGGCCGTGATTAACCTGATGCCGCGACCGCTGATGATTTCCGGCACGCGCGACTTGGCCGCGCTGGCGGTGGGCATTTCGGGCCTGGTGATGATGGGGCCCGTGCAGCTTTTCACGCCCCCGCCGATGCTGGCCCAGATGGGCCCCTATTACTGGTTGCTGCTGGTCTTGCTGTACGGCTCTGCGGTTTCGCTCTGGATCTTGTTCCTGCGGCCGCGCGTGGTGGTCTACAACATTGCCCCCGAGCAATTCCGGGGCATCGTCTCCACCATCGCCGTGCGCCAGGACCCGTCTGCCCGCTGGGCCGGCAATGCGCTGGAGATGCCGCAAGCCCGGCTGCTGCTCAAGCTTGAGCCGTTCCCGGCATTCCGCAACGTGTCGCTGGCGATCGACAGCGATCAGTTTGACTTCAGTGCCTGGCAGCGGCTGGTGGGCGAACTTTCGGTCGCGCTAGCCGAGATGCGTGTCCCCCGTAATCCGCGCGGCGTAACCTTCGGCATGATCGGGACGATCATCATGGGGGTGTTGATCCACCGCTGCTCGCAGCAAGGGCAGGCTCTGACCGAGAGTTTCATTCGTTTGCTGGGACTTTAAGCCGCCGTTGCAGTACGAAGGGCCGTACTCCGTCGGCCACGCGCGCAAAAAAATGCCAGGCGAATCGGTTCGCCTGGCATTCTTGTTTTTGAAAGTAGTCGTTGTCGCCGCCAGCGTGATCGGGGGAATGAGCTAGCGAGCGATGTACAGCGTCGGGTCGTCGATGATCCACGGCGTGGACCAGGTGCGGCCGTCGTCCGGGCTGCAGACGTTGAAGAAGAACGTCTCGAACGTCTCACACTTGGCGCCGTAGCAATACATCGAGGCCAGGTGATCTTCAGGCCGCAGGTCTTCCACGCCGGGGCGAGCATAGTAGTGCACCATACCATCGGGCGTGAACGACATGCCCAGCGTCCACCAGCCGCTGCCGGGAATATCCGGTCCGCGGAAGTCCTGGCCACGCTGGTTGGCACGCAGGATGAAGTACGCCGAGTCTTCCTTGTGCCGGCCGTCGTGCTTGCTGTTGAAGTGGATGAAGAAGCCGGGCCAGTACGGTTCGACATCGGTGGTCGTCTTCGTCACGCCGAAGAAGCCCACGATGCCGCCGGCCGTTTCGGTCTTGGTGCGAGGGCCGGAGCAGCCGGCGCGCACGCCGAACGTGATACCGGTGCGCTTCTCAAAGTCTTCAAAAGGGGGCACGAACACCCGCACCACAAAGCTCGGCATCCGCGATACAGGGATGGGGCGGCCGATCACCGCCAGCAGGTCATCCTGTTGTAGCTTGTTGCTTCGCGTGCCTGGCACGCCCGTATCGCGCGACATAATCAGCAGTGAGCCTTTGCTGCCGGGGAGCCCGCCGACGGGCGTTTCCACCCGGCGCACGTGGTCCGGGGTGCCGCGGAGGGCGCTCTCCGCCCAGCGGCGGTTGGTGGAGTAGGCACCAGGCAGGCGCTTTTCCTCGTCGATCTCCTCGCTGGCCTTGGGCAGGTTGTACACGTACGACCAGTTAGGGTCTTCAAAATCGTCGCCGGCGTTCTCGACCTTCTTGCCGGTACCCGGCACCAGTTGGGCCTGGGCGACCGTGGGAATCATCATTAGCACCGCGGCGAGTACCAGCGGCCAAGGCAACAAGCGGTAAATGCGCATGAACGAGCCTCCCTGCTCACGAGCGAGTGATCGTATTGTGTGGCAAATGTGCGGAACGCCTGTTTGCGGGCGTGCGCGGCACGGTCGACGGCGGCGCGGCGTGGTTATGCGAGGTGGGATCAGCATGTGCTGGTGGCAGTGCCAGGCCAGCACTTGAATGTTGTGACGCGCGCCACTACGGGGGGAGTTGCCCCTAGAACCAATATTGTCGGCACCATCGGTACCAATCGGTCCGGCAAGGCAGCCAAGTCCATGAAATCGGGGGAGAAGAGCCGGACCCGAGCCCGGGGACTAAGCCGCCGCGACAGCGTGTCGTAGCACCTTCAGATGAGGGGCGGACGTAAACCGCCGGCTCAAATACTGCACATGGCAATAGATGTAGGGCCCGGCCACTCAATCGGCGTCGTCGGCGCCTTCGCAGTCGCGGCGATCGTTGGGATGCCAAAGCGGAAGTCCCCGCTGCAACCGTTCAGCCAACACCTGCAACTTGGCCTGCGTGCCCGGCAAGGCATCGGTGCCATCGAAGTCGGGTTCTTCCGTCCATTGAGGTTCGAAGTCCCAATCGCCTTCTCGAATGGCATCCAGCACCGACTTTGGCACCTCTGGGCTCCTTCGTTGTTCAGGCAAATGCGAACGCAACCGGCGGCCCCCTGTTGGCCCCAACTGTAGCTACTTCAGAACCTTGCGATCAAAGCGTTGGCTTCGCCGCAGCGCCAAGTGGCCCGGTCCAAACAGACGCAACCCTAGCGCGGACAATACAGGCGGAGCGGGCGATTCGCCGTCTGCAGGCGGCAATATCAACGCTCAGAAGGTACTTGCCGGGAAGCCTGGTTAATCGAGACGTGATCCTTGGAGGCAAAGACGCGGCTCCCCGCGCACCGTTCGAGCCATCGTTATGGCAAGCGGTATTAGTGCTGTCAAGAAAATGGATCACGCCGCATTCGCGGGGGCGGCGCGCAGTTCGCGGAACCGGCACGACCGGGCAAATGTCGCCCGTGGGCGCAAGTCGCGATACTTATGGTCGATCCAGGTGTATAATGGGCAAAGGCCGCCCCCGCTGGGACGGCCGCGCTGCCAAACGCATATTCCTATGCTGCGAGCTTGATTATGGAATACCGGCTAATTCGTCGCGCCCTGTGCGTCGTTTGCGGATGCCTGGTGGCGCTGGGCAGCAGCGAAGCCCTGGCCCAGTTCCAGTCGTCGAACCTCAGCAGCCAGGGCCGCACCAGTACCGGTACCTTTGGTAACCGCACCGTCGGTGCGGCCGGCGGCTTGTCGGCCCGGTCGGGCACGATGTTCGGCGGAGGTGGCGCCGGTGGCTCGGTGGCCGGAACCACGCAGCAGAATCAGCAGGTTGGCATGATCGAAGGCAGCGAACGCTTCCTCCGTGCCAACCGCCAGGGCCAGTTCGTCGGTGCCGACACGGCCGATACGCGGCAGATTGGTTCGTTCGGCCAGGCGGTGAGCAACTTCATCCAGAGCCCGAACTTCCGCAACAATCGCGACGCCAACCAGCAGCTCACCACGCAGACGCGAACGCGGCCCCCTTATCGCACCACGCTGCGGGTTGGCTTCGATTACGTGGCTCCGGAGCCGAATGCGCTCTCGGCTCAACTTACGAACCAGTTGCGGCGCGCGAGGCTGGGCCCGTTACAAAGTTCCGTTGTGGTGGAGGTTCAAGGCCATACTGCCATTTTACGTGGTCAGGTAGCCACGGCCCATGCACGCGCTCTAGCGGAGCAATTGGTGCTCCTAGAACCCGGGATTGAGCAGGTCGATAACCAACTGGAGGTTGCTGAGCCTGCCCCGCAACAGTAGCCGTCGGATCCAGCGGCATCAAACCCGGTGCGTACTGGGCACCGGCATTGACCTGCGGCATCGCAGCCGCCGCACCCGCCGTCGGCGGCAAGGCCTCGGTGCCGACGCCCGCCCGATAGGCCGGCTGAGCCTGACCCGGATACTGCGGATTAGGCCGAGACCGGAACTGCGGATACGCTTGGTTTCGTCCGCCATTGGTCGCCGGCGGCAGCTGCATCGCACCGGCCGGCATCACGTTGCCTTGAGCGGCGTTCTCAGCCGGGGCCATGTAATAGGCCTGCGAGGCATCGGTCTGCGGCGCGACCATCGCACCTTGCGGCACGACCATCTGGTAGTCGGCCTGCGTTGCATAGCCACCATACGTGCCAGCGGCAGGCTGCACCGGTTGCGGCGTCGACGTCCGCCAGGTCGGCATGTTGCCCGCGTTGAACCGCTGCGGCAAATCGATGGTCGAGGTCTTCATCCGCGGCCGGTTAGCCGGCTGCAAATCCAGCTGCTGGCCGGGGTAGGCTTTGAGCGGTTCGTCGTACGAAACCAGTTGGCCTTCCCGGTTCTCGCCCTTTTCGCCGTTTTCCGGCTTCTTGGCGAGTAGTTCTTCGTCGGTGGCTTCCGGCTTGTAGCGGTACTTCATCTTCTCGGCCAGCGTGGCTTCACGCCCCGGCAGCGTGTGGTGCGTGATTTCGCTGACGATGGTGGTGCCACCGGTCAGCGGCGTGAACCGGGCCACCAGCGAGATCTCCAGCTCGGGGCCGCCCGCCTCGTCCCACGGCAGCCAGAAGCTGTACGAGTGGCCCAGCGGCTTCTTGGGGCTGTAGTGCTTCTCGAACTGCTCCGGCGTGAAGACGTACTTGCGGTCGGGCCGCGTGTCGGTCTTCTTGCGGCCGTCTTCGACAAACGCATACACTTCCAGCCGGCCCTTGGCTTTGATGGGCTTCTCACCGCCGGCGTAGATGAACACTCGGCCGCCGAAACCGCGGATCGGCGGTTTCTCAGGCTGGTGCAACACCGTATCTTGCCACACGGCGACGATCCGCAGGTTGCCGCTGAACTCCCCGTCCTTGCCGGCACCCCAGGGGATGTTCTTGCTCATATCAAACTTGGCGCAGCCGCTGCCCAGCATCAGCAGCGCCAAGCTCAGGTGTAACGCCGTACGCATCGCAGAATCCTTTCTGGCCGTGGTGCGGGTCATCGACGGGGAAGAAGCAGAGCCAAGCAAACTACGACTGACGATCATCGACTGCGTTGCGGTGTCTCGGTGGCGTTGCGCTTCCAGGGCAACTTGCTCCACCGGGACGGTTCCGCCTGCGGTTGCAGCTGGGCGTACTCAGCACGCTCCGAGGGGCTGATCAACCGCACCTCCTGAGCAGGCACGGCCGTCTGTCCGGGGCCGGCGCTCACCGGCTGCTGCCAGGCGGCGGGCTGCACGTGCTGGCTGCCCGGTGCCATGGCGCTGTCGCTCGGTGGCACCAGCTTCAGCGAGTTACCGTCGTCATTGCCTGGGGGACTTGCCCCTTGGCCCGCTCCTCCCGAACGTTGCCCCGGCGGCGACGGTGCGGGCGGCACCGTCTGTTGCCGTTGCTGCGGTGTCGTCAGCGGCGGCACATTCCGCGGCTGCTGCGACGAGGGCATCGGCGTGGGCAGCAGTTCCTCCATGTCGGCCGGCTGCGGCTGCAGGTCCGGATCGCCCAGGTTCAGCTTGCCGTCCGGGTTGACGTGCGGATAGATCACCGGGATGCCGGCGTCTTCCCAGGCGTCGCCGCGACCGCGGAGGCCCGAATCACCGTGCACATCGCGGACATCGGAGAGCACCCAGTGCATCCGGGCCGACTCGATCTGCTTGATCATTTCCATGTCCTCCTCGGTGCGGACGACACGCGGCGTCATGATGATCAGCAGTTCGGTGCGCTGTTCCACGTTGGCGTCGTAGCGGAACAGGTGCCCCAACACCGGGATCGAGGCCAGCAGCGGCACCCGGCGGTGGGTTTGAGCCCGGGTCTTGGTGATCAGACCGCCCAGCACGATGGTTTGGCCGCTCAAGGCGCTGACCGTCGATTGGGCCAGCGTGGTGTTGATGCGCGGCGAGCGAATCACGTCGCCGGTGGGCAGCACCGAGACGGGGATACCCTCGGACTCGGGACCGACTTCGGACTTTTCAACGTCGATTTCCATCACCACCAGGCCATCGGGGCTGATACGCGGCGTGACGCCGAGGATCAAACCGACGTTCTGCTGGGCACCAAGCTGGTTGGTCTGGATACCGGTCGCCTGGTCAAACGTGGTCGCGGTGATGAGCTGCACCCGCTGGCCCACCTGGATGAAGGCCGGCTGGTTGTCCAAGGTCATCACTTGCGGCCGGGCCAGCACGTCCAACCGGCGGCACTCTTGCAGAGCCCGGATCAGGATGCTGATGCTCTCGCTGCTGGCCGACAGCACCAGACCGCCGTAGCCCAGTTGGCTGTTCACGCGGCCCACCGAAAAGCTGCTCAGCGCCTGGCCGGCCAGCTTGCCCGACGTGGCCCGCGACAAGTCGCTGCCGCTGTTCCCCAACGGCTGGTTGTTGAACAGGAAGCCAGGCGTGAGGCTGGCACCCTGGATGATCTGGTTGGTGGTGGTCACCACCGTGTTGCCTTGGGGCGTCTGCGTGCTGTTGGTGGTCGTGATCAGGTCGCCCAGCAGGCTGCGGTCGAACAGGATGGAGTCCTGCAGGCCGAGCTCCACGCCGAACTCGTCGGTGTTGTTCAACTGCACTTCGGCGATGAGTACCTGGATCATCACCATCGGGGGCCGGCGGTCCAGCTCGTCGATGATGCGGCGAATCTCGCCGAAGTATCGCGGCGTGGCGGTTACGATCAGGCTGTTGGTCACCGGCTCGCCGACGACCACCACTTCTTCCTGGATCTGCTGGAACGCACTGCGGACGCCCTGCTCCTGCACGGCCCGCTCGGCCTGCAGCAACTGGTTGATGCTGTTGGCCACGTCGAGCGCCGGAGCGTTCTTCAGGCGGTATACCTGCGTTTCGCGCTCGCGGACGTCGCTTTCATCGAGCCGCAGCAAGATGGCTTCGACGATCGTCAGGTCGGCGGCACTACCGGTTGCCAGAATCGAGTTGGTACGGGTATCGACGGCAAACCGCAGCGGCACGATCGAGCCGTCGGACTGCACCGAGGCCGCCTGTTGCACGCCGAACTGGCCGCCGGTTGAAGTGGCATTGAACAGCGTGCTGAGCATGTTCACCAGGCTTTCGGCATCGCCGTTGACGATGGTGAACACCTTGATCTGCGCGGTAGCGCCGGGAATGTTGTCCAGTTGCTCGATCAGGGCTTCGATCAGCGGCATGCTGTCGGCCGGAGCCCGTACGATCAGCGAGTTCGCCCGGGCGTCGGCGGTCACTTGCACGTCGGTGAGGATGCCGGACCGGAGGATAGTGCGGTCGCGGGCGTCGAGCGTCATCAGCCGCAGCACGGCCGAACGCTGGACGGCTTGCTGGCCTTGCACCCCCGGCTGCTGCTGCACTCCCGGCAACTGCGGTCCGATCTGCTGCTGACCCGGAGCCGCCGTGCCGGTGATGGCCGCTTGCAGAACGGCAGCCAGGTCCTCGGCCAGGGCGTTCCGCAACTGGAACACCTTGAGCGACAGTTCCGAGGGCGAGCTATCGATGTCGATCCGCGACAACAGGTGCGCGATCTCGGCCAGGTCGCGAGGGCTGGCCCGCACGATCAGCGCGTTGGTGCGGTAATCGGCAATCACGTTCACCCGCGGGAACAAGCCCGGCAGGTTCTGCTGCTGTTGCCCTTGCTGCTGCGTGCCCGGCCCCGCCGTGGCGCCGTAGAACTGCTGCAAGGTGGCCGCGGCAGCCTGGGCCGAAGCGTACTTTAGGCGGAACACTTCAAATTGCGACTCGGGGCCCGAGGGCGTATCCAGCCGGCGGATCAGATCCATGGCGGCTTCCACGCTGGCCGGCGGACCGATCAGCAGCAACGCGTTGGGGTCGACCAGCGGCGTGATGCTCACGCGGCCTTTTCGCCCGGCGTAAACCGAGTCGTACAACTGGCGGACGATGGTGGCCAGCGCTTCACCGTTGACGTATTCCAGCGGATGGATACGGATCTCCGGCTCGGTCTCCTGGCTCCGTTCTTCAATCTGCTCGATGATGCGGATCAACCGGTCCACGTCTTCCTTGGGACCGCGGAGGATGATCACGCCCAGGTCTTCGAGCACTTCAATCTGCACGGGGCCGACCAGCCCTTCGGTATCGGTCGGGATGGTCACCTGACCTTGCGCTGGAGCCTGACCGGTTTGTGTCTGACCGGGCAAGGCCTGCCCGGCAGCGGCACCGGCTCCTGCCGCCGCACCGCCCTGGGGCTGTGCGGGCACCTGTTGTGCCGGTTGCGGCTGATTGTTCTGGGGCTGCTGCTCGCTCGGCGGCTGGAACAGTTGAGCCACCAGGTGCGGCGAACGAGTGGCCTGGGCCCGTACGGTTTGACCGCGCTCACGCAGACCACGCAGCCGGGCCTCCTCCAACAGCGAGGCTACTTGATGGACCTTGCCCGGGGCTGCGGCACCCAGCGGCATCACTTCGATCTTGCGAGCAGCTTGCGGAGCCTGCGGGGCCTCGAGGATGGCCAGCAACCGAGCGCACCGCTCGGCGGCCGCCGGCGGACCGTGGATCACCACCTGGCCGGTCAGCATATCGAACTCGATCCGCAGCCGCTCCTGGGCCGAGAGGTCGAGCGTATAAACCACGACGTCGCGGTTGGTGTTGGCGGCCGCCATGAGCTTGGGGCCGTACAGCCGCTTGAGAGCCTTCTGCACTTCCACCGACGACGTGCGCAGTTGCATGATCTGGCCCGTGCCGGCCGTGGTCGTCAGCAGGCCGAAGTTAGCACCGCGCGGCGTGGCAGGTGCCGGGCCAAGTTGCTGTGTCTGTTCGCCAGCGGCGGCTTGCATCGGCTGAGCCGGTTTGCCTTCGACGGCACCGATGAACTTGGCGATCTCGGTCTGCATCGCCGCCGGCGCGACGACCAGCAGTTGTTCGTTGCGGGCATCGGTGGCCACGCGGGCACCATACGGTCCAAAGCGATCGCGGATCGCCTGGCTCATCGGCTCCAGTTGCGCGGCGGCAGCCGGGTAGGTCTGGAGCGTGGGCGGACCAAGCTGGGCCTCGGCTTCGCGATCGATCGACTGCACCACTTCGGCGGCCAGCCGCTGCACGTCGTCGCCGCCCTGCACGATGACGACGTTTTGCGTGGGATCGATCGCCACGTCGCCCCGCAGCGATGCACTGTTCAACCAGTGGACCACGGCCGGTTGAACATCTTGCGCCCGGGCAAACTTAAGCGAATACACACGTGCTTGAGACACCCCGGCGTTTTGCTGGGGCATCGCGGCCGTATTCCCCAACGGTACACCGCCAGCCTGGGCGACATTACCCGCGGGAGCGGTCGCCGTGGGAGTTACGTGCGCGGCAGGCATGACAGCATTGCCTGCAGGCATCCCCATGCCCGGCGCCATGTGCTGGCCCTGCGGCGCCGATCCCGGCCCAAGTGGCATGGGCGGCATCGACGGCGCGAACGGATGGGGAGCAGGTAATTGGCCGCCAGGATGTGGGCCAACCGGGACGAAGCCTTGCTGTGCTTGTCCGGCCGGAAACGGTTCCGCGGCCAGCGATGTCGCTACCAGCGACAACAGCGCGGCGCATCCGCAGAGCGCGCGCTTCGTGGGTCCAAATGTTGGCACGTGCATTCGTGATAACTCATGCCTCAGGGCGCCCCCCCTGGAACTGAGTTTACGGACCATGCGGCGCAGCGGCCGCAAAATCCGCGTAGTTCATCAATTCGGCATGTTGAAACCGTGGCTAGAGAAAAGCCTTGCGGATTTTGCAAACTTTGACGGCACCCGATAGCAGCAAGCGGCCACTATCAGCGCCAGCTTTTGCCCGGTGGAGACGCAACGAACCTCGGCTCGCCAGTTCCCGAGGACGTGGGGAGCACGTTGGGCTGAAAAGATTGCAGACGCCAGGTCATGCCAGCACAGTGGCTGAGCAACGATCGTTTGCAGCAGCACGACCAGAATTCGCCCAGGATGAGGCAGTTTTCGCCCCGACTGGGTTTGCCTCGCGGCGGCCGTTGGCATATCGTTTGCCGCTCTTTATGCACTTCGCCCGCATCGCCGCCGCCATTGCTCCTGCTATCGCCGGCATGCGTTCAACACATGCAAGGGGTCACTGATGAAACGGATTCTGCCCTTGGGCCTGTGCGCGGCACTCTTGATTGCGCTAGGCTGCCATCATCGCCCGGTCTGCCCACCGCAGTACTGGACGCCCTCGCCTGCCTGCGCGGTTCCGTCGTGCCCGCCGGGCTGCGCTCCGGTGGTGCAGAGTGCCCCGGTAACGTACGGTCCCTAATGGCGATTTTGCTCGGGTGAATGAACCTGCCCCGCCATCGCGGCCCGGCCGCCTGGCTCGTTCCCAAGATTTCGCCGCTACGCTACACTGCGCCGCGCGTGCTTGCTTTATCCAGCGACACCGTCGCAGCGCTCATAGGATGGGGGGAACGAGCAATGGCCAAACGACAACAAGTGTGGCTTGGGAGGGCTATCGCCGCGTGGCTGTTCGTCGGTTGCCTGATGCCGGCGCCAACCCGCGCCGACGAAGGCATGTGGCTGTTCAACGAGCTGCCACGCGAGTACTTGAGGGAGAAGTACGGCTTCGAGCCGACCGACGCCTGGATCGAGCACCTGATGAAGGCGTGCGTGCGGTTCAACTCGGGCGGCTCGGCCTCGTTCGTTTCCGCCGATGGTCTGGTGCTGACCAATCATCACGTCGGCGCCGACACACTGCACAAGCTGTCCACGGCCGAACGGAACCTGTACACCGACGGTTTCTACGCCAAGACGCTCAGCGACGAGATCCCCGCGCCCGACCTGGAACTGAATCAGCTCGTTTCGATCGAGGATGTGACCGAGCAGGTCAACCAGGCGGTTACCGAGGGGATGTCGCCGGCCGAGGCGGCGCAGGCTCGGCGGGCGGCGATGGCCAAGATCGAGCAGCAGTCACTCAAGCAGACGGGCCTGCGAAGCGACGTCGTTACGCTCTATGGCGGCGCGAAATATCATCTCTATCGCTATAAACGCTACACCGACGTGCGGCTGGTCTGGTCGCCGGAGGAAGCCATCGCCTTCTTTGGCGGCGATGCCGACAACTTTGAGTATCCGCGTTACTGCCTGGATGTATGCCTGTTTCGCGTTTATGAAAACGGGAAACCCGCCAAGATTGAGCACTATCTGAAACTTTCAGACGGCAAGCTCAAGGAGGAAGAACTGGTCTTCGTGGCCGGCAACCCCGGCAGCACCAATCGTATCTATACGGTCGCGGCTCTTACGCATTTGCGCGATACCTGGCTGCCGTACTACATGGATTACCTGCGGCGACAGGAGATCCTGCTGCAACAGTTCGGTCTGGAAGGCGTCGAACAAGAGCGGCGCGCGGCGGAAGAGTTGAACTCAATTCAGAACGCCCGCAAATCCCTGTGGGGGTCGCTGAGCGGCTTGCAGGATCCGGCCTTCTTCCGCACCAAGCGACAGCGCGAAGCCGAACTCCGGGCAGCCATTGCCAGGCATCCCAAGCTGAAGGCGTACGAATCCGCCTTCGACGACATCGCCGCGGCCCAAAAGCGCAAGGCTCAGATCCAAGGTCAGGCTCCGGCGCTTGCCGGCCGGCTGTTTGAGATTGCCGAGACGCTCGTGCAAATGGCCGCCGAGGATACCAAGCCCAGCGATGAGCGGCTCCGTGAGTATCGCGACTCCAACCGCGAGTCGCTGCTGCAAGATTTGTACTCCACGGCGCCTATCTACGCCGACTTGGAGCAGGTGAAGCTGGCCGACTCCATCGCCCGCATGGCTGAACGCCTGGGCGGTGATCACCCGCTGGTGCGCAAGGTACTTTCAGGTAAGAGCCCGAAAGATCGCGCGGCGGCCCTGATCGCCGGTACCAGGCTGTTCGACGTGGAGGAACGCAAGAAGCTGGCCGAGCAAGGTCTGGCCGGGATTGAAGCCAGTAACGACCCCATGATTGTTCTGGCCCGGCTGGTGGACCCACGCACGCGAGAAATCCGCAAAGAAGCCGAGGAAATCGCTGAGATTGAGCGGCAAGCCTACGCCAAGATCGCGCAGGCGTTGTTCGAGCTGAGCGGCACGGCGCTCTATCCCGATGCCACGTTCACTTTGCGGCTGGCGTTTGGCCCGATCCGCGGCTATCAGGAGGGAGGGCAAACCATCCCGGCCTGGACCACGATCGGGGGCGCGTTTGAATCGCAGCAGCGGCATGGCGGCCGCGAACCCTGGAGGCTGCCGGAAAGCTGGATGAAGAACCGCGATCGACTCAACCTGCAAACGCCCTTCAATTTTGTCTGCACGGCCGACATCATCGGGGGGAACTCGGGCAGCCCCGTGGTGAACCGGGCCGGTGAACTGGTGGGCGTGATCTTCGACGGCAACATCCAATCGCTCACCGCCAACTACATGTACAGCGATGAGCAGGCCAGGGCCGTTTCGGTGGCCATCGCCGCCATGATCGAGGCTCTGGACAAGATCTACGGGGCCGAGCGGGTTTTGAAGGAACTGGGGCGCTGAAGTAGCCAGCATCAGGATTGTTAACCCAGCACCGCCTGCCGTGGACGTACCTGGTCCGCGGCAGGCGTTTCTTGTTGCGCGCGGCCTGGCCGGCGGGGAGTGCCGTAAGGCAACGGGCTGGGCCGCGAAGGTGTCCACTAGAGCTCGCAGCCGTCAAAGTCACCCCAAACGGCAGCATTGATATCAGCGTCAATCCGGGTGGTAACCGCTAGCATCTATATAGGTTGTGGGTTCGTCATAATCAGAAGGAACGTTATGATTGCTATCAATTTCGTCATCAAAGAAGGAATTGCCTGCTAGCATGAAAAAGTTCTCAAGCTATTTGGCGTGATCGCTCGCGCGGCAACTTGCATTCAGATTGAAAAGATTCAAGAATGACATGCAGCTCTAGGTTGCCAGAGAAGGAGCCAAATCCCACACTTCTTTGGCGTTGAAAGCTATTGAGATCCTTGAATCACCCTCACCGCTTCGCGGACGCAGTGGCCGGGAAGGCATGAACGCGAGGCGGTGCCCAAGCTCAAGTAGAATGCAGGCCGGTTCGGCGCAGGAAGGCCGGAGTCGAAGGCCCAGGAGCTCCGAGCGATGCGTAGTGTTGCTGGCTTGTTGGTATGCGCGGTGCTGACCGCGCCTGGGACGTCGGGGATTGCCCGCGCTGAAGTGTGCGGCTCGCCCGCCTGCGAAGTCTATCCGACGCAGACGTACCGCCTGGTGTGCGAAACCGTTTACGACGAGCGCCCCGTCACGTGCTACCGGCTCGAAACCGAAACGGTGTACGAGCAGCAGCAGGTGACCTGCTACCGCAATGTCTGGGAAACGGAGATGCGGGAGCGGCGCTACACGGTGCAGCGCCCCGTCTACGAAACCCACGAGCGCGAGGAACGGTACACCGTCCAGCGTCCGGTGTGGGAAACCCGGATGCGGACCGTGAACGTCAATCGCGTCCGCAATGTGATCGAAACGCACGAGCGTGAAGAACGGTACGTGGTGCAACGCCCGGTGACCGAAACGCACGTTCGTGAAGAACGCTTCTACGTGCAGCGCCCGGTGCTGGAAACGGCCGAACGCGAAGAGTGCTACACGGTGCTGCGTCCGCAGGTGACGTATCGCAACGTGACGGTCGACAACGGCTGCTGGGAACAGCAGCAGGTGTTGCGGCCCGGTCCGGTCAAAACGCGGCTGCGCTGGGTGCCCGGCGGCTGCGAGGTGGACCCGGTCACTGGTCGTTCGTACTACCGTGGCGGCGGCCTGGCCTGGGTGCAGCAGCCTTGCCCGCCCACGGTTGAAGTCCAGCAGGTGTGGCGGCCCAACGTGCAAACCTTCCAGGTGCCGCAGACGGTGATGGTGCCGCAAACCGAGCGCCGCGTGGTGCAATACCAGGTGCAGCGGATGGTCACCGAGGAACAGGTTCGCCAGGTGCCGTACCAGGTGTGCCGCATGGTGGCCGAAGAACACGTGCGGCGCGTGCCCTACCAGGTTTGCCGCCAGGTGGTGGAAACCTGCCAGCAGCAGATCCCCGAGCGGGTTTGCCGCATGGTGACCGAGGAGCACGTGCGGCGCGTGCCATACACCACCTGCCGCCTGGTGTGCGAGGAACGCGTGGAGCAGATCCCGGTTCGCACCTGCCGCCGCGTGGCCGTGCAGCAAACGATCCAGGTGCCCCGGCAAGTGGTGCGCCGCGTGCCGGTCACCTACACGCTGCGTGTGCCGCGGGTGATCGTGCATCGGATCCCGATCGATCCCTGCACGGGCGCCGACCTGACGGTTCCGGCCGCCCCGTCGACCAGTGCCTCGCAAGCGGATACGCCGCTGACTCCGATTCCGGAAGCGCAGTCGGACCTGCTGCAGCCGACGCCCGCCCCGCAAACCCAGCAGGGCGCGCCGCGGACCTTTGCTCCGCAGTCGGAAGCGCAGCCGACCCCGATGCCGCAGCCTCAGCCGGCACCCTTGCCGCAGCCGCGGACCCAACCGGCGCCGATCCGGCCCGAGCCGGAAACGCCCCAGCCGCGGATCGAGCCGGGCGAGGCTGTCCGCGAGCCGAACGTGAACGCCACGTTCCGTTCGACGTTCTCGCCGCTGGTGCCGGTGAGCTACCACAACGGTTAACCGTAGCGCTGCCCAAAACGCGGCAGTAGATCCAAGCGATTCCCAATCACTGATCGGGTTGCAGCGTAACGCCCGGCCGGACTTTGCTCTGGCCGGGCGTTATAGCATTCTGGCCAGCGCCGTACCTGCCGATCGCGACGCATGGCACGGAATGCAAGACGACACCGAGCAGCGCGAGCCGCTCGGTGCCGTGGAGGTGTCCAGTCAGCCTAACTGGCAATGGGTCAGCCCGGGGGGGACTGGCCGCTTACTTGGCCGCGGCGTAACGCCGGGCGACTTCGTCCCAGTTGATCACGTTGAAGAATGCGTTGATGTACTCAGGCCGCCGGTTCTGGTACTTCAGGTAATAGGCGTGTTCCCACACATCCAGGCCCAGGATCGGGGTGTGGCCATTCATCAGCGGCGTGTCCTGGTTGGGCGTGCTCTCGATGTGCAGGTTCTTGTTGCCGTCCAGGCACAGCCAGGCCCAGCCGCTGCCGAAGCGGTTGGCGGCCGCGTCGCTGAACTGTTCCTTGAACTTCTCGAAGCTGCCGAAGGTCGCGTTGATGGCTGCGGCCAGTTCGCCCTTTGGTTCGCCACCGCCGTTGGGGCTCATGATGGTCCAGAACAACGAGTGGTTGGCGTGGCCGCCGCCGTTGTTCCGCACCGCGGTGCGAATGTTCTCAGGCACCGTGTCGATCTTGGCCATCAGCTCCTCGATCGGCAGATTGCCCAGGTCGGTGTTCTCGATCGCCGCGTTCAGCTTCGCCACGTAGGTCGCATGATGCTTGTCGTGATGGATCTCCATCGTCTTGGCATCAATGTGCGGCTCCAGGGCGTCGAAGGCGTAAGGCAGGTCCGGAAGGGTATAAGCCATGTCTGTTTCTCCTGGTCAAGGTTGGCCCGGATGACAGCCGCGGGCCGAACGCACAAGAATCATCGTTTCCGTCCAGCGCGGAGGAAACGCCCGCCGCTGCTGAATCGCGAATCGGGTACACGCCCAGCACTGCGGCCGGCGTGCCACTGGCCGAGGCCAGCGCCAACAGCCTGCCGCTGCGGCATTAGGGCGATCGTACGCTGCCCGGTGCGCGGCCTGCTGCTCGCTTGACATTGCTCGACATGCGAATGTGGAACATACCCAATTCGGCGCGCGCTGGCAATTCGCCTGAAGGGCCAATCAAAAACCCTCGCACCGCACCAATCGATGCTCTAAGCAAGGCCGATGCCAGGGGGAAACCTGCTCCCGTCGCCCGCACCAGGCCTGCGGGATACGATCTAACAGGCGGGAACGTTGACGTTGACTAGCGCGGGGCGGCGCTACGGTTGGCAGCGGCCGCAGCCGGAGTTCCCGTCGTCACGTCACCCCAGGTTTATGATGAGCAACGAGCGACTTGAAAGTGGTCTGTTGCCAAGCGGAGCACACGACGCGCACGCTTCGGTCCCCGTTGTTCCCAGCGACGAGCCTGCGCGGTTAGAGCTGTCGGCCGAAGCCATGCGGGCGATGGGCTATCAGGTGATCGATCAACTGGTCGAACGCTTTGTGAAGCTGCCCGAGAAGCCGGCCACGCGCATCGTCCCACGGCCGGTCTTGAAGGAGAAACTGTCGGCTCCGCCGCCGGAAGAACCCGAGCCGTGGGGCCGCATTCTCCAGCAGACCCAAGATGACGTGATGACGGCTGTGGGGCTTACCACGCATCCCCGCTTTGCGTTCGTGCCGAGCCCCAGCAACTTCGTCAGTGTGATGGCCGATTGCCTGGCGGCTGGCTTCAACATCTTCGGCGGCAACTGGTTGGAGGGGGCCGGCCCCTGCCAGGTGGAACGCACGGTCATCGACTGGATGCGCGCCTGGTGCGGCATGCCGGAATCCACCGGTGGCGTGCTGGTTAGCGGTGGCTCACAGGCCAACCTGACGGCGCTGGCGACCGCCCGGCATGTGAAGCTCCGCAACGAAGTGTCCCGCGGCGTGGCCTACGGCTCGGACCAGTGCCACTCGTCGCTGCTGCGAGGCTTTCGCGTGCTGGGCTTTTCCCAGGATCAGTTCGTCCGGCTTCCGTCCGACGAGCATTTCCGGCTGCCGGTCGAGGCCTTACGCGCCCGAGTGGCGGAAGATCGTGCTCGCGGTTTGCACCCGTTTTGCGTGGTGGCCAACGCCGGCACAACAAATACCGGTGCGGTTGATCCCCTGGACGAACTGGCCGACTTCTGCCAGCAAGAGGGGCTCTGGCTGCATGCCGACGGCGCGTACGGCGCCGCGGCCGTTCTTTCGCCAGCCGGCCGCGAGGCCTTGCGAGGCATCGAGCGGGTGGATTCGCTGACCATCGACCCGCACAAATGGCTGTTCCAGCCCTACGAGTGCGGCTGCGTGCTGGTCCGCGATTGGCAACACCTGTTCGGGGCGTTTCAGGTCACGGCCGAGTATCTGGCCGATGCCCTGCGGATCAGCGAGGACGTGAACTTCCAGGACCTGGGCATCCAGCTCACCCGGTCATTCCGCGCCCTGAAGCTGTGGATGTCGATCCGGTTCTTCGGGCTGGCGGCGTTCCGCGAGGCAATTACCCGGGGCATCGAACTGGCCCAGCAGGCGGAACAGATCGTGCGCGAAACCCAGGGGCTGCATCTGTTCACACCGGCTCAGTTGGGCATCTTGACCTTTTATTACGCGGAACCGGAGCACGACTTGGCCGCGGCCAATGAGCTGAATCAACGGATTGTGAACCGGGTCTTGGACGAGGCGTTTGCCACCGTGACGTCGACGATGCTTCGCGACCGCCGCGTTTTGCGGATGTGCATCATCAACCCCCGCACGACGGTGGACGACCTGCGTCAAACTGTCGCACGTCTGGCACAGTTCGGACGTGAGGAATCCCAGCGGACGAGGGGGGCAGATAGCTCATCTTCCTTGCATTCCGCAAGTTTTCAGCGACTTTCGCTGGATGATGACACCTCTTGTTGGACGGAGCGACAGGTGGGGGGCACCTTCGAGCGGTTCGCGTCCCCCGCTGGCTGCGGAATAGCAAGCATCCACGGTCGTTGCTATCTTGCGATTGCCGTGAGTGCCGCCGTGCGTGGCTTGCCGCGGGCCAGAGACCGTGCCCCGTGCCATGTTCCACCCGAAGGGGTGTGGCAATTTGCCGCACCCTGCCAGGGGGCTTGTCTGGGGCGCCCCATCGTGTACAAAGGGCGCTTGACACTTGGCCGGGGGGTCTACGAGTCGCCTCGCTTGCAAACTTTCGTGCAAGCGCAATGGTTTCTGGTCTTATCGGGCGCGTGCGTTGTCGAGTGCAGGTCTGATGTTGCGCTCGCTTTTCAGCGAGCGACCAAGCACCAAGAGTCGACACAATGGCCGAGAAAAAGAAGTTGACCACTGCCGAGATCCTGGCGGCCGCGCGCAAGCTGGACTCTAAGGGGTCGCAGGGGTCAGAAACAACGCCCCCCGAATCTCCGCCACCTTCTCCCCCGACGGAAGCTGCGGCCAGTTCTTCCTCCGGTGAGTCTACCCCTGCAGCGGCCGATGCTCCCCAGCCGGCTGCCACGCCCAGCTCCAGTGGCGGAAAACTCACTACGGCCGAGATTCTGGCCCTGGCCCGAGCCGGCAAAGCCGGCGGTGCCAAGCCGGCGGCAGCGGCCGAGACGCCTGCCCAGGAGCCGGCAACCCCGGCAAATCCGGCAAATCCGGCGAGTTCATCCGGTGGTCGGCCCAGCGTTCAGGAGATCCTGGCGATGGCCCGGGCCGGCAAAGGTGGCCAGCAACCTCCTGCCGAGCCGGCGGCCGAGCCGCCCGCTACACAACCCTCTGCGGCCAAGCCAACCGCCGCCAAACCGGAACCGGCAGCCTCGCAGGCCGAGGAAGTTCCGGCTGGTCCGCCCAAGACGGCAAGCATCCTGGCGGCGGCCCGGGCGGAAAAGAAACGCGGGCCCTTGAGCAAAGCCGAGGCCGGCTTGCTGCCCGGCCATGATGAATCGCGCATCGAAGAGGCGATTCCGCGTCCGGCCAAGCCGGTCGTGCCGCCTATGCCCGCCAAACCGGCGTATGCGCAAAAGAAGCCCGAGGGCGCTCAGCCCAAGGTCGACGAAGGCCGCCGCGGCGTGTTGGCGATGCTCAGTGCGATGGTCGGCACCTCGCTGGGGATAGGCTTTGGCGCGTTGGCCGGCACCGCGGGGTTGTGGTCGCTGGGGCTGGCTCGTTACATGTTCCCCAACATCCTGACGGAGCCGCCCAGCCAGTTTAAGGTGGGGCAGCCGTCGGACTTTCCGCCGGGTATGGTGGACGAGCGGTTCAAGGCGGCCTTTGGCGTGTGGATCGTCAACGCCGAGTACAACGGCCAGCAGATGATCTACGCTTTGAAGACCGTCTGCACGCACCTGGGCTGCACGCCCAACTGGTTGGAAAGCGAGCAGAAGTTCAAATGCCCCTGCCACGGCAGCGGCTTTTACATTGATGGGATCAACTTCGAGGGGCCGGCGCCCCGCCCCCTGGAACGGTACGCGATTCGAATCGCCGACGACGGCCAGTTGGAGATCGACAAGAGCCGCGTCTTCCAGGAAGAAAAGGGCGAGTGGACCAACCCCGACAGCTATGTGATCGTCTGAGGTGGGGGGGCCGCCGGCCTCCGTGCCAGTCAAGCTCGAGCAGATCGCGCGAGGTGGTTCGCCGCGTCGAGCTTGCGCCGGCAAGTTGACCGACGGTGGGCCGAAGCGTTGCGATAAACGCCGGCCGGGTCGCGCCGCAGTACCGCCCACGCACGACCGTTGACTGAATCCTTCCAATCGTTAGGGAACGCCGATGCCGTCAATTGGCGAAACGGTACGCAACAGCCAGATCTGGAAGAGTATCTTCCGTCACCCGATGCCGCTGGATCGGCGCAATCGCATCGTGGTGATGCTGACCAACTTCTTCCTGCACCTGCACCCGGTTTCGATCAAGAAGCAGGGCATCGCGCTGAGCTACACCTGGTGCATGGGCGGGGTGACGTTCTTCCTGTTTCTGGTGGAGACCGTCACCGGCGTGCTGCTGATGTTCTATTACCGGCCGACGCTCCAATGGGCGTTCACCGATATCCAGGCTTTGCGCGACGTCACCAGCCTGGGCATTCTCCGCGAACTGCATCGCTGGGGGGCCCATGCCATGGTGATTACCGTCTGGTTGCACATGTACCGGGTGTTCTTGACCGGCAGTTACAAACCTCCGCGAGAATTCAACTGGGTCGTGGGGGTGATCCTGTTGTTATTAACGCTGTTGTTGTCGTTCACCGGCTACTTGCTGCCGTGGGACCAGTTGGCCATATGGGCCATCACGGTGGGCTCCAATATGGCCCGGGCGACTCCCTTCTTAGGCAGCGAAGGCCCCGGCCAGCAGTTGCTGTCCATCGGCGGCATCGACATGATCACCAGTGCCTCGGACGCGCGGTTCGGCCTCTTGGGGGCACGGTTTGTCGGTGAAGAAACGCTGAACCGGTTTTACGTGCTGCACTGCATCGCAATTCCCCTGGCGGTGGCGATGCTCTTGGCGATTCACTTTTGGCGAGTGCGGAAGGACGGCGGGATCAGCGGTCCGCTGTAAGGCCCCCCCGGCGAACCTGGGAGGAGTGCAGGCCGCGCGCGGACCGGCCGGGATGGCACGTGCGAAGCGGAACGAACTGGGACGTTGCGGCAAGGATGGCCCCTTGGCTAGCCGAGGCGGCCGTTTCCAGCCGGCACAATGGATGAACATATGCATGGCGCGTCGTTAGACTTCGTCGACAAGGCCTCCTCCTTCCTGGGCCCCTACTACATTACGATGGCCGCGCTCAACGCGGTGGTGGCCGGGGTGCTGCAGTTCCGGTTGCAGCGCAGCGGCCTGGCCCTGGGCTGCCTGATCGCCACGATCGCCTTTGTCATCCTGGGGGCGTTCGCATGGTCGGGCTCGCTACCTGGGCTGGGGCACAATACCGAGCATCTGATCAACTCGCTCTTGAGCGGGAACCGCGGCGCGGTGGTCTACACCGTGGGCACGGCGGTTGGCCTGGCGGTGCTGTATTGGTTCCGCCGCTTCTTCGTGCAGCCGGTGGTGGCCTACATCGGGTTCAACCTGGTGATGCTGCTGCTGGGGTTGTCGATGACCAACCCCAATTTCTGGGAGATCGTCGCCAAGCCCGACAACGTACCGATCGTGATGCTCGTGCTGCTGCTGGGCTTTTTCACCTGGTTGGCCACGTGGAAAGCCGTGCAGAACGACGATCGGGCCCGGCAGGGCCTGCCGCCGCTGGAATCGCTCGATAACGAGAAAGTGCTGGTGTGGCCCGACCTGGTCTACACCGAGCTGATCTGCATGGTGCTGCTGACGGCGCTGCTGTTGGTTTGGGCCATCGTGCTCAAGGCGCCGCTGGAAGAACCGGCCAGCGCGGTCAAAACGCCTAACCCCTCCAAGGCCCCGTGGTACTTCCTGGGGCTGCAAGAAATGCTCGTGTACTACGATCCCTGGATGGCCGGCGTGGTGCTGCCCAGCTTGGTGATCGTGGGGTTGATGGCGATTCCCTACCTGGACTTCAACAAGGAAGGCAACGGCTACTACACGATCGAGAAACGCAAGTTCGCGTACCTGACCTTCCAGATCGGCTTTCTGCTGCTGTGGGTCACGTTGATCGTGCTGGGCACCTTCCTGCGAGGGCCCAACTGGAGCTTCTTCGGCCCATTTGAGTACTGGGATCCCCATAAGGTCGAGGCCCAGAACAACGTCAACCTCTCGGACTACTTCTGGATCAACCTGATGGGGGCCAGCGTGCCGAGGGTGACCAGCGACATGGGCACGGCGGAATCGCTGTGGATGATCCTCAAACGCGAAGGGCTGGGGATCGTCCTGGTGCTGGGCTACTTCCTGTTCTTGCCGCCCGTGCTGGCGGCCACGGTCCTGCGGCCGTTTTTCATCCGGATGGGCTTCATCCGTTACATGGTGATGGCCATTTTGCTGCTGTTCATGGCGGCCCTGCCGATCAAGATGCTGCTCCGCTGGACCTTGAACCTGAAGTACATCGTCAGCATCCCGGAGTACTTTTTCAACATTTAGCCGCGACCCGTTTCGCACACCGGTCGCCGATACCGCTCACAGGCTCCGCGATTGCTCCGGAGAGGGCAAATGCCTGCTACAGAACAAACTTGGCGCGACATCAAGAAAGTCCACCTGTTCTTTGGAATTTCCTCCGTGGCCATGCTGGCCGCCACGGTGTGGATGATCGCTGACGACCATAACCGCGAGTGGAAGACCTACCAGGAGCAGTATTACGGCCAGTTGGAAGTCTGGACGCTCCAGTCGCGGATCTACGAACAACTGGCGGGTGATTACGTCACCGGTGAGGAAGTGCGCGAACACGTCGTGCGCGAGGTGAGCGCGCAGCCGCCCGAGCCCGCTTTCGGCAAGCTGTTCATGCTGTACGTGGCGCAGCGCGCGCAACCTCGCGATGGCGAAGCCGTGGAACTGGTCAGCTTCAAGGCGAACGCCGATGCGCGGGGCAAGCTGCCCGAGGCGGGCGCCGCCGAGGAACGTTTTTACCAGGTGAACGAAGCGGCCCTGGCCGCGGCGGCCCTGTACGACCAGTTGGCTCAGCTTTCGGTCAGTTTGCAGATCGATCGGGCGACCCTCGAACGCGTTACGGATCCGCAGCGCAAGAAGGTGTTGCAGGGTCAGATCCAGGCCGCCGAAAAGCGGCTGGAAATCGTCAACCAGCAGGTGACCGAGCAGCTGGCTTCACTGCGGCCGCAGATCGATCAGACACTCACCCACTACTGGAAGAACGTCCCCGGCGACACACAGCAGTTGCTCGCCGCGATTGATTCGTCGCTGAATGCCGCGGTGGAAGCGCCATCGCCCGAACGCCGAGCGCAGTTCGTGCGCGAGCTTGAGGCCGTGATCAAACAGGCCTTGTTTCGCGAAGAGGTGCTGCAGCGCGATCTGAAGTTCCGCCGGGCTGACCTGGACGAGGCCCGCAGCGCATTCAACCTGGCCTTCGGCAACGACGCCCCGGCCGCCGAGTTGCGTGAGTTGCAGGCCAACGTCGACGCCATCAGCGCCGAGGTCAACGATCTGAACAGCCGGTACGAGTCGGCCAAAACCTATCGCGAACGGCTGGAACGTGCCCGCAACGCGGTCAACGCGCCGGTGGGCTATGCGGAGCAGAACCTCGAGCGGTATCGCATGGACATGAACCGGCTGGAGGAGCAGTTGGCCAAGAGCCGGCCCAATGTCGGCAAGAAGCTGCTCAACATGCCGATTCTGGACGCCTTCAGCAAGGAAGGCGACATCAAGGTGCGGCAGATCTGGCTGCCGGATCTGACGATCGACTTCAACTTCCAGGACGTGGCCCGGTTCGACCGCTGCATGACCTGCCACGTGGGCATCGAGAAGACGGCGCCCGGCTCGGCTGTTGCCGCCGGTTATCCGCATGAGCACGTGCTGGATGGCGTGCAGCTCAAGACGCCGGCCGAACCGCCAACCTTGGACAGCGGGCAAAAAGGCGATGAAACGGCCGATGCCACGATCATCATTCCCAGCGAGCTGTCCAACGAGCAACAGAATCGCCTGTTGCTCCAGGCGTACGGCTTCCGATTGGCCGATCGCGGCGTGTTCAACGCCAACGATGCGACCATCGAGTTTGTGATGGATCGCAGCTTTGCTGCCGACGCGCTGTTGCAACGCGGCGACGTGCTGGTGGCGATCGGCGGCAAGGACGTGTGGTCGCGTCAGGACGCCGTCGACCTGCTGCTGGGCGTGGTCAAGTGGGGCGAGCCACTGGAACTGAAGGTCCGCCGCGGCGTCCCGCATCCCTACAGCACGCACCCGCGGTTCGAGCTGTTCGGGGCTTCGACCAGTCCTCACCCGTTTGCCACGGTAGGCTGCACAATTTGCCACGATGGCCAGGGTAGCGCCACGGCGTTCAAGTGGGCCTCGCACTCGCCCAACTCGGTCGAACAGCTCCAGCAATGGACCAAGAAGTACGGCTGGTTCTACAACCACCACTGGATCTTTCCGATGATGCCCAAGCGGTTCTCGGAAAGCCTATGCCTCAAGTGCCATCACGACGTGGTGGAGTTGTTGCCCAGCGAGCGGTTCCCCGAGCCGCCGGCACCCAAGCTGATGCAGGGCTACAACCTGGTTCGCGAGTACGGCTGCTTCGGCTGCCACGAGATCAAGGGCTATGACAGCCCCACGCGGAGCATCGGTCCCGACATGCGGCTGGAGCCTGGCTACACACCCGCGGCTCTGGCCCTGTATGCCGATCCGGAACTCTATCGCAATGAAACCTACCGTCGCGATCATCCCGAGAGCTACGAGCAGCGCCTCCAGCAACTGTTCGGTCCCGGCGTGACCGTGGGCCAGGACGGCAAGCCGGTGTACAAGCCGGACGCGGTTCCGCAAGGCTTCTCGGCTGAGGAAGCCAACGCGGGCTTGGCGAAGTTCACCCAGAATCTGCAAGATCTGGCCGGACGCGTGGTGCGCGATCCATCGAACGATACCGCACGGCGCCGGCTGGTGCAGCTTCTGAAAGAGGACGAAGCCCGGGCCAAGAACGCCATTTCGCCCGAGCCGGCTTACCTCAGCAGCCAGCATCATCGCCTGGCGTTGGTGTTGGCCGACGTTGAGGTGCCCGGCAAGATGCGCCCGGTCGGCCCGAGCCTCCGCTATGTCTCCAGCAAGCTCTCCAAGGAGTTTGTCTACAACTGGATTCGCAATCCGCGCGAGTACCAGCCCAAGACGCGGATGCCGCGGTTTTTCGGTCTGTATGACCACCTGCTCTCCGAAGAGAAGGAAGAGGGCGAGGCCTACGGCGAAACGCTCCAGGAGCCGTACCACACCGAGAAGCTGGAGCAGATCGAGATTCGGGCGATCACCGAGTATCTGCTGACCTCCAGCCAGCCGTTCATCCATGCGACTAAGCCGGCCGAGGTGACCGAGGCTCCGGATGCGGAACGCGGCAAGAACTTCTTTGCCGATCGCGGCTGCCTGGCCTGCCACCAGCACAGCGAGTTTCCGGATCAAGAGCTGACGGCCGACCAGGGGCCGAACCTCTCGAACATCGGCAACAAGCTCCGGGCTGGCGGCGAGGAAGCGGCCGAGAAGGGCGCCCGCTGGCTGTATAGCTGGTTGAAGAACCCGGCGCACTACTCGCACCGGACCAAGATGCCCAACATGCTGTTGGAGCCGGTAAAGGAAGCCGACGGCAAGGTGGTCGATCCGGCGGCCGACATCGCGCTGTTTTTGATGAACTCGACCAACGCCTGGGAGCCGGCGCCGCTGCCGCAGATCGACCAGGATGCGCTGTACAACCTGGCCCTGGGGCACCTCCAGGGCGTTTTCACCCGGCAGCAGGCCGAGCAGTATCTCCAGACCGGCATTCCGCTGAACCTGGCCAACGAGATCAAGGGCGATGAAGCCGAACTGCTTGGCACGTTCAAAGACGAAACTGACCGCGTGAATCGGTTGCTGCGGTTCGTCGGTGCCCGGTCCGTACGCAAGTACGGCTGCTTCGGCTGCCACGACATCCCCGGCATGGAAACGGCCAAGCCGATCGGTACCGGCCTGGCCGACTGGGGACGCAAGGAGCCTTCGAAGATCGCCTTCAACCAGATCGGTCAGTACATCAAGCACTCCGATCCCGACGTGGTGATCACCGGCCCGGATGGCCAGCCGCAATTGGACCTGGAAGGTTTAAAGGATAAGGACAAGGCGTTCTTCATCCACGCCCTGCTCTCGCATCATCGCGAAGGGTTCTTGTGGCAGAAGCTGCGCGCTCCGCGGAGCTTCGACTACGAGATGACGCAGAACATGCGTTACGACGAACGGCTGCGGATGCCGCAGTTCCCGTTCACTGAAGAAGAACGCGAAGCGGTGATGACCTTCATCCTGGGGTTGGTTGCCGAGCCGCCGGCCGACCAGTTCGTGTACTCGCCTGATCCGCGGCAGAAGGCCATCCACGAAGGCCGCAAGGTGCTGGAGCAGTACAACTGCGGTGGCTGCCATACCCTGGAGATGCCCAAGTTTACGTTCACCTTCACGCCCGACTCGCTGCTGTACTCGCGGCAACCGCCGCCGGCGCCGGACGATTACCACGAGTTGTTCCAGCCGCACTTCACGCCCGAGCAGATCGAGCGATCGAAGCAGCTCGACAAGCGAGGGCTGGGGACGGCCACGATCACGGCCAAACGCAGCGTCGACCCGGCGCAAAAGGGCGTGGCGTGGGAGTCGGAGGACGACGACGGCAATATCATCCACCTCTACACGCTGTGGGAGGATGCGCTGGTCAACGGCAACTACTGGCTCGCCGGGGATAAGACTTTCCCGATCTATCCCGAGTCGATGGTGCCGGGGCCGGGCATTCCCAGCCAGCCTGAGCTGGGCGGCATGTTCGCCAACTGGCTGTATCCGCGCGTGGTCAATCAGCGCAATCCCAAGGACCTTGATAGCGCCTGGGGGTACGTGCCGCCGCCGCTGGTGGGCGAGGGCAACAAGGTGCAGCCGGGCTGGCTGTACGACTTCCTGCGGGAGCCGTACGTGATTCGTCCGGCGGTGGTGCTGCGGATGCCCAAGTTCAACCTGTCGCCGCAGGAGGTCGAGGCCCTGGTGAACTACTTCGCGGCCAAGGACAACGCGACGTATCCGTACGAGTACTACGATCGCCGCAATCCGCTGGAGCTCTCGGCCAAGGAACTGGCGTACGCCGACCGGCTGAGCGACGCCCTCAAGATCGTCACCAACCGCAACTACTGCGTGGCTTGCCACAGCGTGGGCGACTTTACGCCCGAGGGCGGCGTCGATGCCCTGGCGCCCAACCTCGACCAGGTGCACAATCGTCTGCGGCCTGACTACCTGCACAAGTGGATCGCCAATCCCAAGCACATCTTGCCCTACACGGCCATGTTCGCCGTGATCAAACCCAATGAGCCGATCCGGCCGGACAAGTTCCAGGGCGAGGTGGGCAAGCTGATCCAGGAAGGCACCAGCATGGAGCAGGTCGATGCCGTGGTGGATCTGCTCTTGAACTACGACCAGTACATGATGAGGCAGGTGCCGATCAAACCCATGATTCAGGGATCGCCGCCTGCCAATCTGGCACCAGAAGAAGACGACGAGTAATCGCCGATCTGCGCGCGCTCCGGATGGGGTAGCGCCCGGATAAGTGATTGGGGCTTTGGGGACGAGGGGTTCCAAACCTGTGACAAAATGCCGCAGGTTTGGGGCCCGGCGGTTCCGGTATCATGGAATGCGTCCTGACCTTGGGCACGTCAGGCACCCGAACCAACAAGACAGAGGGGGGCGCGAACCAGCGCTTCGGGGCTTATAATGTCCGGTTTGACCGCAAGGTGCGGTCGACGGTCCCCCCTAGCGGGCTGACTCCACTGGCCGGAGTGGCCGACGGGGGCGTGCCGAACTGGACTGGATTCGCCCAGGGAACAGGGGCGAGAGCCCTTTGACAGGGCGCCGCGACGGCGTGCGGTGCCGCTGTTGGGAGAGAACGTATGTTGCAGACGCGTTGGAGTTTGTTGTTCGCCTTGGCTGTGGCCCCGGCCATTGCCTGGCTGGGCTCGTCGCTGGCCGTGGCCGCCGAATGGGCCGATCTGACCGGCAAGTTTGTGTACGACGGCAAGCCGCCCGTGCCCAAGCCTGTCGAGATCACCAAGGATCAGGAGGCCTTCGGCAACCTCGGCCTGGTCGATGAATCGCTGCTGGTGTCCAAGGACGGCGGCATTGCCAACGTGGTCATTTACGTCCGCACCCGCGATGTCGACATCCATCCCGACATCGAGAAGAACATCCCCAAGGAAGTGAAGTTCGACAACGTGGGCGGCCGCTTCGTGCCGCACATCCTGCCGGTGTGGCTGGATAAGCAGAAGGTGATTCTGCACAACTCCGACCCCGTCCCTCACAACGCCAACGTGCAGCCGCTGGGCGACGAGGGCAAGAATCCGCTGCTGCCCCCCAACACGGGCGTTGATCACAAGTTCAACCGCCAGCAACTGATTCCGGTGCCGGTGGCCTGCAATATCCACCCCTGGATGCGCGGCTTCATCCTGCCCCGCAACAACCCCTACACCGCCGTGACCGCCGAAGACGGCACCTTCACTTTGGAGAAGCTGCCGGCGGGCACCGAGTTGGAGTTCCAGGTGTGGCACGAGAAAGCCGGTTATCTGGATCCCAACGGTGAATGGGCCCGCGGCCGGTTCACCATGACCCTCAAGCCGGGCAAGAACGACCTGGGCACGATCCGCGTCGATCCGTCCGTGTTTGAGAAGAACTAAGTACATGTTCGTGGATCATGAGCAGCCAGGCGGCCGGCTGGCCGCCTGGCTGACTCGAAATCACGCGTTGAATATGGAATCGGCCAGCGCCGGACCGGCAGTGCGCCCCGGGCCGTGCAAGGGCCGTAGCTACTCAACCTTGCCGAGACACTAGAGAGCCGACGATCGCAGCGCGCACTTTTCTTCCTCGCGTGTGCTGACACCTGGCGGGGCCTGCGATGACCGCTGCCGGGGACCACACTCGCCAGGAATCGTCTGTTGGACCCGAACCGTTGGAGGCGGTTGCCATGCGATGCCCTAGCCTGATGCTTGTTACCTGTGCCGCGCTCCTGACGACGGCCGTGGGCTGTGGCGACTCGTCCAGCGATCGAGGGCCCCGGGCCAAGCCCGAGGTGGTGCAGAACCTGCGGGCACGCAACCAGGCCGGCAGCGCCGCCGGCCAGTCTGGCGGCAGCAGCATGGACCAGGCTGACGGCTGGGGTACCATCCGCGGCCGCTTTGTCTACGGCGGTCAGCCTCCCGCCCGGCCACCGCTCTCGGTGACCAAGGACGTTCAGTTCTGCGGCCAGCACCGCGTGCTCGATGAGTCGCTGGTGGTCGGCCCCGATGGCGGCGTGAAGAACGTCGTCGTGTTCCTCCGCACCCGCGATCCCAAGGTTCACGAATCGTACGCCGAGAAGATCAAGCAGCCGGTGGTCTTCGACAACCGCGATTGCCGCTTTGAGCCGCACGTGCTGCTGGTCCATACCTCGCAACCGGTGGAGATCCTCAACTCCGATCCGGTTGGCCATAACACCAGCGTCCAGTTCCAACGCAACCCGTCATTCAGCCAGGGCGTGGCCTCGAACCAGCGGGTGGTGCAGAAGATGGACGTGGCGGAGACCTTGCCGGCTCCGGCGGCCTGCAATGTCCATCCCTGGATGGGCGGCTGGATCGTGGTCAAAGACAACCCCTACATGGCCGTGACCGACGAGAACGGCAACTTCGTGATCGAGAACGTTCCGGCCGGCGTGGAACTGGAGTTCCAGGTCTGGCATGAACGCGGCGCCGGGAACCAAGGCTCCGTCGATGGCACGGGTTCCGTCACCAATGTCGATCGCGGCCGGTTCAAGGTCACCGTTCCCAAGGACGGTGAAGTGGATCTTAAGGATATCACCCTGCCGCCGTCGTCGTTCCGTTCGTAGACCGTCGCGCGGGGAGCAGGGCAGGACAGGGCACGGCCGCCGGATCACCGCCGACCATTCTGCCGCTTCGTTTGCCATGGACGATGCCGTGGCTGCCCGCTGGCTGCTGAGAAGGCCCGCGGTCAAGCCAGGCAGCCGTAGCGAAGCGGAGAGGGCGAGCTTGTAATCGCAGGCTTATGACCAACCAACTGACGGGTGCGATTTCAGTAATGGACAGCAAGCATTCCCCGATGCCTGGCGAGTTGGCGCCTTCGACGCATCACCGCGGCCCTGTGGCGCCATTGGCCGAGCGTCACGGTAGCTGGTCACGCGGCGCGGCTTGGGCCGCTTGGGCGGTGGCAGTGTGCCTGACGTTCGCCGGTTGCGGGCAGCCGGAGGTCGAGTTCGGTCTCAACCGGCTGATCGTGCCGCCGGTGAACCTGGTGGTGCAGAGCCGCGAGGCCCAACTGGTCGATCAGAACCGCCCGGCCGGCGAGATTGCCGAGGAGCTTGCCACCCTCAAGGAAACCTACCTGCACAACGAGCAGATGCTGGCCAGCGCACTGACGGCGGTGTTCGGCACGCCCGATGATCCCTACGCCTGGCCCGGCTTGGGGCTCGACATCAAGAAGCTCCGCATGGCCGCCGGTCCCACCGGGGTGCGCGGCGTCACGCGCGGCCTGTACCGCGAGCACTGCGTCCATTGCCACGGCATCAACGGCGATGGCCTGGGCCCCACCGCCCGGTTCTTGAACCCCTACCCGCGCAACTTCCAGTTGGGCGTGTTCAAGTTCACCTCGACCAACCAGGGCCGCAAACCCACCACCGAGGACCTGGAACGCACGCTGCGGGAAGGCATCCCGGGCACGGCCATGCCGTCGTTCCGGCTGCAATCGCCGGCCGAGATCGAAGCCCTGGTCGAGTACGTCAAGTATCTCAGCATGCGGGGCGAGGTGCAGAACCAACTGATGACCGCCATTGAAGCGGTGGGCGGCCCGATCGACGAGAACCAACTGGCCGAGGAACTGCAAGTCGCGCTGGACCTCGTGGCCCGTTCGTGGAACGAGGCCGAGGATTACATCGTGGTGCCTGCGCAGCGTCCGCCGTTTCGCAGCGAGCAGGAGCGGCTGGCTTCCATCGCCCGCGGCAAGGAGATCTTCCTCAACGCCGGCAAGGCGAACTGCATCGGCTGCCACGGTCCCACGGGCCTGGGCGATGGCGGCCAGGTGGACTACGACGTGTGGACCAAGCTGCAGCGAGAGCAGGAAGCCCGCTACCCCGGTTTGGCTCAGCTGTGGCCGCTGCCGGTTCGGCCGGCCGAGCCGCGCAACCTGCACCAAGGGATTTACCGTGGTGGCCGGCGGCCCGTGGATTTGTACCGCCGCATCTACGCGGGCATCAAGGGAACGCCCATGCCGGCTCAAGGGCAGACGCTCAAGCCGGATGAGATTTGGAGCGTGGTGGATTACGTGATGTCGCTGCCGTACGAGCACGAGCAGGCATCGCCTGCACCCCCGTCGGTACACCGGGCCGGCCTATAGACACGACGTTGGCGGTACACGCCGGTGGCCTGGCGGTGCTGCCTGCGGCTCAAGGGAATCACTGGGAGTAGCACGTGGGACGTTTCTGGAGTCTGCTTTTTCTGTTGGTGCCGGTGTTGGGCGTGGCCGCCTTCGTGGCCGCTCCCATCTACCATCACTGGCTGCCGGAAGATTGGTCCTCCCACGGCCATCAGATCGATCGGCTTTGGTACTTCATCTTGTATCTGACCGGGGCCGTGTTCGTTGCCACCGAGATCGTGTTGTTCTGGTTCATGTGGAAGTACGACGGCGGCACCAACACCCAGCCGGCGACATTCACCCACGGCAGCCACAACCTGGAAGTGATCTGGACCCTGATCCCGGCGGCCACGCTGCTGTTCATCGCCATCATGCAGATGTCGGCCTGGGAAGAGGCCAAGATGGAGAAGCCGCACCGCCCGCCGCTGGCCCGTGTCACGGCCCGACAGTTTGAGTGGCGGATTCAATACCCGGGGCCCGACGGCAAGCTCGATACACCCGACGACCTGTACACCGTTAACGTGCTGGCGGTGCCGGTGGACGAAGAAGTGGTGATCGACCTGGAAAGCATGGACGTGATCCACAGTTTCTTCCTGCCCAACATGCGGGTCAAACAGGACGCCGTGCCCGGCAGCAGCATCCCGGTCTGGTTCAAGCCCACCAGGGTGGGCGAGTACGACATCGTTTGCGCCGAACTCTGCGGCTGGGGGCACTACAAGATGAAGGGCCGGCTGACGGTGCTGACCCGCCCCGAATTCGAAAAATGGCTTGAGAACCTGCGCATCCAGCAAGAGGCAACCCAATGAGCAGCACCATTGCTGGTGCCCACGTACACGACGACTCGCATAGCCACGAGCATACGCTGGGCTTTCTGCAGAAGTACGTCTTCTCGCTCGACCACAAGGTGATCGGGATTCAGTTCCTGTTCTCCACGCTGTTGTGGTTCGTGGTGGGCGGGCTCTTGGCCCTGGCCGTGCGCTGGCAAGTCGCCTGGCCGTGGTCCGACATGCCGATCGTGGGCGAGATGTTGTTCTCGGGCGAAGGCGGACAGATCTCGCCCGAGTTCTACACCATGCTGTTCACGATGCACGCGACGATCATGATCTTCTTCGTGATCATTCCGATCCTCGCGGGCGCGTTCGGCAACTTCTTGATTCCGCTGATGATCGGCGCCGACGATATGGCCTTCCCCGTGCTCAACATGCTGAGCTACTGGGTGATGTGGCCGGCGTTCATCTGCATGATCGCGGCCTTCTTCGTGGAAGGCGGCGCGGCCTCGGCCGGCTGGACAAGCTACCCGCCGCTGGCCTCCGTGGCGTCGGCGGCTCCGGCCAGCGGGCCCGGCCAGACGCTCTGGCTGTGGGGGCTGATCTTCGTCGGCATCTCGTCGATGATGGGTTCGGTCAACTACATGACCACCATCATCCAGATGCGTGCCCCCGGCATGACCATGTTCCGCCTGCCGATGACCGTCTGGGGCATGTTCATCACCGCCATCCTCCAGGCGTTTGCGCTGCCGGTTCTGACCGCGGCTCTGTTCATGCAGTTGCTCGACCGCGAACTGGGGACCGGGTTCTTCATACCCTCGGGCTACGAGATCAATAACGCCAGCGTGGGTGCGGGCGGCGGCCAGCCGCTGCTCTGGCAGCACTTGTTCTGGTTCTACTCCCACCCGGCCGTGTACATCATGATCCTGCCGGCGATGGGCATCGTGTCCGACATCATCGCCACCTTCGCCCGCAAGCCCCTGTTTGGCTACAAGCCGATGGTGTACTCGCTGGCGGGGATCGCCGGGTTGGGCTTCATCGTGTGGGGCCACCACATGTTCATGTCGGGCATGAACCCGGCCCTGGGGCTGACGTTCATGGTTTCGACCATGATGATTGCCCTGCCCAGCGCGGTGAAAACCTTCAACTGGCTGGGCACCATCTGGGGCGGCCGGCTCCAGTTCACCACCGCCATGCTGTTTGGCTTGAGCTTCGTGTCGATGTTCATCATCGGTGGTCTCTCGGGCATTTTCATGGCCGCCACCCCGGTGGACATCTTCATCCACGACACCTACTACATCGTCGCCCACATCCACTACGTGCTGTTCGCCGGCACGGCGATGGGCGTGTTCGGCGGCATTTACTACTGGTTCCCGAAGATGTTCGGGCGGATGATGAACGAGAAGCTCGGGAAGCTGCACTTCTTCCTGACGTTCATCTTCCTCAACTGCACGTTCTTCCCGATGCACATCCTGGGGGCCGGCGGTTTCCCGCGGCGGCTGGCTGACGCCTACCATTACAAGACATTCAGCCACTTGCAGCCGCTCAATGAGTTCATCACCTACAGCGCGCTGGGCATGGGCGCTGTCCAACTGATTTTCGTGTTCAACTTCGTGTACAGCATGTTCTGGGGGCCGCGTTGCGGCCGGAACCCGTGGCGTGCCAACAGCCTGGAATGGCAGGCTCCCAGCCCGCCGGGCCACGGCAACTTCGACTTCCAGCCGATTGTGTACCGCGGCCCGTATGAATACGCCTCGCCCGAGGTGGACGAGGACTACTACCCGCAAACTCAACCACCTCCGGAAGGTCGGCAGGCGGAAGCTGAACATGCCCACCATTAACGGCCGCTGACCATCCGGCCATAATTGCGCATGTGCGGGGCGAGCGAACAGCGAGCCCTGCGCGGTAGCGCGTAACCGATCACCAAGTTACTGCCCTCCTTTTGAGAGACTGTTTCCATCGTGCCGGCGTTGCCTTCACCCGTTACCAGCCCCTGGCCGCACCGCATGGCGGTGCTGCTGGTGTGCGTTACCTTCCCGCTGATCTGGGTGGGCGGGCTTGTTACTACGTTTAAGGCCGGGATGGCGTTTCCCGATTGGCCCACCTCCGGCGGCTACAACATGCTGGCCTACCCGCTCGACCGCTGGTGGCACGGCCCGTTCGATATGTTCATCGAGCACGGGCATCGGCTGCTGGGGATGCTGGTGGGCGTGGTGACGATCATCGCCGCCCTGGTGTTTCAGTTCCGCGAACAGCGCCGCTGGGTGCGCTGGCTGGCCTGGGGCGCCCTGCTGGCCGTGTGTCTGCAAGGCGGGATCGGCGGCCTGCGGGTCATCCTCGACCATCGCCGTATCGCCATGATCCACGGCTGCGTGGGGCCGGCCTACTTTGCCTTCACGGTCGCGCTGGCGGTCATCACCTCCAAGCGGTGGCGTGAGGCAGCAGGTGTGCCCGCTTCGGCGGCGGCTACCAGGCTGCGTCGGCTGGCCGCGGCAACCGCGGTCGTGGCGTACATCCAACTGGTGCTGGGCGCGGTGGTGCGGCACGTGCCCGAAGGGGCCGCCGTCGGCGAGTTTCAAGCGGCCGTAATGTTCCACCTGATCGGCGCCGCCGCCCTGGTGGTGCATGCCGTGTGTCTGGTTTACAAGCTGATGCGGAACCGCGAGCTTTCCGCAGGGATGCGGCTGGCGGCTTGGGGCCTGATGGGGGTGATTACCCTGCAGGTGATGCTGGGAGCGGCGACCTGGGTCAGCAAGTACGGTTATCCGCGCGGCCTGGAATCGCTGGCTGCGATGCACGATCAGGCGTTTGTTGCCGGCGGCACCTGGCAAGCCGGCCTGGCTACCGCCCACATGGCGTGCGGCTCGCTGATTCTGGCGATGTCGGTGATGCTGGCCGTTCGCGCGGCTCGGCTATTGCGGCCGGTGGGTAGCGGCGTGGCGACCGCGCAAGCGGCGTCGGGCGGCCTCCTTCGTCAAGGTTTGGCGGAGGCGGCATCATGAGCACAACCACAACGACTGTCGCTATTGAACAGGATCGCCCCTTGGCCTTGCGGCTTGCCGCCTTTGTGGAACTGACCAAGCCCCGCGTCGCTTCGCTGGTGCTGGTGGTCGTGGTCATTTCGGCCGTTTTGGGGTCGGGCGGTTATCCGCCGGCGTGGATCTTGTTGAACACGCTGATCGGCACCGCCCTGGTGGCCGCCAGCGGCTGCGCCATGAACCAATGGCTCGAACAGGACACCGACGCCCTGATGCAGCGCACCGTGGATCGGCCGCTGCCCTCGGGCCGGCTGACCTCGCGCGAGGTGTTGGGCTTTGGCGTGGTGACCATCGTCGCCGGCGTCGCCTACTTGGCGCTGCTGGTGCACTGGCAGACGGCCATGTTCGGGCTGTTGACCTGGGTGATCTACGTCTGGCTGTACACACCGCTCAAATCGCGCAGCACGCTCAACACGGTGGTGGGCGCGGTGGCCGGAGCCTTGCCGGTGTGCATCGGCTGGTCGGCCATGGGCGACGTGGATATGGCCTGCTGGAGCCTGTACCTGATTCTTTACCTGTGGCAGTTCCCGCACTTCATGGCGATTGCCTGGCTGTACCGCAAGCAATACGAGGAAGCGGGGCTGCTGATGCTGCCGGTGGTCGATGGCAATGGTCGCAGCACCGCCGCCCAGGCATTGACCTATGCCATGGCGCTGTTGCCGGTCAGCTTGATGCCTGCGGCCTTGCTGCCGGTGAGCTGGGCCTATCTGACCGGAGCCTCGCTGCTGGGGTTGGGGCAGCTCGCCTGCGCCGTGTGGTTCGCTCATGCCCGCAGTGAGCGGTCTGCCCGCTGGTTGCTGCGGGCTTCGTTGATCTATTTGCCGGCGATACTGTTGTTGCTGGTCTGGGGACCGCTATCCTGGCGGTCGTAACGAGGAGCAAACGGGTCCCATGGCACACGAGGATCACGGACATCAGCATGTCAAGCTGGAATACCAGCCGGCTTTGCCGCTGCGCAACGGCAAGCTGTTCATGTGGCTGTTTCTGTCCACCGAGATCATGTTCTTCGCCGCTTTGATCGGCGTGTACATCGTGATCCGCTTTGGCGCGCCGGTGTGGCCGCATCCGGCCCACGTGCATCTCAGCGAGCCGGTGGGGGCCTTCAACACCTTTGTGCTGATCTGTTCCAGCGTGACGGTCGTGCTCTCGCTGGAAGCCGCCCGCAGCAACAAGGCGGGCCAGGCCAAGCTGTGGCTGGCGCTGACGTTCGCGCTGGGCTTATCGTTCCTCGTCGTCAAAGGGTTCGAGTACAGCGCCAAGTTCGCTCACGGCATCCATCCGGCGCAGCCACGCAGCCGCATCTACGAACAGCCCGACATTTACTATGCGGCTGCCGTCCGTGCCCGGGTGCGGGAGCTGTCGGCGCCGCTCTTGGAGCAGCGGGCCCAGTTGGAACAGCAGTTGCAAAAGCCCGACGTAGAGAATCGCGAGGCGCTGCGGCAACAACTGGATCAGGTGGAATCGCAACTGCGGTTTTACGACACCGAGATTCTCTCGATCGCCAACAACCCCAACGCTACCGAGGCCGACCTGGCCCTCCTGGCCGATCGGATCATGCCGCTGCCTCGGCCCGGTTCGCGCGGCCATGCCACAGGGCTTAACGATCAGTATCCCGAGCTGAAGCTGCCGGTGGTGATCCCCGGCGGCAACATGTGGGCGAGCACGTATTTCATGGTGACGGGCTTTCACGCCCTGCACGTGACCGCGGGCCTGATCGCGTTCGCGGTGCTGCTGTTGCCGCGGTTCCGGCTGGGGCGGGAGCGGGCGGGCACCATCGAGAACGTGGGCTTGTACTGGCACTTTGTCGACTTGGTGTGGATCTTCCTGTTCCCGCTGTTGTACCTGTTCTAGGAAAGTACACCGCGGGGACGCCAGACGCGAGCTTCTCCCCCACAACCAATCCCCGGCGGCCTGGTCCACCGGATCTGCGGTTTGGAGCCCAACCATGACCACGCACCACGGGCATCACGAAGACTACAGCACGCACGGCTACGACGAGCACCACGAAAAGCCGCACGACGTGAAGAAGTACCTGTACGTCTTTGTGGCGCTATGCGTGCTCACGATGATGTCGTTCTTCACGTACTCCGACTACTGGCCGTTCCACGATCACCCGCAGGTGGGCTGGACCTTCATGATGGCGGTGTCGCTCTGCAAGGCACTGCTGGTCATGCTGTTCTTCATGCACCTGAAGTACGAAGCCAGTTGGAAATTCGTGCTGACCATTCCGGCCAGCGTGATGGCGGTTTTTCTGATCGTGGCCCTGATCCCCGACGTCAAATGGCGCTACGAGACGATTGTAGGGGGGCGCACGGTCAGCCCGCAGCAGGCGCCGTTTTTGGCGACGCCGGCTGATCTGGAATTGCTCGAAGCGGAGTCTAACGCGGCCGCCGCTCCGGTTTCGCACTAACGCTCCGCCTGCTGCAGCCTGGCATGCCTGCGATTGAAGTCGCCAACGTTTCGTACCGTTACCCGCAGCGCCAAGCGCTGGCGAATGTGGACCTGACGGTCAACGAGGGCGAGATTTTTGCCTTTCTGGGCCCCAACGGCGGCGGCAAGACGACGCTGTTCCGCCTGCTGGCCACGCTGGTTCCGCTGCAAGAAGGCTCCATCCGCATCTTTGGCAGCGACGTCCGCACCCAGGCCGACCACGTGCGCCGCCGGATCGGCGTGGTGTTCCAGGCTCCCAGCCTCGACAAGAAACTGACGGTGGCCGAGAACCTCAAATACCAGGGCTGGTTGTACGGCCTCAGTGGGCAGACGCTGCGGCAACGCTCCCAGCAGATGCTCCAGAACCTGGGCGTGGCCGATCGGGCGGGCGACCGGGTGGAAACGCTCAGCGGCGGCTTGCGCCGGCGCGTCGAGCTGGCCAAGGCCTGCCTGCACGGCCCGCGACTGCTGCTGATGGATGAGCCCAGCACCGGCTTGGATCCCGCCGCGCGGATCGACCTGTGGCAATATCTGCGGCAACTGCGCGACCGTCAGGGCGTTACCATCGTACTGACCACGCACCTGCTGGAAGAAGCCGAGAAGGCCGACCGCCTGGCGATCATGGCCGCCGGCAAGGTCGTGGCTCTGGATTCGCCCGATAACCTGCGGGCGGAAGTGGGCGGCGACGCGATCACCGTCGCCGCGGCCGATGTGGTCGCCCTGGCCGCGGAAATCGAGGCGAAATTCGGCCTGCGGGGATCGGTACTGGGCGAGACGCTGCGGCTGCACGAAGCGTCGGGCCACGAGTGGATTCCGCGGCTGGTCGAGGCGTTCCCCAACGAAATCCGGTCGATCACCGTCGGCAAGCCGACCCTGGAAGACGTGTTTATTGCCCGGACAGGGCACCGCTTTGGCGACGACGTTTCCCTGCCATCGTAAGGGGCTTCAGGTTGATCCCTGTGACGCTTTGCCGCACCCCGCTGTGGCTCCGCCGGATCCTTCTATAATTGAGGGTGGCTACGCGGCGGGCCTGGTGACGCCGCAGCTGCCGAACATCGCCATCAACAGGCAGCACATAAGCAACGGAATGCACCGGATAGGTGCACCGCCACATGACCGAGCCGACCACGTTACCCAACGAGCCAGACACAGGCGTAGTCTCGCCGGCCGCCGCGCCGGTGCAGCCGCGTCCCGTGTTGGCAGCCGCTGCGCTGGCCAGCCGCGAGTTCGTGCGGTTCATTCGGCAACCCAATCGCGTGGTGGGAGCCGTGGGCCAGCCGGTGCTGTTCTGGCTGTTTTTCGGGGCCGGGTTTCACAAGTCGCTCCAGATTCCAGGCTCCGGCCAGCAGGATTACCTGGAGTACTACTTTCCCGGCACGCTGGTGCTCATCTTGCTGTTTACGGCGATCTTCACCACCATTTCGGTGATCGAGGACCGCCGCGAAGGCTTTTTGCAGTCGGTGCTGGTCTCGCCTATCCCACGGTGGGCCATGGTACTGGGCAAGTTGGCCGGGGCGACCGCGATTGCCGTCGCCCAAGGTGGCCTGTTCCTGCTGCTGGCTCTGACCATCGGCGTGACGCCGCCGTGGTGGGCGTGGTTGAGCCTGGTTGGGTTTCTGGTACTGACGTCCCTGGCCCTGACCGGCCTGGGCTTTGTGCTGGCCTGGCGGATGGATTCGGTGCAGGGTTTTCACGCCGTGATGAGCCTGTTCCTGCTGCCGCTGTGGCTGCTTTCCGGGGCCTTGTTTCCCAATCCTGCTGGCTGGTTGGCCGCCATCACCACCGTCAACCCGGTCACATATGCCGTGGCGGGCGTGCGGCGTTTGCTGTATGCCGATAGTACGGTTGCCCTGCCCGCCGATTTGCCGTCGTTACCCTGGTGCGTGGCCGTAACGGCCGCGTTCGCGCTCGTGACCTTTGCCGCCAGTTGCAAGGTGGCCGGCACCCGCACCACCGGAGACTTGTTATGAGCATGCCTGTGAAGATCTGGGTTTCGATCCTGCTGCTGGCTGTCGGCGGTTACGGCGGATACCTGCTCTACAAGAGCCGCAGCGCCGCGGAGCCGATTCGCAACTACGGGCAGCAGCCTGCCCAACTGACGGGGTTCGAGGTGGGCGACTTCACGCTGACCGAGCGCTCCGGCAAGGAGTTCCACGCCAGCGATATGAAAGGGCAAGTCTGGGTGGTGAGTTTCTTCTTCGGCGACTGCGCCGGCGCCTGCGTCACGCTGAACAACAACATCGCCGAGCTGCTCAAGACCGACCTGGCCGACGTGCCGGTGCGGTTTGTGAGCATCACCGTGGATCCGCAGAAGGACACGCCCGCCCGGCTTCGCGAGTATGCCGGCAACTACACCGGCGGCCAGATCGACCCGGACCGCTGGCTGTTCCTCACCGATCCCAACGGCGACATCGAACCGATCAAGGCCGTTTCGTCCAACTTCAAGCTGGCCTTCTCCAAGCTGATGCACTCGGACCGGATGATCGTGATCGATCAGGACGGCAAGGTGCAGGGCTACTACCAAAGCTCGTTCCCGGCCGAGGTCGAAATGCTCAAGCGGAAAGTGCTGGAGCTGACCTCCAAGGGCAGTGTTTCGGCCAAGAGCAACACCCCGGCTGCTGCGGCGTCGAGCGGCTAAGCTTGCCGCCAATCCGCGTCGAACGCTTGGAGAGATTCTGCCGGCTTGGGTGGGCCGGCCTGCATGGCTAATATGCACGCCCCAGCGCAGCCATCGAATGATCAAACCAGAACAACTCTGAGGGTGAGCAACCAGGTGACGTCATCACGCCGTAATACTGCCGCCAGGTGGGGCCGCCGCGAGAGCGTGCCATTGGATCGGTCCATGCGCCGCCCCGGCTGGTCGGCCCGACGCATGCGCCGAGGGCTGACGCTGGGCGAGCTGCTGGCCATTTTGCTGCTGTTGTCGCTGATCGTGATCACGATCGTGGTTGGCCCGTCGTATGCGACGCGGCTGCCCGACCTGAACGCCGGGTTAAACCTCACGGCCACGGTGCTGCTGGTGGCCGGGTACGTCCAGATCAAGCGGCGGCGCGAGAAGTCGCACAAGGCGCTCATGCTGGCGGCGTTCGGCACGTCGATCCTCTTTCTGGCATCGTACCTGGTGTACCATGCCCAGGTTGGCAGCCGGCCGTTTGGCGGCACCGGTACGGCCCGCACCGTGTACCTGGCTATCCTGGCTTCGCACAGTCTGCTGGCGGCCGTGGTGCCATTCATGGCCATTTATACCATCTGGCTGGGGCTCAAGGATCGCCGCCAGAAGCACGTTCGCTGGGCCCGGTGGACGCTGCCGATCTGGCTTTACGTTTCTGTGACGGGTGTGGTAGTCTATTGGATGTTGTACCATGGGTACCCCCCCGCCCAGCCGCAGCCGCCCGAGGCGGACAAGCCTGCCGCGCTGGTGGAACCCGTCGGAAACCCGTGAGCGTAACCATGGCCCCTCACCCGCTCTGCCGTTCGCTGCTGCCGGCCGTCGCCGTGGTGCTGTTCGTAGTGGCTGCCGCCCAGGCGTGCCCCACGTGCAGCCAGGCGCTGGCGCATAGCCAGGGCGGCGATCTGGTCGCCGGCTACTTCTGGAGCATCGTCTTCATGATGTCGATGCCGTTTCTGATCGTGGCCGGGCTGGGGCTGTACTTCTATCTCATGGTGCGCAAAGCTCGGGCGGCCCAAGCAGCGCAGGCCGCGGCCATCGCTGGTGGCTTCAGTACCGGGAGCCGCGAAGCCGAGCCGGCCGAGAACGAACTGGTCGAGGTCTGAGCGACCGGTACAATGAAAGTAGCGCCGGGAAGGTTGATGCCCGGTGTTCTTGCAGCTTAGCCTGATCCGCGTTGTTTGTTGCCAGCCTGAAGCGGCTGAGAACCGTGGCCAAGAAGCTCCGTTGTCCCATTTGCGACGCCGAAGTGCCAAGCGACAGCCGGTCGCTGCCGTTTTGCAGCTCTCGCTGCCGGACGATCGACCTGGGGCGTTGGCTGAACGAGGAATACACCCTCGCCGACGCGCGCGACGAGGAAGAAGAAGCGGTTCCTCTGGATGACGAGGCCGATTAGCGGCGCCTCCCCCGGCGTTGTGGCTGGTTCGGTCGGCGTATTTCATTCCAAGCCGCGGACCTGAACCACGTTGCCGTCCTGGACGACAAACTCCCGGTCGGTCTGCACCAGCCGCGAGGCTTTTGAGATGTACTCATACTTGACGCGAATCGTCGCGCCATTGCCGCTGGGCTTGGGCGGGGACCACTCCTGGATCTTGTAACGCTTGGTGTTCGCTTCCAGCCAGCGTTCCACAGCGGTCAGTTCCGGTGGCGTGAGCACACCAGTGGCACTGCGCCATACGACCAGCATCGTGGTGATGATCAGCACCACGGCCAGGATCTGGCCGGCCAGCACCGCATTCTGGAAGGCCTTGGAACGGCGGCGAGCATCGTGTTGGCGAATCACTGCCATGAAGTAGTCCTTCAGCAGGTCGCGGTACACCGGGCGCAGCGTGCGCGACTCCATGTCGGACCGGGTAGAAGAGCCTTGCCGTTTCTGGTGGTCGCCCGACTTCTTGTTGAGCGTGGCCGTGGCCAGGTAGCGGGCGACCGCGTCGGTGGTCGTGGCCCAATGGCCTTTACGAGTGCCTTCCAGGACGCCGCGTGCGATCAAGTCGGCCACGGCTCCGATCTGCTGGGGCGAAGGCTGTTCCACCTGGTAGATGATTTTGGCGGCCTGCTCGATGGTCAGCTTGCGATTTTCGCCACGCATGGTCGCACCGCCGATCGGGAAAGAGCAGAGTTGCCATCCCAGAGACGCAAACAGCGGACCGGCCGAAGGCTCGGCCGGTCCGCCCAAAAGCGAACTGATTGCCGTTAAGCGATGCTTAGAATTCGGACGGCAGAACTTCTTGGCCGCGGCGAGTGCTCAAAGCCCGCCATACACCGACGTTGATGTCGTCTTCGATCGGCCGCACCGAGCCGTCCATCATGGCTACGTTGACCATGCCTTCGTGGTAGCTGCGGGCGGTAAGGGCGGCGTACGTCGGAGCGGTAGCGGACGTGCCTTCTCGCTGGGTGATCCAGTCCACTTCGACGGCATTAACGGTGGAGCAGACGATTTTGGCGTTAGGCGGAAAGACCGTAGTGAAACCGGTCTGGTTGCCGCGCCCGTCGACCCATTCGGTATGACCGGTGCCAACGGCCAAATTGCCGCCGGATACGTTGCAGATATCAGCGGGGGCGGTGGGCATTGCGGGATTGGTCTCGCCGGAGTCGCGGAAATAGGTGCCCCAGGCTTTTACCTCAGCCAATGCCATCGTGTAACTTTGACCATCGAGGAAATCGCCGGCCGTGAGTTTGCTGTTGGGGTAGAAGGCGCCGTCGCCACCCTTGAGTGTATTGGGATCCCACACAAACCATACCCCGAGGTTGACGGCGTAGTTCAGTGGGTAATGGTTCGGGTTGCCGCTGCCGTCCAAGCGAACTTCATCTCGCACTTCGGAGGGGCAGAGGTAGGTGGGAACTCTCAACGCGCTGATTCGGACGTCAGGTTGACCATCCGCAGTTTCTACGACCAAGGTGTCGTCGTTGTAGGGAAGGTTGTAATCAACTTCCGAATGCGTGGCTTTCTGCTCCAGGTACGGCAGCAACTGGGCCTGCATCGACCAGCCAGCAACCCCCGTGTCGCCTTTCTTGAAGGTGGCCGGCGGACGCCACGAGGAGGGGAACCGGGTCCGCGACGCTTCATAATTCAGGACGGCCTTGGCAATCTGGTAAAGATTGTTGCGGCACGTGGTCTTGCGGGCCGACTCGCGGGCGGCCTGGATGGCGGGGAACAACAGCCCCATTAGCAGGGCGATGATCACCATCACAACGAGCAATTCGACGAGTGAAAAACCCTTTCGGCGGTTCATTATGGTGTCTCCGAGTAGGTGGGGCAGTCCCTTGGCGGAGGGCTAGGTAGGTCCCTGCCGTAAGTGAGACTCAATCTCAACTAGGCCGCGATTCTAGCTGACCATTACCCAATGTCAACCACTGTGGTCCCGCAGGACACGCTATTTCCGGGGACCAGAATCGGGGTAGTTAAACCCGGCTTGATCTGTAAGTTCTGAGATAGTTTCGAGTTGCGTTTTTAGGTCGGAGGGGCGTCGAGCGGCGGCGGGCCGAAGAATTTTGCGCCACTTGAAGGCGAGCGGGCGGAAAACTGCCCACGCGGCTAGCGCCAATTGATTCTCAAGTACGATTAGCCGTCTCGAGAACAGGTGCTCGGCGCGTCCCGGAGCGGTGTGTGTGCATCCAGCTCCTGCGGCACTTTGGCGCCGATGGGCAAGTTGCCCCTACGACACGTAGTACTCTTCCGCGCGGGCGGTGAGCTTCTCGGCAAGCCGGGGCATCAAGCCATAAGAGAGGGCCAGCAGTTTCAGCGGGTGGAAGGTGCGTTTGGGGCTGCCTTGCTCCATCTGCATCTTGCACGCGCTGCACTCGGTGGTGCCGGCCTGAAACTGCGACTGGCGAAGCTGCGAGATCAGCCCCCAACCGGCTCGGAGGCTGCTGCGATAGTTTTCTTTGCGCAGGCCAAAGGTGCCGGCCATGCCCGAGCAGCCTTCTTCCAAGTGCTGCACGGTGATGCCGGGGATCAATCGCAACAGGTTCAAACCCGCCTGGCCATTGTCGATCGCCTTCAGGTGGCAGGGCATGTGGTAAGCCAGGCTCAGATTGACCGGCTTGAAGTCCAGTTGCAGGTTGCCGGCCAGGTGCATCTTCCACAGGTAGCTGCACGCTTCCGAGGTATTCTCGGCGACCAGGCGGGCGTCGTCGTCGTCAAGCAGGGCCGGGTATTCGCGGGTGAGGCACAGCACCGCGGCCGGTTCCGTGGCCACGATGTGGTAGCCCTGCCGCACGGCTTCGGCCAGGATCGAGACATTGTGCTGGGCCACCTTGCGGGCACGGTCCAGCGACCCCATCGCGATCATGGCCATGGCCGAGTGAAGTTGCCCCGGGTGGACGTACACCGCCACGCCGTTGTGCTCCATCACGGCGACCAGCGCGTCGCCCAACTCGGCGTCGTGGTAGTTCACAAAGTTGTCGATGAAGTACAGGACCTTGCGGCCGGACCGGCGCGTGGGCCGCGTCAATTTCCGGCGGTTGGCCCGCTTGAGAAACGTCTTCGAGGCGAACCGCGGCAGCTTGCGGCCCTGGGCGATGCCAAAGAGCTTCTCCACCAGCCACCGCGCGGGGCGATTGCCGATCGCCCAATTGGCCACGGGGCTGAACAGGCTGCCGAAGTAGCCCACCAGGTCCAGCCGCGTGAGCAGCCAGTCCTTGAACGGCAGGCCCTTGGCGCGAACGTGCGCGGCTTTGGCCTCGATCATCAGCCGAGGCACGTCGACGTTGGCGGGGCATTCCAGCCGGCACATCTGGCAGTTGACGCACAGGTCGGCGACGGCTTTAAACTCGTCGCTGGCCAGGACATCCTCGCTGAGCTGGCCGGTGAGGATGCCTCGCAGCAGATTGGCTTTTGCCCTGGGCGAAGATTCCTCCGCGGGTGCAAAGCGGAAGATGGGGCACATCCGCACCCCATTGGCCTGCGTGCGACAAATGCCACAGCCGTTGCAGGTGCGGGCGGTGTGCAGCGTTTCGTTGGCGTCCCAGTTCAGTTGCAGGTCGATCACCGGCAGCGGCTCGCCGTCGGACTGCTCCGAGTCGGCCTTGGTTTGGGCCGTAACCGCTATGGGGCGGAGCCACCGGGTGATGGTGTGATGCTCGGCTCCGACCTTCTTGCCGGGGTTGAAAATGTTGGTCGGATCGAACAACCGCTTGACCGATTCAAACACCCGGTACAGCTCGCCGTACTGCCGGGCGACGAATGGCGTGCGGCTGAACCCGTCGCCGTGTTCGCCGCTGATCGTGCCGCCGATCGCCCAGACGGCTTCGTACAGGTCGCAGGCCAAGCGATCCATCTTGGCCACGTCGTCCGGGTCGGCCAGATCGATGAACGGCCGAATATGCAGTTGTCCCTGCCCGGCGTGTCCAAACAGCGAAGCCGTCAGTTGATGCTGCTTCAGCACATTCTGCAGCGTGACGAGGAAGCCGGGCAGTTCGCCTGGCGGAACGGCAATATCCTCGACGAACGGCAGCGCCCGGGTGGAACCTTTCAGGCGATACAAGGTGGGCACCACCTTGAGCGCCAGGTTCCAGAACAGGTCGACTTCGTCGTTGTCGAACGCCATCCGCGATTCGAACGCCAGCCGCCGACGGCGACGCATCCGCTCGGCGGTGAGCTTCAGCCGTTCGCGGACCTCCACGGCGTCGTCGCCCTGGTATTCGACCAGCAGCACCGCCTCAGCCGCGGGCGGAATGATCGGTTGATACCGGGTATCGGTTTCGCGGGCCAGGTTCAAATGCCGGCGGTCGATGAGATCGCACGCGCTGGGCCCCAGCGGCACGATATCGAGCGATGCCTTGGCGGCTTGTTCCAAGCGGTCAAAGAACAACAGCAGCACCGCCCGATGCCGGGGCAGCGGCTGCGTGGCTACCGTGATCTCGGTGAACAGGGCCAGCGTGCCTTCGGACCCGGCCAGCAGTCGCGGCAGGTGCAATTGCCCGCCTTCCAGCACACCATTGAGCTGATAGCCGCAGCGATTCACCAGGCTCTTGGGTTGGTGGCGGGCGATCGTTCCTTGGTGTTCGGCCAGCAGATCGGCCAGGCGGCCCAAGCGGTCGGCATGCGCGTTTTCCTGACGCTGCTGCGCGGTGGGCACGGGGGTCGGCTCGAACTCGGCTACGGTGCCGTCGGCCAGCACCGCTTGGATGCGCTGCACGTGACGCCGGGCTGAACCGTACTTGAGCCAGTGGCTACCGCCGCTATCGAGCGCAACCACGCCGCCCATGGTGGTGACACTGCTGTTGGCCGGGTCGGGCCCGAACTGCCGGCCGTCCTTGCGGAGGTCGGCGTTGAGCCGTTGATGGACCACGCCCGGCTGCACGCACACGCTGTCGTTCTCTTTCCACAGCGTGCGCCGCATATACTTGGAGAAGTCGATCACCAGGCCGGGGCCGAGGCTTTCGCCGGCCAGGCCGCTACCGGCCCCGCGCGCATGGATCGGGATATTGTTCTCCAGCGCGTATTGGACCGTGGCGACCACGTCTTCGACACTTCGGGGCAGCACCACGCCCAGCGGCTGAACCTGGTAGATGCTGGCGTCGCTGGAATACAGTTGCAGCGTAACGGCATCGCAGCGGACCTCACCTTCGATGAGGCCGCGGAGATCCTGTTGGATACGCGAACGCTGCTGGTCCATGTCGGGGGGAAAGCCCTCGTTAACAAGCGATGTGCGGAACTGGCGGCCGCGATCTCCAGCGGCGATTCAGGGGGCTGGCCGGCGGAGGCGGGCAGCTTGCTGCACCCCTGTTGGCCCAGGTGGCGATGTCCTTTCACCAGGTGGCGTTCATAACGCGTTGCGGGCGGCCTGTTGGCGATACCGTTCGTGGATCTCCAGATCGAAAGGTTGGTGGCTGTCCAGACCCTCCAGACCCCGGTACGTGGCTCCGCACCGATAGCAGCTCAAGGCGTTGCCAAACAGCAGGTACAGCACCACGTCGAGCAGGGCCGTCCCGAACAGGATGCCGAACGTGGTGTATACCAGGTAATAGTTCCAGGCGATCGCACTGGCGATGAAGCCTGCCACCACGATCGCGACGCCCAGCCGCTGCGGAAAGTCCTTGCGCACGAACAGGTCGCGGCTGGGACAGCACAGGCAACGCATCAGCCGCGGACCATCCCACGCATCGGCCGGAGCCTCGACACGGTGGCCGCAGTGCGGACACTCCACCGCCTCGCCGCCGGGCAGGATCTCCACCCGGGCAGCCTGATCGCAGGCGGGGCAAGCGTACGTCACATTCATGGAACGACACCATCCGAAGGTGGCGGCCGAGCATATCCGACGCAGGCAACCAAGGCGCCGCGCCGGGGGAACCTATTCCAATCATAGGAGACCGCCGGGGGGCCGTCGACGGGGGACGAAGCGACCCGCACACGGTGAGCCGCGGTGCTGCTACACCTCGAGGGGGAAGCCTGGGCTGGCGTTAGCGATGGTGTCGAGAATTCAGCCCATGATCAGCGACTCGGCCCCGTCGATCCAGATTTCGGTGCCGGTGATGTGGCCGGCGGCGTCGGAAGCCAGAAAGACGACCAGTTGCGCCACCTGTTCGGGGCGGCCAGGCTTGCCGTCGGTGAGCGGGATGGAACCTTCGGGGAACTCCACGGGTTCCTCGGCTTCGTCCAGTTTGCGGGTTTCGGTCTTGCCGTGGATGGGCGTTTCGATCGCCCCGGGGCAGATGACGTTCACCCGCACTCGATGCTTGGCCAGTTCCAAGGCCAACATTTTGGCCATGGCCACCTGCGCGGCTTTGCTGCTGGCGTAGGCGGTGGCCCCGGTGTTGCTGAAGATGCGCGTGCCGTTCACCGAAGCATTGATGATCACCGAGCCGCCTTGCCGCTGGAGAAATGGGGCTGCGTATTTCAGGGTGAGGAAGGTGCCTGTCAGATTGACGTCGATCACCTGCTTCCATTCTTCATAAGTGAGCTCATCAAGCGGGGCCCACGTGCCGTTGATGCCCGCGTTGGCAAACACGATATCCAGTCGCCCATAGTGATCGGTCAACTGTTTGATGGCACCTTCTACGTCGCCGGGCTCGGCAATATCGGCGGCCAACGGCCAAGCTTCACCGCCGGCGGACTGGATGCCGGTGACAACTTTTTCCACCGTTTCTGCCTCTCGCCCCAGCACGCCGACTTTCACGCCGCCCGCGGCCAGCAACTCGGCCGTCGCGCGACCAATGCCTGAGTTGCCGCCGGTCACCAGGGCAACTTTGCCGGCCAATCCGGTGGCGAGACTCAAACGGCCATTGCTGGGTTGTTGCGCCATGATTGGCGACTCCATAGGTTGATAGGCGATGGCTTTGCGCCCAATGCGATCATGGGTGCATGGTGCGTATGCGCGATTGCCAGGTCTGTTGAAGCGGCATATCAGCACTGCCAGGTTGCTGCGTGATGCAATTCATTAAGCAGCACTCATGCCAGAAGAGCGGCAAGATGACGCGGCTCCATCTAGGGGCACGCAAACTTTTTCTATTCTGAGGAAAAACCCTAGCGGGTGCTGGGATGATTCATTAACTTCGCGATGTGCAATGGAAGCATCCAAGATGTGGGCTTTCATCGCCAAGGTCCGACCGGGGCATCCCTAGAACTGGCAGCCACCGTGGCTTTCCACTGCTTTGCGGCCACCGGGCAAGATGCCGCTGC
>ERZ777003.423-NODE-423-length-83304-cov-14.282874_pt1 | contig 83304 bp, 66 predicted proteins | sample MGYA00374956_ERZ777003 | MGnify/ENA primary metagenome ERZ777003 (study PRJEB29302, sample SAMN06268252) | bioreactor metagenome | isolation source: Joint BioEnergy Institute, California, USA | place: USA:Joint BioEnergy Institute, California, USA | collected...
CCCTCGGTGAACGACGCCGGCAAGGTGAAGTCGGTCTGCTGCCGGGCGACATGCGACAGTCCGTCGCCGGAGTAGTCGGCCAGGATTTTGGCGTCGTAGGTGAGGGTGCCGGCGGCCTCGTCGTAGACGGGATTGAGGAGCTTGATGACGAGGACCTCTTGAACGCCGTCCTCGGTGCTGGCGACGAGCGCGGCATTGGGTGGGTTGTCTGGGGTGAAGCCGAGACGCTCCAGGAATTGCCCAGTTGGCGCCAGTCCGAAGATGCGCGCGGGACGGTCGGAGAAGTAGACGGTCTGCGCGGGCGCGCCGGTCAGCGTGAGTGTGAAGACGCCGTCTTCACCGGGCTTCGGCGTCCACGTACCGCTGGCGAAGGGTTGCACGAAGAGGTACTCGGGATCTGCTGGGATGTCGGCGTTCGGATGAGGCTCGGTGCTGACCTTGCGCTCGGGCACTTCAGATGCCGCGTTTTCTGGTGTTGCCTCCTGCGCGGCGAGACGCCCGAGGGGGGATGAGAGCGCGGCTGCCGCTGCCAGGCCTACGCCGCTGCCGACGGTGGCGCGGCGTGTGTGACGCGTGGCGAAGAGCTTCGCGATGCGATCGAAATGCTGGATATCCATACGCATCTCCTTCAACGTTGCAGGCTGAAGTCAGGGGACCCTCACCCCAGCGGCATCATTCTGGGTATAGGTTGTGGGGCGCGCATCGGCCAATGGGTGTAGTTTCGCGTGCTGGAGGGTGTAAACGCGTTGAGAAACGGGTGTAGGTGGGGGGTGTAGGCGGGGTCTGGGGAAGGAGCATGAGCGGGCGGTAGAAAGCGAAACTGGCTTGGCCAGAGGAACCGCCCCCGTGCCAAGCCAGTGTCGCGTTGAATGTGGATGAGACGCTGGAATTCGGCTATCGCTCGATCGGCGCTCCGATCAAGCTGCCCCACTCAGTCCAGGAGCCGTCGTAGTTGCGAACGTCCGGGAAGCCGAGAAGCTGGGTGAGAACGAACCAGGTGTGGGCGCTGCGCTCGCCGATGCGGCAGTAGGTGATGGTCGCCTTGTCCGAGGTGACGCCCTTATCGCCGTAAATCGCTCGCAGCTCGTCCGCGCTCTTGAAGGTGCCGTCCGGGGCGACGGCGCTGGCCCAGGGGATGTTGGCCGCGCCAGGAACGTGACCGCCGCGCTGCGCGCCTTCCTGGGGCAGGTTGGCCGGGGCGAGCAGCTCGCCGCTGAACTCGGCCGGAGAGCGGACATCGACCAGAGCCGCCGAGGGAACCCCGATCGCAAGGGCGACGTCGTCGCGGAAGGCGCGCAGGTTGGGATCGGCGTCGCGAGCGACGTAGGCGGTCATGGGGTAGCTCGGCACCTCGGTCGTGATGGGCCGGCCCTCGTCGAGCCACTTCTGGCGCCCGCCGTCCATCAGGGCGACTGATTGATGGCCATAAAGCTTGAAGAGCCAGAAGGCGAACGCGGCGAACCAGTTGTGGTTGTCGCCGTACAAGATCACCAGCGTCGAGGGGGTGATGCCAGCGCGAGACAGGAGCACCTCCCATTCGGACTTGGTCGGAATATCGCGGCGCGGGCGCTGCTGGAGGTCGTTCTGCCAGTGCCACCCGATCGCGCCTTGGATGTGGCCCTGCTCGTAGGCGGTCGTATCGACGTCGACTTCGATGAGTCGGATGTTGGGGTCGTTCAAGTGGGCGGCCACCCAGTCGGTGGACACCAGTGCCTCAGGATGGGCGTATCCGTCAGACATGTCTCCTCTCACCTTTCCCTTGGACGCGCCCCGGCGATTCGGCGCGCCACGACTGTCGTCCGGCGGCAAGAGGCGCTCCAAGCGGCCGGTACCTGACCGGCTGAAGGGCCAGCCAAGCGCCGTCTCACTCCAGGTCGCAAGACTCGGTCGGTCCACGTTGTCCGCCGTCGGACACTCCGGACAGGCCAATCATGTGGGTGTAGGCGTACTCTTCGCATCGTCCGAATGGTGTATTTCCGGGACGGTGTGGGTGTAGTCCTCGTGTTTCAGGGGTGTAGGCGGGTGTATGCGGTGCTTGCGGGCCCGGAGGATGGGGGCGAGAACGTACCTTCGGGGGAGGGAGTAGCCCAATGCGGCGAGCGTACGCCCACCGCCACGTGGCCTACAACTTAGGGGCGTGACTTGGGTGTACCGAAGCCGGCCTCGATTGCCATGGCGATGGCCTGGGCGCGGGAGACTGCCCCAAGCTTGGCGAGGATGTTGGTCACGTGGCGCTTCGCGGTCGCGGGGCTGAGATAAAGCGTCTCGGCGATTTCACGGTTTGAGCAGCCCGCGGCGATGAGGCGCAAGACCTCGATCTCGCGCGGCGTCAGGCCCCACTCGTTACGCGGTGTGACCGGCGTTGGTGGCGCTTCTGGAGGTTGGAGAGCCGGGTCGGCAAGGCGGTCGGCTAGGGCGAGTGCTTCGGCAACCGCATCGGCCAGCGGCAGATTTCGTCCGGCGGCCTTGGCACGATCAAACGTTTCCGGGGGCAGCGCCGACCGCGCGACATCCACCTCGAGCTCGTAGTCCGCGCGGTAGAACGGCGGGACCGGCAGGTTGAGCGAGTCGCGCAGCGCTTCGGCCGCGCCGTACATTCGGGCAGCCTCTATCGGGAGACCGGTCTGCCCGGCAATGTCCGCCAAGTCTTCGAACAGCGAAGGGAGAACCGTGACGGCATGGTGCTCCCAGCGAATCTGCAGGGTCTCCTTAGTCAGCGTGGCCGCGCGAGGGAAGTTCCCTTTCTTATAGGTGACGTACGCCAGGCAATGGAGCGCGCGCGCGATGCCGTCAGTATTGTTCAGCTTGCGATAGATCTCCAACGCTTCCAGGCTTTGGGCCTCGGCGCGGGCGAGGTCGGCGGGGTTGCCCGGCCGGCCGACGGAGCCAAGGTCGCCGAGCGTCGCCAGCGTACAGAGGGTGAAGCCGACGTGTTCCAGGTCGCCGAGCTCGCGGTACAGCGCGAGTGCCGATCCCGTCAGCTGGAACGCCGTCTCCCCGTCACCGCGATCCTTGGCGATGGCGCCAAGCAGGTGGAGGGCGCCGGCCAAGCCAGCAGTGTCGCCAGCGGCACGCGCGGCCTCGGCACTTGCTTCCGCGAACGCGGCCGCCGCGTCGTGGTCGTCGAGATCGGAAGCGAGGCGGCTGGCGAGCAGCTGCGCGCGAATGCGAAGGTCCACCGGGACGTCGGCATCCCGCTCGAGCGCCCGAGTCAGCCAACGGTAGCCTTCTTGCTCCTGGCCGAGAAGTAGCCACAGCGGATGAAGCTGGATGGTCAAGCGCAGTGTCGTTACGACATCGCCTTGACTGTCCAGCCAGGCGAGCGCGGCCCGGAAGTTTCCGAGCTCCAAGAGGAGTCGCGAGCCCCAGGCGCCGGGTTCGTGGCCGGCGAAGGCTGCTCTGGCCCGTTCCGCGAGCTTCAGGTACCAGTCGGCATGCCTGCGTCGAACGGCGGCCTCTTCTCCGCTCGCTGCCAATTGCTCCAGCGCGAACTCGCGAACGATCTCGAGCATCGAATAGCGCGGCTCTGGGGATTCGACCTGCGACGCGCCAGTTTCGAGCTGGCCGTCGCGCCGAAGCAGGCTCTTGTCGAACAGCGAGCTGAGGCCGGTGATGACGGAGAGCACGGTCGGAGTGCCAGAGCCATCTCCGGCTCTCGCTAACGCTTGCGCTGCCTCTAGCGTGAACCCTCCAACGAAGACCGCGAGGCGGCGGAAGAGCGCTTTCTCGTCTGGCGACAGCAGATCGTACGACCACGCGATGGCGTCGCGCATGGTGCGCTGCCGGTGGGGAGCGTCGCGGGGGCCGGATTCCAGGAGCGGGAGTCGTCGCTCGAGCTGGGCGAGCAACGCGGACGGGTGGAGCAGCCTGATCTGGGCGGCGGCGAGCTCGATTGCTAGCGGCAACCCGTCGAGCCGAGCGCAGATACGGACGACGTCGTCGAGATTCTCATCAGTCAGCGCGAAATCTGACCGAACGGCGACAGCGCGCGCCACGAAGAGGCGCACCGCGTCGGAGTCTGGCGGGTCCAGGCGCGGTGAGTGGGTGGGTGCATCGGGGTGTCGTTCCTTAGCCCGCGATGTGGGTGCAGGCAAGGAAAGTGGTGGCACCGGGATTACGCGCTCGCCGGAAACGTGCAGCGGGGTCCGGCTCGTGGCCAGCACCTTCAGGTTGGGGCAGGCGCCGAGGAGATTGGGGATGATCGCCGCGGCGGCAGCAACTTGCTCGAAGTTGTCCAGCACCAGTAAGGCGCTGGCGCCGGCGAGGTGGCTCTGCATGCGCTGAAGTAAGGATCGGCGATCGCCTTCTGGAATTCCGAGGGAGCTCGCGATCTCCGCCAGAACTAAGGATGAATCGCGGACCGAGGCCAACGCCACAAACCCTATGCCGTCGGCAAACTCCGGTTGCAGGCGTGTCGCCGCTTCTATCGCCAAGCGAGTTTTCCCAACGCCACCAGGGCCAGTTAGCGTTAGCAGCCGGACGTCTGACCGGCTCATGACGTCGGCGATCTTCGCAATGAGATCGCGGCGTCCGAAGAACTGAGTGAGTGGATGGGGCGGGGGCGGAAGTTGCGGCGAGCTGGAGACGTGTGACGACTTCGTTATCGACGAGCTGGCTCGTAAGGGAATCGGGAGGCGGGGGTCTGCATCGTGATTCGAGGATGTAGTGGAGGCCTCTCCCCCGGACCGTGCACGTTGAGATCGAGTACGGGCGACTGAGGGGCGAGAGGTCTTACTCGAAGATGTCTCCCGTGGGGCGGTATCGTTCACCCGTCCCTCCGACCCGCTTTCGCGCGTTGGCCTGGTCGAGCGAGAAGCCGTCATACCTGAGTACAGCCAAACAGCAACTGCAGCTCCTCTCCGGTTTCACCCTCTCAAGGAGCGCCGCGAAAAGCCCGACTGACAGGACCACGCACCAACACCCGTCGCGGGAATCTGCCCGAGACGACATGCGAGTTTCGGTTGGCGCGGAGCGGAGCGACGCTGGGCTGTGCCGCGGTCAAGCTTGGTGTGACGATCGGCCCAGGCAGCTTGCCACCTGTTGCGAGTTCGCGCGTTGGGCGCACCCCTGCGAACCCGAAGTTACAGGCCTAATCGGGGGCACACAATGGTACCCAGGTACTCCGACCAACCTGAGTCACGGACCATTACCTGAATTACGGTGCCGTCGAGCGTCAACGCCTAGCACGCGATGATGATGGACCCAGGTCCGTCTGTGCAATCTTACGAGAGTAATTTTCCTCCTCACCAGTGGTGGGCTGCCAGGAACCCGTAACGCTGAACCTCTGAGTAGAGATCTCCGCAAGCCTTTCCAGTGACTTAGTGGAATGCCGCCTTGATTAGCACGAGAACGCCACCAATTGCGATTAGGACGAGTCCACTAACCACGCGCCGAGGGATGGGCACATCGAGTTTCTGACCGATGCGCCACCCGTACGCGAAGAGCGTGGCAAACGCGACGATCTGAGCCACATCGATCGCCCGATCTACGGACATCACACCGAGCGCGGAGAGGATCAAAACGACTGTTGGTCCCTGCGCTCCCACAAGCACCGGCGTTGCCTCGTGCCAGAACTCCACTAGGTGATTGCGAGTGAGGCGGGTTTCTTGCCCCAGCAATGCCCCGATGGCATCGGCGTACACGTCGATGAGGGCGATCACCAGGGTGGTGCCAAACACCGTGACTGCCGCTTGCCACGCTTTGGGCGGATGCAGCTGCATCGTTTGCAACACGGCGAGCACGGTGATCAGCCCGTAGACGGCGCCAGCGACGTACGTGCTGACGGACGGCTTGCCAGTTTCCGACGAGGGATCGAGGTGTGAGGCGAGCGACGCGGACGATGGTGTGGCCACGTCTTGGGGCTGATTGGTCATGGCTCTGCTCCTGCGGGAGGATGGAGAGGCAATCGATACGCCATCAAATTGGATAGCAGGCCAACGATACCAAACAGCAACAATTGCGCGGTATGGGGTTGTGTTCCAAGATGAACCGAATGCGGAGCAGCGATTACGTTGTCACGGGGTTAAATTCCGCCGCCATTCGGATGTTGATGCCGCGGATGCCGGCTGGGACTCGCCGCTAAGTCGACCTTTCCAAGGTTCCCGCAACCTGAATCGCGGTTGCCGCGCATTAAATCAGAGCTTGCGGCGCAGCGCATGAGCCGCGGGCCACCAAGCGTGCAGCTGACACAGAGTCAGGCAATCGAAAACAGGAGTTAGGCTAGCTGTTAGGGGAGAAATGGGAGCGATAAAGAGTGGTGAGCCGCCAGGGACTCGAACCCCGAACCCGCTGATTAAGAGTCAGCTGCTCTGCCAATTGAGCTAGCGGCCCGTTGACCGACGGAAGTGTACCGCAGCGGCCACTTCCGTGTCAAAGTCAACTACTCTCTGAGAAACCTGAACCGTCACACCGGTGGGCGCATCCGCCACCACCCTTCGCTCTGCTCGTAGGCGTAGGCCACCCGCAGCGCCGTCTCCTCGTCGAACGGCTTCGCCAGCACCTGCAGCGACACCGGCAGCCCCTCCGAGAAGCCGCATGGCACCGCGATTCCCGGAATGCCCGCTAGGTTCGCAGGCACCGTGAAGACGTCCGCCAGATACATTTGATACGGGTCGTCCAGCCGAGCCCCGAGCGGGAACGCCACCGTCGGCGACGTCGGCACCGCGATCGCGTCTACCCGCTCGAACGCCTCATCGAAGTCGCGCTTGATCAGCGTCCGAACCTTCTGCGCCTTGACGTAGTACGCATCGTAGTAGCCGGAGCTCAGCGCGTACGTCCCCAGCATGATCCGGCGCTTCACCTCCGCGCCGAAACCCCGGCCCCGCGTCTTCTCGTACATCTCGCGCAGCGAGCTCGCCTCGCAGGCAAGCCCGTACCGTACCCCGTCGTACCGCGCCAGGTTCGCGCTCGCCTCCGCCGGAGCCGTGATGTAGTAGACCGGGAGGGCGTACTTCGTGTGCGGGAGGGAGACTGGGACGATTTCGGCGCCGAGTTCCTTTAGCCGGTCGATGGCCGCTTCGACCGCGGTCGCAACTCCGGGCTCCATCCCCGGCACGCTGTACTCCTGAGCGATCCCGATCCGCAAGCCGCGCAGATCGGGCCGCAGCGCCGCCCGGTAGGTGGGTACCGGCAGCGGCGAGGAGGTCGAGTCCGCCGGGTCATGACCCGCGATAGCCTCCAGAAGAATCGCCGCGTCTTCAACCGTCCGCGCGAACGGCCCGATCTGATCCAAGCTGCTCGCGAACGCGATCAGGCCGTAACGGGAGACGCGCCCGTAAGTCGGCTTCACCCCGACGATCCCGCAGAATCCCGCCGGCTGCCGGATCGAGCCGCCCGTGTCGGAGCCGAGTCCGAGGATCGCCTCGCCGGATGCGACCGCCGCCGCCGGGCCGCCGGACGATCCACCCGGCACGCGCGTCGTGTCCCACGGGTTCTTCGTCCCCCCGAACGCGGAGTTCTCCGTCGAGGAGCCCATCGCGAACTCATCGGTGTTCGCCTTGCCGACGAACACCGCGCCCTGCTCCCGCAGCTTTTGGACCACGGTCGCGTCGTATGGCGAGCGGTACCCCTCCAGGATGCGCGATGCTGCCGTCGTTGGCGCGTCCATCGTGCACAGCACGTCCTTGAGCGAGATCGGGATACCCGTCAGCGGCGCCGCCTCCCCGCGTTCGATCCGCGCGTCAGCTTCTCGCGCCTGCTCGCGCGCCACATCGGCCATCACGTGGAGATGGCAATGCAGCGTTGGCTCGAGCGCCTCGATTCGCGCGAGGTGCGCTTCCGCCAACTCCACCGCGGAGATCTTCCGCTCATCGAGGAGCCGGCGCGCCTCCGCCGCGGTAAGGCTGGTCAACTCAGTCCAGGTCGAGCTGTTCCCCGCGCTCATGGCAGCTCCTCGTCGCCGCCGAGCGGCGTGTGAACCTCGAAGTAATCGCCGCTCCGTCGCGGAGCATTCGCCAGCACGGCCTCGACCGGCAGAGACGGGCGAACCTCGTCATCGCGCATCACGTTCGTCAACGCGATCACCTGGGCCGTCGGCGGGATAGCCTCGGTATCGAGCTCATTCAGGAGCGCGATGTGCTCGAGGATGGTGGATAGCTGCTCGCGCATTTGCTCCCGCTCCTCCGGGGTCAATCCCAGCCGGGCGAGGGAAGCGACATGGTCAACGTCGGCGATCGTGAGGGTCATACGGCATCCTGCATATAGAACGAACACACGCGTGAGTGAGGGCCGCTCGCGGCCCCGCAACAGTCTAGCATTTGGCCTCGCGTTTTCCGCGCCGGTTATTAGCCATCGGTCGCCTCATTAGCACTGCTGCCCGCGCCGGCCCCGCGCGGCCTTGATGTACACTCCGTGACTACGAAGCCGATCCATCTGCCGCTCGCGCGGCTCGCCTCGATTTGCCGATAGCCGGTGTCCATCCTGCGAGGGTGCCTTGCACAATCAGCCATGAGACGATCCCGTCCGGCTCGCGTGCTCGTCGTCGCGGCGCTTCTGCTCGGCGTGCTCGCCGCCTGCGCCGACGACGATTCTGGGCGCCGCTTCGCCAACGAGCCGCCCCCGACGCTCGAGACCGTCGCCGAGGCGTCGCCGACGCGCATGCCTCGCCCGACCAGCACGCCCGCGACGCCGCTCGCCTCGCCGATCCCCGTCGAGGAGCTGCTCACTAATCGGGGAGGCTCGCAACCGATCGCTCTCGCCGTGGACCAGTCTGTTTACCTGTTCGCGTCGAATCAGTCACAACCCGAGCGCATCTGGCAAGGCGACGGCGAGTTGCTCGACATCGCGCTCGCGCCAGACGGTGAGCGCGTCGCCATCCTGGTCCAGGAGGAAAGCGGCCTTTCGCTGCTCGTTCTCGCCACCGGCGGCGAAGAGCTTGCCCGGTTCGATGGCCTCGATCGGCTGGCGTCGTCGTCCGGCTCGCCAGTGCCGAGCGCGGCCGGCGCGGGCGGGATCGCATGGTCGCCCGCGTCCGATGCGGTGATGGTCGCGCTACCCACTGGCGGCGTCGCGCTCGTCTCGCTCGGCGAGGCGGAGCCTCAGCTCGTCATCGGTCCGAACAGGGCCCCGGCGCCGTCGGAGATCGTCTGGTCGCCGGATGGCCGCTCGATCGCCTACCTCGATTCAGATGGCAGCGGTTCGGCGGCCGGTATTGTCGTGGCGTCGGTCGGCGCCGCGCCGTTCGATCCGGTCCAGATCTTGCCGGCAGACCCGAGCGGCCGGCAGACCGTCCGTGACCTCGCCTGGCTGCCGGACAACAAGACGCTGCTTTACTCGACCGGCTCAACGCGCGGCGATCTTTCTGCCGGTGGCGATCTCTTTGCAATCTCCACGCATGGTGGCTCCCCGCGCCTCGTCGCCGCCTCCGCGCGGGTGGCCCCCGTGTCAGCGATCGGCCATTTCGCGCCGTCGCCGGACGGTCAGGTCGTCGCCTACACCGTCGTGGCCCCCAGCGACGACGGCCAACCCATCACCACATTCTGGGTGCAGCAGATCGACGGCGAGGCGATGCTGAACATCCCCGTCCCGGCCGCAGCCGATATCTCGGGTTTGTGGTGGACACCCGCCGGACTGGTGATCCGAGCCGATCCGCGGCAGTCCCTGTCCGAGGATCAGGAGCCTGGAGGATTCGCGCTGTTGCTCGCGGAGCCGGGCGGCAACGTCATCACCCTCTACGACTCCGCCGCGCCTGCCGGCACGCCCGTCGCGTCTCCAGCCGCGTCGCCGGTCGCCTCGCCGAGCGCCTCACCGGCTGCGGCCAGTCCGGCGGCGGAAGAAGCGGAGTAGGTGAGCGACTTGGGTGTCGAGTGCGCCCCTACGTGATCTCCTCCGCGTCGAAGATGTTCTTCGCCGCCGCGATCCGCTCGGCGTCTCGCTCGTCTGTCGAGTCGGGCTCTGCAGGCGGCTCGCTCGTCGCGGGCGTGCTTGAAACCGCCTCAGCTTGAGGCGCCTCTTCCGCGACCACGGGCTGCGGCGCCACCGCCGGAGCCGATGCCGACTGAGCCGACACTGCCGTCGGCGGAGCCTCGCCGCGCAACACGCAGCAGACGCGCACGCGCCGCCGCACGACTCGGCTGATCACGTCCTCGACGACCGCGCGCACCTCATCGGTGTTCAGCCGGTCCCGGTGGAACGCGTACGGCGAGACGAGGATGATCTGATCTCCCTGCACCGAGTGCGGATCGATCGAGGTCAGCAACGCTTCGATTCGGCGATTGATCGCCTTGATCTCGAGCCGGATGCGCGGCCAAAGCTCCGCCAATTGCTCGACGGTGACCACGGCCTCGCCCGACGGCGTTGCCGGCGCAGCCGGAGTCGCGGGAGGTGCTGCCGCGGGACGTGGTGTGGCTGCCTGCGCCATAGCGGCAGGAGCAGGCGCGGGGGCGGATGCTTGCACCGACGGCGCACTGCCTCGCACTCGATCACGCAGCGATGGCCCCGCCGGCCTGCGTTCAGTCTCCGCTGTTGGCGGTGGCGGCATTGCTGGCTCAGCGGCGGGAGCGCTCGTCGCTTGTCGCGTGCCGGCCGGCGCTGCCGAAGCCCGAGTCGTGCCCCGAAGCGTCGCTTCGACCAGCGCGACCTCCAGCGGCAGATGCTGGTATGACGAGTGCCGAATTCGATAGTCGACCTCGGAGAAGAGCCGTGCCAGCTCCGCAAGCTCCAGCAGCTCGAACCGCTGCGCGAGCTCTTTCGCTCGCTCGTCCGCGTCCAGCGAGTCCCCCGCCTTGGTGTGGAGCAGCACGCGCAGGTAGGCCACGAGCTGGCGGTTCAGCTGTCGCGGATCCTCGCCTGCCTCGACAGCGGCGTTGATCGCACCGAGGGCAAGCGCGGTGTCCTTCTCAGCGAGCGCCGTCACCAGGGTCTCAACCCGGTCGTTGCGGCTGACTCCGAGCAGCGCCCGTGCGTCGTCCGCGGTGATCACCCGGCGCTCCCCGTCGCCCGCGTCTTGCCCATAGACGGCCAATTGATCGAGGAGCCCTAACGCATCGCGCAAGCTGCCGGTCGCGTGCCGCGCAATCACCCGCAGCGCATCGTCCTCGACTTCCAACCCCTCGGCCGTCGCGACGGTCCGCAGCCGCGCGACGATCGCATCCACGCCGATCCGGCGGAAATCGAACCGCTGGCAGCGCGAGACGATTGTCGGCAGTAACTCTTCCGGGTCGGTCGTCGCCAGCACGAACTTCGTGTGCGGCGGCGGCTCCTCCAGCGTCTTCAGGAACGCGTTCGCTGCCGCCCCGGTAATCTGGTGCGCCTCGTCAATGATGTAGAACTTCGTCTGCAGGTGGGTCGGCGCGTACTTGACGCGCTCTCGCAGGTCCCGGATATCGTCGATGCCACGATTGCTCGCCGCGTCGATCTCGATGACATCCGTCGTCGCCCCGGTCGTGATCGCCTGGCAATTCGCGCAGCGATTGCACGGTCGAGCTTGTGGATCGGGATCGAGGCAGTTGACGGCTTTCGCTAGCAGTCGCGCCGTCGTCGTCTTGCCGGTGCCGCGCGGGCCACAGAAGAGGTAGGCGTGCGCGACTCTGCCAAGCGCGATTGCGTTACGCAGCGTGCGGACGACGTGCTCCTGGCCGACGAGCTCCTCCGCGTCGAAGCTCTGAGGCCGATACTTTCGATAGAGCGATTGTGTCTGCCCCGGTGCGGCCGACGCCTGCGCGGCGGCCGGCGCGGCAGCTTCAGTCTCGGGAAACAGCGACGGATTGCTCATGCGAGGAGCGCCTCCGAATCACCACTCCGGCCAGCAAGGCCAGCCGGGATTGTTCGTACGGGCAGTATACTCGATAGATCCTTTGTTCTATTCTTGCGCTGACTGAGAGACAAACTGGTGGGCACACTCTACGTCGTCGGCACGCCGATTGGAAACCTGGAAGATCTCTCCCCACGTGCCACGCGTGTCCTGCGTGAAGTCTCGCTCATCGCCGCGGAGGACACCCGCCATACGCGGAAGCTCCTCAGCCACTTCGGCATCGCCACGCCAACCGTCTCCTACCACGCCTTCAACGAGCGCAAGCGACGAGAAGAATTGCTCGCCGCACTGGCGCGCGGAGACGTCGCTCTCGTCAGCGATGCTGGCATGCCCGCTGTCTCCGATCCGGGTCGCGACCTTGTTGCTGCCGCGGCGGAGGCTGGCTATCCGGTGCGCGTCATCCCCGGTCCCTCCGCTGTCACTGCCGCGGTCGCAATCTCTGGGCTGATCGAGGGGCCGTTCGTCTTTCTCGGCTTTCTCCCGAGGGAAGCGGCCGAGCGGCGACGCTTGCTGCTGCGCGGGGGAGCTACCGGGTTCCCTCTCATCCTCTACGAGGCTCCCGGCCGCGTCGCCGCGACTCTGGCTGAGATCGCTGAACTCCTCGGCGACCGGTCCGCGATCGTTGCCCGGGAGCTAACCAAGATGCACGAAGAGGTGCGTCGGGGAACGCTCCACTCGCTTGCGGGCGCGCTCGCGGACACCGATTTGCGCGGGGAAGTCGTCATCGTCGTCGGCGAGGCAGCGGAGGTAACCCCCGCCCAGGAGCAGCCAGAGGATCTTGCCCGTCGCCTCATCGCTAGCGGCATGCGGCCAAGCCAAGCCGCGCGGGAGCTTGCCGCGATCCTCGGCATTCCGCGCTCCGATGCCTATCAGCTCGTCCAGAGCGTACAGAAGGAGCGCGGAGCGTCGCGGACGGATTCCGCCCCAGATAAATGAACCCGCGCTGGAGGAATCAATCCGGCTGGAACGCCAGCTTCCGGTGACGCATGAGGATGCTCTGCAACACGCCGAGGCAGAGGAGAAACGTCCACAGAGAGGACGATCCCTGGCTGACGAAGGGGAGCGTGATACCCGTCACAGGCAAGATGCCCATGTTCATGCCCATGTTGACGAATGCTTGGTAGAAGATGATGCCGGTGACGGCCGCCGCGACGCACTGCCCAAAGGTGTCCTTCGCCGTTTCGACGACCCGCAGGCAGCGCCAGAGCAGCAAGATGTAGCAGGCGAACAAGCCGAGAATGCCGACGAATCCGACCATGCCGCTCGCGTGGGCGAAGATGAAGTCGGACTCGCGGACCTTCAGCAGCTCCAATCGGCTCTGAGAGCCGCCCTGTAGCCCGAAGCCGAAGAGCCCGCCGGACCCAATGCTCATCCGTGCCTGCAGGATGTTGTACCCGGCGCCTGTCGGATCGGATTCTGGGTTATAGGAAATCAGCAACCGCGCTCGCTGGTAATCCTCGAAGAGGAAGAACCACGCGAAGGCCACGGCCGGCACGGAGGCCATCGCAAGTATCCCCACGTGCAGCAGCCGGACCGCGCTGACGAGCGCCATCGACGCCCAAATCACGAGGTAAACCGTCGTTGTCCCCAGGTCCGGCTCCTCGAAGACGAGGGCGGCCGGCGCGCCGACGATAGCCAGGGAGACCAGGAAGTTGCCAATCGTCCCCATTTCCCGGCCGCGCGAGGCGATGAACCCGGCCAGCGCGATGATGGTCGCCAGCTTGCCGAACTCGGACGGCTGGACCGTAAACGAGCCGAACTCGAACCACCGGCGCGCGCCCGCGATCTCAACGCCGATGCCGGGAACGAGCACGAGCGCCAGCGCCGCCAGCGCCGCGAAATAGAAGATCCACGACATCGAGGCCAGGAACCGGTAATCCATCCCGGCGACGATGAACATCAGGGCCAGCCCAATGATGCCGAAAATTGCCTGGCGGATGCCCTCGTTCTGGATCGTTAGGTCGCCACCGCCTTGCGCACTCCAGATCGCGACGACGCCGAAGCCCATCAGGACGATGGCGACCAGCAGCATCGGCACATCGAAATCTCGCCAGCGATGGTTGATCACCCGTGCGCCCCCGCCTGCCTACAGGACGACAACTTCATTGATCGTGATGTGGAACTCGCAGCCGAGTAGCTCCGCCGCGTGCCGGCTCATCAGCATGCGGGGCAGGAAGATCTCGAAATACTGCATCACCGGCGCGATCGAGGTGTCAATCGTCAACTCGAGCGTGATCGTCTTCGCTTCCGGCGCCACCCGCAGGAACGACGACGTTGCGGCGTAATTCACGCGGTCATGCTGATCGAACGTGCTCGGATCGGTGTTGCGCACCCGCGACCGGTGCACGTCGGACTTGTCCGCCAGGATTAGCGCGGCGGAGACAGGATGGACCGGCTCTCCCAGCCGAGCGCCGTCGTCGCCGTGCGAGCCGATCGCTCCCAGGACGATCGCCACGTCCTCCGGCGCCATCCCCAGCCGGTTCAAGATCGAGTGCGCCAGTAACGCCCCGGTCGAGGCATGGCCGTGCCGGCTGATCACATTGCCGATGTCGTGTAGATAGCCGGCGATCGCGGCCAATTCCTGTTGCCGAGCGTCGTAGTCGAGCAGCCGCAAGACGTTGCGCGCGATGTTAGCGACCAAGTTGACGTGACGGAAGCCGTGCTCGGTGAAGCCCAGTACGCCGAGATTCTTGTTCGCCTGGCGGATGTACGCTTGGACCTCCGGGTCCGCGCGGACCACGTCGAGTGTCAAGCTCGGCTCGGTGCGCGGCAGCGCGGCAGCGGTCTCGGCTGCGTCCTCCGTCTTGCCGATACGGAGGTCCGTCCCGAGCTGTTCGAGGACGCTGTCGTCGTTATCGGAATTGGCGCTGGGTGTAAAGGCGGTGCCGGTGGACTCGACTCGATCTGACATGGGCGCTCCGCTTCGTGCCTCCTTCGGGCCAGTATAGGCCGCTGTCCCACCCACAACAACGCGCGACCACCCCTCTTCGAAAGCCACCCGCACAACATGCCCGCCCTCACCCGCCCCCCGCCGAACGAACTCCGCCTCCTCCCCCTCTCCCCGCCCCCCATCTCCCAACCCCTAACTCCTCACTCTTCTCCGCAAATTCGGGATTCAGTGCCTCGCTGGTACAATAGAGCTACACCGGCGCCCCGGCGGTCAGCGATTCGGTCGTCCGCCTCTCGGGCCACCAACGCAAATTGCCGCTGGTTCCTCCCGGTGCGCGGAGTCCAATCATGTTCACCGTCAACGACCTGCTCGATGCCATCCTCCTCGGCGCCTTCTTTTTCGGTCTGATCTTCACGGCGCTCTCGCTCATTCTGGGAGTTGCCGATCTCGGTTTCGACCACGGCGGGCACGAAATTGGAGCGGATGGCGCAGGACACGACCATTTCGGTCACGATAGCGTCGCGCCGCTCAGCGTCGGGACGATCCTCGCGTTCCTGACCTGGTTCGGCGGCGTCGCGTACTTGTTCCGGAATGGCTTCGGCGTCGCCGCGGTGCTGAGTCTGATCGTCGGCGTCGCCGGCGGTATGGCCGGCGGCTACGCCGTCTACTGGCTGCTGAAGAAGGTCAAGCAGCACGAGCAAGACCGCGCCGAGCTCGAAGGCGCGCGGCCCGGGACCCTCGCCCGAGTCACGTCATCCATCCGCTCGGGCGGCACGGGTGAGATCGTCTACGAGCGCCGCGGCGTCCGTCACGTGGCGTCCGCTCGCTCCGCGACCAACGAGCCCATCGCGCGCGGAACCGAGGTCGTCATCCTCCGCGTCGAGAGCGGCATCGCCTATGTCGAGCCGTGGGACCGGCTCATCGAAGCCGAGCGAGTCCCCAGCGGCGAGCCGGCGGTGGTCGCAACTCGGATCGAGGATCAGCCGTTGTAGTTCTAAGTGCAGAACGCCTTGTCACGCGCTCGCTGAGGTGTCCCGAGCCGGCGTCATGCAGCGAGCGCTCGCGGCACAGAGTGAGGGAGCCAGGAGATGAGTACCGCCGGCATTATCGTGATCGTCCTTGGTCTGGCGATCGTCCTCCTCCTCATCGTCGCGTTGATCGCGTCGATGTTCCGGAAGGTCGGACCGAACCAGGCCCTGATCGTCTACGGCTTTGGAGGCACCCGAGTCGTCGTTGGCGGCGGCAAGGTCATCTACCCGATGATCCAGTCAGCCCGCGAGCTCTCGCTCGAGCTGATGAGCTTCGATGTCGCCCCGCAACAGGACCTCTATACGAAGCAAGGCGTCGCGGTCAATGTCGAGGCGGTCGCCCAAATAAAAGTCAAATCGGATGAGGTCAGCATCAAGACCGCCGCCGAGCAGCTGCTGACCAAGGAGCCTGCCGAGCGCGAGGGCTTGATCCGCCTCGTCATGGAGGGCCATCTGCGCGGCATCGTCGGCCAGCTTTCGGTTGAGGAGATCGTCAAAGAGCCGGAGATGGTCGCCGATCGGATGCGCGCCAACGTTGCCGAAGACATGGCGAAGATGGGCCTCGAGGTCATCTCCTTCACGATCAAGGAAGTCCGCGACAAGAACGAATACATCATCAACATGGGTAAGCCGGACATCGCCGCCGTGCGCCGGCAGGCGGAGATCGCCATGGCCGAGGCCGAGCGCGACATCGCGATCCGGCGCGCCCAGGCGATGCGCGAGGCGAAGATTGCCGAGGCGGTGGCCGAGCAAGAGAAGGTGATCGCCGAGACGGCCAGCCAGGCCCGCCAGGCGGAGGCGATTCGCGACCTCGAGGTCAAGAAGGCCGAGTACGCGGCGACGGTCAAGGCGCAGCAGGCGCAGGCCGATAAGGCGTACGAGATTCAGGCGAACATCGAGCAGCAGAAGGTCGTTGCCGAGGAAGTCAAGATCGAGCAGGTTCGCAAGCAGGGCGAGGTCGCCGTCCAAGAGGCGGAGATCCAGCGCCGCGAGAAGGAGCTGATCGCGACCGTCCTCCGGGCGGCCGAGATCGAGCGGCAGCGGATCGAAACCCTTGCCGAGGCCGAGCGGCAGCGGCAAGTCCTGCAGGCGACCGGCCTGGCGGAGGCAGCGCGCCTCGAAGGTCAGGCCCAGGCCGAGGTCACGAGGCTCCGCGGTCTAGCCGAGGCGGAGATCATCCGCGCCAAGGGCGAGGCCGAGGCGACCGCGATGACGGTCCGCGCCGGCGCGTACCAGGCCTACAACCAGGCGGCGATTCTGGACAAGCTCCTGACCGGTATGCCGGACATCGTGCGCGCCCTGTCCGAGCCGCTCAGCAAGGTGGACAAGATCACGGTCGTCTCCACTGGCGATGGACATGGCGGCGCTGGCGTCAACCGCGTCACGGGCGATATGACGACGGTGCTCGCCCAGGTTCCGGCGCTCGTGGAAACGCTGACCGGCGTGAACGTCCAGGACCTGATGCGACATGTCCCGCGCTTGCAAGGCTCGGCCGATGGCGCCGCCCCGGTCAACGGCAGCCGGCGCATGGAGGCGGACGAGTCGGTCGCGGGAGGGCCGGCGTCCGGCGCTCCCCAGGCGCCGTCGGAAGGTTGACGCGGCGGTCCTGCCTCTGGACGTCAATCCCGCTTTCGCGGCGCATGCCCGATGGCGTACCCTTCCGCTCGTGCCGTGAGGCGCCGGTCTCGGCGGAGGGATGTGCGAAGGCCGGAGCGCGGATGGACATCGGACGCGCGATGAGGATCGATGCGGGCGTCTGACCCGTCCGCGCGCCGGCGATGACAAGGCGGGGCGAGGGAGTATGGCGGAAGAGCCCTTCGATCGACCGCAGCTCGGTGACGTGCAGCGGGCGAAAGTGGAGGCGCTGGGTGAGCCAGGACGGCGACGGTTCCGATTGCTGGCCGTCGTCGATGGCGAGACCTACATCGTTTGGATGGAGAAGCAGCAACTCGACGCCCTCGGGCGCGCGCTCGAGCAGGTGCTCGCGCAGCTGCCGCCGTCCAAGGGCCCCGCTCCATCCGCTCCAGATCCCGTTGAGTTCGACCTCGAGACACATCGTCAGTTCCGAGCCGGCCGGATGGAGCTAGGCTTCGACGAGGAGCGGGATCGGCTCGTTGTTGTCGCGCACGACATCGAGGCCGATCCGGACGATGAGCCGGGCCTTGCCTGCCGGTTGACCCGCGACCAGGCGATGGAGTTGAGCTCGGAGGCGGCCGCCGTGGTCGCCGCGGGCCGCCCCCGGTGCGTGCTCTGCGGCCAGCCGATGGGACCGGGACCGCATGCCTGCCCGGAGCAGAACGGCCATTTGCCGGGCGAGCTTGGTGGTGAGACACAAGAGCCATAATCGAGTCAGTGTCCAGGCGCCAACTGTGCGATGATTACCATTGCGGCGCCGGCTCACTGCGCTTTCAACCATTCCGTCGACTTTGGGCCCAAGGCCGCATGCCTGCGGGAACCTTCGGCGGGCGGACAGCGTTGTTGACTGCAGCAGTTCGGAGAACGTCCGGCCCGTTGGCGCCGAAAGAAAGGGGCGTCTGTGGCAGCACCCGCGGGTGAGAATCCCAACGCGGCACCAGAAATAGGCCATTGCGTCGTCTGCGACCTGCCGGTCGAAGGACGACGACACGAGCTCGGCGGCCGCATCTACTGCGACGAGCATTACGCCCGTGCGACACTCGGCAGCCGGGGCACGTGGCCGGCGATCGGGGCAATGATCGCCGGTCTCGTCATTCTGGCTGTCGTCATGCTCATTGTCGGCGACCGGATCTCGGAGGAGCTGAGCGATAACTGGATCGCCTTGATCGGGCTCGGCGTATCGCTCCTGCCCGGCGTGCTGTGGCTCCTCGTCTTCCGCCACCTCGACAAGCTCGAAGCCGAGCCCCACACCTTCCTGCTCAGCATGTTCGCGCTAGGCGCGCTCCTAGCGGGCACGATCGGTGAGCCGCTCCGCCGTGGCCTGCTGGATCTCCATCGCTGGCAGCCCGATTCGTGGTTCTGGTCTGTCGCCGTCCACACTCTGACTCAGGGAGTGGTGCAGGCGCTTCTGGTCTACATCGCCGTCCGCTGGACCGTCTATCTGACGGATGAATTCGACGAGCGAGCCGACGGCATCATCTACGGGACAGCCGCCGGCCTCGGGATCGCGACATTACTCAACATAAACTACGTGCTCGATAACCGTGGTCTCAACCTCGACGTCGGCACGACCCGGATCATCGTCGATGCGCTCGCGCTCGCGGCCCTCGGCGGCGTCGTTGGGTATGGTCTCGGCCAGGTCAAGTTCGAGCGGCACGCGCCGTGGTTCGTGGCGCTCTGGGTCGCCGTGGCGGCGGTCCTCAACGGCGTCTTCGAATGGCTCCAATCGGAAGTGACCGCCCAGGAGCTCGGCTTCGAGGGGTGGCCGGCGTTGCTGTTTGCCGGCGCCTTCGCCGTCGTGGTCTTTGGCTTCGTCTTCTATCTACTCCGCGTGGCCGTGCGGGAGACGCTTTCACGAGCCGGGCGGACCACCGCGACCGCGACAGGAGAGCACTAAATGGCGACGACGGCGATTCCTCGGCGAATGCACCTCGACCGGCCACGGGTGTCGCTCAGCGACGCCATCGTGCTCGGGTTTGCCATCATCGCGTTTCTCGCGGGCTGGCTCGTCAAGGACTGGCACGACAACCGCGTGGTGACGACGACCGTGGCTGGCGTCGAGGTCGCCTATCCGCGCGGATGGGTCAACTTCGGCGGCGCGGCGCCTGTCGTCCTCCACGCGATCTCGGACAATGACCCGCTGACCTCGGCGATCCTCTCGGTTCAGGAGACCGACCAGCCGGATATCTTGCTTGCCATCGCCACCGGCGCCCCGGCGATTGGGAGCGACCAGACCGGCTACGTCCAGCTCGCGAACGAGCCGATGACCGTCGACGGCGTATCGGCGGTGCGTACCGACTACGCCTACGTCCTTGACGGCGCCGGCGGGCGCAGCGTCCCGGTCATCATTCGCGGCCGCCAGTTCTCTTGGATCCACAACGGCCAGCTGTATTCGTTCGCGGTTGAGGGCCCCGAATCCGAGTGGACCAACATCCGGAGCGAGGCGAACCGACTCGTCGGCAAGATCGACATCGCGCAGTAGCGCGCCCTAGCGGACAAGTCAACAGCAACGCGTCGCTGCCGGGCATTGCGCCCGGCAGCATCTCATCGAAGATTACCGAATTGCGACACTCAGCAGGGGAATTAGCGCTCAGCCGTCGCGGCCGCCGGCTGCTCGACGGGCTCCAGCCATTCCTCGCGGAACCACTGCGCTTGCCAGGGGATTCCCAAACGGGAATTGTCGTGACCGCGGAAATCCACGAGGAATTGCGGCTGGCCATGCGATCCCCGCGGATTGATCTGCGTCACCGTCCCGACCGCGCCCTCGAACCGGGCCTCGGGCCACGTGGTGTACATCACGTGAATGCCATGGACCCCGCGCTTGTTGTATCCGCGAGGGAGCTCCACGCGCACCGTATCGCCGACCTGGAACCGCGGCATCGTGCCACTCCTCAGATCCTCTGGCCGCACTCCTGGAGCCTAAACGCTCTACCGCGAGTATACCGAAGGCGCGGTCGTGCCGGCGGACGGTTGAGGCAGCCATGCCTTGTTGCCAGTATTACGTCTCGGGACCTTGTGCGCCTTGCCAGAATTTCTCCAATCTGCCATGCTTAGCGCTACGGATTCCGTCGGCGGAGAACGTTTCAGAAACGCATGATGTAAATCGGTAACGCCATCACCTCAGTGGCGAACGACATAATCAGTCAATTTGGCAAGGTGCCAAATTCCAGTGACGCTGGTCGAATCCTCGGTGCCAGACTCTGAAAGTTCCGTAGGCAGGCCGACTCCTGCACGACGGCCGGTTATTGCGCTTCTCGCCGCGAACGCGATCTCACTCGTCGGCAATTCGCTGGCCGCGCTAGCAATTCCTTGGTTCGTCTTGATCACGACCGGGAGCGCGGGAAAGACCGGCCTGGTCGCCTTCGCGCAAATGCTCCCGACGGTTCTCGCGGCCTTCTTCGGCGGGGCACTGGTCGATCGGATGGGTGCAAAGCGGGTCAGCATCATCGCCGACATCGCCAGCAGCGTCGCCGTCGCTCTCATTCCGCTGCTGCATCACACGGTCGGCCTCTCCTTCACCTTGTTAGTAATCCTCGTCTTCCTCGGCGCGGTTCTCGATACGCCTGGGGGCACGGCCCGTGAGACTCTCCTGCCGGAACTCGTCGAGCGGGCGGGGATGGTCCTAGAGCGCGCCAACGCGGCATCGCAGACGATCCAGAGCCTCGCCAATCTCATCGGTCCCGCGCTCGCCGGTGTCCTGATCGCCTGGCTTGGCGCGAGAAATGTCCTGTGGGTCGACGCGGCGACCTTCGTCGTCTCGTCCATTCTCGTCGCGACCGCCGTGCCGAGCGTTTCGCGACGGGTGAAGACGTCTGGCCGCTACTTCGATGAGCTGATGGACGGCTTGCGGTTCCTCGGCCGGCATCAGCTCCTTCGCACGATCCTCATCATGGCCGCGATCCTGAACTTCTTGATGCCGGCGCTCTTCTCGGTCATCATGCCGGTCTTCGCCAAGGAAATCTTCGGCCGGCCGGAGTCGCTTGGAGGCATTTTGGCCGGGTTTGGGGCCGGGTCGCTCCTTGGCGCGCTTGCCTTTGGCGCGATGGGGCCGCGCTTGCCCCGGCGAACCACTCTGATCGGGCTTCTCGCGGTGGCTTGTATCTCGCCCGCCGGACTGATCGCTCTGCCGCCCCTGCTGGTTGTCATCCTCTTGATGGGACTGCTCGGCTTCTGCGCTGGCGCGGTCAATCCCCTCGTCTTCACCGTGCTGCAGGAGCGCGCGCCCGCCGAGCTCCGCGGGCGCGTCTTCGGCGCGGTTCTGGCTTTCGTCCTGATTGCGGCTCCGGCGGGCACGCTCATCGCCGGCCTCAGCCTCGAGGTCTTGAGCCTGCGGTCGGTCTTCATCGCCATCACCGCGATTCAGGCGCTGGTTGTCGTCGGATTGCTCTTCCAGCCTGTGCTGCGCGAGATGGATCAGCGGCCGGGCACCGGAGGGCAGCTGGCCTAGTCGTCAGCGGCGGCCACTCCGGAGGAGGCAAGACTCGGATCGAGCCGCGGCTGCTCGGTCGCACTCCGGAACTGCTCTCGATAGAGGCGTGCGTAGAGTCCGCCCAGGGCGAGTAGCTCGTCGTGCGTTCCCCGCTCGACGATGCGCCCACGGTCGATGACTAGGATTTGGTCGGCGGCCAGGATCGTGCTGAGCCGGTGAGCGATGGCGATCGTCGTCCGCCCCTGCATCAGCTGCTCGAGCGCGGCCTGGATCAACCGCTCGGACCGCGTGTCGAGCGCGCTAGTCGCCTCATCGAGGATGAGGATGCGCGGGTCCTTGAGGATGACTCGCGCGATTGCGACGCGCTGCTTCTCGCCGCCGGAGAGCTTGTAACCGCGCTCGCCAACGACCGTGTCATAGCCGTCTGGAAGCTCCATGATCCGGTCATGAATGGCGGCTGCGCGAGCGGCGGCCTCGATTTCTTCCTGAGTCGCCTCGAGCTTGCCGTACGCGATGTTGTCTCGGATTGTCGCGTGGAAGAGATACGTTTCCTGCGTGACCATGCCGATGATCCGCCCGAGGCTCTCGAGCTGAATGTCGCGCACGTCGTGCCCATCAATTTCGACAGATCCAGCGTCAACGTCGTAGAGGCGCGGAATCAAGAGAGTGATCGTCGACTTGCCGGCGCCGCTCGGTCCAACCAGCGCCACGAGCTGCCCGGGCCTGGCCACGAAATCGATGTCTTCGAGCGTGAACGGCCTCGGCCCGCCATTCTGAGCCGCGACCTCTGTCGCGGGATCCGTGAGCTGATCTTCCGCCCGCACATCGGTCTCTAGCTGGCCAGCTTCACCTGCGGCGGGAGTTTCAGGCGTCGGCGTGTCCTTGTACCGGAAATACACGTGCCGGAAGCGAACCTCGCCGCGAACTTGAGCCGGGTCGAGCGCGATCGCGCCGGGCCGGTCGGTGATCTCAACCGGGAGATCGAGGTACTCGAAGATGCGGTCGAAGAGGGCGAGTGCTCCCTGGATCTCGACCTGGACGTTGAGCAGCTGGCCTAGCGGGAAGTAGAGCCTGCTTTGGAGCGTGGTGAAGGCAACGATGTCTCCGACCGTCAGCGAGGCATCGCCACCGATGATCTTCCGGCCAGCGTACCAGTAGACGACGGCGGGCGTGATCGAGAAAAAGGTCGAGACGATCATGAAGAACCAGCGCCCGACCATCTGCTGCCTCACTTGGAGGGACGCCAAGCGGGCGTTCTCAGCGCGGAATCTCTCGGCTTGGTACTGCTGCCGGCCGAACACCTTCGTCAGCAGCACGCCGCTCACGGAGAGCGTTTCTTCCGTCAGCGCGGTCAAGTCCGCGACGGTGCGCTGTGTCGTAGCCGCGAGCTCGCGCCGCAGCGTCCCAACCTTGTAGGTGAGCAGCAAGAAGATGGGCAGGAGTCCGAGCGATAGGAGTGACAGCTGCCAGCTGATTAGCCACATCGCCACGATCGTCGAGATCGCGGTCGCGAGGTTGCTAACGATGCTCGTGGCTGTCTCGGTGACGACCTGCTGCACGCCTCCCACATCGTTCGAGAGCCGGGATTGGATTTCCCCGGTCCGCGTCACGGTGAAGAAACGTAGGGGCATGCGCTGCAGGTGGGTGTAGAGCGCATCGCGAAGGTCGCGCATGACGCGCTGACCGATGACCGTGTTCAGGTAGCTCTGGCCGACGCCGATCAGTCCGGAGATGATCGGCAGCGCGATCATCGCGAGAACGTAGAAGTAGAGCTTGCCGAGATCGCGACTGGGGATGGCGTCGTCGATGATGAGCTTGAGGAGGATCGGATTGATCAGCCCGATGCCGGCGACGACTAGAATCGCGATGATCGTGAGGACGACGCGTTTCCAATAGGGTCGAAAGAAGGACGCGACGCGCCGAATCGTCTTTCGATCGACTGATCTGTTGATGAGCTCTTCCGGAAGGGGGCGTCCCCCTCCCATCATTCGGCCGATTCGTCCCGCGCCGCGCTGCACCTGCTGTTCCGCCGTCCCGATCTCTACACCGGCGCTCAAGGCGCCCGATTCCTGGGACGAAGTATGACGGATGCGGCGCGAAGGGTGACCTGCACGTTCGGCTAGGTTCGCTAGAAAGGTGAGCAGGGGCCGCTCAGCGAACTCTGCGCGCTCAAGAGAGCCAAGTCAATTGCAGCGAGCCAGGACATCTGGAAAAGGCTAGATTGTCGTTCGAACTCATTACAATGTGGTCGATTTCGGTGAGAATCTTATCCTAGCTGAACTGCCTATTGACTCGTGCGTGAAGAATGCTAAGTTACGGACGAGATCCCTCTTTCTTGCGCCACACAAAGGTTCTGCCGATGCCGTACACCAGTGCTCCACGGACTTACTCGTAATCGATCCCCTTGGGAAGTCACTCCGTGGGGAGGCTGCACTGATCCGGCGCCGGCCCGCTTCACCGTTGAGTTGTTTGGATTGGTTCGATTGCCTAGCGGCACATCGTTTTGCTTCTCGACTGGAGGCGCCCCATGCCCGTCACCCGAAGCTTTGCCGTAATTCTTATCGAGCATGACGGTGGAACCGGCCCGACTCCAGCACAAGCGCGAAACTTCTTGCTAACCAGTCCCGATTCAGTCGCGAAATATTGGGAGCAGTGCTCAGGCAACTGGATTAGATTTTCCGCTGTCGATTGCTTTGGTCCGTATCCGGTCACGTTGCCCCCGCCTCCATCTGCCAGGAGTGAGATTCTGCGCGTGGCGCGGGACGCAGCGACCGTGGATGGCATCGATTTGAGTAAGTATGACCACTGCATCGTGATCGTTTCGCCTGGGCATGTCGGTGGTAAGGGATACGACGGCGGAAGGCTCGATTCTGCCAACATCATGCAAGTTTTCAACTCTCATTCGCTTTTTGCCCACGAGATTGGTCATTTGCTCGGGTTCGGCGATACCTACGGCATTCTCAATACCGGTGGCGATTGGATTGATGATAACAAGCCTGATTACTTTCCGATCTACGGTGACCCTTACGATATCATGTCAGCCGAAACGTTTGCGGAAGCCGATCCTACCACTACGCTTCCCATGGCGGACGGATTCCCAGGATCTGGACGCGCCGGCCCAATGGTGTCTCGCGCGGCGCTGCACTTCTACCATCCACTAGCCCTCGAAACTATTGGTCAGGTTCGTCACTGTTACGAGGGCGGGGATCTTGAGTATGTCACCCTGCATTCAGCAGGCAGCGCTGTTCGCGGTGGAGCGGAACTCCTCGTCTTCCACCCGGCCGGAGAGGACGACAAAGGACGCGGCAGGGTGTATGTCGAGTACAGGCAACCGTTTGATCACTATGCGAATACGCGCTGGGACGCGGGACTCGCCGCTGCCGGTGATGAGCGCGACCGGAGAGGTATCGTCATCCATGTCATTCGCGATGCACCGGGTACGACGATTCCTGTCGTTTGGTACTCGGGCCGCATTTGCTTCCCCACGCCAGACACCGATGTCATAGTGGACACCCCCAAGGGATCGGTCGTCGTGCATGTCAGTCAGGAACAGATGTATAGCGATCCCCCCGGATTCGTTCGCGTTCGCGTGGATCGCCAATCCTCTCCAGGAATCTTGGTGGAGACTTCGTCTGAAGACGCAGTTCGCGTGATCTCCACTGAGAAACGGCCGATCCCGGGCTGGGAGATCTTCGGGGAATTCACTTGGGAGCGGCGGGAAACGACTCGGAAGACGCGGTTTCGACCGTTTGTGTTCGGCATCGGCGGTCGAAGTCCGTACGATGCTCAGCGCTCGGTAAGCGTGACCTGGTTTGTGGGGAATGTCAGACTCACGACGACGAGTGGAACGGCGATTGTGTCTGTCAGCCCCTCACGGGCCGTGGAGGTCCTATTCGAGATCGATCCGAAATCGGGAGAACTTACGCTCACGAATCGGCCCGCTGACGGCGCCTACTCGATTCCGGTCGAGGCGCAAGCTAGCGATGATGTGACGCAAGGCCGTCCGCTCGTATCCGTGAATGAATACGAAGTCGAAGGGATGTCAGAGGGGTGGGGTGAGGACTACGACCGGTTCATAGAGTTCTGGGATCGCATCACGCATCCCTATCCAGCCCCACGCTTCGGGCCGCCAAAGCCCGATGAGATCCGAATCGTCATCGATCGCATCTACCGGTCCTTCGAAGATCTCGAAGGAGTTCGTCCAGATATCGCTGGCAAGGTACGCCCGATGGTCGTGGACCAGGTTCGTGCCCTGCGTCGCTTGAGCATGTAGGGTACCGGTAGCGCTACCACCCCACCCGTGGCGTGACATTGCGACTGGAGCTCGCTGATTGACTAGAGCGGGTAAATCGCGAGCGACATCCCGTCCATCACCGACCAGTGGTAGAGGAACGAATCCCAGGTGAAGAACTGGTAGCGGCCCGAACCCGGGTCAGACACATAGACGCCGGCGTCGTCATAGGCATACGCCGTCACCGCGTGCGCGCCGGCGAACACGGTATAGACGCCTTCGTCGTCATAGACCACGCCTGTGTCGCCCCACAGCGCTAGCCAGACGATGACCGGGTGACCAGCGTCAAGGTGAGCCATCAAAGGCGTCGGATCACCGTCGCTGTAGAAGACCTCGCCGGCGAAGCCGTACTCATTCAGGATCGGCACCAGCGGCTCGGGGTAGATGCCGTAGTCGTCATACCCGCCCCATGCTCCGTCGATGTCGCCTCGATAGCCGTAATGGGGATTCCGGGCCAGCGGGATCGCATCTATATACACGGATTCCGGAATGCCATTGCCGAAGGCGCTGGTGGCAATGTAGACCGCGGCGTACTCGCAGCTAAGATTTCGGGATTGCTGATACGCGGGCACCTGCGGGAAATACGGGTGACCGGAGTAGGGGAAGGAACTGCTCGCGGCCGAAGCGTCCTGCTCTCCTGAGCCCGGAATCAAGATGCGCTGACCGACTTCCAACGTATCAGGATCGGTGATGCCGTTGAAGGCGATCAGGTCCTCGAGAGCCACGTCGTAACTGACGGCGATATCTGAGAGCGTGTCGCCGGATTGGACGTAGTAGGCGTCGCGGACCCACGGACTCGTGCCTTCGCGCTCGGCGGCAACCAGCGCCGCTTCCTCGGGCGTTTGACCGGGATCCGGAATGATGATGACCTCGCCAGGCTGCAGATTGGGAGGATCGAGAATCCAGCTGGCACGGAGAATCGCTTCAGGATCGACACCGAACCGCTCCGCGACGCTCGTAAGCGTGTCCCCAGGCTGGACTCGGTAGCGTTGCTGGGCGTTTGCTGCCGGGGATATTGCCGCCAGCGCCACCGTCGCGATCAGCAGCGCGGCGCATGCGTGGCGCCAGCGCGCTCGGAGCGACTGGTGACGCATCGCACTTCCGGCGCCCGACCCGACGAAACCCTTCCCAAACGACATTACGCTCCTCCGCGGCGGGGCATCGGTTCTTGCTGAGGTGTACGTACACCTGAGGCCAGCATACCCCGCTCGCGGATTTGTCGCAAGGCTGGGCGGCTCGTTCCTGGACAGCAACAGCCTTACCGGCGATTTCGACGCCAGGCAGTCAGGGGCCGAGACAAAGCAAGAGCGGCGCGTTTACACGCCGCTCGTTCAACACCGAGTTCCGCGGTCAAATGAAAGGGGTGGAGCGCGTCTACGCGACGATTTCGAGGTTCGCCAGCGGCACGGTTAGACGCTTGCCGTTGGAAAGCTCGACATCAATGATGTCGACCGCGGGACCATCGGCGCATTGGCGACGACGCGGCACGCCAGCAATCACGCCATGCTGACCGAGATACGCCTGATCGATGAGACGGACAGCCGCTCCCTCGACATAAGCCGCGATTGTCGTTTGTCCGTCCTCGTCCAGCGCGTCGGGCTCGGGAATGATGATCTCCGGTCGGAGCAGCTGACCGACGACCCGAGTGGCGGGGAAGACAACCGCCTCGCGACCCTGATACTCCTGCAGGAGGGCGAACGCCGCGGGGTGCATCGGGAGCGGGCCGAAACCCTCGGTCGCGACCAGCGCCAACCCCCGCATGTACTCATCGCCGATCGCGCGAGCGCCGGGCGTAACTCGCCAGAGTGCAAGCCGGTCATCGGTCACGGAGGGCAAGAGCGAGGCAATCTCTTTCTCGATGAATCCACCGGTGATCAAGCCGGTGGCTCCAACTTCGACGAGTTGCCGGATCACCGCCGCGCTCGCCCATGCGCCGCCGACCACAATTGCCCCGTGCAGGTCGGGCGTCACCTGAGATGCTTGAAGCTCCTCATCCGGCTTATTGGCAAGAACCCGCAACGGCCCGCGCACTGGCTCGCCGAGTCCAACGATTCCCAATAGCCGCGCGCCAACCGTGCGGATGGAGATGGCTTGCCGGCCATCAACGAATTCGACGTCTCCCGGGATGAGCGCCGGAATCTCGCCGCCATTTCCGGGAGCGAGCAGCGCGGTCCCCGTCGCCTCATCGAGCAACAGCAGCACACCCGCGACCGGGGCAGTCACGACGACGCTGCGCAATCCCTTGCGCGTGCGAGCAAGGACCTCACCGGCTGCAAACGATGACCCGATTGGCCGCATCAGGCTCTTGGCGACATCCTGAGGAGCGATGCCGAGCTGATCGGCGATCGGCACGTGGACCGCCCCGTCCGCCGGATCAGTGCGAGCGATGATCCGCTCCGGGCTCAGTCGCTCACCGGCCCGAACGCGGATCTCCGGATCACCGGAAAATCGGCGAATGACGCGCAGCTCGTGGTTGCGGACGACGAGCGGCTCACGATGCGGGTAATTGACGTTCATGGTCGCTCACTTCCCTCACTGAGCGATGGCTGGCATCCACTCTAGCCACTACGCGAATCGGCGCGCGGCCGGCGGGGTGACGCCGTTGACAGCATCGAGCCACTGCTTGACCTTCTGCGCGCGATTCTTGTCACCATTGGCGACGGAGCGACTGCGGGCATCGATGATGATGCCGACGAGCCCGCCGATGATCTTGCGCTCGTCAGCCAGCGTCACCGTCTTGCCGGCCGCATTGCCGCCGACGGAGAATCGGCGCTCCGGTCGCACGACGAGCGTCGCGGTCTCGCCCGGACGCAGCGGCAGGATCTCGACGCTCCCCGCGGCGACGGAGAACTGAGCCATCTCTCCGCTCTCATAGTGGATTTCGCCGCGACAAGCGAGATCACCTTCGTGCGTGGAGCCGCCAATGACCACCGCGCTGCCGAGATGGATCAACGCGTCGTACTCGAAGACGTTGGACGCCAGCGCGGGATCGACCGTACCGAGCACGCCGGAGACGGCCATCAGCCCGTCTTGATCGAGTGCTAGGTCGACCACGCCCTCGTTCGGCACCGCATCAATGCAGTCGAGGAGTGCCAATGCGGCGGCGCCCGGCTGGTTCCAGCGAGCGAAGGCGGGCCCGCCGATCACCAAGTCGCAAGCGGAGAGGGCGAGTGGCTGAGTTCGAGTAATTTCCGCGATGGCGCGGCGTGCAATTTGCCGAGTAAGCGCTTGCTCGATCGCGAGGTCGCGTGGGTGCTCCGGCAGCGTCCACGGGCGGATCGCGCGATTCAGCACCCAGGTGATCAGCTCGTCAGTGCTTGCCTCAAACGGCAGCCAGGTTTTCGCCTCCTCGACGTCGCGGTCGGTGAGGCCGGAGATGCCGGCACCGAGATCGACGTTCGGGATCGTCGCCAGGGTGCCGTCATCGGGGCTGGCCCAATGCGCGTGAACGCCATCGTCAATGCCGATCGTGACGACGCGCCGCCCGAAGCGGCGGGCGACAAACCGGTTGACGAGATCGACCGCGTGGGCGCGGGAAAGGATCTCGCCCGTCGCGCCGGCGACGATGTGCTTGAAGTCGGGAGTCGAGGCGCGAGCGCGGAAGGCTTCCAACAGCTCTCGTTCGAGATCGGCGGCAATCTCTGCCGGTTGCTTCGTGACAGGAGAGATGCTGCGTGCGCGAACGCTCGCGCCGAACGCCGTCAGGCCGTGCTCTTGCGCCTGATCGTCGGCAATAACGACTGCCCGTGCGATGCTGCCGACGACGGTTGTTTGCTTGACGACCTGAATGACGCGAGGCAGCGCCTCGGCGTGATTCGACCCCGCGATCAAGATGACCATTTCGGGCCTGAACTGACGCAGCGCCTCAGTCTGCGCCGCCGCCCAGCCGCCGTCCTTGCGGCCACCCGGCGCGACGACGTGGAAGACTCGCGTGTGTGCCCGCTTGATGGCTTCGAGGAGTGGGGTGGTGATGGGGCTAGTGCCCGCCTCGAGGACAGCGACTCGCACCGGATCGGGGAGGCTGGTGCAAACAAGCAAGCCGTCTACGCCGTCACCGTTCGCGGCTTGCGGCTGGATTACGCCGTCACGCAGCGAGATGGCCCGACCAGTCGTCCACTCGAGCTGACGTAGTAGCTGTGCCCAGCCGATCGCCAGGTCCTCGAACGGCAGATCCGCGGTGGTTGGCGCTTCTGCCTTCGCCACGAACCGGAACGCTCCAGCGACCTGCTCCAGCAGGTAGGCCCGTGACTGGCCGCGGCCAAAATCCGCGACGAGCAGGGACTCATAGTCGAGCGTGTCGTTGTCGGTCATCGTTTCCTCCGAGCCGCTTTCGCGGGCAAGACCCTCCCTTCGCCCGGCGGGCTCCCCGCCGCGCGTTCAGGGTGTTTGATGATGCTTGCGTGTCCTGTGTGTGCCTCGTCGGATCAGCCGCCAAGCGCGAGCGATGCGGCTAGAGCGAGGATCGCCAGGATCACGGCTGCTGCCAGGATGATTCTCAACGTCGGCCAGCGCGACGCATCGCGGCTGTCGCTTGGAGTGCTGGTTTCTGCCGCAACCCGCGGCAGCGGCGGTGTCGCCACCTCCGGTGCAGCCGCCTCGGGCTCGGCCACGAAGCGCTCCTCGGATGCAGGTTCGTCCGGCTTGGATTCGGCGGCCTCGGCCGCGCGGAGGCTGGTCCACGGACTCGCGGCATCGTCAGGCGGCGCCACCCGCTCACGCCGCGCAAGCCAGGGATTTGCCGCCGGCTTCGCGGCAGGCGTTTCGCCGGGTAGCCGCCGGCGCCCACTCGCGTCCCGAGCCGTCGTGGCGGCATCCGCCTGCAAGGCGCGGGCTTCCTCCGCGCGCTTCGACTCGTCTGCTTCGGCCAGCTGCCGGATCCACTCGGGTAGGTCGCTCTCAGAGATGAACGTGGATGTATCCGCGAGATCGGCATCCCGTGCGACAGGGGCGCTTGGTGCGGCTTCCGCAGCGGTCTCAACGGACGCGGCGGGCGGCTGCTGCAGCCAATCCGGGAGCGCGCTTCCGAGATCGCCGTCTGGTATTGCAGGACGCGTCGACTCCGGTGCGCCCGAAGCCTGGTCCTCGTCTGAGGTCGATACGACTGTGAGCGAAGGCGCGACGCCGTTCATGGCTGCCGCGGTCGGAGGAGCGAGCTCCGCGGGGAATACAGTCGCCTGTGATGGATCGTAGGGTTGCTCTGCGGCGGCCCGCTTCAGCCAATCGGGTAGCTCTAGTCCGTCGCTGAGCGAGACGGCAGACTCGATGCGAGCGGCGGCTGCTTGCCGCTCAGCCGCGACCGCTGTCTCCACCGCGAGGGAGCCAGGGAGCGAGCCATTCGACTCGCGCCGGGCGGTTACCTGCGCTGCCCCGCAGGCCGAGCAGAAGTTCGCTCCCTCGACGAGATACTCCCCACAGGTCGTGCAAAGGTGGGAGCCTTGCTCCGCTCGGAGCGAGTGTCCGCAAATGCGGCATAGCTCGGCATCAGGTTCGTTCTTCGCTCCGCAGTCGTGACAATACCGCACGTTGTTGGGCCTCCCAATCGCCAAGGCCTGGGCCGTCCCGATGCTGCCTCGAGCCCAGTTTCACTCAGGCCGGCCGGTCAAGATGGAGTATAGCGAGCCAACCCGGACAAGAATCCGGCCGAAAAGTCCTGATCAATAGACCCTCAGAGTTCGGCCGAATCCAACCAGATGGTCACTGGCCCGTCATTGACTAGCTCCACTTGCATCTCGGCGCCGAATCGGCCGGTCGCGACCGGCAGGCCGAAACCGCGAAGCTCGTCGGCAAACCGATCAACGAGCGGAGCGGCAATTGGTGGCGGAGCGGCATGGACGAAGCTAGGCCGCCGGCCTTTTCGGACGTCGGCGTAGAGCGTGAATTGGGAGACGACGAGCATCCCGACCGACCCGGGCGCCTCCGCGTGGAGATCGAGGGCCGAGCGATTCAGCGCCCCGGCGTCATCGTCGAAGATGCGAAGATTGGCAACTTTCTTGGCGAGGAGCTTTACCTCCTCCTCGGTGTCCGTGTGGGTAACGCCGACCAGCAGCAAGAATCCCTTCTCGATAGCGCCGACGGTCTCCGAGCCGACGACGACCCGAGCACGCGACACCCGCTGCACCAAGACGCGCACCCTCTCTACCCTCCGGATTGGACAGTCTCGATCAACGCGACAGCCAGCGCCGCGATCCCTTCCCCGCGCCCGATGAAGCCGAGCCGCTCGTTCGTCGTGGCCTTGACGGAAACAGCGCCCGCTGCAATGCCCAGCGCGTTGGCGATCGCCTCGCGCATCGTTCCAGCGTGTGGCCCGATCCGCGGCTCCTCGGCGATCACGGTCGCGTCGACGTTGACGACCCGGTAGCCGGAGCCGGCAACGAGCGAGCAAGCGCGGGCGAGGAGCTCGCGCGAATCCGCATCGCGAAAGGCAGGATCCGACGGGGGAAAATGCGTGCCAATGTCGCCCAGCGCCGCGGCGCCGAGTATGGCATCGGCAATGGCATGGAGCAGAACGTCAGCGTCGGAGTGCCCGGCGAGGCCGCGATCGTGGGGAATCTCGACGCCCCCGAGCACGAGCCGGCGCCCCTCGGCAAACCGGTGCACGTCGTAGCCGATACCGACGCGAATCACGGCCACGCTCCGGGAGTGCCGCGACGGGAGCGGATGATCGCCTCGGCAATGGGCAAGTCCTCAGGCATCGTGATCTTGAGATTGTCGCGTGACCCTTGCACGACGGTCACTGGCCAACCAAGCGCCTCGAAGAGGGACGCTTCATCGGTGACTTCAATGCCTTGCGCGTTCGCGTGCGCAAAGGCCTCGCGCAGGCGATCGAGCGCGAACGACTGTGGAGTTTGGGCGGCCCACAGTCCCTCTCGGGGGACGGTGCGCACGATTGTCCCGTCCTCAACGAGCTTCAGCGTGTCAACGACCGGGATCGCGGCGATGGCCGCGCCAGAAGTTGCTGCCTCCGAGATGCACCGATCGAAGAGCCACGGGCTGACCAGCGGTCGGGCGGCGTCGTGAATGGCGACGACAGTCGTCTCGGCCGGCACTGCAGCGATACCTGCCTCGACGGAGTCTTGCCGACGCTCGCCGCCGAGGACGATGGCGTGAAGCTTGGGAAGATCAAGCGAGCGAGTCAGCGCTACGACGTGATCGCGCTGTTGCTCATTCACCACCAAGACGATCGAGCTGACTTGCGTCGCCTGTTGTGCGGCCTCGAGCGCATAAGTGAGCACCGGCCGGTCGTCGAGTCGCGCGAAGAGCTTCGGGGCCTTGCCGAAGCGTGTGCCACGCCCTGCCGCGACAATCACGGCCGCGGCGACGAGATCAGGAGTCTCCATGCTTCGGTGTCGCGAAGACCATGCGCCCGGCTCCGGTTTGCAAGAGCCGAGTCACAGTCACGTGAGCCTCTGAGCCGACGAGCTGCTTACCGCCGTCGATGACGACCATCGTCCCGTCGTCGAGGAAGCCGATCCCTTGACCGGCCTCCCGTCCCTCTTGAACGACTTTGAGCTGAATTTCCTCGCCAGGCAGGACGATCGGGCGTAGGGCATTCGTCAGCTCGTTGAGATTGAGGACGGTCACATTCTGAAATTGGGCAACGCGATTGAGATTGTAATCATTGGTCAGGATCTTGGCTCCGCATTCTTGCGCCAACCGAATTAGCTTGGCGTCGACGTCGCGCTCTTCCGGAACAGCGGCATCGAGGACTTCGATGCGATCCGGGAATTCTTGGCGGAGCCGATTGAGGGTGTCCAAGCCACGTCGGCCGCGAGCGCGCCGCAGATGATCGCCAGAGTCTGCGACGCGCTGAAGCTCATCGAGCACGAACCTGGGGACAAGGATCGTGCCGTCGATGAACCCAGTTCGCACCAAGTCGGGGATTCGGCCATCGATCGCGATATTCGTGTCCAGCAGGATTCGGTTGGGTTGACTCGGAGCATCAGTGCCGCCTGCCGACGGCGGTGATTGATGCTTTGCGAGGCGGCTCCGAGTCAGCGGCGCAAGCAGGTCGCGACGGCGGACGAATGTCACTGTCGTCGTCGTGAGACACAGCAGAATGGCCGCGACGAACGGCAAGAAGAGTCCTAACGGATCGGGCAGGAAGGAGAGCGGCACGGCGAGTAGCGCGCTGAGCACGGCCCCGAGCGTGAGCCCAGCGCCGAGGGCGAGCAAATCGACGACGCTCGCGGAAGCGATCGCGCGACTCAGATTGTGGAAGATCGCCCAGCTTAGGTGCGGACCAAGGACATAGCCGAGTCCACCGATGGAGAGGGCGAGCAGGACGAGGGTGCCTCTTGCATTCCCCGTATCGCCCAGATCGGCCAAGAGGTCGCCGGCGGTGAAACCGAGCGCGAGTCCAATGGCAAGACCGATGAGCCGAAGTATGATCCGCATCACCGGTTTCCGCAAGAAATGTGCATCTCCGAATTAACAAGACAATCTGATTGCTGTAGACGCCTTGTTGGAACAGTCAGTCAGATTCGTCTGTGCGCCAATGCTGAAGGCATCACTTACGCGAGTCTAGCACGAGTGGCCGTCTCGTCAGACCGCGGCGAGCCAGCATCTTCGCGCGCGCGAAGGCGAGCGGCTGCCTCTCGGAGCCGGGTCACCGACTCAGGAGGCACGGGAGCGCGTCCGAGGTCCCGGCCGGGCTTGAAACCCTCGCCGTGGTAGTCGCTGCCCCCGGTTGGAATCAGGCCGAACCGGTCGGCAATCGCTCGTAGATGCTCGTGCGTAGCGGCATCGTATTCGCCGTAGTAGACCTCGAGGCCAAGCAGTCCGGACGGCAGGAGCCGTTGAATCATCGCCTCGATGTCGCCGGTAGTAAGGGGATGAGCGAGCACCGGGACTCCGCGAGCAAGGCGGATCAACTCAATCGCCCGCTCAGGAACCAAACTTTCACGAGGAACGAACGCTGGCCGGCCGGACGCGAGGTACCGATTGAAAGCGTCCTGCACCGACTCCACATAGCCCGCCTCGATCATCGCCCGCGCGACGTGAGGACGACCGACGGTCCCCGGCCCGGCCAGCTCCACCACTCTCTGGAACGACACCGGCATGTCCAGCTTAGCCAGCCGCTCGACGATGCGCTCGATGCGCGTCATCCGCTCGGCCTCGAGCTCAGCAAGCGCGCGGAGCAGGTCAGGCTGGTGCCAGTCGAGCTCATAACCGAGGATGTGGACCTCGTAGGGGCCCACATCAGTGCTGAACTCGATGCCCGGGATGAAATCGACTCCGAGGCGCGCTGCCTCGGTCGCCGCGGCGTCCAAGCCGCCGACGGTGTCGTGGTCGGTCAGCGCCAACGTCATAACGCCGCGACGGGCTGCCTCTCCCACCAATTCGGCGGGTGAAAGCAGCCCGTCGGAGACGTTGCTATGCGTGTGCAGATCGGTTGTGTTGGAGTCGCGAGCAGCGAGCTTCGAGCTTCGAACGACCGGATCTCGCCGGTTAGCGGTGGCCCCTGATTCGGCCATGCGCCGTCATGCTCCCCTCAAAACTCGAAGCTCACCGCTCGTTCCCCGATCTAGCGGGGCTCGACGACGAGGCGAATCGCCGTGCGGTCCTCGTTGTCGATCGTAACGTCAATGAACGCCGGGAGGCAGATCGCCTCGATGCCCGTCTCCCGGAGATAGTCGCGCGCGATGGCGACCGCCTTGACGGCCTGATTGGTCGCGCCGGCCCCGATCGCCTGGACCTCGGCCCGCCCAAGCTCGCGCACGACACCAGCAATCGCGCCAGCAACGGCGCTCGGACGCGACCGCGCGGAGACCTTGAGAACTTCACCGTTGCGGGCGGGAAGAGCGGCATCACCGGAGATCACATCGCCGGCGTCGGACGGCGCTTGCTCACTTGCCGCGATCGTTGCGTCAATCGCGTCATGTCGAGTCGTCGCGGCGACCGACTGCTCCTCCTCCGTAAACTCAACCTCGTCGGCATCCGGCGGGAAACGCATGCCGGCCGGATCAATCTTGATATCGCGGAGGTCGAGTTTGCTGAAGAAACGATTCATGCCCAAGATCTCCCTCGTGAGCGCCACCGCATTCGGTCAGCGCTCGTGCTGCGACCATGTGCTCCGTCCCGACTCCCTCACCGACAGGATCGGGCACAGCCTACTGCTGCCGGCAGTGCCGGCGAGCAATCGGACTGCCATTGTACTTCGGTTACACGCGCGCGTCGCTGGCGTGCACACAATCCTGGCACGCCCGCCACGCCTGGCTCATGAGCGCGCACGACATCGGCTTTGATGCGCTAGCGCTCGGGGCCCTCACCAATGAGCCAGGCGGTAAGTCTACGACACCCAGTGGCGCGGTCAATGGTCCCCGGACAATCAAACCGGCCTGGCGAGCGCGCGGCGATTGCCACGTACTTGCCAGGCCGGTGATCAGTGCCTCGTAGTCGGTTTCGCTGACCGTCAGTTCGGCTCGTTGATGCCGGATTGGAGGGTTACCGCGCGTATTCGACGGCGCGCGTCTCCCGAATGACGGTCACCTTGATCTGACCAGGGTACTCCAGACTTTCTTCGATCTTCTTGACCACGTCCCGCGCGAGTCGCGCGGCGGCAAGATCGTCGATCTGGGTCGGCGAGACCAGAATGCGGACCTCACGTCCCGCTTGGATCGCGAACGACTTCTCGACACCTTCGAACGAGTTCGCGACCCCTTCCAGCGCCTCCAGGCGCTTGATGTAGGTCTCGACCATCTCGCGTCGGGCGCCAGGGCGTGCGCCACTAATCGCGTCGGCGGTGGCGACGATGAACGCCTCGACAGTCTGCGGCTCTTCCTCACCGTGGTGAGCCGCAATCGCGTGCACGATCTTGGCCGACCGTCCGAGCCGGCGCGCGATGTCGGCGCCGATGAGGGCGTGCGGCCCTTCTACCTCGTGGTCGACGGCCTTGCCGATGTCATGCAGCAAGCCCGCTGTCTTGCAGACGTTGACATCCGCTCCCAGTTCTGCGGCGAGCGCCGCGGCGATCAACGACACCTCGAGCGAGTGCGCGAGGACGTTCTGCCCGTAGCTCGTGCGGAACTTGAGCCGTCCCAGGAGCTTGATCAGGTCTGGGTGAAGGCCAACGACATTCGCCTCATAGGCGACGCGCTCGCCTTCCTCGCGGATGACCTGGTCCAGCTCAGCCTGGGTCTTGTTGACCACCTCTTCAATCCGAGCCGGATGAATGCGGCCATCCTGCAGCAGCTTGTTGAGCACTCGGCGAGCCAATTCTCGCCGCAGTGGATCGAACGCTGATACGGTGATGATTTCGGGCGTGTCATCCACGATGAGGTCGACACCAGTCGCCTGTTCCAGCGCACGGATGTTCCGCCCCTCGCGGCCGATGATTCGGCCCTTCATGTCGTCGCTCGGCAGCGGCACCACGGAGACGGTCGACTCGGCCACGTAATCCGTCGCGATGCGCTGGATCGTCGTTGCGAGAATCTTGCGCGCTCGGCGCTCCGCCTCTTCGTGGACCTCCTGCTCGATCTCGTGCATTCGGCGGGCGGCCATCGCTCGTGCCTCGGCTTCGACCTCGGCGATGAGCTGTTGCTTGGCCTCTTCCGCCGTTAGCCGGGCAATGCGCTCCAGCTCTTGGAGGTGCCGGCCGCGGGCTTGCTCGAGCTCCTGGAGTTGGCGAGCCCGCTCCTGCTCCCACGCTTCCCGCGCCCGTTCGAATTGCTGTTCGTGCTTACGGAGAGCGTTTTCGCGTTGCTCGAGTGAGGCGGTCTTGCGGTCGATGTTCTCTTCTTTTTGCTCGATCCGCCGCTCGATGCGTTCGACTTCCTTCCGCCGCTGCGTCAGTTCGCGATCGAGCTCCGCGCGGAGCCGAATCGCATCATCCTTCGCCTGAAGCGCCATCTCGCGCCGCTTCGCTTCGGCTGCCTCGATGATCTGGTCTGCTTCAGCCTGTGCGCGGCGAATGCGCGAATTGGCCTTACGGTCCAGGATCACATAGGCGACTGCCAAGCCAAGTCCGAATGCGAGAATGGCCTCCAGGACGAGGACCATAGTGTCCATGAACACTGCTCCTCGTACTGGTCCCCCCGGAGGGGGATCGCTCAATTGTTAAGGTGAATCGCGGATGGATCCTAAAGAGTCACCGGCACGCCGATTTACGCCGGCAGGCCCCAAATCCTCCCGCGTTGATCCTCCCCGCAGGCATGATACGGGCCTGCCAAAGGCAGCGTCAAGCAGCAGTGCTTAGCCGTTTTCTTGAAGTTCTGGGCAAAACTCAGCCAGCGCGAGCGGTCTCGGCGCACGCTGAATTCGCCTCAGAACCGGCTCACTTGTCTCGTTCAATTGCGCGCCGAAGACTCGACGATGGGGTGCAGCGATCGGTGTCCCAGCAGACCTACCGCGGGGAATCACGAGTCGAGTGGGCGGTCCTCGCCTGAGCTCTCGACTTTGCGCCGTTGCTGTCGCTCATTGAGCGTCTCGCTGAGCCGGGTCAGCCCGCGAGCCGAGAGATCGACGACGCGCGCCGTAAACGACTCCGCGGCCATCGCGAACGGCTTCATTCTGCGGGCCCACTCTCGCGCGGCGTCAGCCTTTCCCGCTTTGCTGGACTCACCCATTGGGCGCTCGGACGTGGCGCCGATAGTCTGGTTCGTGGCGGGCACCGTCTGCTGGCTCGTTGGCTGCACCGCCGGTCCGCTCTCGTCCTCCGGTGTGGGTTGCTGCGCCGGTGGAGTGAATCGGGTTGGCGAAGTCTCGTGGATCCCGTCCATTGCCGACCTCCGATCCGTGCCTGGCTGCGAACCGAGACGAATGAAACCCGGAGCGTGGTCCGGACCAGGATCATACATCGGTATGCATCTATCTGCCACCGAGCGCGCGGCCGCATTGACCGCTGGGAAAGCTAGCGCTGGAGAACGGCGACCGCGTCGGTTCTTGCCGCGAACTCGATCTCAGCGCGCGTCGCGCAGAGGAAATCGCCGGGCATCGTGTGCTTCAAGGCGCTCGCCGCGAGTCCAAGATTGACGGCCCAGTTGAGATTTTCCGGATTCTCCAAGTAGGCGGCGATGAAGCCGCCCGCGAAGGCGTCGCCTCCGCCGAGCCGATCGACAACCTCGATGGAGCGCCACTCGGTCGTCGCAACTTGCTCGCTCGGGCCGAGCGCGTGCGCGCGCAGTCGCAGAGATCGGCTCGTATCCGCGTCCTTCTCTGTCAGCACGCAGACCGAGATGCCGAGCTGGCGGCGCGCCGCTCGCATCATCTCCTCGTCGTTCCCTTCCAGGCCGAAGAAGGTGCGCAGGCTATCTCGGGCCGCGAACAGCACGTCGGCCATCGGAACGACCTCGGCGAAGCAGGCCTTCGCTTCCTCCAAGCTCCACAACTTGGACCGGTAGTTGAGGTCGAAGAAGACCGGCACGCCGGCAGCGTTCGCGGCGCGGATGGCGGCGACGGTTTCCGCGCGGCAGCCCGCGCTCAATGCCGGTGTGATCCCCGAGATGTGGAAAGCGGTCGCGCCTTGAAAGATCGTGGGCCAGTCGAACGCGCCCGGCTCGATCCGCGCGATGGCCGTGCCCGCCCGGTCGTACGTGACCGCCGAGGGGCGAGGATCGGTGCCCTCTTCGAGGAAGTACAGTCCGGTGCGTCCCTCCCGCTCGGACACCCACTGCACGAGCGAGACATCCACGCCGTGAAAGCTCGCCTGGCGCGTCAAGTAGCGGCCAAGCGGCGTATCTGGCAAGCGGGAGACCCAGGCGGCTCTGACGCCGAGGCAGGCAAGCGTCACCGCCGTGTTGAGCTCTGCGCCGCCGGGGCTCAGGTTGAGGCTCGTCGTGCGTTCCAGCCGCTCATGATGGGGCGGCGTGAAACGGATCATCCCCTCGCCAAACGTGATAACACGGTCGGTATTGGCGCGATCTCCCCCGCTCATCGATTTCTCTACCTCCTGCCTCGACTCTCCCGCGCCTGCGCGGCTGGCATATCTTATCGCCCTTTTGCACCCGCTCGGCAGGAGATGCGATTGACGCGCAACGGGGATTTGCCAAGCTGGTAACGATCATTGAAAATATCGCGCGACCGACGTCTGTAGTTGGTGAATTTGGCATGTGCAAACAATGCGGTGCGCATGCCCTTGACAATTCGTACGAAAGGAACGAAAACTCCTTTTGCACGTTGTAAGGCGCCGCAGCGCGCTTTCAGAGCCCAGGAGAGGGTTCGGAAACGGAAGGGCGTCTCCGGGCGGTCGCTATCGCAGCCGCCCTGTAGTCGTATCAGAAGGGAGACTCGCCGTGGCACGGGTGATCTTCGACGGAGTCACGAAACGGTATGCGGGTGGCGTCGAGGCGGTCAAGAACCTGACGATGGAGGTTCACGACCGCGAGTTCCTAGTGCTCGTCGGCCCGTCCGGATGTGGCAAGTCGACGGCGATGCGGATGGTCGCGGGCCTGGAGGAGATCACCGAGGGCCGGATCATCATTGGTGATCGCGTCGTCAACGACCTTCCGCCGAAGGACCGGAATGTCGCGATGGTGTTCCAGAGCTACGCGCTCTACCCGCACATGACGGTCTATGACAATCTCGCGTATCCCCTCAAGCTGCGGAAGGTACCCAAGCAGGAGCGAGATCGCCGCGTCCGCGAGGCCGCTCGCATTCTCGACATCGAGCAGTTCCTCGACCGGAAGCCGAAGGCGCTCTCCGGCGGTCAGCGGCAGCGCGTCGCGCTCGGCCGCGCCATCGTCCGGCAGGCGGACGTCTTCTTGATGGACGAGCCGCTCTCGAACCTCGACGCCAAGCTGCGCGTTCAGACGCGCGCCGAGCTGATCAAGCTGCATGAGCGCGTGCAGACGACCACGATCTACGTCACCCACGACCAGGTCGAGGCGATGACGATGGGTGACCGGATCGCGGTCATGAGCCTGGGCGTGCTTCAGCAGCTGGACACGCCGCAAAACCTCTATGACCGGCCAGCCAACAAGTTCGTTGCCGGGTTCATCGGCTCGCCGGCGATGAACTTCCTCGATGTGACGATTCAGCAGGCGAATGGCGCGCTCTACGCTGTCAATTCGAACTTCCGCGTGCGGGTGCCGGATTCGAAGGCGCCGAACCTGAGCAAGTACATCGGCCAGACCGTCACCCTTGGCGTGCGGCCGGAGCACTTGATCGAGCGGTCGCGCATCAACGGTCAGGTGCCGCAGGACTCGATCGTGTCGGTGACCGTCGACGTGATTGAGCTCCTCGGCAACGAGATCTTCGTCTACCTGACGACGGACAACAACATGACGCTGACCGCTCGCATGGATCCCGATCTCCGGCTCCAGCGCGGCCAGCGGATCGAGGTCGCGACTCCGCTCGACAAGCTGCACTTCTTCGATCCGCAGACGGAGGTCGCGCTCTAGCCTGAGATCGGCCGAGTGGAGGCCACGAGTTCAGAACCCATAAAATACTGACGAGCCGCGCAGCCGGGGCCAACGCCTCGGCTGTCGCTGTTTCTGGGCGAAGGCGCATTAGGAGCCGGCCAATGACGCGCTACTGAGCCCTCGCCTCGCTCGATACCGTCAATCTGCAGCTACGACAAAGGGAATCCGCATGACCCAACGGACGGACCAACCGCAATTCAGCCGGTCCACGCTGGCGGTGAAAGGGGGCGTGGATCTTCGGCCGGGCGATGGAGTCGCCCCGCCCATCTTGCTCGCCTCGACCTTCGTTCTGACTGGCGATCCCGGTCCTGGCGAGTATTTCTACGCACGCTCCGACAGCCCGGCGTACGCTCCGCTCGAGCGGGTCATGGCGGAATTGGAGGGCGGGCGCGATGCGGTCCTGTTCAATGCCGGGATCGCGGCCGCGTCCGCACTGTTTGAGGAGGTCCAGCCAGGTACCGCGCTGGTCATGGCGCAGGATTCCTACTTCGGCATCCGCGTCCGGGCGCTGAACATGCTGCCTCCGCGTGGAGTCGAAGTGCGCCTCGTGGACCAGCAAGACCTGGAAGCGGTCGAGCGTGCTCTGGATGGGGCCACGTTCCTTTGGACGGAGACGCCTACGAATCCACACCTTGCGGTCTGCGATCTCGCCGCTATTGGCAAGCTGGCGGAGCGGAAGGGGGTGCCTTGGGTCTGTGACAACACCTTTGCGACGCCAATGCTGCAGCGGCCGCTCGAGTTTGGCGCTGTCGCGGTCATGCACAGCGTGACGAAGTACATCGGCGGACACAGCGATCTCATCCTCGGCGCGGCGGTCTGCGCCGATCCCGAGCTCGCGAAGCGGTTGCGAGAGCGCCGGAACGGCGCCGGTACGCAGCCAGATGGATTCTCCTGCTGGCTCGCGCGCCGGGGACTGCAAACGCTGCCGCTGCGGATCAAGCACCAATCCGCCTCTGCGCTCGAGCTCGCGCAGCGTCTGCGCAAGCATCCAGCCGTGATGCGAGTCTATTACCCTGGCTTGCCAGACGATCCGGGTCACGAGACGGCGAAGCGCCAAATGGACGGCGGGTTTGGCGGCATCCTCTCGATCGTTGTCCGGGGTGGCGCCGCTGCCGCGGAGCGCGTGGTGGAATCCTTGGAGGTTTGGGTGCCGGCGACGAGTCTCGGCGGCGTCGAGTCGCTGATCGAGCGGCGCGCCCGCTGGGCGGGAGAAGTCGCGGACCCGGCGCTGCTTCGGCTCTCCGTCGGGCTTGAAGACGTGGAAGATCTCTGGTGGGATCTCTCGCAAGCGCTGGATAGGGCATGCCGCGCGGAGTAGCGCCGGCGCTTCGGGATTTCACACCGACACAATTAGCGGGAAAAATGGACGCTCCCCGTCAGGCGAAGACGGGGAGCGTTGATTGTGAGCAACGTGATTAGCGCGTCAGCTTGGACTGGATGTCGCGGATCGAGGCCTCCAGTTCCTCGACGCGCTGCCGCTTCTCCTTGATGCGCTGGCTGACGTCGGCGATCTTGGCGCGAAGCACGTCAGGAGATTCCGTTGGCCGCGGGTTAGAAAGCGCCGTCTCCCACCGGGCAATCGCGCTCTCATCGAGCGTGATCGATTCCTTGAGCCGGTAGACCTGCTCGCGCTTGCGCATGAGCGCGTCCTGGAGTTTCGTCTCCCATTCCGAGCGGCGCCGTGCTCGCTCGGCGGCCGCGTTCTCGAAGATCGTGTCGCAAGCCTTGCGGAAGCGTGCCCATAGCGCCTCTGCCCGGTCGCGCCGGATCGGCCCGATCGTCTTCCATTCCGCCTGCAGCGCCTTCGCCTCTTCCGTGGCGGCGACCGGGTCGGCGGCATAAGTCAGAGCTTCCGCTGCCGCGCAAAGCTCCTCCTTGCGCCGCAGGTTCTCTTGCTCCTCGCGCTGGCGCTCCTCGTAGGCAGCCGCTCGGCGAGTGAAGAAGTGTTGCGTGGCTGCTCGGAACCGCTGCCAGAGCTCCTCGTCAGCCTCCTTGCCGCAGGGACCGATGGTCTTCCACTCTGCTTGGAGCGCCTTCATCGTCTCCGCCGTCTCGCGCCACTCGGTCGAGTCCGCGAGCTCTTCCGCGCGGACGCAGAGCTCCTCCTTGCGCTGCCGGTTGGCCTCGTACGCGGCGGCCCGGTTGTCGAAGAATCGATCCTGCGCGCCGCGGAACCGGCTCCACAGCTCCTCGTCCGCCTCACGTCCCGCTGAGCCGACCGTCTTCCATTCGGCTTGCAGAGCGCGCATCGCCTCGGAGGTGGCGCGCCAATCCGTCGAATCGGCGAGCGCCTCGGCGCGAGCGACGAGCTCCTCTTTACGAACCCGATTCGCTGCCCACTGCTGCTGTCGCTCCGCGAAGTAGGCGGCGCGCCGCTCGTTGAAGGCGTCTCGCGCTGCCTGGAACCGGCTCCAGAGCTGGTCGTCTAGCTCGCGTCCCGTCGGTCCGATCGCCTTCCACTCGTCAAGCAAGGCTCGGAAGGCCTCGCCCGTCGCCTTCCAGGTCGTGGAGTTGCTCAGCTCCTCGGCGCGGGCGACGAGCGCTTCCTTTGCGTGCTTCCGCTGCTCGACCTGCTCGAGGATGGCCTGCTCCAACGCCTTGAGTCGCTCGACGACGGCAGCGACACCCTCTTGACTGTGCTTTTCCGCGTCGGCTAACAGCCGGCGAACCCGGCCGAGGAAATAGACCTTGTTCGCGGCCTCTTCGATATCCTTGGCGAGCGCCTCCGCGCGCTCAACCAACTTGGCAACGGTCAGCGCCGGACCTGTGGACGCACCCGTGGCCGGCGCTTCGGCGGTAACTGCCGCGGTTGCCGCCGAAGCGGTCGCCTCCGCCACGTGCCCATCAGCCGCCGGCGTCTCAGCGGGGCGATCGGCGACCTCCGCTTCGGATGCCGGCGACGCAAGTTCTGCCTGCCCATTCATTTCCTGTGCTGCCTCGACGCCCGATGGAGTCGGCGTAGACGACGTGGGAGCGGCTTGGCTGTCCGGCCCTTGCACTCGCTCCTCCCCAGTGGAGCTGGAAGTGGCTTCGACCTGTGACGTGCGCTCGGCCGCGTGGTCGCCGGTCAGGTCACCGACGGCGCTCGGTGTCAAGACATCTGGTTCCCGTGTCTCAGTCTGCCTCGTCTCCACGTTGCTCCCTCCATAACGTGAAGTGTACCGATTTCTGATCAAGTACGCGTCTCGCGCAATTCGAACTTGTGCGTCGCGCCCATCAACCTTGGAGTGAAGGCAGACCGAGCCGCGGCAGGCATGGACGAATAGAGTTGCGGATCGCGTGAGCGGCGCTCTATGCTGCCTTGGATGCATTAGTTGGCAGGGAAACTACCGCACAAGAGCGAGGGCGATCAACCGATGCGAATGTCACACCTGTTCGGTCGCACACTGCGCGAGGCGCCAGGCGATGTCGAGCTGATCAGTCACCAGCTGATGGTTCGAGCGGGAATGGTCCGGCCGTTGGGCGCCGGCATCTTCAGCTTGTTGCCGCTGGGCTGGCGTGTGGTGCGCAAGGTCGAGCAGGTCATTCGCGAAGAGATGGACGCGATCGGCGGGCAGGAGATGCTCATGCCCGTCGTGCATCCGGCGGACATTTGGAAGGAATCCGGCCGCTTCTATTCCGTGGGGCCGGAGATGGCGCGGTTCAAGGATCGGAACGACCGCGACATGGTCCTGGCCATGACCCACGAGGAAGTAGTCGCCGATCTCTGCCGGACCGAGATCAACTCGTACCGCCAGCTCCCGCAGATCGTCTATCACCTGCAAACCAAATTCCGCGACGAGCCGCGCGCGCGGGGCGGACTCATTCGGGTGCGGGAGTTCACGATGAAGGACTCCTACAGCCTGGACGCCGACGAGGCCGGACTTGACGTCTCATACCAGCTCCACTGGAAAGCCTACGACCGGATCTTCCGGCGCTGCGGGCTCAAGTTCATCGTCGTCGGCGCGGATGTCGGGATGATGGGCGGCTCCGCGTCTCACGAGTTCATGGCGTTTTCGCCGAATGGTGAGGACACCATTCTCATCTGCTCTTCCTGCAACTACGCGGCGAACCAAGAAGTGGCGACGTTCCGCCGGGAGCCACCGGTCAGCGAGCCGCAGCAGCCCCTCGAGGAGGTCGCGACGCCTAACACGCCGACTATCGAGGCGTTAGCAGAATTCCTTGGAATACCGAAGTCTCGCACCGCCAAGGCGGTCTTCTATCGCGCTGGCTCCGGCCGCTTCATCTTTGCCGTCATCCGCGGCGACCTCGAAGTGAACGAGACGAAACTGCGCAAGATTGTCCAGGAAGGAACGCTGATCCCGGCGACGGCGGAGGAAATCCGCGGTATCGGCGCGGAGCCGGGCTACGGCTCGCCGGTCGGTGTGAAAGAAGCGACGATCGTCGTCGATGAAAGCGTGCGCGACACGCCGAACCTCGTCGCGGGCGCGAACAAGCCCGGCTATCACCTGAAGAACGTCAATCTCGGCCGCGACTACCAAGCTGATTTCGTCGCGGACATCGCTTCGGCGGAAGATGGCTTCCCGTGCCCCAATTGCGGAGAGCCGATGCGGGCCGAGCGGGCGATCGAGGTCGGGAACATCTTCAAGCTGGGGACGCGCTACAGCGAATCGCTCGGAGCGCGATACCTCGACGCGGAGGGCAAGGAGCATCCCATCGTTATGGGCTCCTACGGCATCGGCAGCGGCCGTGTCGCGGCAACTATCGTCGAGCAGCGGCACGACGAACGTGGAATTCTCTGGCCGTATGAGGTTGCCCCGTTCCACGTCTCGCTCGTCTCGCTTGCCAAGGAGAGCACGGACGAGACTGCCCAGGCGGCGGATCGCCTCTATGCCGACCTGCAGGCCGCGGGAGTCGAGGTCCTTTACGACGACCGGGTGGACCAGAGCGCGGGCGTAAAGTTCGCTGATGCCGACCTGATCGGCAACCCGCTGCGCGTCACGGTCTCCCCACGAACGCTCAAGCAAGGGCAAGTGGAGCTCAAGGGACGGTCGGAGTCGGAAGCGACGCTCGTTCCGCTGGCGGATGCCGTCAGCGCGATCCAAGCCAAGCTCGCCGCCATCGCCGCTGCCGACCGCGCGGCGGCCGGTCTGGAGGCGTAGCTAAGGGCAATTCGCTTCAAACCAACGACACAGGGATTGGGGCCGGCGAGCGCTCGCCGGCCTCTGTTCGTGGCATCCGGTCTGCACAGAGCTGGTCTGTCCGGGCGGGCGGTGGTGACAGCCGTCCGCCCCGGCGCCGATCAAGAAGGAGCGCGCCATGGACCGGAGCGAGCGTCAAGACGAGCGCGACCGAAAGAGGAAGCGGCGCCCCGCCGCGACTCCGCCGGCAAACGAAGCTGAGCCGCGCCAGACTTTCCAAGGAGACGCCCGGAACGCCTTCGGCGAAACGATGCCGGCCGACGCGACCGGTTGGGACGAGACCGAGTCGGCGGCCGGCAACGAGGGTTCAAAGGTCTAGCGTGGAACTACCGACGAACGTGCCGCGCGGCACTCCATCCACGGGCCCTCGCTACACCGAGGGATTGATTTGCACCTTCAGCCCATCACCGCGCCGCACCAACTCGACCGCCTCTGCGAACTGGTCGATCGGGAAGGTGTGCGTGACCATCTTCTCGGTGTCGATGGCGCCCGCGGCGATGATGTCGATCGCCGGCCCGTAGCTATTGAGTACGGCCATCGAGCCGATGATCGTCAGCTCCTCGTTGTAGATCTTGAACGCGTCGTAGGCTGCCTTCTCGCCCGGCGGGCAGACGCCGAAGAGGAGCAGCTTGCCAGCCCGGATGACGGCATTGATCGCCTCCTCGGCGACCTTGGTCTTGCCCGTCGCCTCGATGACGATGTCGAAGCCGCGCGGGGCCACGTGCCGCACCTCGTCCAGCGAGGAGCCGACGATATCGAACCCGAACGATCGCGCGATTTCTCGCCGCTTCGGGTTGATGTCAATGATCGCGACCGTGCTCGCGCCGTTAAAGCGGGCGACCTGCGCGTTCTGCAGCCCCATCGGTCCTGCTCCGTAGATCAGATAGGTGTCACCGACGCGCGGCTGGAGCAGGTGGAAGCCGTGCACGACGCAGCTCACCGGCTCGATGAGCGCGGCTGCCTTGAAGTCCATTGACTCGGGAATCGGGTAGACGGTCCGCTCGGGAACAGCGACGTACTCCGCGAATCCGCCCGGATGCTTGCCGACGCCGACCGCGTTCCACCGCTCGCAGAGATTGGCGTGTCCACGCTGGCAGAAGTAGCACTCACCGCAGTTCAGCGTCGGGTCCACACCGACGCGATCCCCGACCTTGACGCCAACGACATCTCGCCCAACGGCGACGACGGTGCCGCCGAACTCGTGGCCCGGCACGATCGGATACTGCGTTGGCGGGAACTCGCCATCGATGATGTGGATGTCCGTGCCGCAAATGCCGCAAGCGCCGACCTGAATGACGACGTCCTTCGGACCCGGCTCGGGATCCGGCACGCTATCGACGCGAACGACTCCCGGCTTCTCAATGACGACTGCCTTCATCTCCCACCTCGATCACTTCACCGCACCCATCGAAAGTCCGCGAACTAGCTGACGCTGCGCAATCCAGCCGAGGAGAACGATCGGGAGGACCGCCATCGTGCTCGACGCCGCGAGCTTCGCCCAGAACAGCCCTTCCGACGTGACGAACCGAACCATGAAGATCGGCACCGTGGCCGTGCCGGCGGCGGCGAGGCTGACCGCGAAGAAGAATTCATTCCAGGCAAAGATGATCGCGATGAATGCTGTCGCGACGAGCCCCGGCAAAGTCATCGGCAGGATGATCTGAATCATCTCCCGAATCAACCCGGCCCCGTCAACCCGAGCGGCGTCGAGCACGTCGCGCGGCACTTCTTCGAAGAAGGAGCGCAGCATCCAAATCGCGAGCGGGAGATTCATCGCCGTATAGAGGATGATCAGTCCCTGGACCGTGCCGAGGAGTTTCGCGTCGCGATAGATGATGTACAGCGGCACGATCACTCCAGCGGGCGGGAGGAACTTCGTCGAGATGAAGAAGAACAGGATGTCTTTCCACTTCTTCGGCGGATGCAGTGCCAAGCCGTACGCGGCCGGGACTCCCAGCAGCATCACGATCGTCGTTGAGACGAGTGACGCGACAAGGGAATTGCGGAAGAATGGACGAAAGTTGATCGAGAAGATCGCCTCGTAGTTCTCGAAGGTCGGCTTGAAGATCAGTTTCGGCGGCAGCTCAACGGCCGCTGATTCGGTCTTGAATCCCGTCAGGAACATGTACAAGACGGGGAAGAATGCAAGGATTGCCACTACCCAGGCAACAATCGCCCAGAGGGGTGAAGCCTGGTCTCCGGTGAGCGCTCGACCTCCGAGCAAAGAGCGCCGCCGGGCTGGCCGCGCGGTCGCAATCTGCGTTGCCATGCCTCAGATCTCCTTCAGCACGCGATCGAGCGCCCGCAGCAGGAGAGTGATCACGATGATCGATAAGATCACCACGATCACGCCGACCGCCGCTGCCTGACCGATGTTCGATCCCTCGATCGCCTTGCGGAAGACCAGGTAGGGCAGCGTCGTGGTTGCGTTGCCCGGCCCGCCCTTCGTCATCATGTACAGCGGATCGACCTCTTGGACAATGAAGACAGTGCCCAGCAGCCCACCAAGCTGCATGAAGCGATAGAGGTGCGGGAGCGTGATGTCCCGGAACTCCTGCCAGACTGTCGCCCCGTCCACGCGCGCGGCCTCGCGCACTTCCTCACTGATCGACTGCATCCCGGCCAGCAGGATCAGCATCATGAACGGCGCCCAGCGCCAAACGAGAACTCCGATGATCGACGCTTCCGGGAAGTGTCCGAGCCAGTTCGGCGAGGGGCTGCCAGGAATCGTGGTTCGCAGGACCCAGTTCACGACCCCGAAGTTGGGGTTCAGCATCATGTTCTTCCAGGTCAGCGCCGCTGCGACGGGCATGATGAGGAATGGCGTGATCAACAACGTGCGGACGATGCCCCGGCCTGGGAACCGGTGATTGACCAATTCCGCGTACAGGAGGCCAAGTAATAGCGACAGAATCACCGCCGCCACGACGAAAACGACGGTATTGACGATTGCCTCCCGGAATGCCGGATCGCGCGTAAGGATCGTCCGATAGTTGCCGAGGCCGATGAAGCCGCGGCGATCGGGGCGCTGCAAGTTCCAACGCTGGAAGCTGTACCAGACTGTCAAAATGAAGGGGAGCTGAGTAACGACGATAACGTAGATCAGCGCGGGCAGGACAAGGACTCGTCCAATTGGCTGATTCCCGAGCCAGCGCAGAACGGAGTTTCTGGCCCTCCTATGTGATATCTGCTCGAGCCGGGTTTCGGTTATTGCCATGCCACGATCCTAGCCGAGCGTATCCCGGTGTCGCTCGCTATTGGAGTGTGGGTGGGCCGGGGAACAGTATCTCCCCGGCCCGGCGTGTCTCACGTGTCCAGGCGCCATCGGCCGCCAGACAGCGACCGATGGCGGCGGGCTAGGTTACTCCTGGTAACCACCTTCTATTGCGACCTGGTTCGCCAAGTCGTTGGCTTGCTGGATCGCCTCGTCGATTGAGATGTCCCCGACGATTGCGGCCGCGAAGGTCTGCGTCACATCATTGCCGAGCTGCTGGAACTCGGGGATGCGTACGAACTGACCGCCGGTGTACGGCACGGGATCCTCGGTCGGCTCGTTCGGGTTGGCCTCCTCGATCGCCGTCAGCACGATCTGCGCGAAGTCAGCGGCGCGCTGCTGGTAATCGGGATCGCTGTAGATCGACGCGCGGTGCCCGGTCGGCGCGCGGCCCCAGCCGCCCTCACTCTCGACAACGAGCTTGACGTACTCCTTGGAGGTCGCCCACTTCATGAAGGCCAGCGCGGCTTCCTTGGCGTCGGAGTTCGCGGCCATCGCGAAGTTCCAGCTCCAGAGCCAGTTGCCGCCCGATAGCTTCTTGGACGGACCGTACGCGAAGCCGACCTGCTGGTAGTAGTTCGGATTCTCCTGCGGGTCGGTGATCAGCTCAGCCGCCGAAGTGGCGTCATACCAAATCGCGCACTTGCCCTGGACGAAGAGCGTCTCGGTCTCGGTGAAGCCGTTCTGCTCGACGCCCGGCGGGCCCCACTTCTGGAGCGACTCGATGTAGAAGCGGATCGCAGCCGCCGAGTCTTCCTCAGCCAGCGCGGCATTCCAGTTCTCATCGAACCAGCGTCCGCCGAAGGCGTTGATCACGGTCGTCAGCGGAGCGCCCATCTCACCCCAGCCGGGGAGACCGCGCAGGCAGAGACCGTAGACCTCGTCCGGATTGTGGAGCGCCTCGGCGAACTCAGCGATCTGATCCCACGTCGGCCGCTCCGGCATCTCCAGGCCAGCCGCCTCGAAGAGGTCCTTCCGGTAGAACGTCATCGCGCTCTCACCGTAGAACGGCAGCGCGTAGAGGCCGCCCTCGTAGGTGAGGCCGGCCTTCATGCTGTCGAAGATGTCGTCCAGGTCGTAGCTCGGATCGGCAGCGACCTCCTCGCCAACCTCCTCGAGCCAGCCGTTCGCGGCCCAGAGCGGCACCTCGAACGGGCCGACCGTAAAGACATCGAACTGACCGGCCTGCGTCGAAACGTCCTGCGTAATCGTCTGCCGAATCTCATTCTCCGGCAGCACGGTCAGATTGACCTGGATATTGGGATAGATCTTGTTGAACTCGCCGGCCTGAACGAGCTCCTGCAGCGCAACCATCTGCGGGTTGCCGACCATGCCAACGTCAATTGTCCCTGAGATTTCCGTGTTGACTTGAGGCGATGCCTCCTGGGCGGCAACCGGTCGGGCTGCCGCTGCGGTGACGAGGGGCACCATTAACGCGACGAGTGCCAAGAGCACGAGAAGCCGTCGGGTTTTCATCCCAGAAACGCTCCTTTCAGCTCTACGGACCTGGGGTCCGTCCATCCACCGTTATATGTGGCGCATTATTCTACGCAAAAAGTGGGCCGACACGTCACCCGAAATGACTTTCCGTGCCTCCGCGTCTCGGGTTGCCGCGTCGAACCTGGTCATCTCCCCGGCATCCCTGCGACTGATTCCGCCTTCACCCAAACGTGACGTGGCGAAAGTAACTCGCTCCATCTTGAGCTGGCTCGAACGGCGCGCTCAGCGCCAACCTGCGCGACCCGCGGCGGGAAGCGCCTCGCAAGTGGCGTGGCAGGCTGCGGAGAAGGATGGAGGCTCTCGATGAGACGCGAGCCGGGGATAGAGCGCTCCTGCGCCTCGCTGCTGCGCGAAGTGTATCCAAACTTGGATGTATGTCTACGCCGCCGCTTGCGGTTCGCGCACGGTTGCCGGGAAGCAGAATGCGGCGTCTGTCTTGGGGGCTGCTAATCGTCGTCTTTCGCCAGAGACTTGGTGCGCTGATAGGCAGCATAGACTGCGCGGGAATAGACCGTACGCAGGCCGCCTTTCTCCATCTGATAGATCGCCTCCGCGGACGTGCCGCCAGGCGAGGTGACCATGTTGCGCAGCTCGGCCATATGCTTGCCGGAGACTCGCGCGAACTCGACTGAACCGGCGACGGTTTGGAGAACGATTTGCTCGGCGATGCGTCGCGGAAAGCCCATGTGGACGCCCGCGTCGATCAACGCCTCCATCATCAGGAAGACGTACGTCGGGCCGGTGCCTGACAGCGCCGTCGCCATGTCGACGTACTTCTCGTCCTCGACCCACAACTCTTCGCCGAGCGCCCCGAGGATCGCTTTGACTTTGTTGCGCTGTCCTTCGTCGACCTCTTCGGTCGCGGTCCAGACCAGCATTCCCTTGCCGATCTGCGCGGGCGTGTTCGGCATCACGCGGACGATCGCGTCGTGGCCGAGGCCCCGGCTAAGTTTCTCGATACCGGCACCCGCGACGATCGAGATGGTGACCTGCCGCGGAGCCAGGCGGCCATGTAGCTGGCGCATGACGGTAGCGAGCGCCTGCGGCTTGACGGTGAGCAGCACGATCTCCGCTTGCTCGACCGCGTCTCGGTTGCTTTCGGTCGTCTGGATGCCGAACCGCTCAATGAGGCGCTGTCGCCGGTCCTCGCGGGGATGGCTGGCGATGATCTGCTGAGGGCGAACGAGGCACCGGTCGAGAAGACCAGCGATCATCGCTTCCGCCATGACGCCCGCGCCGACGAACGCCAGCCGCGTCTCGGCGAGCGTGCTGGCCGCCGCATCTCCAGTCTCTGCTGTATCCCGTGATTCGGTCACTTTAGTCTCCACCGTGACGTTGTCAGGCCCGCTGGCCAGTCTTCCGGACACGCTCGCCCCGGCTTGCTCACGCGACGCCCACACGTGGCCGTCAAGGGCGAGGGTTAGCATCGAGGCGGCCTGGCTGCGACAATGATACCGGGATGCGGAGGCGACGTCGGCGAAGACGACATCAGCGCCGATCCACCTCGCACTCGGCACGGCCTCACTTGCTTTCTCCTGCACGAAAGGATCCTCCCGTGGTCAATCGCCTGGCGCAAGAGACGAGCCCGTATTTGCTTCAGCACAAGGACAACCCAGTTGACTGGTATCCCTGGGGGCCAGAGGCGCTGGAGAAAGCCCGCCGTGAGGACAAGCCGATCCTCGTCAGCATCGGCTATTCCGCCTGCCACTGGTGCCATGTCATGGAGCACGAATCATTCGAGGACGAGTCGACCGCGGCGCTGATGAATGAGCGGTTCGTCAATATCAAGGTCGACCGAGAAGAGCGCCCGGACCTCGACGCGATCTACATGTCGGCGGTGCAGGCGATGACGGGCCAAGGCGGCTGGCCTTTGAATGTCTTCCTCACGCCGGATGGCGTGCCGTTCTATGGCGGCACCTACTGGCCGCCGGAAGACCGGCCGGGGCTGCCTGCTTTTCGTAAAGTCCTGCTGGCCGTCAGCGACGCGTACCGCGAGCGAAAGGAGGAGGTTCTTCAAAGCGCCGAGCAGATCCGCGCGTTCCTGATCGCCGCCAGCCGAGCTCGCCCGGAGGCTAGCGCGCTGCAGCCGAAGATCCTCGACGACGCGATCGAGGCGCTCTGGCGTGACTTCGACAATCGGCAGGGAGGCTTCGGGGGCGCGCCGAAATTCCCGCAGCCGTCGGCGCTCGAATTCGCGCTGCGCTATCACCACCGGACCGCCGACGAGCGGGCGGAAACCATGGTGCGGCTAACACTCGACAAGATGGCGGCCGGAGGGATGTACGACCATCTCGGTGGCGGCTTTCACCGCTACGCCGTCGATGCGATCTGGCTCGTCCCCCACTTCGAAAAGATGCTCTACGACAACGCCCAGCTCGCCCGCCTCTACCTCGATGCCTACCGCGCCTTTGGAGACGAGCGTTACCGGCAGATCGTGACGGAGACGCTCGATTACGTCGCGCGAGAGATGACTGACCCGGAGGGCGGGTTCTACGCGACGCAAGACGCCGACAGCGAGGGGGAAGAGGGCAGGTTCTACGTCTGGACATCGGACGAGATCGCAGCGGTGCTCGGCAGCGCCGATGCCGCGCTTGTCAACCGGATGTACGGAGTCACGAAACGAGGAAACTTCGAAGGGAAGTCAATTCTCCACCTGGCTCAGTCGCCAACTGAGGTCGCCGCTGAGTTCGGCCTGTCGGTCGAAGAGGTCCAGACTCGAGTCGCGGAGGCGAAGCGCAAGCTCTTCGCGGCGCGCGAGCAGCGGGTCCGGCCTGGACGGGACGAGAAGGTCATTACGAGTTGGAACGGGATGATGCTGCGTGCGTTCGCGGAAGCCTCGCGGGCGTTGGACCGACCTGACTATCGCGACATTGCCGTTCGCAACGCGACCTTCTTGCTGACAAGGCTCCGTGATGGCGATCGCCTGCTGCATACCTATAAGGACGGCGTGGCGAAAATCGGCGGCTACCTGGAGGACTACGCCAATTTGGCCGAAGGTTTGCTCGCGCTCTATGAGGCGACGTTCGATCGGCGCTGGCTGGACGAGGCAGTTCGACTCGTCGAGGTGATGATCGCCGAGTTCTCCGACGAAGACGGCATCGGCTTCTACGACACGGGAACGAGCCACGAGGCGCTCGTGGCGCGACCTCGAGAGGTGCAAGACGGGGCCACGCCATCCGGGAACGCCATCGCTGTCTCACTGTTGCTCCGCTTGGCGACCATGACCGAAAGGGGCGACTGGCAGCGGCGCGCCGAGTCGCTCTTGCAAAGCATGGCCCGGCCGATGGCCGAGCACCCGCTCGCCTTCGGACGCTGGCTCTCGGCCCTCGAGCGGTATCTCGGGACGCCGCGTGAGGTCGTCATCGCTGGAAAGCCGAGCGACCCGGCGGTGGAGCGATTCGCCGCGACTGTTTATCGAAGGTACGAGCCCCAGGCGGTGATCGGGCTCGCCGACCCCGACGATGCGGCCCTGACGGAGCGCTTCCCGTTCCTCGCGAACCGGCCGCCCAAGAATGGGCAAGTAGCGGCCTATGTCTGTGAGCGGTATGCCTGCTTGCCGCCGGTAACCGATCCGGAGGATCTCGCCATCCAGCTCGAGCAAGGCACGGGCGTCGCCTGGCAGGAGTTCTGATTTGTGTAGCGGCTCCGATCCGCGCGCTCGGGAGCGGATGGCCGTCCGGACGCCGTCGTCCGAGTGCGGACGCGGCGGGATCGGTAACCTGGCTTTCAGAGATGGACCGACACGGCCGCACGGCCACGCGCGGGCGGAGTAGAATCAATCATGGACGATTTGCCGCTCAGGCTTGAATACCGTCCTGGCCGCCGACACTTTTCTCCTGGGGGCCACCGCCGATGCCTGACCTTTTCCTTCGACTTCGAGACGATGACGGTCCAGAGACTCCGCCTCCGCCTTTGCCGGAGGATGAGGACGAGGTGCTTGCCCTGCTGCGAGAGGCCGACTTCGTAGCGAGCAAGCTCATCCCGTGGGGATCGAACTATTCCTTTGCCGCGGCACTGGAGACCGACGGTCGCGAGATCCTCGCGATCTATAAGCCGCGATCGGGTGAAGTGCCGCTCTACGACTTCCCGGACGGCACGCTCTACTTGCGGGAGACGGCCGCCTACGTCCTGAGCCGCCTGCTTGGCTGGAATCTCGTTCCGCCGACGGTCGTCCGGGACGGTCCGCAGGGGATCGGGAGCGTGCAGCTCTACATCGAGCCGATGCCGGATGATGACGAAGATCCCCGTGAGTTCTGGGGCTCGTGCCGCGAGGAAATCGAGCGCCTCGTCCTGTTCGACCACGTCGCCAACAACGCGGATCGGAAGCTCAGTCATTGCCTGCGCGACCGTTCGGGCAAAATTTGGGGCATCGATCACGGGTTGACCTTCAACGAGTACCCCAAGCTGCGGACTGTTCTCTGGCAGTTTGTTGGGCAGCCGATCTCGCCCTCGCTCGTGGACGATCTCCGCGAGATGCAGGCGCAGGAGCAGACGGTGCGCGAGCAGCTGCGCGAGTATCTGAGCCGTGCCGAGCTGAACGCGCTCTTCGCGCGGGTGGACCGCTTGGTCACAACGGGCCGGTATCCTCTCCTCAATCCGCACCGGAACATCCCGTACGGTTGGTGGTAGGGACGGGGTCCCCGAAGTTTCGCGACTGTCGTATACTTTTCTGGAGAGCGAGCCAGCCGAGGATCGGCAATGGCTCATTTTTCCATGCATGACTCGTGTGTTGTAGCTCCGAAGGAGGGGTGCAGCGACCAATGCGTGTTGAGTTGAAGGAATCCGAGACGTTCGAGCAGCTTCTCAAGCGGTTCAATAAGGGAATCGAGCGCTCCGGCATCATCCGCGAGCACCGGCGTGGCCTGCGCTTCATCAGCGCGCAGGAGGAGAGCCGCGCCAAGCGGCGGAAGGCTGAGCGTCGTCGCCGCCGGAATCAGCAGGCGAACTAAGCCGCGCCGGGCTCCCTGGGCGATTTCTCCCACGGCCCACGCCCGCGGTTAGCAAGTCCTCCCTTCAGGCGCCGTTCTTCCTAGGTCACCAGGCAGTCCTGCCTGGCGTTGTCGTCTGCCTAGATTTCGATTGCGTTCGTCTTCCCGACCTGGTGCAGCGCGTGTAGGGCGTTTCGCGGCGACTTCGGATCAATGCGGCCTGCGGCCGATGCCGATTCGTAGCGACCGGGGATGGCCTGGTTACATGAGGGGATCCGCCGCGCATCCAAAGGCCCGACATGAGATCATGCAGGATGAGCCAGCGCCGTCTGAGTCGCGGGCGGGCAGCGTCGCGGTGATAGACGAGCAGTCTTTGGAGCCTGAGGCCGATAGGGGAGTCGCCCGACGAGGATGAGCCGGCTCATCGCATATGTGATCGGAAGCATGGTCGCCGTGCTGGCGGTGGGCACGCTCTTCCGCGGCCGGTTCGTCACGTATGAGAACGAATTCGCGGTCTTGGTCTTCGCGTTCATCCTCGGCGTGCTGAATGCCTATATCAAACCCCTACTGGCGCTCATCACCTTGCCCCTTACCTGTCTCACTTTCGGTTTGTTCGCGCTGGCGCTCAATGCCGCGCTGTTTGGCTTAGCGGCCTGGTTGACGCCGGGCATGTCGGTGACCTTCTGGGGCGCGGTCATCGGCGCGCTGGCAGTTGGCCTTGCCAACGGAATCGTCTTTTCCATAGTTGACGAGACCGCGTAGCGGAAGGAGTGGGCGATGACCGCCTCGCGCGTTCCCTCGGGAATCTTTGCGCCGGTCGCAACGACGTTCGGTTCTGACGGCGAGCTCGATCTCGCGAGCTACCGGGAGAACGCGGAGTACTACGCGACGTCGCCGCTCGATGGTGTCGTGATTCTGGGGTCGAACGGAGAGTACGCTTTGCTCGACCTCGATGAGCGGCTGCGCGTGATCGAGGCTGGCGTCGAGGCGATCGCCGGCCGCAAGATCGTGATGGCGGGCACCGGCGTCGAGTCCACGCGTGGGACTATCGAGCTGACGAAACAAGCCGCCGCGCTCGGCATCGACTTCGCCTTGATCGTTACCCCGCACTACTACAAGAACCGCTACGATCGCGCTGCCTATCTCGCCCACTACCGGGCGGTAGCCGATGCGTCGCCGGTGCCGATTGTCATCTACATCATGGCCGCCTACACCGGCGTCGATCTCGCCGCCTCCCTCGTCCAAGAGCTGTCGTCTCATCCGAACATTGCCGGGATCAAGGATTCAGGCGGGAACGCTCCCAAGGTGGGGGAGATGATCGCCGGCGCCGCGCCAGGATTCGGCGTGCTGGCCGGGTCGGCGAGCTTCCTCTACCCCGCGCTCTGCCTCGGCGCGACCGGCGGCATCCTTGCGCTGGCGAACGTCGCTCCGGCGCAGTGCAAGGAGATCGAGCAGGCGTTCCGCGCGGGCGATCACGAGCGGGCGCGCAGCCTACAGCTCCGAATGCTGGCCCCGAATGCCGCTGTGACGAGCAAGTACGGGATTCCCGGCCTGAAGGTCGCGCTCGAAGCAGTTGGGCTGAAGGGCGGATTGCCGCGGCCGCCGCTGCAGCCGCTCAGCGCCGACGAAGCGGACGACGTGCGCCGGACATTGCGGGAGGCGGGGATTGGGCCGGTCCGCTGATTCGTTCCGGCCGACAACGCAACGTCGTTTCCCGACGCCGCTGACCATCGGCGTCATCTCGGACACGCACATCAATCGCGGCGGGCAACGCAGGCTGCCGCCGGAGGTGCCAGACCTCTTCGCTCGGTTCGGCGTGGATCTCATCCTCCACGCCGGCGATGTCAACACGTTGCCCGTCCTGGCCGAGCTTGGCCGTGTCGCGCCAGTCATCGCCGTCACTGGCAACAACGACGACCGCGAGCTACGCGAGATCTGCCGGGAGCAGGAGCTCCTCGAAGTCGGAAAGTATCGGCTAGCCTTGCTCCACGGCCACGGCGGCGCTTCCGCGTACGCGGAGGCAAAGCGGCTATTTGCCGGGAAGGTGGACCTCGTCGTCTACGGTCACAGCCATATTCCGCGGATCGACGAGGAAGCGGGGACCGTTCTCTTCAATCCCGGCTCGGCCACCGACCGCCGCTGGCAGGAGCATTTCGGCGTCGGCCTGCTCTTCTGCACCGATGAGCGCATCACGCCCGAGCTCGTGCTCTACCACGATCCGCGCCACCTGAAGAACGTCCGGCCAGACTAACGGGTCTAAGCTAATGGACGGAGGCGGCCTCGGCCGGGAGGGGGGCCGGGATCGTTGAGGTCGAGATGCCGAGGGCGGTAAAGAGGGCGCCAGCGATCCCGTCCTGCGTGACAACCGAGAGGTTGATCGCGTGGTCGTGAGCCCGGTCCGTGATGCGGCGCAGAAGCTCGAGGTCTTGCCATCGCACGACCTCCGGCTCCACGACGAGCACCACCGTCGAGTTCGTCAAATCGGGGAACTGATCGGCCACGCGCTCGAGGTCTTCTCGCTCCCGAATGACCTCGACGTTCCGCACCTCTCGCGCCGTCACCTTTGCGTAGAAATAGGCGGCGATGATCTTGGTCACCGCGGCAATCGGGACGGCGAGCAGCAGCCCGAGGATGCCGCCGAGCGTCGTGCCCACCACCACAACGAAGATCACCAGCAGTGGATGGAGATGGACGATCCGGCCGATAAGCAGCGGGATGACGAAAATGTCCTCCAGTTGCCGGAGAGCGAAGTACACGATGCCGATCGTGATGGCGAGCGTCAGGTTCGACCAGCCGAACGGAGTTGTGTCCTGAAAGAGGCCAACCGCGACGGCGATTGAGCCAGCGGTCCACGGGCCAATAATTGGGATGAGCTCGAGGAAGCCAGTCGAGATCGCGAGGACGAGCGCGTAATCCACCTCGAGGATGCGGAGCGCGATGTACGACGCGGTCGACATGATCAACACGAGGAGCGCCTGGCCGCGGATGTAGGCCCCCAGCGTGGTGTTGATGTCCGTCAGAAGCCGGTCGACTTCGCGGTGATAGCGGCGGTTCAGGATGTTGCGGATAGCCAGGACGAAGCGGTCTCCGTAGACGATGAAGTAGAAGGAAGCGACGAGGTAGATGAAGATGTCGATCGCGACCGTGAACGTTCCCAGGACGAGTGGCAGGAGCGAGCCACTCACGGTTGCAGCGAGCTCAGCCGCAAGCTCGCTCAGGCGCTGATCGACGAAATCCGACTCGATTCCCAGACGGTCCAGCCGATTTATCTGATGCTCTTCGAGCCAGGCGTCGGCCTTGTCTACCGCTTCCGGAATCTGCTTTTGGATCGCCTGGGCTTGCTCGATCAACGAGGGCAGGAGGTTGATCACGAGAATCGTGATCAGGAGCGCCAGCATCAGATAAAGCCAGACGGTGATGAGATGCTTCGGCAGGCGCGTTGCGCGATGGATGGCGCTGACGATGGGATGGAAGATGTACGCGGTGACGATCGCCCAGATGAATGGCCGGATGGCGTGGGATGCTTCGAATAACAAGACGAGACCGGCGATGACGCCGATCCAGATCACGACCGTTCGCGCCCGGGGCGAGAGCGTGACTTCCATCTGAATGGAGCCGCTGTTTTCAGCCATCGAGTGGACCGGACGCTTCTCGCCGGTCGAGCACATCATCTCCCAGGTTGGCCGATTCTAGCATGCCTGCAGTGGCCCTTCCGTCGCGCCGGGAGAGCGCGACCGATGAGCCTATACTAGCGACAGTGCGTGAGCCATGCGCCATCGCACGGCTGGCGACTGGGAAAGGACGACTGAACGCGGATGGGAAGAAATTTTCGGCTACCGGGTCCGACGCCGCTACCGCCGGCGGTCGTCGAGGCGATGCAGCGCGAAATGATCCCTCACCGGGGATCCGCGTTTCGTGACCTCTACCGCTCGATCCTGGCGCGAGCGAAAGAAGTGCATCGGACCGACGGCGACGTCCTGCTCTTCCCCGCGTCCGGCTCGGCGGGTTGGGAGGTCGCCATCTCCAACCTCCTCGCCCCCGGTGACGCTGTCTTGGCAACGATCGTCGGCGATTTTGGCGAGCGATTCGCCCGGGTCGCCTCGGCCTTTGGGTTGGACGTGCGCCGGCTCGAGCGCCCGTGGGGCTCGGCGATCACGCCCGATCTCCTTCGCGCGGCGCTGAACGAGCATCCGGACGTCAAGGCGGTCCTGCTCACCCACAACGAGACGTCAACCGGGATCACCAACCCGCTGCCAGAGCTAGCTGCCATCGTGCGGGAGCACGGGGCGCTCGTCCTCGTTGACGCTGTTAGCTCCGCCGGGGGCCTGCCGCTCTTGGTGGACGAGTGGGGTCTCGACTTCGTCTTGTCCGGCTCGCAAAAGGCGTGGATGTGCCCGCCGGGACTCCTGATCGTCGCGGTTGGCCCCCGCGCTTGGGAAGCGGCGGAACGCGGCGGATTCCCGCGCTTCTTCTGGGATCTGCGCGCCGCGCGCGAGGCCGCTGCCAATGGCATGACGCCGACGACGCCGCCCTTGTCGCTCCTGTACGCGTTCGACGCCGCGCTCGACCTGATCCTCTCCGAAGGGCTCGAGCAGGTCTGGCGGAGGCACGCCGAGCTAGGCGAGCGGACACGGCAAGGCGTGCGCTCGCTCGGACTGCGACTCTACGGGGACGAGGCCTACGCCTCGAATACGGTCACTGCTGTCGCCGTTCCGCCGGGAGCCTCCGCCAAGGAGATCGTTGCGCGGATGGAAAAGGAGCACGGCGTGACCGTGGCCAGCGGACAGGCGCATGCGGCCGATGCAATGGTGCGGATCGGGCATATGGGCTGGGTCACCGCGGAGGATATCGACGATTGCCTCAATGCCCTCGGCGCGGTGGTACGGTCGCTCGAAAGCGCTGCCATTGCTCGCGCGTGAGCGTGGTAGCTGCTGATTCGATCAACTACCCGCGGCCAGCCTGGTAGTCTCGGTTGCGCTGATTGGGGGAGCGGAGTATACTCGGGTCACAGGCCTCCCGAGCATGTGGGTGCATTTGACGGCCCGCGAAAAGGGGGGCCGCCCGCATGTCTCTGGGGTCTTAAGGAAGGTGTATGGAAGTTACTGACGCGAGCCAGCAGGGAGCCACATTTGCAGAGGTCGCCGGATCGGGCGGGCCCTCACTCCTGGAGCAATATCTTGCTGATCCCTCTCACGACTACCGGACGCTGAAGTACGGGGACGTCGTGGAAGGGACGATCATGCGGATCGACCGGGATGAGATCCTGGTCGACATCGGATCCAAGGCAGAAGCTATTGTCCCGGCTAAGGAGTTCTCCAGCCTCACGCCGGAGGAGCGACAGAACCTGCAAGTAGGTGAGTCGATCCTCGTCTTCGTCGTGCAGCCGGAGAACGCGGAAGGCCACCCTGTTGTCTCTATTGACCGCGCCCGCCAGGAGAAGAGCTGGCGGAAGCTGCAAGAGATTTACGAGGCGAACGAGGTCATCGAGGCCGAGGTCACCAATTACAACAAGGGTGGCCTGCTGGTGAATCTCGATGGCGTTCGTGGATTCGTCCCGGCCTCGCAGGTCTCGGAGATTCGTGGCGGCGACGATGCCAGCAAGCAGGCCGATATGGCTCGCTTGATCGGCACGACGCTGCCGCTCAAGGTTATCGAGATCAACCGCCATCGCAATCGGCTGATCCTGTCTGAGCGTCAGGCCATCCAAGAGCGGCGTGACGTGATGAAGGAGCGGCTGATCGAGGAGCTCACCGAGGGCGAGATCCGCCACGGACGTGTCTCCTCCATCTGCGACTTCGGCGCGTTTGTCGACATCGGGGGCGCTGACGGGCTCGTTCACCTGTCCGAGCTCTCTTGGAGCCGCGTGCGCCACCCGAGCGAAGTGCTGAAGATCGGGCAGGAGGTTGACGTCTACGTCCTGGGTATCAATGCCCAGGAGAAGAAGATCGCGCTCTCGATCAAGCGGACGCAGGCCGAGCCGTGGAGCCAGGTCGCCTCGAAGTACGAAGTCGGGCAGCTTGTTCGCGGCACAGTGACGCAGTTGGCTAACTTCGGCGCGTTCGCTCGGATCGAGGATGGCGTCGAGGGTCTGATCCACGTCTCCGAGCTGGCGGACGAGCGCATCACCCATCCGAAGCAGGTGGTGCGCGAGGGTCAGGACTTGATCCTGCGCATCATCCGGATCGATCCGCAGCGGCGGCGCATGGGCCTGAGCCTCCGCCGGGCGCTGGACACGCCGGATGAGGAGCTCGCCGCCGCGCTCGGGCCGGAGGCGATCGAGGAGCGCAATAAGATCGCGGAGGCGATTCGCGAGGCGCTCGAAGCCGAGGGCATCGAGGCTGGCGCCCGCGCCGAGACCACTGAGGCTCAGGCCGAGGAGGCTGGCGAGGAGCAGGCCGAGGCTCCGGCAGTCGAAGCGACGAGCGAGGAGCCAGTCGCGCAGCAGGCTGAGGAATCGGCGACACCGACTACGGCAGAGGCTACAACGGAGCAGGCAGCCGAGGGTGAGACCCCGGCGGAGAAAGCCGCCAATGGCGGTGACCGCCCACGCAGCTCACAACGAACTCCCGTCGACGTCCCGTCAGAGATTGACGGGGAGCCGCTCTCCGCGATGGGCATGGCATTTGCGATGGCAGGAGCAGACCTCGGTCTGGTGGACGAGGACGAGGGGTCGCAGACCGAGGCAGCCGGCAGCGGTGCAGCCGATGAGGCGGGGCGCTCAGGCGCGCAGCAAGGAAGGGCGGCAAGCGATGACGAGGAGCGCGAGGGCTGAGCTGCCACCGGAACGCTTGCTACCCAATAGCCGTTCTAACGAAAGGAACAGCGGCAGGTGCGAACGCGCGCCTGCCGCTGTTGCACTCGCGACTTCGATGGAGCACAAGCACCGGAATCCGAGACCAATTGGTACGTCCGAGGTCTCACGGATTTCGTATGCTTAGAGTACAGAGAAGGTAGGGGGTCCGAGTCACACGGGTCGGATCCCGAGGGCAACCGGGAGAGCCAAGGGATGGCCAACCAGTTTGACAAGTTCACGGAGCGCGCGCGCAAGGTCCTGACGCTCGCCCAGGAGGAAGCCCAGCGCTTCAACCACAACTACATCGGCACTGAGCATCTGCTGCTCGGTCTGGTCCGCGAGGGCGACGGCGTCGCTGCTCGCGTGCTCAGCAACATGGGCGTGCAGCTGCCTAAGGTCCGCTCGGCGGTCGAGTTCATCATCGGCCGCGGCGAAGGAGCGGTTGTCGGAGAGATCGGTCTGACGCCTCGAGCGAAGAAGGTCCTCGAGCTCGCAATTGACGAGGCGCGCCGGCTCAACCACCACTACATCGGCACCGAGCACCTGTTGCTTGGCCTGGTCCGCGAGGGCGAAGGGATCGCGGCTGGCGTCCTGGAGAGCCTGGGTGTGAACCTTGAGAAGGTCCGCACGCAGGTGATGCAGGTCGTCAACCAGAGCCAGTCCTACAGCCAGAGCAAGCAGCAGACGAAGACGCCATACATGGATGCGCTCGGGTTCGATCTGACGGAGGCGGCCCGCCAGAACAAGCTTGGGCCGCTGATCGGTCGCCAGATGGAGATCGATCGCGTCATGCAGATCCTGTCCCGGCGCACCAAGAACAACCCGGCGCTGATTGGCGAGCCAGGCGTCGGGAAGACGGCGATCGTCGAAGGCTTGGCGCAGCGCATCGTTGCCGGCGACGTGCCGGAGCGGCTGCAGAACAAGCGGCTGATCGCGCTCGACATTGGCGCGCTGGTCGCGGGCACCAAGTATCGCGGCGAGTTCGAGGAGCGCCTGAAGAAGATCGTCGCCGAGGTCAAGGAGACGGGCGCAATCCTCTTCATTGACGAGCTGCACACGCTCGTCGGCGCGGGCGCGGCGGAGGGCGCGGTGGATGCCGCGAATATCCTCAAGCCGGCGCTGTCTCGCGGCGAGGTGCAGACTATCGGCGCGACGACGCTCGACGAGTACCGCAAGTACATTGAGCGCGACGCGGCTCTGGAGCGCCGGTTCCAGCCTGTCCAGGTCGATGAGCCCTCGGTCGAGGAGACCATTGCCATCCTGATGGGTGTCCGGCCGCTGTACGAGGAGCACCACCGGCTGAAGATCAGTGACGAAGCGATCAAGGCGGCGGCCAATTTGGCGGCGCGCTATGTCACCGACCGCTTCATGCCGGACAAGGCGATCGACCTGATCGACGAGGCTGCTTCTCGCGTGCGCATGACGCGCTCCGCCGCGCCTCCAGGCCTGAAGGAGGCGCTGGCCGGATTGCAGTCGCTGCAGCGCGAGCTCGAGGCGGCGGTCAACGCGCAAGAGTTCGAGCTGGCGGTTGAGCTGCGCGACCGGGAGCGGAAGCTGCGCGAGCGGATCGAGCAGCAAGAGCAGGAGCTGCGCGACCGCAACGCCGAGGACGAGATCTACGTCACCGAAGAGGACATCGCGCAGGTCGTTTCCATGTGGACCGGTATCCCGGTCTACCGCATCGCTGGCGAAGAGAGCGAGCGGTTGCTCCACATGGAAGAGGCGCTGCACGAGCGGGTCGTCGGCCAGGAAGAGGCGATCACGACGCTGGCGAAGGCTGTGCGGCGTGCGCGCGCTGGTTTGAAGGATCCGCGCCGGCCGATCGGCACGTTCATCTTCCTTGGCCCGACAGGCGTCGGTAAGACGCTCGTCGCCAAGGCGCTCGCCGAGTTCATGTTCGGCTCGGAGGATCACCTCATTAAGATCGACATGTCCGAGTTCATGGAGCGCCACGCGGTCGCGCGGCTGGTCGGTGCTCCGCCGGGCTACGTCGGATACGAAGAGGGTGGGCAGCTAACCGAAGCGGTTCGCCGGAAGAGCTACTCGGTGATCTTGCTCGATGAGATCGAGAAGGCTCACCCCGAGGCGTTCAACATGCTCCTCCAGATCATGGAGGACGGCAGCCTGACCGACGCCAAGGGGCGCAAGGTCGACTTCCGGAACACGATCATCATCATGACGTCGAATGTCGGAGCGGAAGCGATTACGCGCGACACGACGATGGGCTTCGGCTTCAAGGAGGACGCCGATAAGGCGGCGCGCCGCGAATATGACCGGATGAAGGAAAAGGTCATGGCGCAATTGAAGCAGACCTTCCGGCCGGAGTTCTTGAACCGGATCGATGCGACGATTGTCTTCCACGCGCTCACGCCGGAGCAGATTCGGCAGATTGTCGAGCTGGAGCTGAAGCGGGTGCGCAAGCAGCTGGCCGAGCAGGAAATTGCCCTGGAGGTCACGGAAGAGGCGATGGATCTCCTGGCCCAGCGCGGCTACGACCGCACGTATGGCGCTCGCCCGCTGCGCCGCATCATCCAGAACCTGATTGAGGACCCGCTGGCGGAAGGGCTGCTCAACAGCCGGTTCCAGCCCAATCAGACGATTCGCGTCGAAGTCGAAGACGACCTGCTGAAGCTGACGCCGGTCGAGGCACTCGAGCCGGCTGGGGTATCGTAGCCATAAGATGCACGATACCGATTGAAGGCGCGAGGGGACGGCATTCGCCGTCCCCTCGACGCATTGTCCGCCCTGGCAAATTGGCAACGTCAACCGAGATACTCTGCCGGGATGGACTCACATTACGGGTGAACGCGCATGGCGAGAGCCAAGACATCCTTCGTTTGCCAACAGTGCGGCGCCACGAGCTCAGCCTATTTCGGGCGGTGCCCGTCGTGCGGTGCGTGGAACACCATGGTCGAAACCCTGGAGACCCGCCGGCCGACGGGCATCTCTCGCCGCACGCGCGGCAGCGCCGAGCCGCGGCCGCTGGCGGCACTCGGCGCCGCACCGTTCCATCGCATCAAGATTCCGATTCACGAGCTCGATCGTGTCCTCGGTGGCGGGCTCGTCCCCGGCTCACTCGTCTTGATCGGCGGTGATCCGGGCATCGGCAAGTCGACGCTGGTGCTCCAGACGGCTGCCGCGCTGGCGAGCCCAGAGCAACCGGTCCTGTACGTTTCGGGTGAGGAGTCGGCGCAGCAGATCAAGCTCCGGGCAGACCGCCTCGGTATTCGCGGCGAGCAGCTGCTCGTCCTCGCGGAGACCAACCTCGAAGAAATTCTGCTCGCGGCGGAGAACGTGGAGCCGGGGCTGCTCATCATTGATTCCATCCAGACGGTCTATATGGAAGAGATCAGCTCGGCGGCGGGCAGCGTCGCGCAAGTGCGGGAGTGCACGGCGCGGCTGATGCAGTGGGCCAAGCCGCGGCAGATCCCCGTGCTCATCATCGGCCACGTCACCAAGGAGGGCACGATCGCCGGGCCGCGCGTGCTCGAGCACATGGTGGACGCGGTGCTCTACCTCGAAGGCGACCGGTACCACCAATACCGCATCCTCCGTGCTGTCAAGAACCGCTTCGGCTCGACTGATGAAGTCGGCGTCTTCGAAATGGCCGACCTCGGTCTGAGAGAGGTGCGCAACCCCTCGGAGGCATTTCTCGAGGAGCGCGCTGGGGATGCCGCCGGTTCGACCGTGGCGGTGACGGTCGAGGGTACGCGGCCGATCCTTGTCGAAGTCCAAGCGCTGACCACTCCGACCTCCTTCGGCCTGCCGCGCCGAAGCGCGAACGGGTTGGATACCGGGCGGCTCCAGCTCTTAGTTGCCGTGCTGCAGAAGCGCGTCGGGCTCGGTCTGGGGACGCAGGACATCTTCGCGAACGTTGTCGGGGGATTGAAGGTTGTCGAGCCGGCGGCGGACCTCGCCGTCTCCCTGGCGGTAGCTTCGAGCTTCAAAGACCGGCCGATTGATTCCCGCACCGTCGCGATCGGCGAAGTAGGCTTGTCCGGTGAGCTGCGCTCGGTCAACCAGCTCGACCGGCGGCTGAACGAAGCGCGTCGCCTGGGCTTCCAGCGCATCGTGCTGCCGCGAACGCAGGGCGAGCGTTTGATTCCCAACGCCGACGGCCTGGAGATCGTTCGCGCCGCGACGGTCGCAGAGGCGATCGAGGCGGCGATGACATGAGGATTCCGGTGGCCAACTGTCGAATTTCCCGGGCTGATTGACAGCAACTAAGTTCTAGGCAGCGTTACCCGTCGCTGGTCCCTGTCCACTGTGGGCCAGCTCGAGCAGCAAGTCGGCCAGGCGGCGCGTTGCGTCCGGGCGCGCGAGCGTCCGGGCGCCGGCGCTCATCGTCGCCAGTCGCTCTTGGTCGGTGACCAGCGCGGTGATCTCTCGCAGGAGCCGCTCCGGACTCGCGTCCTCTTGAGAGATGACGATCGCGCCGCCGGCGGAGGCAAGCGCGGCCGCGTTCGCTTGCTGCTCGCCGCCGCCGCTCCCAGGCAGCGGAATCAGCACTGCCGGCTTGCCGAGGAGCGCGAGTTCGGCAACGGTCCCCGCGCCGGCGCGACCGAGCACCAGGCTCGCGGCGGCGTAGACGTCCGCGAGCTCATCCCGAACCATCTCGACGATGTGGTACCGCGATTGGAGCGAGTCCGGCAGCGACGTGCGCAGCTCTCGCATCCGCCGAGCATCATCGTTTGCTGAGGTGGGTCCCGTTTGGTGGAGCACCTGGCACTGCTTCAGCAACTCCGGGAGTATCGCGGCGACCCGCTGATTGATCGGACTCGCTCCGCGTGCGCCGCCGGTGACGTAGACCAGCGGCAGGCCGGGATCGAAGCCGAACCGGGAGAAACCGCGGCCAGCATCGCCCGCCAGCAGCGACGGGCGCACCGGATTGCCCGTGACCTCGGTGCGTCCAGAAAAGCCACGCGCAAGCCGCACCGAATCTGGGAACGTCACCGCCAGGACATCCGCGGCGCGGAGGTTGATACGCGTCGCCAACCCGAGAATGGCAGTCTGCTCGTGCGTCAATATCGGCGCCATGCGCGAGCCGGCCAACACGGTCGGCACGCTGACGAATCCGCCGGTGCTGAAGATCACGTCTGGCCGGAATTGGCGCAGAATCCGCCATGCCTGAGCGATCCCGATCGGAAACCGGATGCTATCAGGAATCGTCTTCAACGAAACGTAGCGCCGAAGCTTGCCGGTTTGGATCGCCCGGAAAGGGATGCCGGCGCGGTTGGCCGCCGGACCTTCGACATCGCCGTGGCTGCCGATCCAGAGCAGCTCGAGCGGAATCTCTCGACTCCGAAGCTCTTCGACCACCGCGAGCGCCGGATTGACGTGGCCCCCAGTGCCGCCGCCGGCAATGACAAGGCGCAGCGGGCGTGCTGAGGCCATCCTATCGTCGCTCCTGAAACGAGGGTTTCTGTAGCGTCATGGCGCGAGTATAGCCCGGCTGCCGGCCAGAGGGAGTGGAATGGCAAACCCTGTGCTACCATCCAGCCAGGCTCGGCGCCGGGCCGCCAATGCGATCTGCACCCGACCGGCAGCGCTGCGGAAATGACACAGTGAATTGCGAAGTCGCAGCTAGAGAGGATCACCGATGAAGGCGGCCAAACTCAAGGAGCTACGGACGAAACTCGAGGAGAAACGCGAGGAGCTGAAGGCTGAACTCGGTCAGCTCAGCGACGAGATCCAATGGCTGGGCATCGAACAGGCTATCGAGCGTGGCGGCTTGGGCAACCACCTCGGAGATGACGGTAGCAGCCTGACGGAGCAAGAGCGGATTGCGACAGTGCGCTCCGACATCGAAGAGCTGCTGCAGAAGGTTGATGCTGCTCTGGAGCGAATGGACGAGGGAACCTACGGCATCTGCGAGCGGTGCCACAAGCCAATCAACGAGGAGCGGCTGGAAGCGTTTCCCTACGTCCAGTTCTGCATCGAGTGCCAGAGCTTCCTGGAGCGGCAGCATGCGATGCATCGAGCCACGGACCGCGTTCCCTGACGCTTAGAGCGCGTCGTTTGATGCACGTCTCGCCCCGTCAAACCCGTCGCTTTTTCGTGCCGGTGCTCATCGGGACCGGTGTCGTCATTGCTGATCAGGTGAGCAAGTGGCTGATCATTGAGCGTCTCGGTCCAGGGGCGGATCGTCACCGCGCGTCAGTAATCGGCGACCTCGTCGAGCTGCGCTACGCTCAGAACACGGGCGTGGCGTTCGGCCTGCTCCAGGGCCAAGGCGTGCTCGTGCCCCTCTTGTCGATCGCCGTCGTGGCATTCCTGCTCCGGATGTATCTCCGGGTCGGCGCGCCGTCGCCCTGGTTTGCCGTGGGAAGCGGGCTGGTGCTTGGCGGCGCGCTCGGCAACGTGATCGATCGCATGCGCCTTGGCTACGTGGTGGATTTCATTAGCATCGCCTGGTGGCCTACCTTCAACCTAGCGGATGTCGCGATCACATGCGGTGCTGCTGTGCTGCTGGTCTGGTACTGGCGCGCGGCGTCGAGATCAGAACTGGCTTCGACCGATGGGATTCGCTATCACCAGGGACCGGCCGCTCTACGATCGGACGCGGACGGACAAGGAGTATGACCGGCTCACCTGCTAACGACCGCGGCAAGAACAGAGAGCACGGCGATCGGGAGGCGCTCCTCGCGCGCGACAGCGTCGTGGACCTGGCACAGGACGATCTGCTCGAGGCCCTGGAACACGAGGAAGCGGCGGAGACGACGCTCGAAGGCATTGTCGAGCTACATCCGGGGCCGGAGCACCGGAACGAGCGGCTCGATAAGTTCGTCGCCGCGCAGCTCCCCGACCTCAGCCGCTCTTACATCCAGCGATTGATCGAAGACGGGCTCGTTCACGTCGACGGCGTGCCGCGCAAGCGCACCTTCAAGATGACGCCAGGCGAGGTCGTCACGGTCGAGATCCCGCCGCCGGAGCCGGAAGAGATCGTCCCCGAGCCGATTCCGCTCGGCATCGTCTACGAGGATGCCGACATCCTGGTTGTCGATAAGCCAGCCGGGATGGTCGTACATCCGGCGCCAGGTCACCCAACCGGGACGCTCGTCAACGCGCTGCTCTACCATGCGCCCGAAATCGCGATCTCCGGCACGAACCGCCCCGGCATCGTTCACAGACTCGACAAGGACACGTCGGGCTTGATCGTGGTGGCCAAGACCGACCGCGGGCAGCAGACGTTGCTGTCGCAGTGGCGCGACCGCTCAGTGCGGAAGACGTACATCGCGCTGGTCCGGGGTGTGGTCGAGGACGAGGAAGCGACCATTGATGTGCCGATCGGCCGCGACCCCAAGGACCGGCAGCGGATGGCCGCGATTGCGACAGGACGCCCGGCGGTGACGCACTTCCGCGTGCTCCGGCGCTACCCCGGCGCGACGCTCCTGGAAGTCGAGATCGAGACGGGCCGCACCCATCAGATCCGCGTTCACCTCGCGTTCATCGGCCACCCGGTCGTTGGCGATCCGGTCTACAACCCGCACACTGGCCCGACCGGCGGGAAAGGCGCGATCGTGGATCGGCAGTTCCTCCACGCGGCGCGTCTCTCCTTCACGCTCCCAGACGGTCGGCGCGTTACGTTCGAGTCTGGGCTCCCGGCGGACCTGCGCGCTGCTCTGGATCGGCTCGAGGCGGCGTAGGTGCGACTATCGAGGACACGAAGAATGTCAGCATCGCGGGCGAGAGCGCTGATCGAAGCTTGGTATCGAGCCGCGCTGGCGGCGGCCGAGCCAGAGCACGCCGTCAAGAGCGCGATCGAGCGGGACGGGCGTACGCTCGTTGTAGGCGGCAGGCGAGTCCCCGTCGAAGGGCGACTCGTCGTCGTTGGCGTGGGCAAGGCGGCTGTCGCCATGGCGTGTGGCGTGGAGGCGGTCTGCGGCGACCTGATCGCCGATGGGCTTGTCATCACGAAGGACGGTCACGCGCGGCCACCGCTGCCGCGGCGTATTCGCGTCATCGAGGCGGCGCATCCGATTCCCGATCAGCGCGGCGTCGACGCGACGCGGCAGATGCTCGCGATGTTGCGTTCACTGGATCCAGGCGATGTCGCGATCGCCGTCATTTCGGGAGGTGGCTCGGCGTTACTGGAGGCGCCCCTGTCACCGGTGACGCTCGCCGATGTCGCGGCAACGACCGACATCCTCCTACGGGCCGGCGCGCCGATCCACGACCTGAACGCGGTCCGCATCCCGCTCAGCGCGGTCAAGGGAGGCGGTCTGCGCCGAGCGGCCGCCAACGCGACGATGATTACGCTCATCCTCTCGGACGTGCTCGGTAACGATCCGCGGATCATCGCGAGCGGGCCGACTGTCGAAGGACGGATGACCGGCGCGGACGCGCTGCGCGTTCTTGACCGGTATGGCGTTCGTGATCGCGTGCCACAGTCGGTCGTCGCGACACTTTCGGCGCTGCCGGAGCAGCCCGAGCCCTGGCCCTTCACGGACGATGTCGTCCAGATCGTCGCGGACAACGAAACCGCGCTCGAAGCGTCGCGAGCCGCTGCCCAGGCAAGCGGATTGCGGCCGGCGATCATCTGGCAGCGGAAGGAAGGGGAGGCTTCCGATCTCGGGCGGGAATGGGTCGAAGCATGCCTGGCTGCGCCTGAGGACGTTGATGTGCTCATCGGCGGTGGCGAGGCGACGGTGACGGTCCGCGGCGACGGACGCGGCGGCCGGAACACGGAGTTCGCCGTCGCTGCCGCTCTCGAGTTGGAGCGCCGCAACGTTGTCGAGTGGACGGTTGCCAGCATTGCGACGGATGGGCAGGATGGTCCGACAGACGTGGCCGGCGGCATCGTCGACGCGGGGACCTGCCAGCGCGCGCGAGCGGAGGGCGTCGATCCTGTCGCCGCTCTTGCCAATAACGACACCTTGCGGGTGCTGGAAGCTGCCGGCGACGTGGTTGCTCCCGGCCCGACCGGCACCAACGTCAACGATCTCTATTTCGCCGCGCGCTTGCCTCGCGATGGCTAGCCGTGCCGAATCGCGCTAACGGCCTGATCCGTATCATTCCGACGAACACTTGAGGAAGCGTGAACAGCCAGGTGATCCCTGGGCTTCCGGACGTTTCCCGTTGTTTGCTATAGTCCTGTTATGAAAACCCCGCGGTGAGTCAGAGGAGTCAACAATGCAGGGAGCGCGTGCGCTCGTTCGTGTCCTTCTTGAAAGTGGAATTGAGCACATCTTCGGCTTGCCGGGCGACACCGGCATGGCCTTCTACGATGCGCTCTACGATGTTCGCGACCGCATCACGCACATCATGACGCGGGATGAGCGCTCCGCCTCCTTTATGGCCGATGTCTACGCGCGGGCAAGTGGCCGCATCGGCGTCTGCGAGGGACCGAGCGGCGGCGGCGCGACATACATCGTGCCCGGCGTCGCTGAGGCGCACGGCTCGGCGATCCCGGTGCTCTGTCTAACCACGGATACGCCGGTCAAGCAGCGCGGGCGCGGCGTCCTGACCGAGCTGGATCAGGAATCGCTCTTCCGGCCGGTCACGAAGTGGAATGTCCGCGTAGACAGCCCGGCAATCGTCGCGGAGATGACGCGCCGCGCCATCCGGATGGCGACGAGCAGCCGGCCGGGAGCCGTCCACCTCTCGCTGCCGACAGATACGCTCGAGGGCGAGACGCCTGACGACTCGGTTTACGGCGTGCCGGACTTCAACCGCGCTCCCGCCTTGCGGACGCGCCCCGATCCCGAGCTAATCCAGCGCGCGGCTGATGCGATCGCGCAAGCCGAGCGGCCGGTCATCGTCGCCGGCGGCGGCGTCTTGACCTCGGGCGCCTGGGAGGAGCTGACCGCGCTGGCGGAGTCGCTCAACATCCCGGTAGCAACCTCGATCAACGGGAAGGGCAGCATCGCGGAGACGAGCCCAGTCTCGATCGGCATCGCTGGCGGCAACGGAGCGCGCACCTACACGAATGCCGTTGTCAACGACGCCGACCTGGTCATCTTCGTCGGCACGCGCACCGACTCAACGACGACGCATCATTGGTCCGTTCCGCCGATGCATGGCGGTCCCGCGGCGATCCAGATCGACGTCGATCCCTATGAGATCGGCAACAACTACCGCCTGGTCGCGCCGATCGCTGGCGATGCGAAGCTGGCGCTGCGTGACCTACTTGCGGCAATCGACCGGCCGGAGCAAATCGCCGCTCGCCACCGGTGCCGAATCGACGCGCTCGTGGCGGCGCGCGACAGCTATTGGGCGGAGGTGGAACGGCAAGCTTCGAGCACCAGCCGTCCGATCAAGCCGCAGGTCGTGGTTCGGGCGATGCGCCGGCTGCTCGACGATGACGTCCTGATCGTTGCCGACCCCGGCACGCCGACGCCGTATCTCGGCGCTCAGTACGAGCTGCGCCGCGCAGGTCGGACGACGATCATCCCGCGCGCGCACGGCGGTCTCGGCTACGCCATCCCAGGCGTGGTCGGCGCGTACTACGCTCGGCCCGACCTTCGAATCATCGGAATGAGCGGTGACGGCAGCTTCGGCATGTCGGTTGGCGAAATGGAGACGATCACCCGCCTCGGGTTGCCAGTGGTCCTGATCCAGTGCAACAACGGCTCCTTCGGCTGGATCAAGGAGCTGCAGCACCTCTATCACGACGACCGCTACTTCTCCGTTGACTTCAACGCCGTGGATTACGCGACGATCGCTCGCGGCTTCGGCTTCCAAGCGAAGCAGATCGTCGATCCAGAGGAGGTCGAGCCGGCGCTTGCCGAGGCGCTCGCCGACGGCCGGCCCTGGTTCCTGGACATCGTCACGGAGTCGCAGATCACGGAAACGCCGCCGGTCGCTGCCTGGATCGAGGCGGAGGCGCGGCGGGAGCAAGAGCGCGTCGCTGGCGGAAAAGGCGTAGCCTCAACTGCGTCTGACTGAGCGGCGTCGCCCAGCGGATCGCTGGGAATCAGGTGACATGGTGGCACGGCGCATCCCGCTCATCCTCGATGTCGATACCGGAGTTGATGATGCGCTCGCCCTAGCGCTAGCGCTCGGTGATCCGAGCGCTGAGCTGCTCGCTGTGACCACCGTGTCCGGCAATGTCGACATCGAGCAAGCGACGGCGAACACGCTCCGCGTGCTCGACTATCTCGGCGCCGAGCACATTCCGGTGCACCGGGGCGCGAGCAAGCCACTGGTGCGAGAAGGGCGTGACGCGCGCTATTTCCACGGCCGGGACGGATTGTGCGAAGCGGAGCTCCCGCCCAGTGCCCGTGAGGCGGTGCTCGAGCGCGGCCCCGCGGCGATCATCCGCATGGCCAGGGAGCGGCCGGGGGAGGTCGTCCTCGTCTGCGTCGGTCCGCTGACGAATCTGGCGATCGCGCTCAACGTCGCGCCCGATCTGCCCCGGCTATTACGGCGCGTCGTCGTGATGGGCGGCGCGTTCCACGTCGCGGGCAATGTCACCCCCCACGCCGAGTTCAACGTCTACGTCGATCCTGAGGCGGCGGCTGAGGTTTTCGCCGTCCGCGATCTCGAGATCACTGTGGTCGGTCTTGACGTCACCCGGCAGGTCGCACTGCCGAAGACTGTCTGGCAAACGGCCGCTTCGCGAGACGAGCGGCCGGCAAATCTCGTCTACGAGGTCAGCTCCGGGATCGAGCGTATCCACGGCGACGCGCCCATATACCTGCACGATCCACTGGCAGTCGCGGCAGCGCTCGATCCCGACCTGCTGCTCTGCGAGTCACGAAGCGTCACCGTCAGTTGTGCGCAAGAGACGCGAGGTGAGGTCCGGGCAGAGCGCTCCGGGCATGTGCGTGTCGCAACCGCGGTCGATCGCCAGCGGTTCACCCAGCGTTTCGCCTCGGCGCTGGGCTTGATCTGGGTGGAAGACCCGACCTCGGCGGCGAACTGAAATCGGAGCGTCTGTTCGCTAAGATCAAATGGAGAGCAAAAGGGGAGGGGACAGGGCAAGGGAACGACCGAGTGCGAGAGCGGGACAATTTGGGTGCTGTCTCGGCAGCACGGACGTGGTAGGCAGAGAGAAACCGATCGGCTAAGCCGCAACGGCTCGCCGGCAGGGGGCATCAGCAACGGAGGTCAGCGATGACCGAAGTCACGGATCTCATCGAACAGGCGCCGCTCCAGGACCGAGACCTGCTCCTGCGCCTCAGCCTCTATTTCGACGCCTTCGAGCACCGGTTGCGCCAGGGACAGGGCTGGTTCATCTTCAACGCACAGGGCGGTCGCTCTCGGCGCATTGCTCGGTACATCCAGCATCGCGTCGCTGAGTACTATCCGAACGTCACTGCCTACATGGTCAACTGGCGCGATTTCGCGCTGAGCGCCTACGTGAACGAAGTCGGCCTGCCGGAGCTCGCGCCGGAGGTGGAGCGCATCGCGGATCCAAAGGCGCGGAAGGAGTACGAGCTCGCCAAGCATCTCACCGAGGACACGTGGCTGCAGATGCTGGAAAGCGACGTCCTGATCCTGATTGGCCTGAAGCCCGCCCATCCTCACGAGGCGGCCTTCCTCGATCGGGCGATAGAAGGGCGTTATCGCAAGCGGCGAGCCTCGATTCTCGTGACGCCGGACCTGCCGCAAGAGCTCGAGGCCGAGTACGAGTCCGTCGACCCGACGCACACGTACTGGAAGCGGCTCTTCTCGCGGATGTACGAGACAAGCTTGGTCGCGCTCTAGTCGCGCTCGCTCGTTAGGACTGCCGGTAGACGGCCAGATCGGCGAGCTCTTCGAGGAACTCGCGCGTCTCTTGGTCGGGGACGATCGCGAGCTGATCCTTGGCGCGGCTCAGGAACGCGTCCGCGGCGCTCAGCGCCCGCTCGATCGCGTCGGTAGCGCGGATCGCGTGGAGCGCTTCATCAATCATGGCGGCGTCCGTGACGCGGCCGGAGACGATGGCCTCGATGCGCGCGCGCTCCGGCGCGGTCTCCCCAATTTCCGATAGGTAATAGATCACTGGCAACGTGATCGTGCCTTGGCGAAGGTCGTGACCGGCCGGCTTGCCCAGCTCTTCCGTCTCCCCGGTCAAATCGAGGACATCGTCAATGATCTGAAACGCCATGCCGATGTCCGAGCCAAAGCGGCGCAGGGCCTGGATGTGCGATTCCGGAGCGCGGCTCAAGATCGCGCCCATCTCGGCGGCGCCGGCAAAGAGGGATGCCGTCTTGCCGTAGATCCGGCGCTCATATTGCTCCGGCGTTTGATCGAGTCGGCTCGCCTCAAACATCTCGAGGAGCTGGCCGTCGCAGATGTCGCCCAGGGTAGAGGCGAAGACGGTCACGACGCGCGTGTTGTCCGTCGCGGCCGCTAGCATCGCGGATTGGGCGAAGAGGTAGTCGCCGATCAAGATCACGGCGCCCGAGCTGAGTTGGGAATTGAGCGTTGGCTTGCCGCGCCGGAGCGCCGCCCGGTCTACCGTGTCATCGTGGATCAGAGAGGCGGTGTGGAGTAGCTCGACGCCGGCTGCTGCCGTGACCAGCGCCGAGAAATTGGACTCATACTCGTAAGCCCGGGCTGCTAGTAGCAGCAAGAGTGGGCGCAGCTGCTTCCCGCGAGCGCTGACGATCTCGGCCAACAAGTGGGAGACGACGGGGTAATCGACGGATGCCGCGTCGGCGATGCGAGCATTGACGCGCTCGAGATCGGCGCGCATTGTCCCGAACAGGTCTACCCGCTGTAGGGCCACGCGCCGTTTCCCAAACTCACTCCGACGTCCAACACCGAGATTGTGAGGCTCCTCACACAATCTCGCGGGATTATCGTGGTTCGCCGGACCAGTGTCAAACGTCCGGCCGCTCCACCGGTCAGTTGCACACATGGATGCGCGAGTGAACTCGCGCTAGGCAGCGCCTTTCCGGTATCCTCGCACAGCATGCACGCCTTTGGAGGAGGTTATGGACAGCCGATCGCCATTGGGAAGGCGGATGCAGAGGTCTGAGGCGCTTTCAGCCCGGCCGATGATGCGTTCCCGCTCGAATCTCAGCATCCGACGCGCGCGGCGCCGATGGCCCTGGGTCAGCTGGTGGTATAGCCTCATCACCGTCGTCGCCGTTGTGCTCATCCTCGCCGATTGGTGGCTCGGGTTTTCTCCCACCGAGTGGTTCTCCGATAAGCCTGTTGACGTCTCCCTCATCGTGACGGTTACCGACGCGGAGGGTGGCCAGCCGATCGAGGGAGCGATCGTCCAAGCGGGAGAGACTTCGGCGACGACCGATGCAGCCGGCACAGCGAGACTCCTAGTTTCGAAGCTGCCGGTCACCGTCGTCGTCTCGCGAGATGGCTTCGAGCCGGTTCACGGCGAGTTCGACGAATCGCATGACCGGGAACAAACTGTCGCGCTCAAGCGACAAGTGCCTGCAGCCCCAACAGAGATCGATCCTCCTTCTGGCGATTCCAACAGCGAGAATCCTCGTAGTGAAGACACAAGTGAAGAGACCGCAAGCCAAGCGACGGCCGAGGCCGTAACGGCCCAGACCGAAGCGACGCCGACGCCGAGCAACTCCGGCGATTCCGAACCCGAAGGCGTGACGCTTGCCGGAGTCGTGACGGATCAGGAAGGGAATCCGATCCGGGACGCGCTTGTTCGAATCAATGACGCGAGGACTCGCACCCGACGCAACGGCACCTTCCGCTTCCGAGGAGTCGAGCCTGAGGGCACCCTCAAGGTGTCGGCCGCTGGTTACGCGAAGACCGAGCTGACCCTCAACGGGGAAAGCGAGGTCAACGTGGCCATGGAGCGGGAGGACATCAAAGCCGTCTACTTGACGGGGCCCAACGCGGCAGATCGTAGCGTCGTTGACTACCTCATCGATCTCATCGAAACGACGGAGCTGAACGCAATCGTCATCGACATCAAGGAGGTGTATGTCTGGTACGACACGGACGTTGAATTCTTCCATGAGGCGAACGCTGTCAGCCCCATGTATGACCCGCGTGAGCTGGTGCAGGAGCTACACGATCGCGGGATCTATGTAATCGCGCGCATGGTGGTCTTCAACGATCCGATCGTCGCCGAAAATCGGCCGGACCTCGCGGTGAAAACCGAGGATGACGACATCTGGCGCGGCTGGATGGACGATGCTTGGGTCAATCCGTTCTACCAGGAGCTCTGGCAAGCGAACATCGATCTTGCGGTCGAGGCAGCCGAGATCGGCTTCGACGAGATTCAGTACGACTACATCCGCTTCCCATCGGACGGGGACTTGACCATCGCTGACTTCGGTCCCGACTACACGGAAGAGGGGAGAGTTGGGGCGATCGTCGAGTTCTTGAAGCAGTCTCGCAAGGCTTTGGAGCCGACCGGCGCCATGTTCGCGGTCGACGTCTTCGGCATTATTGCCATCGCCTATGACGACCAGGGCATCGGGCAGCGGATCGCTGACTTCGCACCCCATGTCGACTATCTGTGCCCCATGGTCTACCCTTCGCACTTCGACGCGAGCTCGATTGACGTCGGCGGGGAGCCGAACGACTTTCCATACGAGACGATTTCCATCAGCTTGAGCCTGGCGAAAGAGCGGATGCCGAAAGGCATGGAGCTCAAGCTGCGGCCTTGGCTCCAGGACTTCGATCAGCCCCCGTTCCGCGACTACACGCCGGAAGATGTGCGTGCTCAGATCCGCGCGAGCGAGGAGCTCGGCACCAGCGGCTGGATGCTCTGGAACGCCGCCAACGTCTTCACCGAAGAGGCGCTAATCAAGGAATAATCCTCGCGGTCCCTCCGGGCATCAGTCTTCCCGAATCTTTATACGGACCGTAGCAAGTTCTCGATACGCGGTGTATAATCAATCCCACGGAAGGCGGCCGGAGACCAGACCCTCACCGGTCGCTGCCGCACCAGCGGTGTGAAATCCGATCCACGAGGGCGGTCGGAGTGGCAAGCCAGCGAGAAAGAGAGGACCGATGATCATCGTGCGGCGCGGAGTGACGCGCAGTTCCGAGCGCGTCCAGCTAGAGATGGAGCAGATCTTCCGTGCCCTCGTGCCGGTGCCCTCGCGTCCGTCCGCTGGGCCCTCCGGCCTGTGGCGACCGCCACTGGAGGTCTATGAGACGGATGAGGCCTTGGTGATCTACGCCGAGATCGCCGGCATGGACGAAGAGCGCCTGTCGGTGGTCATAGATGGCGAAGTGTTGTCGATCCGGGGCGACCGGCCCGACAACCGCTCGCCGGAACGACGAACGTATCGGGAGGCGGGCATTCCCTACGGGGCATTCGGGGCCGATGTCTTCATCCCATTTCCGATCGATCCCGAGGCAAGCACCGCCGAGTATGAAAATGGATTCCTTCGAATCGTGCTCCCACGGGTTGCGGCGCGGACGATTGTCCCCCGCCGAGTGGAGCAGAACGATCGAGGGGAGGGAGCACGTGAAGCATGACGCAGACGCCTAACGAGCGCGATTGGGAGCGCGCCGAAGAGCAAGAGGCACCGCCCGCGGACGAGACGCCGCAGGAGGAGACTCCACAGGTCGAGGCGTCTCAGGTCGAGACAGAGAACGCGGAAGAGACGACTGAGACGCAGGAACAGGAGCGCGGGGAGGAGCTGACCATCCCGATCCTGCCGCTTCGCGGCACGGTCGTCTTCCCGCTGACCGTCGTTCCGCTGGCCGCGGCGCAGCCTCGGTCTCTCCGGCTGATTGACGAGGTTATGTCCGGCGATCGGACGGTTGGCCTCGTGATGCAGAAGAATGCCGAGCAGGAAGGCGCCGGGCCGGGTGATGTCTACGAGATCGGGACCATCGCGACCATCCATCAGATGATGCGCGTCCCGGATGGCAGCGTGCGCCTTGCGGTGCAGGGTGTCGAGCGGATGCGCATCCTGACGTGGGTGTCTGAGGAGCCGTTCCTCGTTGCGCGCGTGGAGAAGATCCCCGAGGACGTGCCGGACAGCGTTGAGGTCCAGGCGCTGACCCGCAACACGCTCGAGCTTTTCCAGCGGCTTGTGTCATTGGTGTCGCACCTGCCGGACGAGCTGGTCACGGCGGCGCTGAATATTGACGACCCGCGTCACTTGGTCTACCTCGTCGCGACCAACCTCCGCATTGAGCCGGAGGAGCGGCAGCAGCTGCTCGAGCTCGATTCGGTGCGCGACAAGCTCGTCAAGCTGAACGCGTTCATCGCCAAGGAGCTCGAGGTCCTCGAGCTGGGCAAGAAGCTGCAGAGCGAGGTCCAGGAAGAGCTCGGCAAGTCGCAGCGCGAGTTCTACCTGCGCGAGCAGTTGAAGGCGATCAAGCGCGAGCTGGGCGAGGAGAGCGAGACCGAAGCCGAGATCAATGAGCTGCGGCAGAAGATTGAGTCGTCCGGCATGACCGAGGAGGCCGCCAAGGAGGCGAAGCGCGAGCTGGATCGCCTCAGCAAGCTGCCGCCGGCGGCCGCCGAGTACGGCGTGATCAAGACGTACCTGGACTGGCTCACCTCGTTGCCGTGGAACAAGAGCACCGAGGGCGAGATCGACATCGCGAAGGCTCGCCAGATCCTGGACGAGGACCACTACGATCTCGAAAAGATCAAGGAGCGGATCCTTGAGTACCTAGCGGTTCGCAAGCTGAAGCGAGAGCTAGCGGCGCAGGAGGGCGATGAGTCGAGCCTGGCGCCAACCCGCGAGCCGATCCTCTGCTTCGTCGGTCCTCCAGGCGTCGGTAAGACGAGCCTGGCGCAGTCGATCGCGCGGGCGCTCGGCCGTGAGCTGACGCGGATGTCGCTCGGTGGCGTTCGCGACGAGGCGGAGATCCGCGGTCACCGGCGCACGTATGTCGGCGCGATGCCGGGCCGGATCATCCAGGCGATTCGCCGGGCGGGCACCAACGATCCGGTCTTCGTCCTCGACGAGGTCGACAAGATCGGCGCTGATTGGCGCGGCGACCCGTCGTCGGCGCTGCTCGAGGTGCTGGATCCGGAGCAGAACAACACGTTCCGCGATCACTACCTGGATGTCGCCTTCGACCTGTCGCGCGTGATGTTCATCGCGACAGCCAACCTGCTGGATCCGATCCCGGCGCCGCTGCGCGACCGGATGGAGATCCTGGAGCTGGCTGGCTACACGGACGAGGACAAGCTGCACATCGCCAAGCGCTACCTGATTCCGAAGCAGTTCAAGGCGCACGGCCTCCAAGAGGATCAGTTCACCATCACCGATGAGGCGATCCTCCAGATCATCCGCCATTACACGCGGGAGGCCGGAGTCCGGAATCTGGAGCGGGAGATCGGCACGACGTGCCGCAAGATCGCCACGCGCATCGCGGAGGGCCGCGAGGTTCCGCGGACCATCGGTCCGGAGCAGATTCGCGAGTTCCTGGGTCGGCCGCGCTTCTTCTATGAGGAGCTGGCGGCGCGGACCAGCCAGCCTGGCGTCGCGATCGGCGTCGGTGTGACCGGCGTCGGCGGAGACATCATGTTCATCGAGGCGACGCGGATGCCGGGCAAGGGCTCGCTTACCGTCACCGGACAGCTCGGCGATGTGATGCGCGAGTCGGCTCAGGCGGCGCTCTCCTTCGTGCGGTCACGCGCGAAGGATCTGAACATCGATCCGGAGTTCTTCGCCTCGTCCGACATCCATATTCACGTGCCGGCGGGCGCGATTCCGAAGGACGGGCCATCGGCTGGCGTCGCGATGACGACGGCGCTGGTCTCGCTCCTGACGGGCGTGCCGGTCCGGGAGGACGTGGCGATGACCGGCGAGATCACGCTACGCGGGCAGGTGCTGCCGGTCGGCGGAATCAAGGAGAAGGCGCTGGCCGCGCGGCGCGCGGGCGTGAAGCGGTTCATCCTGCCGCGGCGGAATGAGGTCGATCTGGACGATCTGCCGAAGGAGTTGCGGGAAGAACTGACGTTCATCCTCGCCGACCGCATGGATGACGTCCTGGCGGCGGCGATGCCTGATGACTTCACGATGCGCCGCCAGGAGCCGCCGGCCGAAGGGGCGCAAGAATCGACAGAAGTTCGAGAGCCGGTTGCCGCGACGCGCTAAGGCAACCACTCATGACAGCTGACGGCAAATCAGACGGGCGGTCCCTTTCCGGGCCGCCCGTCTCGCTTATGCGGAGAATCTGAGCCTGATTACTGCGCCAACGTGAGTGACCGCACAGCCGCGGTCTGAACCAGCCACAAGAAGGGCCGGAGATGCTCCGTGTGCGCGCGGAACATCATCTCGGGATGCCACTGCACGCCGAGGACGCTCTCCCGATCCGCAAGGGAGACCGCTTCGATCAAGCCATCATCGGCGCGCCCGTCGACGCGCAGATCACCGGACGGTTCCTTGATCGCCTGGTGATGGAACGAATTGACCTGGATGCTCGACATGCCGTAGACCGCGGCCAGTAGCGAGCCCGGCTCGGCATGGATGACGTGGCCTGGCTCGGATGCGGCGATGCCGTTCTCGTGCTGGCGGTGATTGAGTGCGCCGGGATGTTCGTCCGGGACGTGTTGATACAGCGTACCGCCGAGGGCGACGTTGAGGACTTGAATGCCGCGGCAAATGCAGAGTAGCGGAAGCCCGCGTGCGATCGCCTCACGCACGAGCGCAAGCTCGAAACGATCGCGGCGCGAGTCGATGCCGTAGGTCTCGGGGTGGACCGTGCAATCCCCGTAGGTGGACGGATCGAGGTCGGCGCCCCCGCTGAGGAGCAAGCCGTCGATGTGGTCGAGGAGTGCTAAGTGGTCGTCTTGGGGCGGCAGAATGATGGGAATACCGCCAGCTGCCTGGACGGCCTCCACGTAGTTGACCGCAAGAGCGTAACGGTCGAAGGTGCCGTGAGGGAATGTGTCGCGCGTTCCCGTCGGGGTGATGCCGATGATTGGTTTTCTCGTCACAGGCGCTCCCTGGATTCTGGCCGATTCACACGCGGGATTATAGTCCGCGCGGCGGTGGTCGCCGTGGCAGGGCTCAGCCGGTGTGTGTCGCGAGAACAGAGTCGAGACGGATCCTTGTAAGACGTCGCCAAAATCTCTTGACGACCCTGAGAGGCCGATGTATGATTCACCGCGCTGCCGGCGATGAGCCGATGGTGCCGGGGCCGAATGGCCCGGGCGCAGCGATTACCGGGAGGTCACCGTGGGCTAGATCGTCAACGACGATCCTCGCAGAAGCCGCAAAGAGCGGCAGTGCGTAGCTACGGTGATCCGCCCCAGAGATGGGGCGGTTCTCTTGCGAAAATCCCGGTAGCATGGACTCGAGGGTCCATGCGGCTCCCTAGACATAACGGAGCGTCTGCGGTATCATAGAGCAGCGTTCCCGTGATAGGGAGAATTCCTCCACGGCATGTGGAGGTACGCACCTTAGACAAGCTGGCATGGCCGTGCGGTGGCTGAGGGGTAGGGAGCTTC
>ERZ777003.424-NODE-424-length-83269-cov-124.396580_pt1 | contig 83269 bp, 78 predicted proteins | sample MGYA00374956_ERZ777003 | MGnify/ENA primary metagenome ERZ777003 (study PRJEB29302, sample SAMN06268252) | bioreactor metagenome | isolation source: Joint BioEnergy Institute, California, USA | place: USA:Joint BioEnergy Institute, California, USA | collected...
CCAAGCAATCCAAAAAGTATAATAATGTATTTCTTGGATAAAAAGTAGTGTATCCAATCTCTAATATTTAGGATTAAATCTTTTAGTGAGTTGCTCTCGTTTACTGTATACGAAGTATTAATATTCGTATTCTCCTGCATGCTGCGTCTGTTTTATTTAAGAATAGTAATAAGCAGTGCTGCCAAGGATGCCACGGCGGTTCCTAATCCAACCCATCCCTGTGCTGTAAGTCCCTCTTTCTTTGCTTTTTGAGGTACAGAGATCTCAGCCCCCGGAGTAACAACGGGATAATTATTTACAAACAGCAATTTGGTGGTTCCCGAAACGGCTCCATTAGCATGACTAACAAATGATCCACGTTTGAAAGCACTTTTAGTAAACCCTCCTGCACTATTTATATAATATTTAAAAGGTTTACCGGGTTTGTATATTACCGAAATAGGACGAAGCACTTCTCCCGTAACTTTTACTGTTTGCAATAATGTAGGCACTCTAATTATATCTCCATCCTCTACTATCAGATCCAGTTTGGAATAAGGATTTTCCAGAATCTTATCCAATTCAATACCTACTAGATCAGAAGCTACATTTGATAAATAAATATTTGCCTGGGCGTCGGCACCATTCACACCATCCTGATCCAATCGCTGCATATTCATCGCTCTTATTCTTTCTTCTTGAGAATCCACATGGGAAGAAGGCCGTTTTAAGGACGCTCCTTTAGCATAGGCAAAAGCGGTAAGCCCCCCGGCTCTTTGAATGATATCAGAAATACGTTCGTTTTTAGACTGTACGGTATAATACCCCGGCCGTAACACTTCTCCCACTACTTGAACTGTCTTCAAAGATGAAAACCCCTCTACTGGTCTTACGGTTACAACATCGTAAGGTTGCAGTACAAAGCCGCTGTCCGAAAGGCTAAGATCGCTATTAACAGTTGTGTGAAAAACCTGAGCTATTTTTACCTCTTTCTGACTCAAATCCGCACTTTTTACTCTCCTTGCTACCTCTATATTCAATGGGTTGCCGGCTTGAGTAAAACCTCCCGCCATTTGAATTAGGTCCTCAACAGTCATGTTTTCAGCGAAATCAAAAGTTCCTCCCCTTCTAACCTCTCCGTTAATGCTCACCGTATAGCCATCTCTCAAATCAAAAATTGAAGAAATATTGACGATATCACTCCTTTGTAAGGCTATGTCAGAATCACCCCCCAACATCACTTTGTCTACCTCAAAAGGTACAATGCTGGTTGTATTATCCGCATTCACGCGTATAATATATCCCCGCTTTCCAAATACATCGGGTGTTAAACCACTGGCCTGAGCAACCAATTGCGAAACCGTTAAGCCAGGCTTAAATTCATACATGCCCGGTCTCATTACAGCCCCTACAATATCTACTTTATTTTCGAAACGATCAAAAATTGGATCTACATATACCTTGTCTCCGTTTTTAGGATAGAAGTTGGGATAATCCAACAACTCTTTAACAACGATTTTTTTCGCCTCATCGGTATTTTGTATAATTTTTACACGAGCCTTATAGGCAAAATCCGAAAAGCCACCAGCGTAACGCAATACGTCAGCTAACGATTCTTCAGGTTTTATTTCATAAATGGCCGAACGCTTCACCTCTCCTAGCACATCCACTCTTATCTGATACACAGGTACATGAATTATGTCTTGGTCCTCAAGCCTTACATTATCTGCAGGCATCCCGTTTACCAAAAAATCATACAAATCCACTACAGCAATAATACGACTGCCTCTTATCACCTGAATATTCCGAAATGTACCTCTGCTATTGGGTCCTCCGGCAGCATATAAAGCATTAAATACGCTAGCCAAAGATGGTAAGGTATAAGTTCCGGGCCTTGAAACTTCTCCCGTCATTATTACTTTAATACTTCTTATGTTACCCAAATTAACAGTAACATTCGTTCTTCCAGCTCTAATTGCAGGATAAGTACTAGCCAAAGTTGACCTAATTTTACTGGTAGCGTCTTCTATGGTCAACCCTGCAACATATATTTTTCCCACATATTCTATCGAAATAAACCCTTCGGGAGAAACACGAGGTTTATAGCTAGCTTCATTATCTCCTGTTATATCTATTAAAAGCTCATCATCAGGGCCAATTATATAATTTTTGGGGGTAGCCATTCTCAGATTTGTCTCAAAGGGTGAAGCCCCCGAACTAAATAAATTGGCACCAAATATTCTAGATTTGGGAACGAGACGCCCTCTGGCGAATCTTGATTTGTCACTATCATCTTCATCATCTTCAACCACCTCCCTTTCCACATCATTGTCTTCTTCACTGTTTTGTTGCAATTTTTTTACCCTATCACGCAGTTTTTGAATTTCCATTGCATCCATTCCTCTCGCTCTAGCAGCGGCCTCCAACTGGCTTTCAGTCATTCCCGACTCACCCATTCTCTGAATCATTTGCCGGATTTGCGCATCTGACATACTATCTACTTTAATAGCGCCTAAATCATCAGGCATTTTTGCGGGGTCTTGTTTTCCCGTAGCTGGAGGGGTGTCCGGCTCCACCTGGGCAGTAATAGTTGTGGTTATAAAGAAAAAAGAAATTATAAAAAGGAAGCTATTTCGCAACATTTTATTAATCATAATAATAAAGGATTATGCAAATTGATCGCAAATTTAATACCTTAATATAGAACTGACGCAACTTATTTATAAAAGTAATAACGAGCTCCTACACAGTTACTGTTTAATTCCAAGGTACACTCGTTTAGAGTAAGTATCTAGGTAACAGATCATGGAGCTTATATTGTTTTTGGGTTGTTTCATTAATAAAAAATCTATCAGCATCCAACTGACAGATTTAGAACGCTATACGCAAGCAAATATTGCGCCACTACTTCCTGATATTTTTCGCTAGGGTACGCTCCTCGTGAATCATATCGTTAACAACCAAACTGGCCTGGTATAGATAAATATCTTCACTAAGCCCCTTAATCCAGTCTTTAAGTCTCTCCTGCTTGTTTTTATCATTTTCGTACTTGTTCAATTCCATAGGCAGCAGTGAAACGTCCAAAGGCGTTTTTAATTTTTGTGCTGCAGTGATTTCATCTGCCTTCTCCTTAATCATTTTTTTGTCCGCTTTATACTGATTAATATTGAGCGGGTAGCTGCGATTGTTTTGCTCAGCCAGCCATAGACTATTTCTCTTGATTATCTGAAATGCACTGTCGGACTGTACTCGTTGATTACTTAAGCGCTTTAACGTATTAATATCTATCTGCGAGTTCCAGGGGGTATAGTTCGATTGGGGAATCTCGTCGTAAGGCAAGGCGTACTCATTATCCTTCTCTCTTATTTTCAAAGGCTCTAGCTGACTGGGTAGCACAATATCCGATTCTACTCCTTTGAGTTGCGTAGAACCACCACTTACCCGATAAAATTTACGCAATGTGAGTTTTACGGCACCTAGGTCGCCGTCGCCATCTCTTTTAAAACCATACTTTCTGTCCAATCCGATATTTTGTTGTACCGTACCTTTCCCATATGTTGAGGTACTGCCAATAACCACACCTCTTTTGTAATCTTGTATAGCCGCCGCAAATATTTCCGATGCAGAAGCACTAAACTCACTTACCATCACCGCGAGAGGACCCGTATATAAAACGGAAGGATCATCATCGGTCAATACCTGAGGGGAAGATATGCGATCTTTTACTTGTACAATGGGACCTTTAGGAATGAACAGTCCTACCATCTGTACCACATCGTACAACGAGCCTCCTCCATTTCTACGAAGATCCATAATGATACCGTCTACCTTTTCATCTTTTAAACGCTGCACTTCCCGGGCAACATCAGTATAACTTCTTCTTCCGTTAGGATCCTGAAAAGGTGTATAGAATTCCGGTAAATAGATCACTCCTATTTTAGTACCTTTTACACTATCGGTAATAATAGCACTACGTGCATAAGTGTCAATATCATTTTCAATCTTAGCACGAACCAACGATACTTCTTTTTCCACTCCATCTGGTTTTCTTACGGTGATCCTAACTACTGTGCCTTCCTTACCCCGTATCAGTTTTACGGCATCCTGCACATCATAACCTATCATATCTACCGGCTCCCCGTCCACACCCTGAGCTACTTTTATAATAATATCTCCGGGATCCAGCTCGCCGGATTTTGCTGCAGGACTGCCTGCATTCAGATTCACGATCTTAATCAGCCCGTCGCTATACTGCAGTTGGGCTCCAATACCGTAAAAAGTACCGCTCAATTCTTCATCAAAATAACTCTTATCCGCCGGCGGGAAAAACTCCGTATGCGGATCCATAGTAGTAGTAATATTGTCAACAAACAAGTTGAACTTATCTTCTTCTGTAAACTTCGCCTTGTACCGTTCGAACATTCGATTGATGGTTACGCCAGTTTTTTCACGGGCCTCCTTCTCCAACTCAGCCTCGCTTTTTCCAGACTTGCTTTTATCTTCTTGCAACCCCACAAAGCGTTCTAGTGCGTAAAACTTAATCAACCTACGCCATCTGTCTTTACGCTCGGCCTGGGTAACCGCATATTTGAGACGCTTACCATCAAGATCAATAGACTCGTTTACTGTAAAGTCGAATGGAGCTTCCAGTATTTCCTTTTTCCATGCCGCTGCTTCGGCTACACGTTGGTCAAAAACCTTAGAAATACCTAAAAAACTCTCCACCGGAGCACCGTTTAACTCATCATCTATACGCCTGCCGTATAAATGTTCCAGTGAGTCCACATCTTTTTGCAGAAAAATGTCTTTACGGGGGTCTAAATCTTCCAGATATTTATGAAATACTTTCAGCGAAAAATCGTCGTCAATTTTTTTGGGTTCGTAATGTGCTTGCGACAATAACCTTGCTACAAGTTGTAGGATAAGCTCATATTTACCTATTTCCTTTTCCCGATTACCAGCTATTATCTTATTCTTAAATGCAAAAAACGAAATGGTCAATACTACCAACAGTATCAGGAACGGTAATCTCTTCATATTGAATATGTATTTAATAATTTTACGCACGAACCAAAATTAATATTAATTGATCATCTCCAACCTTATTTATGAAAAGATTTAGAAAAAGGATTTAAGAAAATGTGATACAAACATATAGGCTCTTCTCTCCTACAACTTAACCCTTAGAATGCACCCCCCGAAATAAAAAATCTTAAAAAAAAATCTTAGCGGTTTGTTTTCTTTTTTATTCATTTTTACCTACTTTTGCACTCCCTTAAACGGTGGCTGTAGCTCAGCTGGTTAGAGCATCAGATTGTGGTTCTGAGGGTCGCCGGTTCGAACCCGGTTAGCCACCCAAACTAAAACCCTGAATCTTCCGTTCAGGGTTTTTTTATAACTATTTTTATGAACGCTTCTTTCTATCTGCTACCTGTTCTTTCTGCAATCTTAGGCTGGCTTATTAATAGATCGTTCAGTCGATATCTACTCTATCGTTATCTCCCTACCAGACAGGAACAAATTATTGACAGTATTGGCAATAAGGCCGCTCAACTAATTTCTACAGAAAAAATAGAATCCTACTTGGCTGACTCTACACTTATCGGGAAAGCAATGCCTATGATAGAAAAGCATATTGATGAGTTTTTAAGTGTGAAACTTCCCCAACAGATACCTATGCTGTCGATGTTTGTAGGCAATAAAACCACCGACAAAATCAAGGAAGTATTCGTAGACCAGCTGCAACAGCTTTTCCCGAAAGTAATGACAGAAATTGTAAAACATGCACAGGACAAATTTGACATCAAAACTTTTGTGATCAACGAATTAAGCAGCAACGATGCTATTACTCAAACGAAAAATGCACTCTCAAGTCCACTTCAAAAACTGCAATATATCGGTTTGCTTTCAGGTTTTTTAATAGGTATAGTGAACGTATTGCTATTATTATTGTTAATGTAGCAATTATAACAACATATTAAACATTTTTCAGGACAAGGAATCGAGGTTTTTCACGTCTAACCCCACAAAAAAATAGAATGCGTATATTTTTATCTCTTGCATTGGCTTTGTTAGTATCGTTTGGAACTATTGCACAAACGCCCGGAGGACAAATGCCTACAGGAAGTATTTATGGAAAAGTAATTGATTCTGCTACCGGCAAACCCATTGATGCCGCCACTATTCAAGTATTTCAAACTCGGAGGGACACTGCAACCCAAACGCCCCAAGATGTTTTGATTACTGGTGGTTTAGCCGATTCTAAGGGAGACTTTAGAGTTGAGGGTATTCCTGCAATGGGACAATACAAACTAGTGATATCCGGTATCGGCTATAAAGCCTACTCAAAACCCTTCTTCTTTATTGATAGAAAGGCAATGGCCAATGGCGCAAGAGATATGAGCGCATTGTTGAACAACTTGGATAAAGATTTGGGAAATATTAAATTATCGATTGATGCAGAAGTACTTCAAGGTGTTGTGGTTACCGGAAGCAAACCCTCTGTACAACTGGGCATCGACAGAAAAATATACAATGTTGAAAATAACCTTACCTCTGCTGGAGGTAATGCTACCGATGTATTAAAAAATGTACCGTCGGTAAATGTGGATATTGATGGAAATGTAACCATTCGTAATGCTTCCCCACAAATATTCATTGATGGACGTCCGACTACTCTAACACTCGATCTTATTCCGGCCGATCAGATAGCCAGCGTAGAAGTTATCACCAACCCTTCTGCAAAATACGATGCATCAGGCGGTACAGCAGGTATTCTGAATATCGTATTAAAGAAATCAAAAACCGTTGGTTATAATGGTTCCGTGAGGGCAGGTATTGATGAACGTGGGAAATATAATTTCGGAGGAAACGTCAATGTACGTCAAGGCAAATTCAACGTATTTGCCAATGTGGGTTACAACCAACGTAAAAGTATTTCCGACGGAAATACCGACCGTTCTACCTTTTTGAATGATACAACCATCAATTTGTATCAAACCGATAGAAGCGTTGGTAACGGTCGCTTTATATTCGGAAGAGCCGGCTTTGATTACTTCTTGGACAATCGTAACACACTTACTGTTGCGGGTATGGCCGCCAATGGGAAGTTTAACAATGGTACAAACAGTAATATACTCATTGATACCCTTGTCGCTGGCAATACCTTGCAATCCAAAATTGCCAGAACATCCGATGGCAACTTCCGCTTCAATATGCGTGGTGCTACTGTAGGCTTTTTGCACAACTTCCCCCAGAACGGTCATCAGCTAACAATCGATGGGCAGTATAATAAAAGTAACAATGAGAGCCGCAATCGCATAACCAACAATAACTATGCATCCCTAAGCGGACCGGTGACCAGCACCAGTGTGCAACAACAAAACGGGAAAGGGAACAACGAGCGTATCAATATACAATCAGATTATACCAATCCTATATCAGATATCTCTAAAATCGAGGCTGGCGTGCGATTTAATCAAACCCGCACCTTCAGTGAAAATATTTACAATCTGGTAGGTCCTGGCGACGTATTAATTCCGCAGCCTTTACTCTCTTCAAAATTTGATTACCGAGATCGTATCTACGCTGCTTACGGAACTTTTTCCAGTAAAATCGGAGAGCGTTTCGGTTACCAAATTGGATTGCGTATTGAAAGCTCCGATTACAAGGGAACTGTGTATAACAGCGTACGCGGCAGTGGTGGTAGTATTGTGGATACAGTTTCGCATTTCAGCATCTCCTACCCCATTAGCTTATTCCCAAGCATCTTTCTGTCGCAAGAATTGGGCAACGGGCAGCAATTACAGTTGAACTACAGTCGCCGAATCAACCGGCCGGGCTTCTTCCAACTATTCCCCTTTGTCGACTATTCAGACTCACTGAATCTTAGCAAAGGAAATCCGAACCTGAAACCCGAGTTTACCAACTCGCTGGAATTGTCTTACGCCAAAACCTTCGACAGAGCAAATAACCTGATTTTATCAGTTTATTATAAAACCACAAATGATCTGATTACCCGATACCAGGCCCGCGAGATCAATCCAGTAACCGATCAGATGGTACTGGTAAATACTTACATTAATGCCAATTCGAGCTTTGTGGGAGGCTTTGAAGCCGTAGCTAAAAACGCTATTACCAAGTGGTGGGATCTTACTACCAACCTGAACATCTATACCTCCAAAATAAAAATAGACGACCCTTCTATTCCTACAGCTGATCAGATTTATAGCTGGTTCGGAAAAATCAATAATACCATTAAACTACCCGCAAACTTTACACTACAAGTTTCTGCCGATTACAATTCGAAAACCGTGCTGGCTCCCGGAGGTAGTGGTGCTTCATCGGGTGGCGGTGGCGGTCGCGGTGGATTTGGAGGTAATGTAAGCGGTAACGCACAGGGATATAGTATGCCTACTTATGGTGTGGATATTGCGCTGAAATATGAATTCCTGAAAAACAAGGCTGCATCCATTACTCTAAGCGGAAATGACATCTTTAAAACCCGTGTAAACGACGTATACACTTCAGCTTCTTTCTTCAATCAGCATCAGGTACGCAGACGTGATCAGCAATTTTTCAGTATTAATTTCGCATACAGATTTGGTAAATTTGACGCATCATTGTTGAAACGTAAAAACCTGAAAGCCGAGCAAGAAAGTATGCAGGGAGGTATGCAGGGAATGCCTAACTAGCGGCGACGGGAAAATGGGCGTGCGACATATTGATTTTCTGAAAACTGCTTTAATTTCAGGGTTGATGAATAACCCTGAAATTGATATTTATTAGCCAATAAAGTTTCACAAAGCGAACAATTATGCTACTATGATGTTTAAACATTATTAAACGAAAGAAACGGTTGAAAAGCCGGGCATTTTGTTCATGAAGTGAAAAAGAGTGTTGAATAAGCATTTACATATCGTATGTCTTGACGTCCCCTGCCCATCAGATTATGGATGTGCCATTGATATGATGAGCAGGATTAGGGCATTTAGAAAAAAGGGCATCAAAATACATCTGCATTATTTTGAGGACAGCAATAAGTGTCGCACTCGAGAGCTAAACGAACTGTGCGAGACATTTGAGGTGTACGAACGAAAAGCTCCTTCTGAATGCCTTTCCATCAACACACCTTTTTGTGTAAGCTCTCGTTGTAACGAGACGCTGATTAATAATATTAATAAAGACAACTACCCCGTGTTGCTGGAAGGCTTGCATACTACCGGCATCATCAACGCTATCAGTAAAAACAATAGAAAAATATGCATTCGTATGCATAACGTGGGCCCCATTTATTATAAAGAGTTGGCCCGTCAGACATCCAATCCTGCCAAAAAAACATATTTCCTCGCCGAAAGCTTACTATCGCAAAAGTACTTACCTACCCTACCACGGCATCACATGATTGCCTGTGTAAGTGAGGGAGACAAAAAATATTTTGAATCACTAGAATTTCAGAATGTGCATTATGTACCGGCGTTCCCGGCCTGGCAAACAGTAGATAGTAAAACCGGCGTGGGGAATCTTTGCTTATTTCATGGCAATCTATCCGTGCCAGAAAATGAAAAAGCAGCATTATGGCTGTTGTGTAATGTATTTAATAAAATAAGAATCCCCTTTGTGATAGCGGGGAAAAATCCTTCTAAAAGCATTCAGAAGGCTGCCGATCTATGTCAGCATACTTGCTTGGTAAGTAATCCTTGCGATAAGGAAATGGATGACCTGATTGAAAAAGCCCATATCAACATCCTACCCTGTTTTAGTAAAAATATCACTGGAGCCTCACTAAAATTATTGCACGCATTGTATAAAGGGCGTCATTGTGTTACCACTCCGGCCATGGTAGAAGGTACTGGACTTGAAGCAGCCTGCCATATTGGTACCAGTGCCAATGCTATTGCTGCGATTATTTCACAGCTATATTACCGGCCTTTTGAAGAAGAAGAAATCGAGTTGCGTGAAAAACTGTTGTACGATACGTACAATAATGATGTCAACGTAGAAAAGTTTATAAGTTATCTATGGTAGCATTGTCAATTACCTTTCCCCCCTCAGTTTTGATAAGACGGGCTGGATATTTTTGCACCACCGTGTAATCATGTGTAGCCATTACTATGGCAGCATTTGTTTTCTGAGCGATGGATAGCAATAATGTCATGATTTCATCCGTAGTGATGGGATCTAGGTTTCCGGTAGGCTCATCTGCCAGAATAAGTTTAGGACTGTTCAATAAAGCTCTTGCAATATCTACACGCTGTTGCTCGCCACCACTCATTTCAAAAGGCATCTTAAGCGCTTTATGTTTTAAACCTACCTGCTCCAGAACTTCATTAATTTTTTCATCCATGGCCTTTTTATCCTTCCACCCTGTGGCCTTCAACACAAAGCGTAGATTTTCGGCAACATTTCTGTCGGTAAGTAATCTGAAATCTTGGAAAACAACGCCCAGCTTACGGCGCAGATAAGGAACTTCGCGCCAATGCATATTGCGCAGCTGATGCCCTACTACTACGGCGTCGCCTTCGGTAAGGGGCAAATCAGCATATAATGTTTTTAAAAGACTGGATTTACCACTACCCGTTCTTCCTACCAGATACACAAACTCTCCTTTATTCACTGTAAGGTTTACGTCCTTCAGCACTTGATTCTCTCCCTGATATATGTTTGCGTTTTTAATTTCTATAATCGGCATGGTAGTAGTGTTGTAAAGCTGCAAAATAAGTGAAAAAAACAGCAATCCCAGTTATTTGGTATACATCTCGCCCTCATACAACTAAAACACAACGTTCTGTTGGTACAAGAGGCAACTATGGGTTTGTTGAAATCCTGAGTAACCTAAGAATTAATAGGGATATTTTTTAGCGACTCATATACCACTTTGGATAGGAACGGGCTGGCATCGCCTCCGTTTTTAATAATATCTCTCACGATAGTGGATGCTACCGATGTATATTTGGGCTCTCCGGTAAGGAATATCGTTTCGATCTCTTTGTCTAGCGCGCGGTTGGCATCAGCAATCGTTTTTTCATATTCAAAATCGCTCACATACCGGATGCCCCGTAGTATAAACTTGGCACCTATTTTTTTGCAAAAGTTCACTGTCAAGCCTTCATACACGGCCCCTTCAACTTTGTCTGAGTTTCCATAAATATCCTTAATCCACTGCAAACGTTGTGAGGTTGAAAACATCGGCTTTTTGGATGCATTGTAACCTATTCCGATAACAATTTTATCAAACAGCGGCAGCGCACGATTGATGATATCTTCGTGTCCTAGCGTAATCGGATCAAACGTTCCGGGGAATAGGCATATTCTTTCAGCCATGTATATTACTTTTGAGTGTACAGATGAGGTTTAACAGGTACTAATTATTTCTATTCGAGAGCAAATATAACACAGCCATTCTTACCGCCACACCGTTTTCAACTTGTTGCAGTATAATAGAATGGCCACTGTCCGCCACGTCACTATCCAGCTCCACCCCTCTGTTAATCGGACCAGGGTGCATAATCACCACTTCTTTTTTCAGCCGGTCCAACAATTTTCTGCTAATTCCGTAGCTGAGGTTATACTCGCGTAGTGAAGAAAAGAGCACCTGGTTCTGGCGTTCCAACTGAATGCGCAGTACATTAGCCACATCGCACCAGTTAAGAGCTTCTTCCACATTATAGCTCACGTTTACATTGAACGCTTCACGAATATACTTAGGGATAAGTGTGGGTGGGCCACATACAGTAACTTCTGCACCCATTTTTTTGAGCAAATAAATATTGCTCATGGCTACCCGGCTGTGCATGATATCGCCGATAATAGCCACCTTTACGCCTGCTAATTTCCCCAGCTTTTCTCTGATGGAGAAAGCATCCAATAACCCTTGAGTAGGATGCTCATTGACACCATCGCCTGCATTAATAATTGCTGCGGGCACATGTTGAGCCAAAAAATGCGGCGCTCCGCTGGCACTATGGCGCATTACTACCATATCCACTTTCATGGATAAGATATTGTTCACTGTATCCAGTAAAGTTTCCCCTTTGGCTACCGATGAGCCGGATGCTGTAAAGTTGATGGTATCGGCGGAGAGTCGTTTTTCAGCCAGTTCAAAGGAAATACGTGTACGCGTAGAATTCTCGTAAAACAGATTTACGATGGTCACATCGCGTAAGGACGGAACCTTCTTTACCGGACGCTGCAAAACCTCCTTAAATTGTGTAGCCGTATCTAAAAATAGGGAAATATCCTCTTTCGTAAGGTCTTTAATACCTAGCAGATGTTGCGTGGAAAGCTTCATTAAAAATCAAAGATAGGATATGTATTTTACATAAAAAAGCGTCGGTAATAAATACCGACGCCTCTATTATATCTTACAATTATTGTTTGTTTTGAGACTTGGAAATATCTTCTGTTAGGAAGATATCCTCATTATCCCGTTTCATAAGATATTTTTCGCGGGCCAGCTTCTCAATCACAACCGGATCGTTTTCCAGATCGGTTTTGATTTTCTTAAGCTCCGCTAATTCCTGAGTGTAATACTCCTTGCTTTGGATGAGACCGTTTAGCTCCCTTTTTCTTTCTATGGTTGTAAATATATCGTTCTTGTCCAGAAAAAGCATGATGGCAAGAAAGCCTACCGTAGCAAGAAAGAACTTATTGGTAAGAAAGCGGGATACTTTACCCAATGCCTTCTTTTTTGCAGGAGCCTGTTGCTGTATTTCAGGCTCTTTTTCGGCGATAAAATCTACAAATTCTTGCATAGAAATTCTTTTTCAGGGACAGTCTCTGCGACTTTATTTACCAAATTTAATCTTTCCTTTTGGATAGATAGCGCTATCGCCCAGTTGTTCTTCAATTCTGAGCAGCTGGTTGTATTTGGCAATACGGTCGGTACGGCTTGCAGAACCGGTTTTAATCTGTCCGCAGTTCAACGCTACAGCCAGGTCTGCAATAGTTGTATCTTCAGTTTCACCGCTTCTGTGGCTCATAATCGTGTTATAGCCATTATGCTGCGCAAGTGTTACTGCATTAATAGTTTCGGTAATGGTACCAATTTGGTTTACCTTCACCAGCAGGGCATTGGCAATGTCTTTATCGATACCTTTCTGTAAACGCTCTACATTGGTTACAAATAGGTCATCTCCTACTAGCTGGCACTTGCTTCCAATTGCCTCAGTAAGCATTTTCCATCCCTTCCAGTCATCTTCGGCCATACCGTCTTCAATACTTACAATTGGATAATTCTTCACCCAGTTTTCCCAGTATTTTACCAGCTCTTCACTGCTCATCTCCTTACCGGAGCTTTTGTGAAATACATATTTTTTCTTTTTATTATTCCACAATTCGCTGTTGGCAGCATCCATAGCAATGGCAATTTGGGTGCCGGGTTTGTAACCTGCAGCTACTATGGCTTCCAGTACAGTTTCGATAGCTTCTTCATTGCTCTGAATATTGGGAGCGAACCCGCCTTCGTCACCTACGTTAGTGCTGTAACCTCTTTTTTTCAGCACTGACTTCAAAGCATGGAAAATTTCTACACCCCAGCGCAAGCCTTCGCTAAAAGTAGGCGCGCCAATAGGCATAATCATAAATTCCTGAAAATCGATTTTATTATCAGCATGTGCCCCTCCATTGAGGATGTTCATCATGGGAACGGGCAGTGTTTTTGCGTTAGTACCGCCGATATAACGGTATAAAGGCAATCCTGCTTCTTCAGCTGCGGCTTTGGCCACGGCCATACTCACCGCTAAAAGTGCGTTAGCACCTAATTTGCCCTTATTAGAAGTGCCGTCCAAGTCAATCATCAGTTTATCGATACCTGTTTGGTCGGCTACATCATAGCCCAACAATGCCGGGGCAATGACATTATTTACATTTTTAACAGCCTTCAAGGTTCCTTTACCAAGGTACTTTTTCTTATCGCCGTCGCGTAATTCTACTGCTTCATGCACGCCGGTACTGGCTCCACTGGGAACCGCCGCTCTTCCTACGGCACCTTCATCAGTTATAACATCCACTTCAACGGTAGGATTACCACGGCTATCTAATATCTGTCTTGCAAAAACTTCTGAAATGTAACTCATGAAATTCTGTTTAAAATGTATTAATTCAAATTTGAGGCGCAATTTAAATAATCATTAGCGTATCTAATACACTATTCGCCAAAAAAAGAAAATAACAGATGTGGAAAAACCCACTACGAATATATCCTCATTCTATTTTATAAACTCTTCATACAGAATATTTATCGCTTTTTTGAGCAAGGTTGTGGTATCGCCATCCGATGTAAACACACATCCGTTAGTAATTACCACAAAGCCAAACTGCTTCTTAGGATCGAAAAACATTGTGCTGTACAACCCATAAGCAGAACCGGTATGTCCCGTCAACTCCAAACCCGGGATCAAATTTTTATTTTTGGTCAATGCCAGCCCATATCCATTATCAGGGGCCACCGGCGTTTGCATCAGCCTTGCATACTTCTTAGGAATAATACGCACCTTACCTGATTTGCCGTAATTCATATGCATAATCATGTAACGGGCCAAATCGCCGGCCGAAATCTTCATTCCGCCTGTTGGCGAAAATATGGGAGTACTATATCCCATCTTATAATTACGGATTTCCTCCCGCCTAGGTGCATAAGCGCCTTCTGATGGAGTAAATGTTTGCTTGCCTCTATCGTATTCGTATAAAGTAACAAACAAATCACTATTTAAACTATCCACACAATACCCCCCATACAGCTTTAATGGCTCCAAGATATGACGCCTGATATACTCATCGAACCGCTCGCCCGAAACACGCTCAATAATAGTACCGACTATGTTAAAATTGAGATTACAGTATTGATATTTTGTCCCCGGCTTATAGTCATTATAGCATTTTTCCCAATTGGCAGATACTGCCGGATTTATAGAATCCAACGTAAAATACCCCCTACTGTCGTTGAGGCTGGAACGATGCGACAATAGCATTCTAAGCGTAATAGGCACATCAGGATATTTAGGATTACGCACCTTAAAACCTATAAGATCGCTCACATCATCATCCAAAGAAAGCTTTTTCTTTGCCAGCAATTGCATAATAGCTGTAGCTGAAAAAGATTTAGAAATAGAAGCTATTCGAAATATATCCTTTGGAGAAAGAAGCGTTTGACTTTCCAGATGCTTATATCCGAACGATTTTTCATAAATGATTTTACCGTTTTTTACTACTACAGCTGCCAATCCTACAGCCTTATGCTGCTCCATTAAAGATTGCAGCTTGGGCTCTACTTGCTGTGCCCGACCGGAAGATAAAAAGCATAAAAAAAGTAGAATAGATAATGTATAGGCGAATAATCTGCGGAGCATTTTTTAGCTGTAAATTAACTCGAAATCTTCAAAGAAAAAAGCAAGGCTTGCGGCCTTGCTTTTTATATATTAGATATTCTCATAAAGATAAATGGGATCGATACTATCAAAATCAGGCTTGATAGAAATGATTTCCTTTAGCAATCCATCTCCAAGACCATATACCCACCCATGAATGTATGGGGCTTTTCGTTCTTTCCATGCCTTTTGAATGATAGATGTTTTACAAAGCTTTTCTGCTTGCTCTTTAACATTCAACTCTACCAACCTGTCGGCACGGGCATTAATATCCGCAATGGCATCCAACTCCGTCCGATTATTGCGATATACATCTTTAATCACACGCAGCCACATATTCAGGATTTGATTATAGTCATCATTACTCATGGCGGCTTTTACCCCTCCGCAACCATAATGTCCGCAAACAATAACATGTTTTACTTTTAAGTGCTCTACTGCGTATTCTAGCACACTAAGCAGGTTTACATCGGTATGAATAACCAGATTGGCGATATTGCGGTGCACAAATATTTCCCCCGGTTGGGTACCCGTTACTTCATTAGCAGGAACTCTACTATCGCTACAACCAATCCATAAGAATTGAGGTTTTTGCTGCTTAGCCAGCTTCTTAAAATAACCAGGATTTTCTTTTAATTTCTGTGCAGCCCACTCTTTATTTAATCTTAATAATTCCTGATAAGATTTCATGTTTTATCGTTTTTTTAATGAAACGAGACACGTAGCATTGTTCCGTAACAGCATCACTTATTCTCCTCCAGACTCTATGCTGCTCGCTTCAAGGTTTACAAATATGAATGTTTTTATGCTTGTTATAAAAATTAATTCTAACGTTTATAGTTTCCCGACTGAATAACAGCTTCAATAACTTCCTCATAATTTCTACGCAAATGACCATCTTCATTGTTATTTGCAAGAATTTTATATGAGAAGCCGTGATCAACAAATGCACTGGTATGTAATTCCACTTTAATATTCTTTAAATGCGCATGAAGGATGAAATCTTCTATCGTTTCCACCACATCGCGATCAATATAATCTGCACGACGAGCATCAATAATAACGATAGCATTTTCGGGAACCTCTTCCAGTTTATGCTTAATAATAGCCTTATTCAAGAAAGATACATCCTTACGCAGTCTAAAGAGGTAACGTTTGTCGTCATTTACCACAAATACCGCTTTTCTAAAATTAGACCGAAACGCAAAGAACAATCCCACTATAATGCCTATTATTACTCCTTTTAGCAAATCCGTCACCAAAATGGCCACAATGGTAATCACAAAAGGGAGGAATACATCCATTCCTTTTTTATAGAATGCCTTGAATAAAGATGGTTTTGCTAGCTTATATCCCGTATAAATAAGGATGGCGGCTAGGGCGGCTTTAGGAATCAAGTTCAGTATAGTGGGAATAAATGCTACGGATAAAAGCAGAAAGATGCCATGGTAAATGGTAGACATCTTGGTCTTAGCTCCCGCCAGTACATTGGCAGAAGAGCGCACAATCACACTTGTTACTGGAATACCTCCAAGCAATCCCGACACTACATTACCAATGCCCTGCGCTTTCAGTTCCCGATTGGTAGGTGTTACACGCTGATAAGGATCCAGATCATCTACTGCTTCTATACTCAATAAGCTCTCCAAACTTGCCACTAAGGCAATTGTTACAGCAAGGACCCATACATCTTTATGGGTAATAAAGCTCCAATCCGGTGTGGTAAAGAAAGACCAGAATTCACTGGAGCTTGAAGCCACAGGAATACGCACCAAATGATCGTCACTTAAAGGTGTAACTATCTGCAATGTGCCAAACAACGCATTGAGCCCTACCCCTATGAAAACAATGATTAACGGAGTAGGAAATAACTTGATGAAGCCTTTTTTATAGGCTACCCAGCCTTCCCACAGAAAATAAAAAGCAAGACATATGCCGCCTATAATAACGGCTGCAGCATTGATATTCCCGAAAGCTTTGAAGAAATTGACAAAGATATTTCCCTTATCGGGATTAGGGGTATTCTCATCAATCTCTAAAGAAGCAGAATCGCCCAACAGATGCGGAAACTGATTTAGGATAAGAATAAGTCCTATCGCAGCCAGCATGCCCTTAATCACGCTGTTGGGAACATAATCACCTATAATACCGGCTTTAAAAAAGCCCAACAAAATCTGTATCATCCCGGACAGCACCACCACTACCAGAAATGCTTCAAAAGATGCCAAGGAAGTAATAGCCGAGGCTACGATAGCTGTAAGCCCTGCTGCAGGCCCACTCACACTTAAATGCGATTTACTGAAAATACCAACCACTACACCTCCACATACCCCTGCAATAATACCACTAAACAAAGGTGCATTTGAAGCCAAAGCAACGCCTAAACATAAAGGCAATGCCACAAGGAACACCACTATAGATGCAGGTAAATCGCTCGATAAAGCACTGAAATAATCTTTGGTTTTAGTTTGTTTTGTCATAAAATAACTTTATCAAATGAGCCTTTAATAATTTTCTACACATATCTCCAATGAGCTATTCTGCACGACGATGCATGCTTACAATAGCCACTTACATATGAGCTAAGGTGAAAATGGTACAGGCTTTAAACAGATAACCCTTCCGAACCACAATAGGCCGGACCATACACTTCTATACAATCCTTAAGGATAAAGACTATTATGACAAAAAATTGGGTGGGGGACAATGCAGCTCGCCATGATATGCCATATAAATAGCTTCATGAGTATGTTCGTAAGAGCCGTTTATCAATGAAATGAGAGTTGGTGAATGATGGTGATGATCATGTACATACTCCTCACTTAAGTTCAAATTGCTGGGAGTTTTTTCTTCTGTGGTGTTAGAATAAGGACCGTCATTTACTTCACTATGGGTTAAGCTTTGCTTTAACTCTTTTATGGTGTTATAGGCAACTGGTAACCCGATAGTGAGCAACATTAATAAACCTGACAGAAATAATGCCGATATGTACTGATATATCTTTTTCAACGAGTAGCAAATATAAACGAAAATCCCCTTTTCTTAAAAGGGGATTTTAAATCATTACAATTTCTTAACTATTCGAAATTCAAATCTTCCGAATCGGTGGGTAGCCGATCATACTCGCCTTTCAAAGCATACCATCCAAAAATCATCAATCCTACTGATATCGGCACAAATATGAAAATAATAATTACCCATACAATGGGATTATTGATATCCTTAGTGCCTGCAGGATCGATATTTTCAATAGCTCCTGCAATAAGAAAATATATTACAACTGGCCCCAACAATAGCCAAAGCACTCCCAGTATTCTTTTTATAGCATTCATGGCAATGAAATTTAATTTTAAGTAATAGTGATTTAATCATTCACGTTTTCATCAATCCCATTGTTGAGATAGAAAGCTCCTATAATGAAGCAAAGTGCAGCTACACCTATCGGATACCAAAGTCCCACCAGCGGATCTGCTGTAAAGTTCGTTTGTAACAATACACCGATAAAAGGCACCAAACCGCCAAACACACCGTTACCTATATGATAGGGCAACGACATTGAAGTATAGCGAATCCGCACGGGGAATAGTTCAACTAAGAAGGCTGCAATGGGACCATATACCATGGTCACATAAAAAATCAACAAAAACACTAATCCCACATATTTCCAGTATAAATTCTCCGGAAGCACCTTTTCCTTATACATGGTTTGGCCGGTAGCAACTGCACCGGTAGCTACATTTACGACATCGGTACGTTCTTTTACATAACCTCCCCCTGAGGCTAGTTTTATTTCCTGTCGATATGTTATGGTTTCATCACCGTTAGCCTGTGCACTCTTTACTACAGTTTCCGGAGCTTCATGAGCAATAGTTTGCTCCCACTTTGTAACATCAGCATTCTTTAAAAAATAACCGAAAATAGGACGATAGGTAAGTATCGCAATAACCATTCCTGCCAACATGATCCATTTACGACCTATCTTATCGCTGAGCCATCCCCAGAAAATAAAGAACGGGGTAGCAAATAAAATGGCCCACAACATAATCGTACGACTTTGCTCAAAATTGAGCAGCACTTTTGTTTCCAAAAAACTCTGTACATAGAACTGACCGGTATACCAAATCACTCCCTGCCCCATTACAGCCCCGAACAGTGCCAATAACACCATTTTGAAATTAGCCTTATGGCTGAAACTTTCTTTAAGTGGATTCGTGGCGGTTTTACCTTCCGATTTCAGTTTGGAGAATAAGGGCGACTCCTGCATCTTCATCCGTATATAAATGGACACTCCAACCAGCAAAATGGAGAACCAGAAAGGATAGCGCCATCCTCCCCACTCTGCATTAAATGCTGCATCATCCATACTATATTTCACCAGCATGATCACCCCTAACGCCAGAAACAATCCTAACGTAGCCGTGGTCTGTATCCAGCTGGTAAAAAATCCACGCCTGCCTAAGGGGGCATGTTCTGCTACATAGGTAGCCGCGCCACCGTATTCGCCCCCTAACGCCAATCCTTGTATTAAACGTAATAATAGCACCAGCAAAGGAGCTGCAATACCAATGGTTTTATATCCGGGCACGAGTCCTATGAGAAACGTGGAACCGCCCATCAAAACAAGTGTTAATAAAAACGTAGACTTTCTTCCTAAAATATCGCCTAGCCGGCCAAACACCAATGCGCCGAAAGGTCGTACAATGAAACCGGCAGCAAAAATGGCCAGCGTACTTAGCAGCGCTGCAGTAGCATTTCCTTCGGGAAAAAACTCGGTGGAGATAGTTTTAGCCAGCATTCCAAAAATGTAGAAATCGTACCATTCGATCATGGTTCCCAGCGAAGAAGCCGCTATAACCTTGGTAATTACGCGCGTTTCGTTAGTCGTTTTTTTCATATACAATCGTTATTCGTTTTAATGATATACCAACCGGTAATCCTATCTTATCGGGTTCTATACCCCTTTTTCCTATGGCAATAAATCCGACCTATTGCGAAACAATAAGGCCGTCCTTCATGTATAAAACGCGGTCACTAAGCCTGGCAAGCTCTTCATTATGCGTTACAATCAGGAATGTTTGGTGGAATCTGTCGCGCAGATCAAACACCAGATCATGAAGTTCTTTGGCATTGGTAGTATCCAGATTTCCGGTAGGTTCGTCTGCCAATACCACAGCGGGCTTGTTAATCAGGGCTCTTGCAACAGCTACCCGCTGTTGTTCGCCTCCACTCAATTCGGCTGGCTTATTTTGCAGCCTGTGCGATACGCCCAAAATTTCGAGTAGTTCCAGGGCTTCCTGTTGCACTTCTTTTTTCTTTCGGCCTGCAATCCAACCCGGGATACACACATTCTCTAGTGCCGTAAATTCAGGCAGCAGATGATGAAACTGAAACACAAAGCCTATATTCCGGTTACGAAAAGCCGCCAATTTTTGAGGAGATAAAGCCCGAACATCCACCCCATTCATGGTCACTGTGCCGCTATCGGCCTTATCCAATGTACCCAAGATGTGCAATAAGGTACTTTTTCCGCTTCCTGAAGGCCCCACGATGGATACCACCTCACCACGCTCAATATCAATGCTTACGCCCCTTAAAACCTGTATATTTCCATATGCCTTATGAATATCCTTTCCGTGTATCATTAGAAGCGGTTCAATAAATTTGCGAACAGGATTTCAAATGTAAAATTTACTGCTCAAATTCTGATAAAATATTTAAAATCTCTTTAAAAGCAGTTTGGTATATCAATGAAGACGATTACTTTTGCAAAAAATTTTCGCACTTCCGTGCAACCGTTGGTTACAAATTAGCGTTAAAGATAGAAAATTGAATTAATTATGTTTTGGACACTAGAATTAGCTTCTTATCTGGAAGATGCACCCTGGCCAGCTACCAAGGACGAGCTGATCGATTATGCCATCCGCAGCGGAGCTCCGTTGGAAGTTGTGGAAAATTTGCAGGAGCTTGAGGATGAAGGCGAAGTCTACGAGACCATCGAAGACATTTGGCCTGATTATCCTACGCAAGAAGATTTTCTCTTTAACGAAGACGAATACTAAGACTAAATCTAGTTTTAATAAAAAGAGTATTGTTTAAGCCGCTTAGTAAGTGGCTTTTTCTGTTTAATCAATCATTTCAGCCAATTCTTCAATAAATTTCTGGGCATAGTATCGCGGATGGCTCCAATTATGCCCTAATCGCACAATTATCAATTTTTTTTGGGGATTTACGTACAGGAACTGCCCAAGCATACCCTGAGCGAAAATCCCCTTTAAATTTTTATTTGCATTATAATATACCTTTCCGTTTCGAATCGTTTCTGTATAATACCAGTCCGGATTGGTTTGGATGAATTCTAAAGCTTCTTCTGCTGCCTGAAATCGTTTTATAGTTCGACTACTCCACCAGTGGTTTTTATATCCTTGATAAATACGCATGGTATCTGCGTTTAAAATCGTCTGCACCCATTGAGGTGATAATAATTGAGCACCTTCCCAATTCCCATTTCTCAAATACAATCTACCGATTTTAGCATAGTCTTTAAGGGTGGCGTTCAAACAACAGAAAGCTCGTACCGTTCCCTTAGCATCGATATGCCAGGTAGCATCGCTCTCCATACCCAACGGCAACCATAATTTTTCATATAAATAATCTTGTAATTTTTGCCCTGTGGCCGCTTCGATTACCGATGCTAAAATCTGGGTATTGACACTTTTGTAAATAAACTTACCGGGCAATGTATCCAAGATTGGCTTTTGCAGTCGATTGGAGACGTTACGAGTAAATCCCAACCGAATAACGTCGCTAAATGGGCTGTCGTAGGTCTCACTACTCTTCACACCTGTGCGCATATCCAGTACGTGTTGCACGGTAACATATTGCCAGCGGGAATCGCTCTTTAATAACCAAGGTAAATATTCCGTTACCGGATCGGCAAACGACTTAATCTTACCCTCCTGATGCGCTATTTGTGCTAACGTACTTACAAAAGATTTGACAACAGAGAAGGATGGCAAAATAGCAGCACTATCAATCGGCGCAAAATACTTCTCATAAAGTATACTATCGTCCTGTATGACTAGAAAAGCATAAGTACTACTATTTTGAAGATTGGAATCGAGATAGGATGTTAATGTACTATGATCACGCTGAGCATATTCGAAATGAAAAGGCCGGGTGCTTTTTTTGATGGTAGTAACCCTGAATTTATCCAGGTCTTTATATTCAAACTTACGGAAGCGGTATGCCCTGACAGCATAGCAAGAAGAAAAAAGAATAGTTATAAAAAGAAAATAAACAATCCTTTTCATAAAAAGTTGAATGCATTCTTATAACTCAAAAATTTTCTTCATGAGCACCCATTTCTCACCGGGATTTGCAAAGGGTAATGCCTGCTGATATTTCCACATCAGCGCTTCCCATTCCTGTACTTTAGAATTTGCAGCATCCATGGCTTGTTTCTTTTCGAATGAAAAAGTTTCATCTACCTCCATAATCATAAACAAACGATTGGCTACTCTGTAGATTTCCATGTTACGAATACCTGCATCCTGAATACTTTTTTTAATTTCAGGCCATACGTTTTGATGATGTCGATCGTACTCCTCAATCAACGTAGCATCATTTTTTAAATCAACAGTAAGACAATATCGCATTTGCTCATTAGTTTTCAAATAACCCCTCCTGCTCGTAGCCCTTATCTATAGCCAGATTGTTACCATCGGCTGCAGTGGTTGCCAACTCATCGCAACGATTATTGTACGGATTATCGGCATGTCCTTTTACCCACTCGAAACGAATTTTAAACTTTTGGGCTAAAGCATGATACTGCATCCATAGGTCTTTGTTCTTTTTACCGCCTTTAAAATTGGTTTTTATCCAATTTTCTAACCATCCTTTGGAGATAGCATTAACCACGTATTGACTATCTGAATAAATCACTACAGGGATATCATATCGATTCAGTGCTTTAAGTCCTTCAATTACCGCCATGAGCTCCATGCGGTTGTTGGTAGTCTTTTTAAAGCCTGCGGATAATTCCTTTTTATGATTCTTATACATCAGCACTACGCCATATCCGCCCGGGCCAGGGTTACCACGGGCTGCACCATCAGTATATATAACAATTTCATCTTTCACCATAGCAAATATAGGCGAGCTGCAAAATAATGCTTCGAATTATTAATACAGATCTGTTAAAAATTAAGGCCTATTTTGAATTAAGACAAAATTCATTTATATTTGTGACAAATGGCATACAATGAAAAAAAGCCCTAAAAAATATACGCCTGAAGTACGCGAGAAACGTGTCGCCCACACTAATCCGCCCTATCCTACCCCTACCTCAAAGCCTTCGCTAGAGGTATTGGTGAAAAACTTTACATACAAGGATTTTAAGAAAATTCTTGACAAGGGCCCCTTTACCATCGGCGAATGGGCAGATATGCTTTTTATCAGTGAGCGCACCCTGCACCGATACGCAAAAGACAACAGCAGTTTTAACGGCTTACAAATTGAGCGTATCCTATTATTGGAGCAACTGATTGATACCGGTAATGAGCTGTTCGGAAAAGAAGGCTTTAAAACATGGCTGCAAAGCGCCCCCTTTTCACTGGATAGCGACAGGGTTAAAGACAAGCTCACCACACACAACGGCATACAGGATGTAATTGATCTTTTAGGCAGAATTCAACACGGTATACCTGCATAATGAACATTTACAGAATAGCACGAGAAGAATACGCAGAAGACATTTCCGGATACGGAGCATTTCTTTATGGAGGCCGCTGGAACGGCAAGGGGCAGTACGCATTGTACTGCACTGAGCACATCTCACTAGCTGTGTTGGAGATTGTAGTCAATTATAATCGAACGTTGACGCCAATGCGTCCCAAATACCACCTGATCGAAATACAAATTCCGGAAAATACCATCACGGAAATTGATCATAAAGTTCTTAAAAAAGATTGGACACAAGATCTCGATTACACCCAGTATATAGGCGATCAGTTTTTACTTTCACAAGCAGCACTAGCATTAAAAGTACCTTCGGCCGTTATTCCGGAAGAACATAACTATCTTATCAACCCTCAGCATAAGGATTTTAAGAAGCTGAAAATTGTTACCAACAAAGCATACGGACTAGACGAACGACTTTTCTAGAATTATTCCACATCAACATACCTACTTCGTATTACTCCAGTAGCATGTATACTTCAGTCCGCGCTATCCTATTCTGTACAAGGCGGGATATGCGAAGGACTATATGCATTTTACCTATAAGCTTGTTGTAAAATTTTCTTTCGGTATTTTTTTGTTTATTTAATTTCGAAGTTTAAAAATTAATGTAGGTTTGGCCAATGAATCTGGAGGAGGGAAAAATATCGCTAGCAGAACAGTTTGAAAACATCATCGCTTCCGGTAATAAGTCCGAAATAAAGGCATTTTTGGACGATCAGAACATCAGCGATGTAGTGGAACTAGTATATGAGTACCCCGAGTACGCTACACAGATCATTGCCAATATGTCGATGCACCGTGCGGTGAATGTGTTCAAACTGCTGGAGACCACCGAACAGAAGAACATTATTCAACAACTAGCCCCCAGCTATACAGCGGCGCTTCTAAACGAACTCCCTGCCGACGACCGTACGGACTTTCTGGAAGAGTTGCCGGCCAATGCTGTACGGGAGCTCATCAAGCTTCTAGATCCGGAAGAGCGTAAAGTTACCCTCTCACTACTGGGCTATCCTGAGAACAGTATCGGGCGCTTGATGAACCCCGATTATGTATATGTCTACCCTCATAATACGGTGGAAGAAGTATTCGATACCATCCGTAAATATGGCAAGAATAGCGAAGCCATCAACGTGATTTATGTTATCAACCAAGCAGGCGAACTGCTAGACGATATTCGTATCGGTGAATTTATTTTAAGCGATCCCGGCACCAAGGTTTCCGAGCTGATGGACGAAAGAGTGATTTCGCTTAAGGCATACGACGATCAAGAGTCCGCAAGCGAAATCTTTAAGATGAACAACCGGGTGGCACTTCCTGTAGTTAGCGAAAGTAATAAACTATTGGGTATCGTTACGATTGACGATATCCTTTGGGTGGCCACCGAAGAGTATAGTGAAGACATGCAAAAGATGGGGGGTACTCAGGCATTCGGCGAACCTTATTTGGATATTCCTTTGTTCCAGCTTTTTAAAAAACGTATTCTGTGGCTGGTAGTATTATTCTTGGGAGAAATGCTTACAGCTACCGCTATGGCTTTTTTTGAAGACGAGATTGCGCGTGCTGTTGTGCTTACTTTATTTATTCCTCTCATCATTAGTAGCGGTGGGAATAGTGGTTCACAGGCTTCCACATTGATTATTCAAGCTATGGCAGTAGGCGAAGTTACCACGCGCGATTGGTGGCGTGTGATGCGTAGAGAAATCGTATCGGGACTGTTATTAGGAACCGTTCTGGGTATTATCGGATTTTTGAGAATTTTCATTTATCATTCTATTGCGCCCCACCTATATGGAGAACATTGGCTACTATTAGCACTAACGATTGGTTTCACATTAATTGGAGTAGTATTGTGGGGAACCTTGTCGGGGAGTATGCTGCCTTTATTATTGAAAAAATTAGGCGCCGACCCTGCCGTAAGCTCTGCACCTTTTGTGGCTACACTGGTGGATGTAACAGGATTGGTAATTTATTTCACTGTAGCTTATTTGCTATTGAATGGCACCATGCTGTAAGCATGCCCACTGCTGCAGTTTTGTACAACGATATGGTCCTTTTTTACTGCCTACACCCATTACTTGCATTTTGCCAATACACTCCCTCTAACATCCTGTATCTAAAAAAATTATAAGAATAGAACTGTATAGAATGTGCAATCGATTGCACAAGAAAATGAAAAGCCTTATTTTCGTCCCTAAAAAACATCATATGTGTGGAATTGTTGGTTACACAGGACATAGACAAGCATATCCAATAGTTATAAAAGGATTAAAGAGATTAGAATATAGAGGATACGACAGTGCAGGCGTAGCACTTCAACAAGACAACAAGATCACCATCTATAAAAAGAAAGGTAAAGTAAGCGACCTTGAAGATGCCATAGGCACCAGTAATATATCTGGCACCACAGGTATCGGGCATACACGCTGGGCGACACACGGAGAACCTAGCGATCGCAATGCTCATCCACACTATTCTGCCAGTGGAAAAATCGCCATGATTCATAATGGGATTATTGAAAACTACGCCCAATTAAAAACCGAACTGGAAAAGAAAGGCTATAGTTTTAAAAGCGATACCGACACCGAAGTGCTTTTAAACTTTATCGAAGAAATCAAAACACACAATAATTGCTCGCTTGAAGAAGCCATTCGCATTGCCCTCAAACGCGTAACGGGGGCTTATGTAATTCTGGTAATTGATGATGAAAATCCCGATACGATTATTGCCGCTCGAAAAGGTAGTCCTCTCGTTATCGGAGTAGGCAAGAACGAGCATTTTCTGGGTTCCGATGCCTCACCTATGCTCGAGTACACTAAGGAAGTTGTATATGTCAACGATTACGAGCTGGCGATCGTAAAACCCGATGAACTCATACTGAAAAACCTCGGCAATGAAAAAATTACGCCTTATGTACAAAAGCTGGATATGGAGTTGGCCGACATTGAAAAAGGCGGTTATGATCACTTCATGCTGAAGGAAATTTTCGAACAGCCCACTTCTATTTACGACTGTTTGCGCGGACGCTTGGATGCCAATGCAGGTAGCATCACGCTCTCTGGTATTGAGCAACATGCTGACAAAATCATCAATGCCAACAGAATTATCATTATCGCCTGTGGCACCAGCTGGCATGCTGGTCTCACTGCGGAATACATTATCGAAGAGCTTTGTCGCATTAATGTAGAAGTAGAGTACGCATCAGAGTTCCGCTACCGAAACCCCATTATTAACGAAGGAGATGTTATACTGGCTATCAGCCAGAGTGGTGAAACAGCCGATACACTTGTTGCAATAGAGAACGCCAAATCTAAAGGGGCCACCATATTAGGCGTGGTAAATGTAGTAGGCTCTTCCATTGCCAGAGCATCACATGCAGGAGTTTACACCCATGCGGGACCGGAAATCGGAGTAGCCTCTACCAAAGCCTTTACAGCACAGCTTACGGTACTTACCATGATTGCTTTAAAGCTCGCCTATGTGAAAGGCACTTTATCCATGCATCGCTACCGCGAATTATTGAAAGAACTGGATTCGGTACCGGAAAAAGTTGCCTGGATTCTGAATCATCAAGAAAGTATTAAACGAATTGCTGAAAAATATAAAGACGCTCATAGTTTCCTTTATTTGGGACGCGGATACAACTTCCCTATTGCATTGGAAGGTGCACTAAAGCTGAAAGAAATTTCTTACATCCATGCCGAAGGCTATCCTGCTGCTGAAATGAAACACGGTCCCATTGCGCTCGTAGATGAAAACCTGCCCGTCGTATTTGTAGCTACCAAAGACACTTATCATGAAAAGATTCTCAGTAATATGCAGGAAATAAAGGCACGAAAAGGTAAACTGATAGCTGTTGTTACCGAAGGTGATGAGGTAGCTTCTAAACTTTGCGACGATGTATTGGTAGTGCCCGAAGCTGATGAAATTATTGCACCATTATTGAATGTAATACCACTGCAACTTTTATCCTATTACATCGGAGTGGCGAAAGGCTATGATGTGGACAAACCGCGAAATCTGGCTAAAAGCGTAACTGTTGAATAAGTAATGCGGATTCGGCATAACACATCATCAACCAACAATATGCCGTAAACAGCATCGTTGCAAGCTACAACGTATTAAAACACCAGTATCAGAAACCATATGAACCATATCATTAAACATAGAGCAGAGCAACTGGGATATAACTTTATACCTAAAGCATTTCTACCGGAAGGAAAAGATGAGTACTACTTAAGGTTTCAGCAAAATCCCGCCAACGATTACCGACCTTTAACGCCGGAAGAAATCAAAATTCTTAAAGCCAACGGTAATCACTCTAACAACTGGAATGATATATTGGTAAGAGATGGCATTGATATAACTCTCATCGAAGCCTGTACTTTCTATGGGCTTGTACGCATTGGCAAATTAGAACCCTATTTTCTGGAGTTTAGTGAAGTGCGATTCCCTGTAGGCCTGTATCACAGTATGATTGTAAGTTGCGATATAGGCAATAATGTGTCCATCAGCAATGTAAATTTCTTAAGCCGTTATATTATAGAGGATGATGTAATCATTGCCAACGTTAATGAAATGAGTTGTACCTCACACAGCAAATTCGGCAACGGCATTATTAAAGAGGGCGAAAAAGAAAATGTGCGCATATGGCTAGAGCTATGTAATGAAAACGGGGGCAGAAAAGTGATGCCCTTTGATGGCATGCTGGCAGGCGATGCATGGTTGTGGACCAAATATCGTGGCGACAAGCAATTGATGAACGCCTTTAAAACTTTCACAGAGTCGCGCTTTGACAACCTCCATGGATATTATGGTGTAGTGGGTCAGAGAACGGTGATCAAAAACTGCCGCATCATTAAAGATGTAAAAATAGGTAGCGATGCTTATATTAAAGGAGCGAACAAGCTTAAAAACCTCACCATCAACTCCAGCCCAGATGCCCAATCGCAGATAGGCGAAGGATGCGAAATGGTAAACGGAATAATGGGAGTAGGTTGCCGCGTTTTCTATGGTGTAAAGGCCGTTCGTTTTATTCTAGCGCCCTTCTCCCAATTAAAGTACGGTGCGCGTTTGATTAACTCCTATTTGGGAGAGAACGCTACTGTATCCTGCTGCGAGGTTTTAAACTCCCTGATATTTCCTGCACATGAACAACATCACAACAATTCTTTCCTGTGTGCAGCTTTGTTAATGGGGCAAAGCAATATGGCCGCCGGAGCTACGATTGGTTCCAATCATAATTCGCGCGGCGCCGATGGTGAAATACAAGCAGGAAGAGGTTTCTGGCCGGGACTCTGTGTTAGCCTGAAACACAATTCCAAGTTTGCCACATTTACAATGATTGCAAAAGGCAACTATCCTGCCGAACTCAATATTCCCTTCCCCTTTTCTTTGGTGAGCAATGAAGAACATACCAACAGTTTGGTAATTATGCCGGCTTATTGGTTCCTGTATAACATGTACGCCATATTGAGGAATGAAAGCAAGTTCGCCGCACGCGATAAACGCATCAATAAACAACAATTATTGGAGTTTAATGCACTAGCGCCTGATAGTGTGAACGAGATTCTTGAAGCTATTGAACTACTCAAAAAGTTTACTGGAAAAGCTTTTTATAAAGCTCATAAGATGATAGGAAGCGATGTGGATTATATTAGCAAAGGCGAATACCTGCTCGAACAGAATGATCCGGTAATAGCTAAACTTACTATTCTAGGCTCCGATATAGAAAATTCAAAAAGACCGGTACGCATCATCAAAGTACAAGAAGCGTATAATGCTTATAAAAAAATGCTCCAATACTATGCGGGCAAAGAAATCATCCAGTACATTACTCAAAACAATATTACTTCAGTAACAGAACTCACAGCGCACATTCCTATAGAAACTGAAAACAATAAGTGGATGAATGTTGGTGGGCAGTTGATTCAACAAAAAGCTCTCGACCAACTGCTGAGTAATATCAGAGAAGGCAAAATAAACTCTTGGGATGCAGTACACCATTTCTACGAAGAGCAGGCAAAGTTATATCCATCACAAAAACTTGCTCATGCCGTATCAGTACTCTTAAAAGTGTACGAGGTAGACCGCCAGACACTGTATAATGCTACATTTTTGAAAAATGTTTTTGCAGATGTTTTAGAGATCAAAGAATGGATTACACAGGGAATTTATCAGTCCAAAGAAAAAGACTTCAAAAACAAATTCAAAAACATGGTATATGATACCCCTGAAGAAAGAGAAAGCGTACTGGGCACTTTAAGCACTAATGAGTTTGTAGTACAACAACAGGAAGAAATGAAAGCTTTTAGAAATACGATAGAGGAGCTGATAAGAAATTTTAAATAAATAATTATTGCCTCACCTTAAAAGACCAGGTGAAAGTAAAAGTAGCAACATTGTTGCCTTCTTCATCTGTACCTATGGAAATAGCTGTAAATAGTTGCGGTTCCCCTGTTCGAATCGCTTCATCTATTTTACTTTTCATAGGCAATCCGTCTGTACAAATAAAGGTGGTAACACTGCTTGCTTTTTTATGATATGTTGCATCCATCTTCACGATCAACATCGAAACGGAAGGCTGTCTTTTATACACGTTGGCCATAGCTAATGCACCCGTGCTCAATTCCGCTGCCATAGCCAAGCAAGCAAAATAAGTAGACCTAAAAGGATTTTGAGAAAACCATGTATAAGGCACTACTACCCTACATTCCTTTTCATCCATATACTTTATCCGAACACCGCTAAAATAGGCTGCAGGTAATTTGCGCAACAAAAACCATTTAAACTTAGCTGAGTTAGCTAGCTTGATAAAAGTGTTTTCCACAGTATTGATTTTCCTATAAAGTTAAACGAGATGAGATATTCCACGATTGCAAAGCCTGTTATATTTATAAACATTTTTTATATTCGTTTTTAAGAAATGCCGTGAACCGCACTATCCAAGTGTCAAGGAACACGTGATCATTTTGAAAAACTTTAATGTTTTTTAATCATTGTAAACGAACCTCGTTTTAAAAGAGCCAATAAGCAATCATTACTAATCCCAATAATGCAATTCAGCCTTAATGATATAACCTGTCGCTGCCCTATTGAGGCAGTTACGATTAGGGAGCATAAATACTAAAGCTTCTTGTATGATTCAGAAAAGAAAAATAGTACTCTTAGGAGCTGTTTTGAAGCTTTGCCTAGGGCCCAATATCATTTACCTTTTATCCCAGAAAAAAATTCTATGGGGCTTTCCCTTTGTTTACTTAAATAAAAATGAGCCGGAGCCCATCGAGGTATTTAGCTATGGTGTACTCCCCGGTAATATTATGCTTAACCTCGCTGTGGCTACAGCACTATTTTTAGTGCTTAATAAACTTATAAAAAGAATAAAATGGCTCGATAATTTAAAATGGTTCAACAATAACGTAAGTAAACACCCCTCTAAAAATACCTAGCTGCCCCACACCCCGCTTTGATTCCACTACGTATTCCTTAAATAGTAAAGACCACTATTTATACCAACCTTATTTCCTAATTTTACCCCCATAACTGCTATACGAATACGGAAAATATTGTTAAAAACGCTTGTAATCAATCGCAGCAGCGTAGAATCAATACAAATCCGTATATTCATTTTCCAGAGAGGACGTATCTTTGCGTAATTTTTAAAGTTTTATTACACAGAAAGAATGCTTTATACTTTAGCAATTAATTGGTCTAATGTGGGTATACAGGTAGCACAATTGCTTCTATCCTTATCCCTATTGGTTTTACTGCACGAGTTTGGTCATTATATTACGGCTAGATGGTTTGGTTGTAGGGTGGAGAAATTTTATCTCTTCTTCGACCCGTGGTTTTCGTTGTTTAAGAAAAAAGTGGGCGAAACCGAGTACGGTATCGGATGGTTACCGCTAGGTGGTTATGTAAAAATCAGCGGTATGATTGATGAGAGCATGGACAAGGAACAACTGAAACAACCTCCGAAGCCCTATGAATTCAGAACCAAACCGGCTTGGCAACGTCTGATTATTATGTTAGGCGGTATTATTATGAATGTGCTGGTAGCATTTGTAGTATATGCCATGATTTTGTTTGTGTGGGGCGAGAAAAAAGTACCTATGAGCTCTTTAAAATACGGTATTGCCGTTACTGACAGTCTGATGAGTGAAATAGGTCTGAAATCTGGCGATAAAATTCTTTCTGTAAATGGAGAACCGATCGAATATTTCGACGATCTGGCAGCAAAAATACTCATCGGCAGTAAGCAAATAGAAGTAGAGCGCGACGGACAACGTCTTACTATCGATGTGCCCGTAAACCTGATCGGTAAATTGGTAGAAAGTCGCCGTAAGAAAGCATATATGTTTACGGAACGGGTACCCGCCTATGTGGGAGATTACAACCCGAAATTTAAAATGGATACACTGGGTGGCTATAAGGCAGGCCTCAGAAAAATGGATCTGATTACAGCCATTGATTCTATTCCCGTACAGTTTTATGATGAGCTGTCTCCCATCCTGTCTGCTAAGAAAAACAGCACCGTTACCCTCTCGGTTTTAAGAGAAGGCCAGCCTCTTACACTTACTGCACAGGTAAATGAGGATGGCAAAATTGGTATCCCATTATTGACGGATGAAGAATATCAGCAACTAGGTGCGTATAGTGTAGAAAAACGTGAGTACGGGTTTTTAGCAGCCTTCCCGGCTGGTGTAAGAAAAGCAGGAGAAAAATTAAAAGCTTATATCGATCAGTTTGCACTGATCCTGAATCCTAAAACTGAGGCTTACAAAGGTGTAGGCGGTTTCAAGGCCATGGGATCCATCTTCCCTACTTACTGGAGCTGGGAAGCCTTCTGGAATATTACTGCCTTTTTATCCATTGTGTTGGCATTCATGAATTTACTCCCCATTCCGGCACTGGATGGAGGCCACGTGATGTTTACCCTTTACGAAATCGTCAGTGGCAGAAAACCCAGCGATAAGTTCTTGGAGTATGCCCAAATGGTGGGAATGGTACTATTGCTAGCACTGATGTTATATGCCAACGGTAACGACTGGTTTGGCTGGGGAAAATAGCTGTAATACATTTTAGCATAGTTTAAATCGGAGATACAATAAGTATCATGTATCTTTGCAGCCGCTTTATGTAGAAGCAAATGGTTTTGTAAATGGGGGCGTTTGGTTTTGACAGCATAGGTCTTTGAAAGTGTAAGCATGCCGGGCGTTGGGTAATTAGCCCGTAAATCTGAATACCCGAACTATAAATGGCAACACTCAGTATGCCATGGCTGCCTAATCAGTGATTAGAAAGCCATTTGGGCCGCGTTGAGCAGGTTGTTCTGCTACCAAGCTCCGCCGCCGACTCATCAAAACAAATGCAGAATGCTGCTGTACTAGGCTGTGCGTACAGCAAAAGACTCATACAGCTAAGCTTTGAATTGGTTTGTTCCTTTCCTGTTCAGAGCCGACAAATAATAAGGAAATAAGCATGTAGAAAGCTTTTGGAGAATATGTTTGGACACCGGTTCGATTCCGGTCGCCTCCACTTCCATTCGAATGATAAGCCTCAAATCATCCACTTCAAATACTAGAAACTCTTCTCCATATCCTTAAAATAAGGATCCCCCTACTTCATGTTGAATGATGAATTTTGCACACTATTGGAAGTGACATAAAGTGAAACGCCTTGAAAGATGATATAAGGATAAAGTGCTACAAGGAATACTCGGGTACAGAAGCTGAGCTTATAACATTTACGCCTTCACCTTCTTCACCTCTTCGCTTACAAATTCCTCTATCAAATCAAACAAATTACTTTTCCTGTCCACACATTCGCGCTCAAACTTATCGGTAAGGTCTACAGCCAACTGATACAGGTCGTCTGTAGCGCTCCTATTCAGCATTTCCTCGAATGCTTTGGACTGTTTACCTTCTTCCAAATCACGCAGATAACACAGTGCTTCTACCACTTCAAAGTGCGTTTTCTGCCAGGATTCAAAACCATTAGGAAAAACATGTTCAGGCATTATCGTTAGATTTAAATGGTACTCTTATAAAGTTATAAAAAAATTCAATACCTAGCAATAACAAGTTCCGTTGCTATCCCCTTAGGTTATAAAGGAAATTTTCCCACACGTTAATATTTCCTTTCAGAGATACAAACAGTACGGTAAATACAATCCCATAGACGGCTCCCCATAAATGTGCACCGTGATTGATATTGCCCCCACCCTGCTTATTTAGATAAGCTGAAATAATCATATACAGCAAACCGAATAACCAGCCTGGAATTCCCGGCAAAAAGAAAAAACTGATGGGCAAACGAGGATATAGTACAATACAGGAAAAAATCACAGCCGACACTGCGCCAGAAGCGCCCAAACTGCGGAAATAATAATTGTCCCGGTGCTTAAAATAATCCGGCATGCTGGATACAATGAGCCCGCCTACATATAGCATGAGGTAATATACCCCCGCCTCCCTTCCAAAAATCTGTGGCGAAGCAAAAAACTGTCGTTCCAATATTACCCCAAAACTGTATAGTGCCAACATGTTAAACGCCAAGTGCATAAAATCGGCATGAATCAGTCCGCAGGTTATAAAGCGATAATATTGGTTGCGCTGAGCAATAGCAGGGCCGTAGAATATCAGATTATCAATAATCTTGGAATTATTGAATCCCATCAAAGATACCACTACGGTAAGTACCACAATAACAAGCGTAATAGTAATATCCATCCGGTAAAAATAAAAGATTCATGTAAAATAAAAAACCACCCGGAGCTTAAAAGTTGCTTATTCTTCCCTACCCTCCTGTTGACGAGCATATAAACGAGCATAAAACCCGTCGGGTATACGCATCAACTCCTCATGAGTACCTTGCTCCACAATAGCGCCTTCGTCCAGCACAATAATTCGGTCAAACTGTAGCAGGGAGAATACCCGATGCGTAATGATAATCGCAGTTTTATCCTCCAGGTATGGATTGAGGCGCGACATAATCTCTTTCTCGGTCTTAGCATCCACAGCGCTCAGACAGTCATCAAAAATCACAATCGCCGTGTCTTTAATAATGGCTCGGGCTATAGATATACGTTGCTTCTGCCCGCCGCTTAAGGTTACACCCCGCTCGCCAATCATGGTATCATACCCATTTGCAAAGCCTTCGATTTCCTTCTCCAGTCCTGCAATTTTCGCAGCCTCCCTAACCGCCTCCTTCGACGCATGCGGAATGCCAAAACGAATATTATTTTCTACCGTATCGCTGAACAGAAATACATCCTGTGGCACATAGCTGATCTGATTGCGAAGCGATGCCAGACGAATCTGTTCAATAGGAATGCTGTCAAATTGAATACTGCCTTCCTGCGCATTATACATACGCAGTAAAAGCTGTGCTACTGTAGTTTTTCCACTACCGGTACGTCCGGTAATAGCCACCTTTTCCCCTTTTTTAATATGTAAATCGAAATTCTTTAATGCCACAATTCCCGTATCGGGATAAGTGAATGTAACGTTATTGAAATCGATATTTCCCTCCAGTTTTACATCCTTAGCATCGGGGCTATCTTGTATTTCGGGCTGAATATCCAGAAATTCATTCAGACGCTTTTGGGAGGCCGCCGCTCTTTGTACCATACTCGCCGTAAGACCTATAGCACTTACAGGAAAGGTCAGCATATTCACATACACCACAAACTCTACTATGGTACCTAAACTGATATTGTGCTCATTATTGATGTAATAAAGTCCACCAATCATTATGGTCAGTAAAGTACTGATGCCGATGAGCAAATTGATAGAAGGGAAATACACTGCCTCCGTCTTAGCTAGGCTAATGGCGTTCTTACGATAAGTCTCAGCATTTATTCTGAAAAACTCAAACATATTTTTCTCCTGCACAAAAGATTTAATAACCCTTATACCAGAATAAGATTCTTGTGCATTAGTAGTAAGATCCGACAAAGCCTCCTGTATACGTTCGCTTTTTTTGTGAATGGTATTATTGACAAAATAGATAATGATAGCCAACAAAGGCAATGGTATCAGCACATAGAAAGTGAGCTCCTTGCTGCTTTGCAGCATAAAGAATACGCTCAATGCAATCACCGACACCAAATTTACAATATACATGATGGCCGGTCCCGTAAAAATACGTACACGGCTTACATCCTCCGCGATACGATTCATCAGGTCGCCCACTCGGTGCTGCTTGAAAAAGGAAGTGTCCAACTGCTGGTATTTGGCATATACCTCATTCTTCTGGTCATACTCGATATGGCGGCTCATTACAATGATGGTCTGCCGCATCAGAAACATAAAAAAGCTACGCAAAAGCGCTAAGCCCAATATCACCAAACTGCCTACCACCACTACCTGGGCCACAGTACGCTCTTGGTCAATCCACCGAATCACCTTCTGTACCAGAACATCGTATTCTCCCGCATTTTCCACAAAATCATGCTTAGTTAGGGATAACACCTTATCAACATAGTTGATAATAAAACGCATCAATTGCGGAGAAAGTACACTGAAATAGTTGGACAGCACCACAAACAGGATACCGGCACTCAACCTCAGCCTATACTTCCAGAAATATTTCCCCAAAACGCTTAAATGCCTCATACATGCAAGGTAGCTGTTATAAGTGAAAATTTAAGGCCTATTCATCTGATCACAGAATATCCACTTTTAAGGCCACATCGGTCAAAACTAAAAACTTATTTGCTATCTTTTCGGTATAAATCCGTAGCAATGGTAAAAGAAATCAGAGAAGCTTATAATAATAGCTTTACGGAAGAAAAATACCGTACCTTATTGAGCGAACTGAGCAGCATCGCTCCTTTGCAGTTTAGAGTAGCGGAAACACCCGTATTTATACCGAAAGACTTTCGAGACAAATTGCTAAGTGCTTGCGAAAGTATAGTAGACGTCATACTCCGACCGGATTTTAAGGAGCTCACGCAAAGGGCTATTCCGGCAGGATTGGAGGTTCGGCACGAAGATGCGCGGCCCGATTGTATTGCATTTGACTTTGGTGTATGCGCAAGTGCCGATGGTACGCTGGAACCGCAGCTTATTGAAATGCAGGCCTTCCCTACCCTTTTTGCCTATCAGGTATTTTTAGCCGATGCTTTTCAGAAGCACTTCTCGCTTCCCGAAGGTTACAGCAGTTATTTAAGTGGATTAAACCGAGAAACCTACCTGAAGGCATTACGGGAGCTTATTCTGCAAGATCATCAACCCGAAGAAGTAATACTACTGGAGATTTTTCCTCACAAACAAAAAACCGCAATCGACTTTTATTGCACTGAAAAGTATTTGGGTATTCAACCCGTTTGCGTAACGGAGCTAATCAAAAAAGGGAGACAACTTTTCTACATCCACAATGGTAAAGAAACCTTAATTAAAAGGATATACAACCGCTTAATTTTCGACGAACTTTTACAACAAGAAGCATGGGTGCGGGAAAAAGCTGCCATATTATTTGAAGACCTTGATGTAACGTGGTGTCCGCATCCAAACTGGTTTTACAGAATCAGCAAGTTTACACTACCTTTTATTCAGCATCCCAATATCCCGACCACTTATTTTGTCAATACTCTCCAACAAATACCGGAAGATTTAGACAACTATGTGCTCAAGCCGCTGTTTTCTTTTGCGGGACAAGGTGTGGTGATTGATGTAACACGCGCAGATATTGAAAACATCAAAGATCCTGAAAACTGGATTTTGCAACGCAAGGTGCAATACGCTTCGGTAATTCAAACGCCCGATGAAGCGGCCAAAACAGAAATCCGCATTTTTTATTTCTGGCCGAAAAATGCGGAAAGACCTTTTCCGGTAAACAACTTGGCGCGTCTTAGCAAAGGTAAGATGATTGGTGTACGCTACAACAAAGACAAAACCTGGACTGGCGGTAGTTTTGCGGTTTTTCAGTCGTAATCAATTTGTGATCTACGAGGATTAGCTTTCACGCGTATTGCACCTAAGTCAAAATGAAAAAAGCTATAATTTTATATATACATAAACGAATGACATTACAGCAATCAAAAACTACGAGCTTTTTCATTTGCCACTTTGTGAACTTGCGGCCGGTTATATACCCCCCTAATTCATGGGTCTAGTTTTTCAGATTAAAAGCGGCCATTTATCACTTTTGCATTTTTTATTATAGAAAATACATGCAACCTAGGTTATAAGGTAAAGCAATAAAAAGTACGCATAATGATCTGCCTAATAAACTTAGTGAAGGTAAAGTAAGTTATACATATTAATAAATATTTATTAATATATATTTTTAATTTTATTAAAATTTTGTATATTAGATAATAGTATATCATCATAACAAACAATACACCAAAAACTAATAATAGCAAGTGCTATGAAAACATTTTATCTGAATTTGATTCTTGCATTAATGACAATACCAACGTTTGCTCAAAACACACTCCAACCTCCTATTCAAAATATTTCTACGGATAGTAGTGTGGTGTATCGACTTTTTGCTACACAAAATATGTATACGTTTATAAAACTAAACACAAGAAATGGACAAATGTGGCAAGTACAATGGAGTACAAAAGGAAGCCAATATAGATTCGAGACTACACTATCGGATATCTCTCGGGTAAGTAAAGATGAAGAAAAGAATGGCAGATTCTTTCTATATCCCACAAAAAACATATATAATTTCATTCTGCTTGACCAAATAGATGGTAGAATGTGGCAAGTACAATGGGGGGAAGAAGAAGAACGAATGGTAATTCCAATACATTAAATTATATGGTCTTGATTTAAAAAAAGAAGATTTATCCAATGTTTGCCAGAAAACAAGCGGAAATTGGCATTAGAAAAATTAAATTTGGAAAAGAATGGCAAGCAATGCATAAAAAACTTGGAATTGACTGACCACAAAAGTGCCTAACACACAACATCAGCTCTACGCAATGGCGGATTGACGAATTTTAAACAACCAAATTTCAACCCTCATTCAAGCCTTCACTAGCATACTACCTCTACCCTAACCATAGCAAAGCTTCAAAAACATCACCTCCCCTAATTTCCGCTTCTATGCGATACACCCCTCCGGCATAATGCATCCAGATTTTCCCATCAGTATGGGATGGATTAAGTAACTTTGCGCCCCTGCCCGTTCACCTCAAAAATCAGCAGCAATGACCATAAGAGAGCGCAACAAGGTAAGACTGGAACGCATTGCAGATATTGCTACCCGATGGATTGGCTCTACTGCATCGCTGATATTTCATACTATATTTTTCATTGTAGCATTTTTGCTTCCGGCGCTACATGTAATGAGCTTTGACCAAATGCTTCTGGTGCTTACCACCGTAGTATCGCTGGAAGCCATCTATCTAGCCATATTCATTCAAATGGCTGTAAATAAAAATACCAAAGACATCGAAATCATTCAGGAAGACGTGGAAGAAATTCAGGAAGATATTGAGGAAATTCAGGAAGATGTGGATGAGATTCAGGAAGACGTGGAAGAAATTCAGGAAGACCTTGATGAAATCCAAGAGGATGTGGAAGAGATCCAAGAAGATGTAGAAGAGCTACAAGAAGACTCAGATGAGGATGAAGACGCATACGGTACCCCCACCAAACCGCAGCCCTACTACCATGCCTCACAGGGGCCAAACGCTGCGCCATCCAATCAGCTAGCCCACATCGAGAACCTGCTGGTGCAATTACAAAAAGAAATAGCAGAATTGAAAAAACAGTAATACACGCTTTACCAGCCGCTGGCCAATACATCCGCCAGATGCATGGTTTTTATTTTATACCCTCTATTATCGATATATCCCTGCAAATGCATCAGGCAGGATAAATCGGTACTGATGATATAATCCGCCTCCGTATCCAAGGCATTCTCTACTTTTTGCTCGGCCATACCTATGGAGATGCCGGAATACTTTACAGCAAAGGTACCACCAAAACCACAACAGGTTTCTACATCCTTCATCTCACGCAATACCAGCCCACGCACATTCTCCAATAGCGTACGGGGGCCTTGCTTTATTTTACATTCTCGTAAGGCAGCACAGCTGTCGTGATAAGTAGCCAGCCCTTTTAATGTAGCGCCACAGTCTTGCACCTTTAATACATTGAGCAAAAACTCGGAGAACTCATAAGTTCGGCTGCGCAAGGATTTTACTTCGTTATGCAATGCAGACTCATTGAATAACTTGGGATAATAATTACGTACAAATCCCACACAGCTGGCGCTGGGGGCTACAATATATTCCGCTTGCTTAAAATCATTGATAAACTTAGTACACACGGCTTTAGACTCATTCCAAAATCCTGAGTTAAAAGCGGGCTGTCCGCAACAGGTTTGCTCTGGATTATAGTGCACCTTGCACCCAAAACGCTCCAACACCTTCACCATGTTAAACCCGGTTTCGGGAAACAGCTGATCCACAAAACATGGAATAAAAATATGTACGTTATGCATTTGTATTCATCTTTTCTGTCCCTCTCAATGAGCCTAATATTATTCCACCTCAATCATTTTATAAGCTGTAATAGCAGCTTCTTCGCCTTTATGGCCGTGTTTACCGCCCAGCCTGTCCAAGGCCTGCTCTACAGTATTTACGGTCAGTACCCCAAAAATGGTGGGCACAGGTAAGTGCAAATTCAGATGCAATATACCGTCAGCTACCATACGGCATACATAGTCGAAATGAGGGGTTTCGCCACGTATCACGCATCCCAATGCAATATAGGCATGTGGTTCATCCATCTTTTTTTTAGCCTTTGCCCAGTGTTTGTTGATGGCAAACGGAATTTCCACACTGCCGGGAACTACGATGGTTTCCACACGTGCATTGTTTTGCTGCAGTATCTTTAAACAACCGCGTTCGAGTTCATCTACAATATCTGCGTTCCACTCTGTTTTCACCAAAACAATAAAGGCATCCTGTTTAAAGATGCCCGTATTGATATTAACTAAGTTACTATTACCTAAAGAAGCCATTTTTTTAGTTTACGTTATAAACTCCTAATTGAGCCAGATATTTATCAGCCTCAAATCCGTATTGAGTACGGGGGAATTTCTCCTTTAACTCTTTATACAATTCGATAGCCTGATTCTTATTGTTCAGTACATGTTGGGCCAGAAATGCACCTCTGAACAATGCAGTAGAAGCTGTTTGCTGATCTTCTACAAAATGATTTGCTGCCTTTTTGTAGTACTCCAGCGCTTTGTCGCCTTTACCTAAATCACCATAGGCATCGCCCAGCAATAAATAAGCGCGCTGTTGTACGGGCTTAGAATCAGTGCTGAAATCTTCTAAGAACTTTATTGCTTTATCATTTTGATTCAGCTTGATATAGCACACCCCTGCATAAAATTTAGCCAGATTGCCGGCCGGAGTGCCACTATACGTACTAGCAATTTTTTCAAAACCCGGATTAACGCCATCGCCGTTTAAAGCCAGGTTGATAGAGTCCATACGGAAGTATTCCTCAGCCTTATAGCTTTTATCCAGCGCTTCGGCTATTTTAGGCTTGGTTACAAACTGCTGGTAAGCAAAAAAACCACCTATAGCCACAATCAATACACCCAAAATCAGACTGATGGTTTTACCGCTTTTCTCCCATAAGCCTTTTATCTTTTCCACAGAATCGTTGGTTGCAAGAGCCTCTTGTTCAACCGTTTTTTTAGTATTCGCTGCCATTTTATTTTACTTCTTCAATTTAGTAACTAGTCAACAATAAACGGATAGTGAGGATCTACGTAAACATCCTTCAGTACCTCATCGTCGTTCGGGAATGGGCTTTCTTCTGCAAATTTTACTGCAGCAGCAACCACCTCATCGCAACGGGCATCAATTTCTTTCAACGCCTCTTCGGTTGCGTATTTATTTTCAAGCATAGTTTTTCTGAGTACCTGAATGGGATCCTTTGATTTATAGTTTTCCACCTCATCCTTGGTACGATATTTCTGAGGGTCGCTGATGGAGTGTCCTTTGTAACGATAGGTTTTTATTTCCAGTAAGGTAGGACCACCTTTCTCACGTGCACGTTTTACGGCTTCTGCTACAGCTTCGTGAACGGTTTCGGGATTCATACCGTCAACAGCTTGGGAAGGCATCTCGTAGCTCAATCCTAACTTGGAAATATCGGTTACATTGGAAGTACGCTCTACGGAAGTACCCATGGCATACTGGTTATTTTCGCAGATATAAACAACCGGCAATTTCCACAGCATCGCAAGATTGAAACACTCGTGCAGGATACCCTGACGTGCTGCACCATCTCCAAAGAAGCAAAGTACTACATTGTCGGTGCCTTTATAATTTTCAGCAAAGGCCAAACCCGTACCGGTACCTATTTGGGCACCTACGATTCCATGACCTCCGTAGAAATTCTCTTTTTTACCAAAAAAGTGCATACTACCGCCTTTACCTTTGGCACAACCGGTAGCCTTACCATACAGCTCGGCCATACAACTTTCTACCGATATACCCTTGGCAATTGCCAAACCGTGGTCGCGATAGCCGGTTATAAAGATATCTTCGGGACGGGTAGCAGTCATACAACCTGCAGCAATAGCTTCCTGTCCTACATACGCGTGGAAAAACCCGCGTATTTTACCTTCCATCTTATATTTTTCTTCCGCTGTAAGCTCAAACTGACGAATTAACTGCATTAATTCGTACCAATATAAATACGTCTCTTTAGAAAATTTTGTTGCCACCTGCTATAAAATTTTTATTTCCGAAGAACCCCTTCGGGGACAGCAAAAGTAAGGGAAAAAATGATTTCATGCTAATTGTATAATGGCTATCTGATGGTTCCCTGCTTAAATAGGCTATTTCATTTGATTTTATGGATGTTATCTAAGAAAAACATTCCTAAAACTGCATGAGAAGAGCCCTCCGACCCGATTATTCACAATCCCTTTTTGTGATAAAAAACATTGACTGTTGGATAATATTTCACCCCCTTCGATATGAATATTTTTAATAATAAATAGAAAATTCTTAAGTTTATATATCTTCCGCCCTTAAGTTGAAGAGACACTCTGTTTCATTGCCCTGCTCGGTATACTTCTTAAGTAATTGCGGTAGACTTTTTAAAAAATAGATGAAATTAGCAGCAATAGATATCGGAAGTAATGCAGCCCGGCTCCTCATTGCCGATGTACTGCACTACAAAAACCAACCGCCGGAGTTTATCAAGTCCAACCTGGTGAGGGTTCCGCTACGCTTAGGTTTTGATGTATTTGAAACCGGAGCCATATCCCCGCTGAAGGCCCAACAACTCCTCGAAACCATTAAGGCTTACAAACTTTTGTTGAATGCTTACGGCATAAAATATGTAAAGGCTTGTGCTACCTCAGCCATGCGAGATGCCCAGAATTCTAAAGAGATTATCCAAAAAATTAAAGACGAAACCGGCATCGAAATCGAAATCATTTCCGGCGACCTTGAAGCTACCCTTATCTACGAAACCCACATTGCCGAAGGTTTAAACAAGGAAAATTTGCATATGTATATTGATGTGGGTGGTGGCAGTACCGAAATTACCTTTTTCCAAAATGGGGAACTTCTTTATAAGCACTCATTTAATATCGGCACCATCCGAATTCTGAAACAACAGGTAAAAGAAGCCCAATGGGAAGAGATGAAAGACTACATCCGCACGCACACAAGACATGCAAAGAAAATTGTCGCCATTGGGTCGGGAGGTAATATTAACAAAGTATTTTCCCTCTCAAAGAAGAAAGAAGGTAGACCTCTCCCCCTCTCCCTACTACGAGATTATTATAAAGAACTGAGCCATCTTACCGTACAAGAAAGAATGCGATTATATAAAATGCGAGAAGATCGAGCCGATGTGATTGTACCTGCGCTTCTTATCTATACCAATATTTTAAAATGGGCAGGCGCTACCGAAATTCTAATTCCTAAAATAGGCTTGGTAGACGGACTCGTACGCACCCTTTATGAAGATATTTTGCATAATTTATAATGCGAAACCCTAACTTAGTCCTCCAATTATAGTTGGATTTCCTCATTATAAATTAAGTAGAAAAAAGTGTCTGTAAATAAAGAAGTAAAACGAGTTACCACCAATACACTGGTGAAGATGAAAGCAGCGGGGGAAAAAATAAGCATGCTTACCGCTTATGACTTTTCCTTCGCACGTATTATGGACCAAGCTGGTATTGATGTTATTCTGGTAGGCGATTCGGCATCGAATGTGATGGCCGGGCACGAAACTACATTGCCCATCACACTGGATCAAATGATTTATCATGCCGCATCAGTGATTCGAGGTATTAAAAGATGTTTGGTTGTTGTAGACCTCCCCTTCGGCACGTATCAATCTAATTCAGAAATCGCACTGGCTTCCGCCATCAGAATCATGAAAGAAACCGGAGCACATGCCATTAAAATGGAAGGAGGAGCAGAAGTTATCGAATCTGTCAAAAAAATCGTCAGCGCCGGTATTCCGGTCATGGGACATCTCGGACTTACTCCACAGTCCATTTATAAATTCGGTACCTACAGCGTGAGAGCACAAGAAAAAGCCGAGGCAGATAAACTCAAAGCTGATGCTAAATTATTGCAAGAAGCAGGTTGCTTTGCTCTCGTGCTAGAAAAAATCCCCGCATTATTGGCTAAAGAAGTAGCAGAAAGCCTACATATACCGGTGATTGGCATCGGTGCGGGAAAATACTGCGACGGACAGGTGCTGGTAATGCACGATATGCTGGGTATTAATACAGAGTTCAAACCCAAGTTCCTAAGACAGTACCTGAACTTGTTTGAACTCACTACGGAGGCAGTAAAATCCTATATCCACGATGTTAAGAGCGGCGACTTCCCCAACGAGAAGGAGCAATACTAATCCGAAATAATTTTATCGCGTGTAAAGGTATTATTTACGGTACGCCAGATCCCCAACGGATTTTCATCTTTGAGGGCATCGGGCAACAAATGATTGGGCCAGTTTTGAAATGCAACCGGTCTGGTAAACCTTTTAATACCGTCTGCTCCTACGGATGTAAAACGAGAATCGGTAGTAGCCGGGAAAGGTCCTCCGTGCTGCATCGCTAAGCATACTTCTACCCCTGTAGGTACACCGTTTAAAATAAAACGCCCGCACAGATTCTGTATTTGGCTTACCAGTTCTTCGTTATTGATAACATCGTTGTCCGTAGCAATTAATGTTGAAGTGAGCTGCCCTTCCAGACAGCGGGCTACAGCCATCATCTCCGCAATATTCCGACATTTCACAATCAGCGAATAGGGGCCAAACACTTCTTCATGCAGTATAGGATTATTGATGAAGGCTTCAGCAGAAGTTGCAGCCAAAGTAGGATAACCTTCATTTTCTTTGGGAGAGGTTTGTGACACAGCCAGAAGTTCTACATGAGATTGCGACAAGGCGTTACTTCTCTTATTGTAAAAATTCTCACAAATGCCTTGATGCAGCATAGGCTCCGGCAAAACGCCAGAGATTTCCTTACTCAGCACCTTTATAAATATGTTTAAATCTTCATTATCGATGCCAATAAGCAATCCGGGATTCGTACAAAACTGTCCGACATTTAGAGTGATGGATGCCCCATATTGTTTGGCTACTTCGGCTGCCGATTCTTTCATTTTTTCGGGCAATAAGAATACCGGATTGATACTTCCCATTTCGGCAAATACAGGAATAGGTTCTTTACGCTGATGTGCCCAGTCGAACAACTGCTTTCCTCCCTGAAACGAACCGGTAAATCCTACTGCCTTTGTATGAGGATGCATGACTAACGCTTTCCCTACCTCAAACGATGCACCACGTATATGTGCAAATATACCATCGGGCATATGGCATGCTTTTGCTGCAGCTAGAATAGCTTCTGCGGCCAGTTCACTCGTCTTGATATGAGCCGGATGCCCCTTTACCACTACCGGACATCCCGCGGCTAATGCACAAGCCGTATCTCCTCCCGCAGTAGAGTAGGCAAAGGGGAAATTGGAGGCGCCAAAAACTACTACCGGGCCGAGCGGCACCTGCATCTTTCTTAAATCGGGTTTGGCTGGCATCCGATTAGAATCAGCCGTATCAACGCGCGCTTCTAGCCAGTCGCCTCTTTCACATGCATCTGCATAAGAAGTAAGTTGGAAAGTAGTTCTTTTTAATTCAGATTGTAGCCGCTCTATAGGCAGATGCGTCTCCGCTGCTGCGGTTGCAATTAGCAACTCCGATCGTTTTTCTAACTCCGCAGCTATGGTACGCATAAAATGCGCACGCTCACGAAGGGAATATTTTTTGTATACATGAAAAGCACGCCAGGCACTTTCCATACATTTCTCGATTTCGGGCATTGGAGTATCGTCTTTCATGTTTTATACTTTTCACGAGTGGAAGTTATGATGATATAACAAAATCCTTCATTTATGAAGCACGATGAAAAGGTAACTATATTAAGAATAATAATTTTTCGGTCAAATTTAAAGGATAGCAAATTCGACACTATTAAAGTCCTCCCACGGTAAACACCAGCCTAGCATTATATGTGCCGGAGGGTATAAGAATAGACACACCCGAAAGGCTTAATTGGATTCCAATATCGCTATAGGAAGCTAAAGCTAACACAGCCTGAATTCGGTATAGTTCTATATCCGTAACTCCCACAGGCTGGTAGGCTGTACCTCCTGAAATTGAGCAAAGCAAGCAAAGCGTGGAACCATTACTTGTCCTTCTGATAGACAAGTTTAAATTACTATTCCAAGTAGGGTCGGGCTCGTAATGCACGGATACTTTCGCACTTCCTAAGAGTAATGGTACTGACGTATTGTGTGTGATTTGGTTACTTACACTTTCATAAGTACCCGCATAATCATTACCTGCCTCTGTTATATTGGGCACCGGCACATTCCAATGCGTTCCATTTACCACTAAAGTTTGAGCAAATAGTTGTCGGCAGGTAAGAACTATTAATAAACAACAGCATACTCGGATGATATATAGATTGGTTTGACTTCGCATGGTAAACACTAATTTGAACTAATGGTATAGGTTACAGTAACCTGCGTATTAGTTTGTGCCGACAGATTACTATAATTATTAGGCACAACAGAAATGGTAAGCTGATGCCCGTTCCCTACTCCATTGCCTGTGTACGAACGGCCAATACCGCTAATAATAACTGTTGGTGTGGTGGTAAGTGTGATCAACCCTGCAGGAGTTCCCCTAGTACCCCCACCGGCACCAGATGCAGCAGCAGCCTGTAACCGTATATTTATTCCCGGTATTGTCTGATTTATAGATGCTGTAATTATCCTAGAGCTGCCACTAGTCCCATATGCCGACGTATAATTGATCCATTTGCTGGTATTAGGAGTAGGATTGGATAAGGGCAAACCAGCTTCTGTAGGCTTAGTAAAACTCAGCGTGATGGGGCCTGCAGGTTCAATATCCAATAATGCTATAGCGGGCAATGTTACACTAACATTTCTACTACCCGATGTCTGCGCATAGAGGCTCCCCCCAAAAAATGAAAACACTAAAACCAATATGAAGCCCACTCGCAGCATACTTTATTTACTTCCTTGATAAGTTATTTTTATACTCTCTTGTTGATACTTTATTTCACCTCTTTGACGCACCACAATAATATCCAGATACTGCATATCTCCCGCCTTTAGTACTATGCTTTGCGCTCCGGTAATAATTTTATATTCTTTTTCCCATCCGTTAGGATATACTTTTATATCCCAAGTGCCAGGACGCAAATACGTAAAATCAAAAGGCTTATTAAATAAACAGATCTTTCTGTAAACTTCTTTACCATTGGACGCTTCAATAATAACGCCATAATTCTTGTCCTTATTATTATTGAAAGCAATGGGACTGGCGTTCCGTTCTTCAACCTTCACCATTCCTTTAATACTACTGGCAACGGTCATACCAAAATTAAATACATTTTCCTTGCCACTAAGTTGTAAAGGAACAGGCAGCTGAACATCTGGTATATCATTAATGTTAATAGAAGTACGATCTATTTCTAATACATAATCGCCTGGCACTACATTTTTAAATATATAATTACCGAATCTATCCGTTAGCGCTATATGATTCCCAAGCATTAAGCGTAGGCCTTCGGTTTTAGCCACCCCCAGATTCCTGACATTACCGTAAAGACTGGTATAGCTTGCTGTTTTTTGTACCGGAATATTAAGACGATAAGTGCATTTAAGGGAAACAATAAAATCTTTTTTCCCTGTTTCCCCGCGTTGTAATACATACCTCCCAGATAAATCAAGATAATGTTTGGATGATAACCTTTGATGCAGCGACACCTCCATTAAGTTACGATCTGCATAGTACTCCTCAGGCTGATAGTTATTCTGGTAAAATATACCTAGCTGTGTATTATCAGAGAAACGACTGAATGTTCTTATACCATAGTAAAGCGTCTTATATTCCTTTAGTTGATAACGTGCTGTTTGCATGTAACTAGCAAACAGATTAAACGATGTTTTTAGCTTTTGAAAAGAGAGATTAGTAGTATAATATTGAGAAGTACCTTTATATCCCAGTAAATAATTTGTAGTCCTTCCCAACTGCCCTTCTACATTAAAGTTCAGGAAAGCCATTTTCTGCTCGATAGTAACCCTAGCAAACGCTTCTCGATAATCAAATAGCTTAGGCTCTAGTCGGTCCTGATATCTTTGTATACCCGACAATAAAGATAAAGCTCCATGCTTTGCATATTTGTAGCTTGCGCCATACTGCTGATATTCTCTGTATGGTACGGATAAAGTAAACGTATCTCTTTGAATATTTTTAGCATCTTGAACATAGCTTGCGCTCAACGTAATTCTTTTGGAGAGCAGGTATCGCAAATATCCGTTAAACATACTGGCATTACTAAAATACCCCGCATAAAACGGACTGGTTTTAATATAGCTAAGATTACCACTCAGCGACTTTAGATAATGGCTTTGCAGCTGTACCATGTACCCGCTGCCATTATGCATGCCTGTATGGCTGTACGAAGCTTCTGCCAGTATCTTAAAATATTTCAAAGACTGAATATTGGCTTTCACATAGGGCAAGTGGGCTCTTTCGGAAACTCTGGCTGCATTATAGCCCATTTTTGTACTATCATCTTGCGGTATCTTATACAAATAACCTGCAGTAATATCATCTTCCTTATTTATATGAACAGTAGAGTATACGTTAAACTCATCTCGGATATCAGCAAAAAATCTGGGATGATTGTAAAAACCTCCCAACGATACATTTTTAAATCGGTACTGCAATGCTGCACCTCTACCATACCGGGAAAACTCCGTAAGCATCGAAGAAGCATACACTTTATCGCCCAAATGCACATACCACCTATCGTTCTTATAGTTAATAAAATATTCTTCGTATTGTGTAAAGATGTTGAACTTTACAGGATTGGGCGATACAGCTCTGAAGCTTAGCAAATCGCTGTTTTTATTATTCAGGCTTCCGCTACCACGAATCTCTCCTTGAAAACCTCCGGAGTACACGCCTTTATCCTGCATCCCAATATAAGCACCGGAAATATAAACAGGTAGACGATGATAGATATCGTTACTCGCTGGTTTCACAGAAATAAGAGTTGTATGAGTGCCTGTATGCCATTTGCTCAAGCTATCGGTTAAAGAATGAGCAGTCAATCTGAGATAATATATATCATTGTTGGGTAGATTGATATCGGTATTTTTCACAACCTCAATAATCCGTACTTCTCCGGGTTGGAGATGAACGGTATCTATGCCCTCGATTAAGTCAGCATTAGTTTCAAACCGTAAGTACTCCGCAACATTCCCTTGATTCTTTATCTGAAAACTTGCTCTAAGCACCTGCCCGGCTCTTAAATACTGAGGGGCTTCAATATTGTGTAGGCTGATATTTTTTATTGAGCTAACGACAATTTGAGAGTGCTTTTCAATAACTGAATTAGTAGTTCTATCTGTAAGAATTAAGGAGACTTGATATTTACCTGCAGCAGTTTTTGAGGAAACCTTGACGGGCAATATGTACACTTTAGATTCGCGCGCCAGCACCTCTATACTATCTTTCCGAATTACGGCTTCGATCGTAGGATCAGCAGTACGGGCTGCAATATCATAGATCTTATTTTGCTCACTGGTATTTTCTATATTAAAGGATATAAGTGCTATCTTCCCTGGGAGTAGCAGTTCTTTCTTCTCATCTTTTTCTGTAAAAAGATTTTGAGAAAAAACAGATACAGGAAGCAGTATAAAAAAAGAAATATACCAGAGGTTAATCATCCTTTATATCCAATTCGGCGTTTAGCGCAAAAGCATTTTCATCTTCATCAACAGCCATAATCACCGAAGTGTACTGACCTCTGGGCACCGAGCTAATATCAATAAAGAAAGATTTGGAATTACCGGGTAACAAGCTCATAGGTACGCTTTGATAAGTACCTACTTTCTGACCGTTTCTGCGATCATAGAGATCCGCACTCACTATAGACTTACAAAACACACTACCAAAATTTGAAACAGCTACTTTTAGAATTCTGTTGTTTTGTTCTTTCTCTACCTTTATATGCTCAAATTTCAAGTTAGGCTTAAGTTCATCAGTATTATAATTGGTAATGATTTGAATAGCATACCGCACCACGGAGTGAATGGTTATCCCTTTCCCGATTTTATCGGGTTCTATAGGATTTTCAGGCTCTATGATAATTACCGACCAATAGCTGCTGGCCTCTCTGAGGTTTTGAGGCACCCATATTTCATACGGGAGATCTGCTTTCTCTCCGGCTTGTAATGTCAGCTGCGTTCCGCCCAGCCGAATCCACGCTGCATTGGAATGGTCATGCGATTGGGGATTCGTATAATAAATTTCACCTGACCATTTGTAACGAACATCCTGCATGTACACCTTTACATTTTGAGGCGCCTTTGCAGTATTTTCTAGGCTTATCACACCTTTATAAACCTCTCCACTCTTTACTTTAAAAATATGAGTGAGCCCGTTATGGATTACAATTCCGGCATGTGCCCACACACCCAATAAAAGACATGCTATAAAAAGCACAAAGCGGCTTACCATAACTAAAAAAATTATAAAAGGCCCAAAGGCCTTATAAGTTTAGTAAAATTGACTTATATGTTTTCCTAGACTTAGTTGTCGGAAATGGTATAAACAACAGTAGCCGAAGTAGTACTCGCTTCCAAATCTGCATAGCTAGCAGTAGCACTACCCACCTCTAGTTCGTAAGTCAAGTTATGCCCGTTGTTGGCACCATTGCCAGTATAAGCACTACCAATACCTGTAATAATAGGCTGATCGGTTGCTGTAAGCACCAAAGATGCAGAAGGTGTTCCTAATGTACCATCTCCTGATCCTGCTGCAGCCGCAGCTGTAACCTTGATATCCACACCGGTCACCAAAGCATTTAATTTTACACTGATAGTGCGAGTAGGATTAGAAGCATCTTTAATTGAAGAATAGTTCAACCATAACGTATTATTGGGAGTAGGCGCCTCTATAGGCAAACCGGCCTCAGTAGGAGCTGTAAAATTCATCGTAATGTTTTTACTAGCACTGGGCTCAATATCAACTAATGCCACTGAAGGAATGGTAATACCAATAGTGTGGTTGTCTGTTTGCGTATCCTGGGCCATTGCAAATGCTGGAGCGAGGGCGCAGAGTAAAACGAGTAGCTTGGATTTAGACATATTTAGATGTTTATTGTAATGTAAAAATGAGGGCTGTGATTTTTTATTCAAAAACAGGGTATCTATTCTCATAAACAATTCAAAAGCCTAGTATCTGATACAAAATTATAAAAAGTATTTAGAAAAGTACAATTAATCTTATACAATAAAAATGGAGGGATATCTCTTTCTAACATAAATTCAATGTTTTCTCCTTCCACCTCAACGAGATATCACTCAAACTACACCATCAATGTAGGGTAAGAAACCATTTAGACCTAAAACAACTGATTGAAACCGTACATCATGTTTGAAGGAGGAAACAGAATGGAGGGCATGAATTTAAAAATCATCTTTTCTATAAAAAAAGGACCACTTTTTGTGGTCCTTTTGCGGACCGGACGGGACTCGAACCCGCGACCTCCGCCGTGACAGGGCGGCATTCTAACCAACTGAACTACCGATCCTTGAAATTGGGAGTGCAAATATAGGAGAGTTTTTTTAACTACCAAACTTCTATCAAAAAAAATCTATTTTTTTTATCTTGAGCCTAGTATGAAACTATCAGTCATTCTACAAAATGCGTATAGCAAAGAACAGGCTACACAAATTGTAAAGTGGGTCGGCAGTAACCAACAACGCTTTGACGAGTTGCTGCACTGGTTTTTAAGCGATGATAACAAAATAGTACAGCGGGCCGCATGGCCATTAAGCTACTGCATCGCCCAGCATCCCCAACTCATCAATAAACATTATGATACACTAATTGCTCAATTACAAGCTAGTGATAAACCCTCCGCTGTTAGGAGAAATATTTTACGAGCATTTGATCAAATTCCTCAAATTCCCGAAAAGTATCATGGTATCATCATGGATGCATGCTTTAGATATATTGAAGACCCCGAAGAAACTATTGCATCGCAAGCCTTTGCTTTAGGTATTTTAGCAAAACTCTCTAAACTATATCCCGAAATCAGACAGGAACTATGTACCATTATTGAAAGCCGGCTCCCCTATGCCACACCTGCATTTAAATCACGTGCCAAAAAAATTCTCAGTGGTAAATGGTAATCATCATTATGTTAAAATCAAATAAAATATAGAACTGAGGCCGATTTTGACAAGTGATAGCCCTACTTTTGCGGACAAAAAACAGGTCTTGAGAAGATTTAGTTTATACATCGTATCGGCTTTATTTTTGATTGGTTGTAAATCGCAGGGGTCTAAACCATCCGCTAGTTCCACCGACTCCTCATCATTGGTAGTCATAGCTCCTGAGAAATTGAGTGCTGAGGACATTACCCGATACCGTACGGCATTGGAAGACCTCTTCGACCGTAAATTGCTTAACGATTATTTCAATGGAGCTGTTATTGTTGCCAAAGGAGGAACTATTCTTTACGAAAATTATGTAGGATATACCAACCCTCGTACCAAAGAAGAAGCTATCACCGACACCACAGCTTTTCATTTAGCATCTACCAGTAAACCTTTTACCGGTATGGCGATCCTGAGATTGGTACAGGAAGGCAGAATTAAATTGGAGGATGATCTCACCAAATACTTTCCGGAGTTCCCATATCCCAACATTACCGTCAAGGACCTGCTATGTCATCGCAGCGGGCTTCCCAACTATCTTTATTTCATGGATGATAAAACGAAATGGCCTGCGGACAAAATGGTGAGTAATCAAGATGTTTTAGACTTCATGATACAACATAAGCCAGCAATAAGTTACAAGCCCAATACACGTTTTAACTATTGTAATACCAACTATGTATTGCTAGCACTAATATTGGAGAAAGTAACCAATATTCCCTACCCACAATATCTAAAACAAACAATTTTTGAGCCACTGGGTATGCACCACACATTCGTGTATACTCCCGCAGATAGCGGCAGAGCCATCTTCTCTTACCGGCCTTCCGGAGCTTTGTGGGAATTAGACATCTTCGATAATACCTACGGCGATAAGAATATTTATAGCACCCCCCGAGATATGCTGAAATGGGATGCAGCTTTGTACGACGATCGATTCATTAGTCAAGCTCTATTGGATTCAGCCTATCAGCCGCAGAGTCATGAAAGACCTTCCATCCACAATTACGGCTTGGGTTGGCGTATGCTCAATCTGCCTAACGGTAAAAACGTCATTTACCACAATGGCAAATGGCATGGTTTTACTCCTGCGTTTGCCCGACTTTTGGACGAGAAAGCAGTAATTGTTATTCTTGGAAACAAATACAATCAGAATATTTATAATGTAGCCAAGATGGCCTATAATGTATTCGGCGATTATATGCAAGATGAAGGTAGTGAGGACCCCGACTCCACTCCTCCCCCGACCGTGGTGAAGAGAGTTCCTAATAGCAATGTGAAGAAAACCGCAGCTAGCAATGCCACTAAAAATAAAGTGGCCGCCACCAGCACCTCAAAAAAAACTGTAGCATCCCGAAAATCAACCACTCAAAACTTACAAAACAATAATATCAAGAAAACCGCTACAGTAAATAAAAAGAGCTCCTCAACAAATAAAAAAAGTAGCAACTCCAAACAACAATCTCGAACGGTGCCACAAAAATCAAAAAAATAGTAGGTGCATTAGAGCTTTGCAGAAGGCTGATACATCATTAGCTCCTCAAGCAAGTTTTCTATTTGAGCATAAGGATATTTATGGACTAAGAAAAAGTGATTGGCATTTGCATTGGGGTTCCAAATATTACTACCATCCTTACTAACTTCAATCTTACCAGGTCCTATTACATAAAAATACTTTTCGGGTGTGCGTACGGCACATAACACGGCTGTTTGATCCCAAGATTGCCGACCGTTACCCTTTTCTGGCACCGCACTAAAATTGATAGCATATCCCATGCCTATAGGGGTTTGAGGGAATTGCTCAGCCAGACGTTTTCCTGTACGAATACGGGAACCTATATCAAATCCACTGAAAACAATAGGCACGTCTTGAGGCCATAGCGCCAAAGCCTGGTAAGCAGCAGTAGTGTCCTTGTAAACATTAAATTCTCTTCCTTGCGGGAAATCCGCCGCCATAGCCACCCATTGCTTTACCTTCTTCTTCACCAAATCTACCCCCGAAAGCTTAGAATAAGTGTCAGGCTCTGAATGCAATAAATCGTTGATGTTTGACAAAAAACCTACCGTAACAATGGTTACCGATCGATCCGGTTGCTGTGATAAAATACGGCGATAAATTTCTACTGCATACGGATATTGCTTACTCCGTAGCTCAGGAGCAAAGCGTTGAATCAGCGCTTCATTCCACCCGCTTTTGTGCGTAAATGCCGGTGCTGTGGGGCCAGCTATCCCTACAGGAACCTCTCCCCTGTTAAAATATCTATTTAACAACTCAATGGTTGGCGCTATGGCTGGGCGCCCGTTGCTAGATAAGGTGGCTAGCACCTTACACTCTTTTCGAGCTTCTAATGCATAGAGTACGGCAATAGCACCTAAATCGTCATAATCCGGTCCCATATCAGTATCAAAAATGATTGCAGGAACAGCTTTAGTGCGCTGCGCATCTATACAGTTAGTGAAACTCATAAGCAGGAGTAGCCATGAGAGACATAATAAAATTCTTTTCATTTTTAAGTATTTGAGCAATCGTTAATAAAAGGTAAGTACTGTAAAAGATTCTGTCTAAAATTACACACAACCGTATAATTCTGTAACCTCAGACTGCACAAGTTGCTATTATGTATTTACCTTTAGAGTTGTAATTATTTATATCGATGAAAATATTGTCTGCCGCACAAATTCGGGAATGGGATCAATACACGATGCAACATGAACCTATCTCACCTATTGATCTGATGGAAAGAGCTGCCGAGGCCTGTACTCACTGGATTTTGGAGCATATCTCGCAAGACATATTCTATATTTTTTGCACTACCGGCAACAATGGTGGCGATGGACTCGTTATAGCGCGCTTACTTAAGTCTCACAACAAGCAAGTAAAAGTATTCGTACTATCCCTGAGTGCAGGCACTGATTGTTTTAATATTAATCTTGAAAGATTAAAACAAATAAGCACCGTTGAAATCATTACTCTAAAAAGTACTTCCGACTTCCCCTCCATTCCCAACGATGCTGTAATTATTGATGCTTTATTTGGTACAGGATTAAACAGAAAACCCGAGGGGTTGGCGGCCGAGCTGATTCACTTTATCAATCATACAGCAAAGCATGTTATTGCTATCGATATTCCTAGCGGCTTATTATGCGATCGCAGTTCAAAAGATTTTCCAGTAATAAAAGCAGCACATACACTTAGCTTCCAATGCTACAAACCCGCATTATTACTTCCGGAAAATGCGGTATACTTTGGTAATGTACATATTCTGGATATCAAGCTACATACCGATTTTTTACATACAGTAGACACGAATTACGAACTCGTTGATTTTAATTTTATAAAACAACTTTACAAACCTAGAAATGCTTTTTCGCATAAAGGAAGCTTCGGACATGCATTAATAATTGCAGGCAGCTATGGCAAAATGGGCGCGGCTGTATTAAGCACCCGCGCCTGTCTGCGGAGCGGAGTGGGTCTTGTTTCCGCGCATGTTCCAAGTTGTGGAGTAACTATTCTACAAACCGCTGCGCCGGAAGCTATGTGTCGTGTGGATCGCAATGAAAAAGTCATTACAAAACTTGATTATGATGTAACGTCTTATTCCGCAGTGGGAGTAGGTCCCGGCATAGGTACAGACAGCGCTACAACAGCTTTTCTGCATCATCTGCTGGTGGCATACCCTAAACCATTAGTGCTAGATGCCGATGCATTAAATATTTTATCGGAACATAGTGAATGGTGGCCCCTATTACCTCCTCACAGCATTCTCACTCCCCATCCTAAAGAGTTCGCTCGATTGTTTGAAGAAAATAAAGATGACTTTGCAAGGATTGAAACGGCACTGCAGCAAGCTCGTACAAAAAACCTCGTAATTGTATTAAAGGGGCATCGCACTTTTATCGCTACACCTTCAGGTAAGGGATATTTCAATACGAGCGGTAATGCTGGTATGGCTACAGGTGGTAGTGGGGATGTGCTTACCGGAATCATCACTGGCTTATTAGCGCAAGGTTATTCCTCATCCGAGGCAGCAATATTAGGAGTGTATATACATGGCATGGCCGGAGATCAAGCCGCTCTACATTATGGAATGGGCCCCATGATAGCCGGAGATATTATAGATAATCTATCCGTTATTAAGCAACTGGAAACAGTATAATTACATAAAAAAGCGACCTTCAAAACAGAAGGCCGCTTTAAAATATATTCAACTACTTTTTATCAATGTCCATGTCCATCGTTAGGACCATGCTCCTGCACATTCGGATCAGAATCGGATACGTTCAGGATTTCTACATCAAAATATAATGCTTCGTAAGGTTTAAACACACCGTTACCATCCTTGCCGTAAGCCAGATATCCCGGAATGTAAATGGTGCCTTTACCACCTTGTTTAAATTGTCTTAGTCCATCTTCAAAACCACGAATAAAGGGCTGCTCACCTAATTTTACAGTAAACTGATTAGCATCGAAAGTGCTGTCTTTAGCCACTGTTTTTCCGGTATATTTTACAGTAACAAACTTACCATCGGCAACCTGTGCACCTGAACCCGGATTATCTATTTTAACGAAAGTACCTACAGGCGTTTGGGTTGCAGTAATTTTTTTACTTGCCAGGTAATTTTGTACTTCCTGAATTTGCTTAGCTTTTTCACCTGATTTTTCTAACTCAGCCTCTTCGGCTTTACGTGCTTCTTCCTGCTCTTTTCTGAATTTTTGCATCATTTCTTCCTGCTCTTTCTTCTGGCGGGGAAGATCTTTTTCCATCTCTTTTTGATAATCTGCACGCGCTATACTATCTTCTTTAAATACTTCCAATACTTTATAAGTGTAAATAATTTTATCGCCTTTTTTCAGGAAGGGAGGTAACTGCGCTTCATGAGTCAACCCTTTCTTAATAGCAGAATCGATATAAATAATAGCCACCATACTATCGCCCTTCTTCAACTCTTTAAACACCTCTCTCGGATCGTATATAGGCTGCCCCGCAGGAATTTGCTGTACTTGATCGAAGTAGGGCATTTTCCCATAAGTATTAACTAAGAAAGAGTCCTTGCTACCACTGATACGAGCTGTCATATGCATTTTCAGCACATATCCATCCTTGGTACTATCTTTACTACCACCGTCGAAGATGATATATTTTAAACCATTAGGGCTGGTTTTATAGTCTGCATTTTTACATGCAGTGAATGCGCAAGCTGCAAAAACTGCAATGCTCAGAATTTTTAAACGTTTCATTTGTCGATTTTTAATTTTTAATTTGATATTGAAAGCCGCTTGGCTGTTTTTTGGATGTTGCAATTTACTGTAGCAAACTCCCGTTTTCTCTTACGGCACTTTTAAATTTAGTGACAGTATCTTTAAGAGAATCTTTAGTACTTCCTCCGGAAGCATTAAAGTGGCCTCCTCCATTGAAGTACGTACGGGCAAAAGTATTACAATCAAACGCTCCTTTACTTCTAAAACTCCATTTTCTTTCTTCGTCGCGATCGATAACCAACCCTACCAGTTTTATTCCCTGTACCGAGAGGGGTAGGTTTACCAACCCTTCTGTGTCTCCTGTCTTTATTTCAAAGCGCAATATATCGTGTTTTGGAATAGCAATCAATGCCGTATTATATTCATAGATGAACTCTAGGCAATTCGTCAGTACATGGCCTATAAATCGCAATCGATTCTCCAGAAAGTTATCAAACAAGTTGCTATGTACTTCTGCATGGTTAAAACCCGTTTCCATCAGACGTGCCACCATCAGATGTACTGAGGCATGCGTACTCGCAAAACGAAATGAACCGGTATCTGCTACCACTCCTGCATATAGGCACTGTGCTATGTATTCATCAATCCAGCTATCTTTTCCTGCTGCTACAATAAAATCATACACCATTTCACTGGTCGAACTCTTCGTAATATCGCTGATCCCATAGTGAAAGTTGGGTGTATCAGGTTGTTCATGATGATCGATTAGCACTCTTATGCCGTTAAATGCCGCCAGAAAAGGCGCCATACTCTTTGTACGATGAAAGATGTTAAAATCCAAACAGAAAAGATATTGAGCGCTATTGATCAGCTCTATGGACAGCTCCCTTTGCTTTTCAAAATTCAGCACCTCAGCACAACCCGGCATCCAATTAAGCCAAGGTGCCCAGTTTGTAGGTGAAATCACGGTCACCTCATGTCCAAATTTTTTCAGAAAATGCCAAAGCCCCAATGCCGACCCCATTGCATCTGCATCCGGCTTCTGGTGCATGGTTATCACCACCTTAGCAGGTTGGGGCAATAAGGATAGTATATTTGCTATTGCTTCCATCGAAGAGGCGCAAAAATAGGTAAATTAAGCTCATTTTTAAATATTACTTTCTGTACCTTTGCCTCCCTAAAATTATAATTAGTATATATGAGCAATCGTACATTTACAATGATTAAACCCGATGCGATGGAAAATGGCCATGCAGGAGCTATTTTAGATCGTATCACCAAAGCGGGCTTCAAATTAGTTGCAATGAAATTAACCCGGCTTAGTAAGGAAAAAGCTGGTGAATTCTATGCAGTTCATAAAGATAAACCCTTTTTCCAAGACTTAGTGAATTTTATGAGCCGCGGCCCCATTATTGCTGCTATTCTGGAGAAAGAAAATGCAGTAGCTGATTTTCGTGAACTAATTGGAGCTACCAATCCGGCTAACGCTGCAGAAGGCACTATTCGCAAAACCTTTGCAAAATCCATTGAAGAAAACGCTATTCATGGAAGTGATAGTGATGAAAATGCAAAAATTGAAGGAGATTTCTTCTTCAATCACTTTGAAAGAGTAGGATAAACTTCTAATGCATATATCAACATACTAAAAAATCCGGCAAATGCCGGATTTTTTAGTATAACGAAGACGTTATTGATCCTTAAATTTCCTACACTATTTTAACTCTTATCTGTATTCAGATAAATCATCTTCCCGCTACTCTCCGATTTGGGAGGAACAGGATATTTCATTCCGGTTTTGAGGACCTTTTGATTGTCAGCTATAAATAGCATGACTGGAATTACTATTAATATTAATAGTAATAACATTTGAAAAGTTCGGTTCATAAGTTAAGGTTTTTACTAATGGATATCAGCAAACATTGCTCCAATGTTCGCATTTTGAGCACAAAAGTATAGAATAATTGTCTAAAATCAATGATTTGAGCAATTTACTTATATGTATTACTTATCCTTTGCAAGGAGCTTTCCAAGCCTTTCCTTGGATTTATTGAATACATTTCTGCCTAAATCTATGCCCTTACGTTTTTTTTTCTGTTCTTCAGGAGGGAGATGAATAAACTCCTGACACTCCTTACTACAACACCCTTCAAACTCTTTAGCACAATCCTCACACTGTATAAATAACAGATGACAAGCATCATTAGCACAGTTTACATGTGTATCCGCCGGCTTACCGCATTGATGACAATGCGCAATGATCTCATCCGTAATACGCTCACCCAGTCTTTGGTCAAACACAAAGTTTTTACCATGAAACTTGTTCTCCAATCCTTTCTGCTTCACCTGGTTCACATAATTAATAATTCCACCTTCGAGGTGATACACATTTTTAAAACCTTTATGCAACATGTACGCCGAGGCTTTTTCACATCTGATGCCTCCGGTACAGTACATCACTATGGTTTTATCCTTGTGCTCTTGCATCATCTCCACCGCCATGGGCAACTGCTCCCTAAAGGTATCACTAGGAACTTCTATGGCCTTCTCAAAATGTCCCACTTCGTATTCGTAGTGATTACGCATGTCGATAATAATGGTGTTAGGATCATTAGCCAGCTTGTTGAAAGTCTCAGCATCAGCGTACTTACCTCTTCTGGACATATCAAAGGAAGGATCATCAATCCCATCGGCAACTATTTTTGGACGCACCTTCACATCCAGAACATAAAACGATTTTCCATCGTCATCCACGGCAATATTCAGCCGAATCCCATCCAGAGCGGGATCTAATGAATAAAGCGTTTCTTTGAACTTCTCAAAGTTTTCGGTGGGCACACTAATTTGGGCATTGATGCCTTCCGCAGCAATGTAAATTCTTCCTAATACCCCCAAATTGTTAAATATCTTATAGACGTGATTTCTAAAGGTAGTAGGGTCAGAAATAGGAAAATACTGATAGAAAGAAATAGTAGTACGGGGAGTATTGTCCTTAAGGATACGCTCTTTCAGTTCCTTTCGGGAAATGCGATTATGTAATGCCATAAACATGAAATTTGATCCCGCAAGACGGGAAATTAAATACAATAATTGGGCAGTTGCAGGCTGCACCAAATTTCAGTGTGCAAAGGTACGATTATTTCTTCTTAAACCTTATTAATTATATGGCATCCCTCTAAAATGATCTATTTTCTTAAATAAGAAGCGGTTAGGGCAGCAAATCCCCCAACGATTGCGCCGACTAATGCAGTGATAAACACTAACAAGAGGGGGCGCGCCCCTATTCCCAGCAGCTCCCCTATGCGGTTGGCTAAAATACCGTTATTAGCAGCATTGATGAAAGCTGCTACGAGAAACCACGTTAAAAATATTGCCAAAAATCCTGATAAAAATGCCTTACCAGGACGCTGAACAATCAGCAGCGAAACCAAAAAAGATACAATAGCCAGACTCCACCACGGGGTGTAGAGTCCGGCTACGAAAGATAAAATCCCTATAACAATCACAGACAAAATAAACTTCATATGAAAAATTGAGTAATGGGTACAATTTTACATGTATCTCTTATTTGTCGCCCTTAAATAACCCTTCAGGAACCGTTCCTTTCAACTTTCCCAAACTTAAATTCAGATACTTTAGTACGATAGGCGCTATATCATATAAACGCATTTCTTTTAAGTTAGCATTGGACCTTACCGATTTGCCCACAGCAATGAATCCAGTCTGAATTTCTTTTGTATCGGGGAAATGCCCATGCACACCTCCTTTCTTTCGCTGTGTGATAAAGTCGCCTTTCTCGGTAGCTGCAAAAGAAGCATTATTCAGAGCACTTAAAGCAAAAACAGCGTTAGGATCGGCCTTTACCTGCTTCATTTTCATAGGGTCAATAATCCTAAAATATTTTTTATCGCTATCAGGTAATTTGTCAAATAAGTCTCTTACTTTACCTATAATCTTTGGGTCGTTATTTTTTACAAACAGAAACGCACTTCCACCCATTGTATGGAAACGCGCATCCCAATCTCCTTTATTTATATCTCTTATAAGCCCCTCTTTAGCTAGAATCACATTAGGCCTTACAGAAATATCGGTATCGTAAAAACCATGATCCCCTACTATCAAAAACAAGGTATTCTTTTCTATGCCGGCCTCCTTTACAGCATTCCATATAATACCAACACTACTATCTATTTTACTTAACCCGCGCTGTACAGCTTCTCCTTCCCTTCCGTTTGCATGCTCAATATGATCCAGTCCAAACATGTGCAACGTCATTAAATTGGGCTTTGCGTTTTTAATTACCCATGCCCCAATTTTGGCAACAGCAATGTCATCACCAACATCAATCTTATCCACCCCTCCCAATATTTCCTTCTTAATGGTAGCCGTAAAATCCGATGGGTAACTGTATTTCTCCAAAACATCATTTCCCATATGACCAATATCGGGGATATTATAATCGACAGGCGCACCAGCTGATACCGGCCATACTATAGCAGCCGTTTTTAATCCGGCTTTACGAGCCACGTCCCATAATGTCTTCTTCTTAATTTGTTTAAAATTCCAATAAATACCACCATTGGTACTATCATAAGAAAAAACAGCATTATAATATATACCATGTTCGGCAGGAGATACCCCGGTTACCATGGTTGTATGCGAAGGAAAAGTAACCGAGGGAAAAACGCTCACAACGCCTTCGGCAAATGCACCTTTCTTTTTTAATTGCTTCAAATTGGGTGCATGCCACTTGTTAGAAAGATAAAACTCGGGACGCAAACCGTCCACGGAAACCATAATAACATGTTTATCTGCCTGGGCATACACAAAGTAGGGACCCAGTACCAATATCAGTGTAAAGAGTAGTCCTAATTTTCGCATAAGAGATAATTTTTATTAGGGGCTTTGATGAATTTTTCTCATTTCCCTCAGCATAAAAAATATGCACAGATGATGGATGCAAGAAACGAATAAATACGTTTCTATGTAATATCAGCAGCAATCGTACCCTCTAAACAAATGTAATCGCAATTATTGTTTTTTCCAAATAACAATCTATCTGGATTTACCCATTATGCTTTGGAAAAATTCATTACCCACTTTACACGACTATCCTTTGCATCATGCTCTTTCATCATCCATAATTGGTAATATCTACCTTCTACCCAGTTATTGACGGCATTATCATAAAAACGACTTCCTGGATTCCCACTCTGTCCTCCGGGATATACTCCATACGCTTCCATGTCGGGCGTTAAATGCACCACCATACGCCAGCTAGGGCCATGACTTTTTTTAATGGCATTAATTGTATTTCCCGAGCCTCCAACAGGCAGGTTTTTATGTGCAAACGAAGGCAGATTATTCTTTAGTAAATGGTAAATGGCCGGTTCTTTAAACTTCGCCCACTCCAACCGATGCTCCTTCTCATAATCAGATAATGCCTTAGTCGCACTGTTTAAAGCTGCCGTAACCTGATCGGTCAGTGTTTCTACAACGGTTGTTCTTTTATCATCAACAAACGATAATAATGTAGTATCGATTTTTAAAAGCTCCATGAGTGTCTCTTCCTCGGGCAAAATGGTTGTAGGACCCGCAGCCATTAATTCATCTTCCCATATATTTCGCTGCAGGCTATCTAACCAGCATCGATAAATGGTTTGCCCAATTGAATGAGGCCCTGCATCAAAATCCCAACCACGGATAATATCTAGATATTTTTTAGCTTTTTCAGAAAGTTTTTCTTCATGGGTGTGTGCTATCAAGATAGGTACTAAATCTCGTGCAAGTATATTATAATAGTTCTGCTGTAGCTCCATCATATCCTGAACAGTAATACTGTTCATACGTTGCAAAAAATACTCAATTGCTCTACCCCGAGGTGTGATATAAGTACCCGGAATAAAGTAAGGATAAGTACCATCTACAGGACGTTGATTGGCACTTTCAAGAAAACCTCGATCAGGATTTACAGCATGTGGATTTTCCTCCTGAGGAATATACCCCTGCCACATATAACTGCTATCACGTCCGGGCATTACGTATAATCCTTGCCCTTGCCACCTATTAGGAAACTTACCTTGTTGCCAAATAGCTATATCCCCACTTTTAGAGGCAAATACAAAATTTTGTGCAGGACACTCAAAAGTTTTGATAGCTTCAGCATACTCATTATAGCTTGTAGCTCTATTCAACTTGTAAAAGGCCAGTCCTTCATCTCCGGTATGATGGGCTACCCATGTAACTGCTAAAGCTGATTGTCCTGAAACTGTATCCGCAAAAGCAGCATCGTATATCACCGGACCAAACACCGTATAAGCTACAGTATCATATATCGGCGTCTGCCCTTTTACTTTTATTTCTTCAACACGTAACTGTGAGGCTTTCCAGGTATTATTGAACCAATACTCCCGCTTCGATGCATCTTTAAATTGAATTGTGAAATAATCTTTTACATCTCTTTGAGCATTCGTAACGCCCCAGGCAATGTGTTCATTAAAACCAATAATTACATACGGACATCCGGGCAAGGTAACTCCATAAACGCTAGAAGAAGGAGTAGACAATTGCATTTCGTACCAAATAGAGGGCAACGATAATTCTAGATGCGGGTCATTGCAAAGTATGGGTGCGCCACTAGCTGTTTTAGTGCCTGCAACTACCCAGTTATTGCTACCATTATCCCGATCCTGTGGATTGGGTTCATGTACAGCGACCTGACGATGATTGAAGAAATAGGCCGAATCGGCATCAGTAGGTATTACATACTGCTTTTTATAATTAGGAAATATAGTGCCTTTAGGAATAATAGGCACTAAAGAATCCTGTACCTGAGGATATAATAAGTTGAACTGCTCAGAAGTAAGAATTGAACGGAGGTTGGTATAAATCAAATCCCGCTCTGTGCCTGAAGAAAGCATTTGCGCCATCATTTTTAAAAGCATGAGTGTACGCAGATTACTCCACCTCTCGGGCTTAAAGTTGAGAATTTTATATTCCAAAGGAAGGGTGCTTTCAGTGAGTGTATTAATGTATGCATTCACTCCGTTTGTATAAGCTGTATATCTCGCTAAGGCATCAGCATTTTTTTCAATTTCCTTCAGCGTATTTTCTGCTGCAAACTTCATTCCTAGACGCCGTTGTGCCTTGTCGTACTCAATAGCTGCCTTGCCTGCAATTTCACTTACACGGCCTTCAGCGGCTCGAGTTTGTAAGTCCATCTGAAACAATCGGAACCGTGCATGCAGGTATCCCTGAATAAAATACAAATCCTCATCGTTTTGTGCAAACACATGAGGTACCAGCCGCTCATCAAAATATACTTTTGCAGGAGCTTTGAGATATTCGTGCACAATATTTAAGTTGTAGTCAAACGCCGTATCTTCTGCATTTTGCCAAAAGCCTGTCTGCGGGCTTAAAAAACTTCCTAATGGCATGGGCACTTTGCTACCCATCGGACGATTTAGAATAAAAATCAACAATATGGTAACAAGAAACGAAAAGCAAAATGGCAGCAGTCTCATGGGTTTGCATATTTTACAAGAAAGATAATTATTTTTTCCGACCTGTAAATACTCAGCTCTATATCACATTACCCTATCGGCCCATAGTTAGCCCGGGCTGATAAAAAACAAGGCCTGTTTATTCCAGGCCTGTTTCGAAATGTCTTGTAGGTATCACCACGTCCTGAAAACCTTTTTTCAACAATCGCTTTTTAAATTCCTGTTGTACTTCAGGCTCTCCATGCACCAAGAAAAGCTTTTTTACTTCCCGCGGATCTTGACATGCCAGCCACTGACATAAGTCTTCATAATCACCGTGGGCGCTCATACTTCTTATCTCTCCTATTTCGGCGTTCACCTGATGTTCTACCCCAAAGATGCCCACCTCCTTTGCACCAGACAGTAGTCTTGCTCCCAGTGAGCTGGGTTCACAATAACCCGTCATCACAATGGCGTTTTTGGAGTTTTCAATATTATTACTGATATGATGTTTCACCCTTCCGGCATCCGCCATACCACTAGCGGAAATAATCACCATCGGGCCATTACGATAGTTGAGGGCTTTAGATTCCTGAACAGACTTTATATATACCAATCCGGGGAACATAAACGGATCTTCATCACTCTTCATAATATTCTGTATCCGCTTATTGAAATATTGCGGATAACGCTTTACCATATCTGTAGCTTCAATACTCAACGGACTATCTACAAAGTAAGGGATCTTAGGCAACCTATTTTCCAAATCGAGTTGATTGAGAAAGTAGAGTATTTCTTGCGTACGACCTACACTAAATGCTGGCAAAATAAGTTTCCCTTTGCGCTCTACGCACACCCGATTAATCCAATGTTCTAACAACTCGAGCGTACCTGTAATATTGTCATGCAAGCTATTGCCATATGTAGATTCTAGTATGATATAATCCGCTTGGGGAAACACTTCTGGAGAGCGTAAAATAATATCGCGATAACGGCCCAAATCACCGCTGAAGGTAATCCTGGTGTCCTTACCCCCTTCTTTAATTTTGAGATGCACACACTGACTGCCGATAATATGACCCGCATCGGTAAACATACATTCCACACCTTCCATTACTTCAAACCAATCTCCATATTCCTTAGCTACAAACAAAGGCAGTGCTTGCTTTACATCCTCCATGGTGTAAAGCGGTTTTAATACATCATGAGAAGAGGCTGTAATCTTTTTTTCAGCAAAGCGCGCCTCACTTTCCTGAATTTCTGCACTATCCAATAATAAGATACGTGTAAGGTCTTTTGTAGCCGGGCTACAGAAGATTTTTCCTTGAAATCCTTCTGCTACGAGCTTGGGAATAAGCCCCGAGTGATCAATATGTGCATGAGAAAGTATCATGGCATCCACTTCACTACTCACAAATCCGAAATCGCGGTTAAGCGAAGCCGTCTCCTCTCCCATCCCCTGAAACATGCCACAATCCAATAAAAGTTTTTTGCCATTTTTCAGGGTAATTAAATGTTTTGAGCCGGTAACAGTTTGTGCCGCGCCATGAAAAGCTATCTTCATAAAACGATGTTTAAAGTGTTAAAGAGTATTGGGCAGGAATTTTTGTTGTTGCATCCAAGCTTTTAATTCTCCCATCCAGTTATGTGCTTCCTTTTTATTATACATACCAAATCCGTGCCCCCCTGTTTCGTATACTTTTAAAGCTGCCGGAATTTTCAGTTGTTGCAGGGTATTGTAGTAAGCATAAGCATTGCCTATGGGTACTGTTTTATCATCTTTAGCATGAATTAAAAAAGCAGGTGGTGTTTTCTTATCTATATTGAATTCATTGGAGTATTTTTTTATCCGACTTTCCGAAGGATTGGAACCTATTAAATTATTCCGGCTGCCCATATGTGTGAGGCTATCTGTAAAACTAATTACAGGATATACCAATACGGAGAAATCGGGTCTAAAGGAAGTTTTCTTAGGATTTTCAATTAATGATTCTCTATAACGCGTAGAAAGCGACGCTGCCAGATGCCCTCCTGCAGAAAAACCCATAATTCCTATTTTTTTAGGATTAATGCCCCACTCACGCGCATGCTCACGCACTAGCTGTATAGCGCGCTCTGCATCCTGCAGAGGGCCTATAGAACGATCCAACATGGTGCGATCGCTAGGTAAGCGATATTTCAATACAAAAGCTGTCACTCCCCACTTATTCAATTCTCTTGCCACATCATATCCTTCGTGTGTAATAGCCAGAATACGATAACCACCTCCCGGACAAATAATTACTGCAGTTCCATTGGGATTGGCAGGTCTAAATACAATTAACTGTGGTACAGAGACCTCACTGACACGCGTAATACCATCTGCTGCCGTTTCGCTTTTTTCCAGATTATCCGCCGGCTTGCTGTTGGGTATTACTTCATAAAGTGGCAAAGTATCCTGTGCATACGTCATACTTGCAAAAAACAAAAGGAATATACAAATCCAATTTTTCATATGTCGAAATTATACGTTTAGCAATCGTTATCGCATGCTTTACTCTTCAAACTGAAATTTCACATCATTCCAAAAAGCATCGAGCTTAATAATTCTTTGCTTAAAGAATGAAATGATGGAGGGCCAGGTATCTTTATTGAACACACTCACATCTTGCAACATCATAATAATTCGCGAAGCTTCACTTCCATCTTCATCATAAAATACCTGCTGCCAGTCCCACTCCTCCTCCATGATTTCGTGAAAATAAGATTTCAATGCTTCCAGCTTCCGATAAACCTTCAATCGCTCTTCCTTATCAGCATGTTTCAATTCTATGGCAATAGAAGCAAATCTGCGATCGGCATCCATTCGAAAATAAAGGTGACGAATACCGGTTTTATAATTTACCCAATTGATGGTATCCCCATGGGCATTATGAATCGGCTTCATGTACATGCCGAATGTTGTCCAAAATTCCCTTCTGATATTAGACGCTTCTGCTTTGCTATACATTCGTTGTGGGATACAAAAGTGAACAACTATGAGTGTATTGATGTTTTGGTACGTACCTTCTTCCGATAATTTTTAAACAAGCTTTGCCAGCGAAGATTTAAAACGCCCAGTATACCTTCCTTCACAATACCTTTATTCATTTTGGATTTGCCTTGGGTTCTGTCTTGGAAAATAATAGGCACTTCTTTGATTTTAAAACCTAATTTCCAAGTAGCAAATTTCATTTCAATCTGAAAAGCATAACCCACAAATGTAATATTATCAAAATCGATGGCTTCCAGTACTTCGGATTTATAACACACAAATCCCGCTGTAGGATCTTTTACCGGTAGCCAAGTAATTAAGCGGGTATACAGAGATCCCCCTTTGGACAATAAAATTCGGTTGGCCGGCCAGTTGACAAAGCCGCCTCCTTTTACATAACGGCTTCCCACAGCCACATCGGCACCTCCATTCTTACAGGCATCGTATAACCTGAGTAAGTCATTCGGATTGTGAGAGAAATCGGCATCCATCTCAAAGATGAAGGAATATCCTCTTGCCAACGCCCATTTGAAACCGTGTATATAGGCGGTACCCAGCCCCAGCTTCCCCTTTCGTTCTTCCAGATGTAATTTACCCGGATAGTCGGCCTGCATTTGCTTGACAATATCGGCGGTGCCGTCAGGAGAACCATCATCCACAATCAAGACATGAAAATCTCCGGGTAGGCCAAATACTGCCTCAAGAATGTTTTTTACATTCTCCTTTTCGTTATAAGTCGGTATAATTACTAATTTATCCAAACAGTCTCCATTTAGTTAAACCATGCAGCACATCGCCCATTCATGCTTATCCCTTTGATATTAGGATTTCAAACCTTTTAGTTTTACTCTGGTAAAAATTTCCGTGAGCTTTTGTTTGGTTTGTTGCGGAAAATCGCCTTTCATCATCCAGTCGTAATATTGCGGCTCTCTAGCCAACACCTCAGCGATTGGCTGACCTTTGTATTTTCCGAAGTTAAATACCTCCACTCCATTGCTCATTACGAATCGGCGAGCAAAATCAATAATAGGCTCCTCGCCCAAAAACTTGTGTATAGATTCTACAGTATTGCCCAATTCGGGATAACGCTCTAATTGAGCCAATAATACCTCATGTGTAGCGGTAGCATCGGCAAGGGCAGAATGTGCGTCATCCAGCACCTTACCACAATAGAACTTATAGGCAGCACTCAAGGTGCGCTGTTCCATTTTATGAAAAATCGCCTGCACATCTATCATTCTTCTACCCTTCATATCAAAATCCACACCTACACGTAAAAACTCTTCTACCAGTAGCGGTATATCAAACCGATTTGAGTTGTATCCGGCCAAATCGCAATCATCCAGTACCTGTTTCAACTCATGGGCTGCCTGTGCAAATGTGGGGGCATCTTTTACCATCTCATCGGTAATTCCATGAATATCGCTGGAGGATTTGGGAATGGGCATTTCGGGATTAATCAGCTTTCTTTTTACTGTTTTTGTACCATCAGGGAGTAATTTTAGAATCGCAATTTCTACAATTCTATCCGTTCCCAGATTCGTACCTGTAGTTTCCAGGTCAATGAAAGCAATAGGCTTTGTAATTTGTAACATAATATTATTTGACGGGAGCTAAGATAAAGAAATAAGAATTGGTCAGGATAAAATGAAGACAAGATTTTCAAATTTTAAAGGTCTTTTTAATAAAAAGCTATATATTTGCCCCGCAATGAAAAGAAATAACATACATACTCATCATCATTTCGCATACTTTTAAAAAAGTAAGCCGATGGTGTTATGTATTTAATGATATGTAAAGGCTTACAAATTGTAAGCCTTTTTTGTTATTAGCAGCGCCTAACGATTAATAAAACGATAAACAGTTTAAAATGAAAGCAACTACTAAAAGGAACCCCAAAGCTACGTTGTCTACCAGTCAAGAAGCCCCACGCAAAGTTGAAAAACTGCGTATTGCTGTGCAAAAATCCGGAAGACTGAACGAGGGTTCCATGAAATTGCTGAAAGAATGTGGCATTGACGTGCCCGCAGGCAATAATCAACTAAAAATAAGTGTTGACAATTTCGATGCGGAAATATTATTTCTGCGTGATGATGATATCCCTGAGTACGTACAGGACGGTGTGGCAGATATCGGATTTGTAGGCGAAAATGTGGTGCTCGAAAAAAATAAGGACACAAAAATTCTGGAACGTCTCGGTTATGGGAAATGCAGATTATCCATCGCCCTTCCCAAAGGCAAGAAACCTAAAAGCATTCAGGAACTGGACGGTATCAAAATTGCTACCAGTTATCCATTTATCTTAAAGAAATGGCTGAAGCAAAATAAAATCAATGCAGACATTCATGTTATTAGCGGCTCGGTAGAAATTGCCCCCCGCATCGGACTAGCCGACGCCATCTGCGACCTAGTAAGTAGTGGCAGTACTTTGTTCAGCAACGAACTGTACGAATATCAGATCATCTTAAAATCCGAAGCGGTGCTTATTTCCGGAAATAATTTGTCTAAAAGAAGACAGGAACTACTGGACCAGCTATTGTTCCGCATCCGCTCGGTAAAGAAGGCTAAATACACCAAATATGTATTGCTGAATGCTCCAAACGAAAACTTGGAAACTATTTGCAAATACTTGCCGGGCATCAGCAGCCCCACCATCGTGCCACTGGCTAAAGAAGGTTGGTCGTCGGTGCACTCGGTTATTAGCGAAAATGATTTTTGGAATGTGATTGAAAAACTAAAAGCCGCCGGCGCCGAAGGAATTTTAATTTTGCCCATTGAGAAGATTATTGAGTAAGCCGGGCGTCAAAAAAGATAAAACCGATTAGTGTCTTACACATAAAATCAGATACGTTGAAACGCTATAAATATCCTTCCGCAAAACAGTGGCCCTCGATATGCCAGCGGCCTGTAATGGACAGCAGTTCGATATTTCCTGCTGTAAATGCCATTATTTATGATGTCGCCAATAACGGTAATGCGGCTTTAAAAAAATATGCGCAAAAGTTCGATGGCATTATACTGAAGAACCTTTCCGTCACAACACAAGAAATCAACGCTGCTATCCGAAATATTGACCCCTCTTTAAAAAAGGCCATTCTACAGGCAAAAAATAATATTCACAAGTTTCATAGTTCGCAAAAACAGGCTATTGTAAAGATTGAAACGACCAAAGGTGTAACCTGTTGGCGCGAAACAAGACCCATCGAAAAAGTAGGATTATACATTCCAGGCGGTTCGGCTCCGTTATTTTCTACAGTGCTCATGCTGGGGGTACCAGCATCTATTGCGGGATGTAAAGAAATTGTACTTTGTACACCTCCGAATAAAAACGGAAAAGTGCACGATGCCATTCTATTTGCAGCCTCTTTGTGTGGTATAACACGCATTTTTAAAGTAGGTGGCGCACAGGCCATTGCGGCCATGGCTTACGGCACTAAAACGATACCGGCCGTAAATAAAATCTTTGGTCCGGGCAATCAATATGTGATGGTAGCTAAACAAATCTTACAAAGTAAAGTGGCTATTGATATGCCTGCCGGACCTTCGGAGGTGTTGGTAATTGCAGATAAAACAGCCAACCCCGCTTTTGTTGCTGCAGATCTTTTAGCTCAAGCAGAACACGGCCCCGACTCACAAGTGGTATTGGTAAGTACCGATGCTGATATTATTAAACAAACTGAGGTGGCCATCCAACAACAACTGAGCTTGCTACCCAGACAAAACATAGCTGCAAAAGCTTTAGAGCACGCACGCATCGTTTTGATGAAAAATATCAAGGATGCCATTGCCTTTTCCAATACCTATGCTCCGGAACACTTAATTCTGGCTTGCAAAACCACCAATGCCCTACTAAAGGAAATCCACACGGCAGGATCGGTTTTTATAGGCAATTATTCTCCGGAAAGCGTGGGCGATTATGCAAGCGGCACGAATCATACCTTACCTACCAACGGATATGCTACCGCCTATAGCGGTGTATCACTGGATAGCTTTTATAAGAAGATTACATTCCAGCAGCTCACGGACGAAGGATTGAAGAATATTGCAAATACTGTTACAACCATGGCCGAAGCAGAAGGGCTGCAGGCGCATAGCGAAGCAGTAAAAGTAAGATTAAGGCATATTAAAAAAGCGAAATAATACACGTATTGCAGCACGCATCATTACTAGTACAGAACATATGGAATTTAATTTAGAATACTTGATAAGAGATAATATAAAATCACTAGCTCCTTACAGCACTGCTCGTCACGAGTTCACAGGCGAAGCAAGTGTAATGCTGGATGCTAACGAAAATGCTATCGGTTCTCCGGTGTCCTTGGATATCGGCAACCTGCATGAACCGCTGAATCGCTACCCCGACCCGCTTCAGTTGGAACTTAAAAAACAGATCAGCAATATCAAAGGTGTTCCTGTTGAAAACATCTTCTGTGGCAACGGTAGTGATGAAGCAATTGATGTACTGATGCGTATTTTCTGTGAGCCGGGAATAGATAATATAATCATTCTCCCTCCTACTTATGGCATGTACAGCGTTTGTGCAGCTATTAACAATGTGCAAGTGAAAGAAGTGCCGCTCACAAGCGATTATCAATTAGATATTCAGGCTATTGCAGACGCAGTGGATGATCGCACTAAGCTTATTTTTATTTGTTCGCCTAATAATCCTACCGGCAATAGCATCAATAGACAGGATATTGAAATCGTATTAAATAACTTCGATGGCATTGTGGTGATTGATGAAGCTTATATCAATTACGCCCGTCAAAAAACTTTCACAACGCAACTTGTGGATTATCCCAATCTGGTGGTGATGCAAACCTTGTCTAAAGCTTGGGGACTTGCCGCATTGCGTATAGGGCTTGCATTTGCGAGTAAGGAAATCATAGGTTATATGAACAACGTAAAATATCCTTACAACATCAACGAAGCTACGCAAAAGTTGGCTCTGCAGGCACTCAAGAACGTGATGCAGGTAAATGAATGGACAAAATTCACCATTGCCCAACGCACCTGGCTAGAAGAAGCATTAGCCAAACTTTCCATTACAGAGAAAATATATCCGTCGGACGCCAACTTTTTATTAGTAAAAATGAAACAGGCTAATGATGTTTTTACATATTTGCAAAGCAAAAGCATTATTGTAAGAAACCGCAGCACCACAAAAGGTTGTGAAGGGTGTCTGAGAATTACAGTGGGAACAGAAGAGGAAAACAAAAAATTAATTGAAGCATTAGAAAATTATCCCGGCTAAACCATCACTTATTATAAGCGATGAAAATTAAATGAAGTGTATGAAAAAAGTTTTATTTATAGATAGAGACGGAACACTAGTAAATGAAGCTCCCCCTACCTATCAGCTGGACTCCATCGAAAAAATTACATTCTACCCGGGGATGTTTACCTGGATGGGGAAAATAGCGCGGGAAATGGATTTTGAGCTGGTGATGGTTACCAATCAGGATGGTCTGGGTACTGATAAATTTCCTGAAGAAACCTTCTGGCCTTACCACAACCTTATTATGCGTAATCTGGAGAATGAGGGCATTCATTTTTCAGAAGTGCTAATAGATAAAACCTTCCCCGAAGAAAATGCGCCTACCAGAAAACCGAACACTGGATTGCTGACCAAATACATCAATAATCCTGAATACGATTTAGCAGGGTCTTTTGTAATCGGTGACCGTATTACAGATATACAATTGGCTAAAAACCTAGGCTGTAAGGGCATCTGGCTGAACCTAGATGAAAATCTCGGTGCCGGAGAAATTTCAGACAGCCTGAAAGAATTGGAACAAACAATTGCACTGAAAACAAAAAGCTGGGAAGACATCTATGCTTATTTGCAGTTGAAGGCAAGAAGAGTTAAGCACAGCCGATACACTAACGAAACGAAGATTGATATTGAAATCAATCTCGATGGTACTGGCATTTGTGAAATTGAAACGGGATTAGGTTTTTTCGATCACATGTTGCATCAACTAGGAAGACATAGTGGTATCGACCTCAAAATAGTTACCAAAGGAGATTTACACATAGATGAACATCATACAATTGAAGATACAGCTATTGCATTAGGCGAAGCCTTTCATCTGGCGCTCGGCAATAAAAAGGGTATTGAGCGTTACGGTTTCTTATTACCTATGGATGACTGCCTAGCACAAGTCGCAATCGATTTTGGTGGTAGGCCTTGGCTGGTATGGGATGCATCATTCAAACGCGAAAAAATTGGAGAAATGCCAACGGAGATGTTTTATCATTTCTTTAAATCATTCAGTGATGCGGCAAAGTGTAATTTAAACATTAAAGCAGAAGGTGATAACGAGCATCATAAGATTGAGGCTATCTTCAAAGGGCTTGCCAAAGCGATCAAAATGGCTATCAAAAGAACTCCCGGCAATGAACAGTTGCCCAGTACCAAAGGGGTGCTTTAAAAAGGATCAATAAGTAAAAGATTTATGAACGTTGTTATTGTAAAATATAATGCCGGCAATATCCAGTCAGTACTTTTTGCATTGGAACGATTGGGCGTGACAGCGGTGGTTACCGATGATAAGGAGCAAATTTTATCCGCCGATAAAATTATTTTTCCCGGTGTAGGCGAAGCAAGCACGGCTATGAATTACCTAAAACAAAGGAGTCTGGATAAAGTCATCACATCCGCCAAGCAGCCGCTGTTGGGCATCTGCCTGGGTATGCAATTGCTTTGCAATTACAGTGAGGAAAACAATACGGAATGTCTAGGCATCTTCAACACACAGGTTAAACGTTTTACAAACACAGACCTGGCCAATCCTTTGAAGATACCCCAAATCGGCTGGAACAATATTTCCATAACCGATAATCCGCTTTTTAGAAATGTAAAGGATGGCAGCTATTGCTATTTTGTGCACAGCTATTATGCTGAAATAAATGAAAGTTCCATCGCAACGACGCACTACGGCATTGAGTTTAGTTGCGCGCTGAACAAAGACAATTTTTACGGGGTACAGTTTCACCCCGAGAAAAGTGCCGAAACCGGAGAACAGATATTAAAAAACTTCCTTGCATTATAAAAGTTAAATATAAGAAGACTAATAAGTCCTAAGACTGATTAAAACAATTGAAAATGCAAATCATTCCTGCAATAGATATTATAGAAGGCAAGTGCGTACGTCTTAGTAAAGGAGACTATAGTCAGAAGAAAGTGTATAACGAACGCCCACTGGAGGTAGCAAAAAGATTTGAAGATGCCGGTCTCGAGCGACTGCATCTCGTAGATCTGGATGGCGCCAAAGCCGGTGAAGTAAAAAACTGGAAAGTATTAGAACAAATTGCCGATAAAACTTCATTAAAAATTGATTTCAGCGGCGGTATCAGCAGTGATAAAAGCGTAGAGATCGCTTTTAATTCAGGTGCCACATATGCAGCTATCGGTAGTATTGCGGTAAAAAATGAATTATTACTGATGCAATGGGTCGCCCGCTATGGAGCAGATAAATTTATTCTGGGAGCAGATGTGTTAGATGAAAAAATTCAGGTTAAAGGGTGGACTGAGGCTACGGATATCCATATTATCGACTTTATCAGTAACTATAGTAAGAAAGGTATTCAGCAGTTTTTCTGTACTGATATCAGTAGAGATGGGTTATTGCAAGGCAGTGCTCTTGACTTGTATAAAAAAGTACTAAGCGAGATTAGCAACATTCAGCTGATTGCAAGTGGTGGCGTAAGTTCCCTGAAAGATCTAGAAGACCTAAAAGCTGCCGGATGCTATGGAGCCATTGTAGGGAAAGCTATTTACGAAGGGAAAATTAATATTGCTGACTTGAAATCTGATTTTTAAATGCTGGCAAAACGTATCATACCTTGTTTGGATATTAAAGACGGACGTACTGTAAAAGGCACCAATTTCGTAGACCTGCGCGATGCCGGTGATCCGGTAGAATTGGCCATTCGATATAGCCAGGAAGGAGCAGACGAGCTAGTATTTCTGGACATTACCGCCACTGTAGATAAGCGCAAGACTCTAGCTACACTAGTACGAAATATTGCTACACATATCAACATACCCTTTACAGTGGGTGGTGGTATTAATACGGTAGAAGATGTATCAGTGCTATTAGAGAATGGTGCTGACAAAATATCCGTGAACACTTCAGCCGTTAGGAACCCGCAACTCATCAGTGCTCTTGCCAAAAACTTCGGTAGCCAGTGTGTAGTAGTAGCTATTGACATCAAGATTATCGATGGCATATGGAAAGTAGTAACCCACGGAGGCCGCACGCCTACCCCGCTGGTGGCTACGGAGTGGGTAAAGGAATGCTACAATTTGGGAGCAGGCGAAATATTGTTGACTTCCATGGAGAATGACGGTACCAAAGCGGGATTTGCGGTGGACATTACTGCTACTATCAGCCAGTCGGTAAATATTCCTGTAATTGCTTCAGGTGGCGCGGGTACTATCGAACATTTTGAAGAAGTGTTTACCCAAGGACACGCTGATGCGGCTTTAGCAGCAAGTATTTTTCACTTTAAAGAAGTGGAGATTCGTGCATTAAAAGAATACTTACACTCAAAAAATATATCGGTACGTTTATAGTAATAAGCTGAAAAGCTAAATAAAACTTTAATAGTATTATGACACCAGATTTTTCTAAATATGCAGACGGACTTATCCCCGTCATCATTCAGGATGTAGACACGCTTGAAGTACTAATGTTGGGTTTTATGAACGAAGAAGCGTATAATAAAACTCAAGCTGAAGGCAAAGTAACTTTTTATAGCCGCAGCAAACAACGTTTATGGACTAAGGGCGAAACTTCAGGTAATTTTCTTCTAGTAAAAGAAATATTACTCGACTGCGATCAGGATACTTTACTAATTAAGGCGGTACCGCAAGGTCCCACCTGTCACACCGGAGATATCAGCTGTTTTGGCAAGGCGAATGACACTTTTTCTTTGCAACAATTGGAAAAAGTCATTATCGACCGTAAAAACAATCCCTCAGAAAAATCTTACACAGCCTCTCTGTTTGCAAAAGGCATTAACAAAATTGCACAGAAAGTAGGTGAAGAAGCCGTAGAAATTGTTATTGAGGCTAAAGACAATAATAAAGATCTTTTCCTGGGAGAGGCTGCCGATCTTATGTTTCACTATCTTGTATTACTCCAAGCCAAAGGGTTTACATTGCAGGATGTAATCAAAGTTTTAGAGAGCAGACACAATAAATAGCTACGAATGCTTTAGCACATCCGGCATAAATCTTTCGCTTTGCTCTATGGCGTCCATAAGTTGCGCGGTAATTTCCTGGACAGACGCATTATAGTCGATCTGTAATGGTTCTTTAAAAGTCACGGTCAATTGGGTTCCTCTTTTTCTCAATCGCATTCCGGTTTTATAAAATGCTTTTGAAAAGCCACTAATAACCACAGGTATTACTATCGGTTTGTGATGTTTAATAATTAAGGCAGTTCCTTTTCGAGCCGGAGCATAAGGCGTAGTGGTTCCTTGAGGGAATGTAATAATCCAGTTTTTCAGCAAAGAACGCGCAATCTTTCGGGTGTCGCTAGGATCAAGCCCTCTGCGCTCTTCCTTACTGTTCTCGTTCCATGTTCGTCGAACCGTAATTCCTCCTGCCAGTAAAAACAAGCGGCTCACCCAGCTGCTTTTCATCGTTTGTTCTGCAGCCACATAATTTACCCTAGTAAAGGGATTTAACAAATAATAAGGCACCCCCAAACGATCCTTCTTACCCCATTTTACTGCAGAGAAAATGTGAAACAAAGTGATGACATCCAGAAAATAGGTTTGATGATTACTGACAAATAGTACATTGGATTGTGGTAAAGACGCTAATACATCTGCGCCCTTTATTCTTAACTTATTGATTATGGCAATACCCGGGTAGGTAACCATCCCTACTGTAAAATGCACTAGCTTACGCAAAAGGTTTGCATTTTTCAGTCTGTTAAATACTTTGCTCATGAACGGCAGCAAAATAGAGCTTTAAAATTAGAAAATAACACATTCCTACCAATAATTTCAGAATTTTAGATTTTTCCTATATAAAGAGCTACACTTTATTTAGTAAATTGAGAATATGGACGAACGCTATAACAAACCTTCGAAGAAAAAAATTCTTTATCCCATAAATGCAGAACTCGCTAACTATCTCACCCGTCAGGGACGCGAGGTACGTCTGCCTGTTTCGCATAAAGACCTGTTAAACTTTACTTGGTCCATTCCGATAAACGATGCGCTAGGCAACAGTACGCATTGGGAAAAGGCAATTTACGATAAACGTGACTGGGATTATCTCCGTGAAGGATTGGTAAAAATTTATGCCATATTGAAAACCGAAGGTGACATGAGCTTTGCCAACCAATTGGATGTAGCACGCATTGACTATTGTGCTTTCGGCAACTCGTTACCTTTTCGTATACGCATCATTAATAAATACAACGCCAACTATGACCATTACTATATCAAAATCAATGATGCCTCCAGAATTTATGGATTGGAACTGGAGCATTTCCTATCTCCTAACAGGCTTACCTATTACACAGATGGGAGTACATTGGTAGAAGAACATATTCCCGGACTGCCGGGAGATGTATTTCTGGAACAATACTTAAATCGTGAAGAAACCAATAAAACACGTCTTGCAAAAGAATTTGTAAAATTTAACGAACGTTGTTTCGTACGCCTACTCGGTGATATGCGTGCTTATAACTTCGTGGTAGTGGCAACACCCGATATTGAAAGCTATCAATACAAATTCCGCGCTATCGACTTCGATCAACAGACCTATGAAGGGCGGAGGCATTTGTACATGCCACAATTTTTCAAAGAAAATAATCTATTTGTAAAAACCGTGCTCAGCCATCTCAATCAGGAATCTATTGAGCAATATAGAGCTGAAGAGCGTTCTGCAATGGCCTATCGGGTAGCAGTAACACGATTCCGCCTCATGGAGCTACTCAACATCATGTCTCGTGATACTGTATCAACTCCCGAGAAGGAAGCATTACTCAAACAGCAACTAAATGAATACTTTAAAACGCAGGCGTTCAATCGTTGTAACAATATGGGACAAATTCTGAAACTGCATTTAAAATACATGCTACGCAACAATCTCAAGCTGATTCAGGAGAAAACCCGCAGTTTAGCCCGCAGAACCCCTAAACCTATATAGTACGCATTAATTTTACAAACAAAACAACTCTTTTTGTTCATGTATTTATCACATAATATTATTATCTTAGCGAGCCTTAAAAGAAAGGCTTATTTTAATTAATAAAATCAATTTTTGAAAGATGAGTAAATACACTGCCGGAGTATTATACGGCGAGGAGCTGGAAGCTCTGTACAACGACGCTAAAGAAAATAATTTTGCATTACCAGCGGTGAACGTTGTGGGAACAGACAGTGTAAACGCTGTACTGGAAACAGCTGCAAAAGTGAATTCTCCTGTTATGATTCAGTTCAGTAACGGTGGAGCGCAGTTTTATGCTGGTAAAGGAATGCCTAACGACAATTTACAGGCTAACATTTATGGTGCCGTGAGTGGTGCCCTGCACGTGCACACTGTTGCAAAATACTATGGTGTTCCTGTAGTACTGCACACCGACCATGCTGCCAGAAAATGGTTGCCCTGGGTAAGCGCCCTCATCGATGAAGGAGAAAAATTTTATAAAGAAAAAGGGAGACCCCTGTTCAGCTCGCACATGCTGGATTTGAGTGAAGAGCCTATTGAAGAAAACGTAAGCACTTCTTTGGAATTCTTCAAACGCATGGCTCCTTTGGGTATGAGCATTGAGATAGAACTGGGTGTAACCGGTGGTGAAGAAGATGGCGTAGACAATACTAATATAGATAACTCTAAGTTATATACACAACCTGAAGATGTGGCTTATGCTTATGAAAGATTAAGCACTGTAAGCAATATGTTTACTGTAGCTGCGGCTTTCGGAAATGTGCACGGAGTATACAAACCCGGTAACGTACAGCTGACGCCTGTTATTTTGGATAACAGTCAAAAATACATTGCTGAAAAATTCAAAACTGCTAGCAACAAACCGGTTTACTTCGTATTCCACGGTGGTAGCGGTTCTGAAAAAGAAAAAATCGCAGAAGCAATCAGCTATGGTGCTATTAAAATGAACCTTGATACCGACATGCAGTGGGCTTTTGCAAGTGGTGTATTCGAGTATTACAGACAGTTCGAAGCTTACCTGCAAAGCCAGTTAGGTAATCCCGAAGGAGAAGATAAACCCAACAAAAAGTACTATGATCCGCGCGTATGGCTGCGCAAAGGTGAAGAGTCTTTCATTAAACGTTTGGAAATCTCCTTCCAAGACCTTAACTGTATTAACAGAAATGCTTAAGAAAAAAAATAATCAAAAAATAAAAACCCGGCTTATAGCCGGGTTTTTATTTAGCCGAAACTTCTTCTGTCGTAGAAGATTCTTAATAGCACCAATAAAAAGCCCCGCGTAAGTGCGGGGCTTTACTCAACTTATTTAAAATCTATCTACAGTGATTCATCTTCATCCTTACTACCTTCTAAAACTTTCACTTCTACAGGAACTACCCCTTGGTGCAACTGGGCTATTTTCTGAAATGCAGACTTACTTAAATCCACACGTCCTTTAATATTAGGAGCCATACGATCGTTTACCACAACCTGCACGCTTTTTCCATTTTTCTTATTGGTGACCAACAGACGGGTACCCAATTTGTATATATTCGAAGCCGCAGTCATCAAATATTCCCTGTAAATGTCGCCGGTAGCAGTTTTACGTCCGTTGAATTTACTGTGATAATAAGAAGCTTTTTGCGTTGTTGTTGTTTGAGCATCACAATAAAGATACCCCAACAATACTGCAAAAAACAGAACTAAATATTTCTTCATGTGAGATATTTTAGTTAAACAATAAACGTGAAATAACATGCTTTATTATGTTATCACGCCTTTTAACATATTTTACCACATGCAAAATACGTCCGCAAAGGTAGGCTTATTTATGCACACTCTGGCTATAAACAACCGCCAATATGTCTTACCAAATACATAAATAATTGATAATCAATATGACGATATTACAAGCGCTTGTTAAAAGAGATTAAATATCGCTATGTAGTTAAATATAGAGGGGCGCAAATAAACTATAAAAGATTCTCTATCAACAACTTAACTTAGAACAACTCCTTCCAAATCGTAATCATATGCTTTTTCGATGCGTACATTGTAAAATTCTCCTATTTGCAGCCTTTGTGACCCGGAAATAATCACCTCATTATCCACCTCTACGCTGTCAAATTCGGTGCGACCAATATACCTGCCGGCTTCCTTTTTATCGATAATTGTTTTAAATATCTTACCTACTTTTTCCTGATTGAGTTCATAGGATATTTCTTGCTGATGCTCCATGATTTCCTGAGCACGGCGCTCCTTCTCTTCCTGCGGTACATCATCCTGCAGTGCATAGGCCGTAGTATTCTCCTCATGCGAGTAGGTAAAGATTCCCACACGATCAAATCGATGCTGATCCAGAAACTGCTTCAATTCTTCCACATCATCTAATGTCTCGCCCGGAAAACCTGTAATCAATGTAGTACGCAGACAGATACCTGGCACTTTTTCGCGTATGGCAGCAATCAGATCATTCATTTCAGCTTTGGTTATCTGCCTTTTCATAGCTTTCAGCATCTTATCGGATGCATGCTGTAATGGTATATCTAGATAATTGCAAATATTCTCCCGCTCCCGCATCACATCTAGCACTTCCAGTGGGAATTTGGTAGGATAAGCGTAATGCAATCTTATCCACTCCAAACCCTGAATGTCGGCAAGTCGATTCAATAAATCAGGGAGCATCCGCTTTTTATAAATATCCAAACCGTAATAAGTTAGCTCCTGAGCGATGAGCATAATTTCTTTTACTCCCATTCTTACCAGTTTCTCGGCTTCAAGCACCAGCTCCTCAATGGGCTTACTCACATGTTTACCCCGCATCAAAGGAATAGCACAAAAAGAACAGGTTCGATTACAACCTTCGGATATTTTTAGATAGGCATAATGCTTTGGCGTTGCCAGCAATCGCTCCCCTACTAACTCTGATTTATAATCCGCTTCAAACTGCTTCAAAATGGCCGGTAGCTCCATAGTACCAAAAAAAGCATCCACTTCAGGAATCTCCTGCTCTAGGCTTTCTTTATAACGCTCACTAAGACAGCCTGTAACATACACCTTATCAATACGTCCATGCTTTTTCAGTTCCACCTGCTCTAGAATGGTATTAATACTTTCTTCCTTTGCTTTGTCAATAAAACCGCAGGTGTTGACAACAACAATATTGTGGTCTTTTTTGGTGTTTTCATGCACCACATCAATACCATTGGCACGCAACTGTCCACTTAGGACTTCGCTATCCACCATATTCTTGCTACATCCCAACGTGATAATGTTTACTTTATCTTTCTTAAGTGTTTTTGATTTCATGTAATTGAGTTCCTACAATGCTATACTACGATACTTTTTTATTGATACCGTCTCATTATAATGAAGACGTCTTTTTTCTTGCAAACAGGCTGCAAAGGTAACTTAACCCTAACAATTAAAGCATAATAAAATAAAAAGGCAGCAATCATGGCCTCAATAAGCCGATTGCTACCTTTTACAAGATATAGTATCAGATTTTACCGTTTATCAATCACTTTCAC
>ERZ777003.425-NODE-425-length-83213-cov-13.989730_pt1 | contig 83213 bp, 70 predicted proteins | sample MGYA00374956_ERZ777003 | MGnify/ENA primary metagenome ERZ777003 (study PRJEB29302, sample SAMN06268252) | bioreactor metagenome | isolation source: Joint BioEnergy Institute, California, USA | place: USA:Joint BioEnergy Institute, California, USA | collected...
AGTGCTACGGCGGCGACGTGACGCGCAAGCGCAAGCTGCTCGAGAAGCAGAAGGAAGGCAAAGCCCGCATGAAGATGGTGGGCAGTGTCGAGATCCCGCAAGAGGCGTTCATGGCGGTCTTGAGCCTCGGCGACAAGTCGTCGGCCAAGAATTAGGGGCACCCTAGATGGCGGCGCGCCTGACAATCGTCGGCCTTGGTCCTGGCGACGCCGCGCTGCGAACGATCGCCGCTCAGCGGGCGCTCGACGCAGCGCGGCGCATCATCCTGCGGACGGGCATCCACCCTGGGATCGAGGATCTTCTCCAGGACCCGCGCGTCTCTACTTGTGACGACCTCTACGCGGCGTCCGCCTCCTTTGACGAGCTTTACGACTCGATCGCCACGCGCGTCCTGGAGGCCGCTCGGGTGGGTGAAGTCGTCTACGCCGTGCCAGGTCACCCCCTCTTCGCGGAGAGCACGGTCCGGCGCATCCTCATGGCCTGCCAAAACGAGTGTTTCGAGGTCGAAATCGTCGCGGGCGTGAGCTTTCTCGACGTCATCGCCACGACGACCGGCGTGGACCCGGTCGCGGATGAGATCCAGATCCTCGACGGTCCGACGATTGCCGCGAAGTCGAGCGAAGAGCCGTTTTCCGGCGGGCAGCTTTCCATTGCGCCAACACGGCCGTGCCTAATCGCGCAGGTCTACTCCCGCGCGATCGCTTCAGCAGTCAAGCTGGCGCTGGCGCGCGTCTATCCCGACGAACATGAAGTCATCGTCCTGCGGTCGGTGGGCGTCGGGAGCCAGGAGCGAGCTGAGCGCTGCCCGCTTCATGAACTCGACCACAAAGAGGTGGATCACCTCACCACCGTCTGGGTCCCTCCGTTGGCGCCGCTCGCCGCGTATCGCTCTCCCGCCACCCTGCACCGCATCGCGGCAATACTGCGATCCCCTGATGGGTGTCCGTGGGACCGGAAGCAGACGCATGAAACCCTGACCGGCGCGGTGATTGAAGAGGCGTACGAGGTGGTGGATGCGATCCGCGCCGGCGAGCCTAGCGAGATCGCGGAAGAGCTTGGCGACCTTCTCCTCCAGGTGGCGCTCCACGCGCAAATCGCGGAAGAAGAAGGGACCTTCACCATTGAGGACGTATATGACCACGTCAACCGGAAGCTGATACGCCGTCACCCGCATGTGTTCGGCGAGGTGACGGCGGAAACGGCCGACGCGGTCCTGGCGACGTGGCAGGCAATCAAGGCAGCGGAACGACGCGAGCGCGGCGAGGAAGATGCGAGCAATGATCCATTCGACCGGCTGCCACGATCAATGCCGGTGCTGACTCGCGTCGCGCGCGTGCTCGCGGAAACCTCCTCTGCCCCAAATGCCGTGCCAGATCCAGAGCGACTCGGGGATAATCTGCTGCTAGCTGTCGAAGCTGCCGTGCGAGCGGGCCTCGACCCAGAGCAAATCCTGGAACAGGCCTACCGTCGCCGGCAGGTCGCGGCAGCCACGACTTGACGGTCACCGCCGCTTCACGCGTTCGAGAAGAGCAAGGGCGGCGGAGTCGCTAACCGTGCGCATTGATCGAGTTGAGTCTTGCGGCAATTCATTGAGGAGCACTGAAGAGCGTGAGCACTCAATACGATATCGACCCGCGAGCGTTGGACAAGCTGACATGCGGTAGCCTGCGCGCCGACGATGCCGGACGCGAGGTCTCTCTGGCCGGCTGGGTCAATCGCCGGCGCGACCTCGGCGGTCTCATCTTCATCGATCTGCGCGACCGCTATGGCATCACCCAAGTTGTATTCAATCCGGAGATCGCTCCAGACGCTCATAAGGCGGCTGAAGAGCTGCGGAACGAGTACGTGATTCGGGTGCACGGGTTCGTCCGGATGCGCCCGGAGGGAACAGAGAATCCAAAGCTCGCCACCGGCAGCATCGAGATCGAAGCACATGACGTCGAGGTGCTGAATCCGTCCAAGACGCCGCCGTTCTACGTGAACGAGGACGCCGACGTCGATGAGAGCCTACGTCTCGAGTATCGCTATCTCGACCTCCGGCGGGCTCAAATGCAGCGCAACATCATCCTGCGCCACCGGATCGTCAAGCATATGCGCGACTTCCTGGACGCCCGCGGCTTCGTCGAGGTCGAGACACCCTGCTTGATCAAGAGCACGCCAGAGGGTGCGCGCGACTTCCTCGTGCCAAGCAGCGCCTTCCCCGGCATGTTCTACGCGCTGCCGCAATCGCCGCAGCAGATGAAGCAGCTCCTGATGATCGCGGGGTACGACCGGTACTTCCAGATAGCCCGCTGCTTCCGCGATGAGCCACAGCGCGCCGATCGACAGCCGGAGTTCACGCAGCTCGACCTCGAGATGTCGTTCGTCCAAGAGTCGGACGTCATGGGGCTGATCGAGGCGCTCTACATCGAGCTGACGGAGCGATTCACGTCGAAAAAGATCCAGCAGGTTCCTTTCCCCCGCCTCACCTACAAGGAGGCGATGGAGCGCTACGGCAGCGACCGGCCCGATCTGCGCTTCGGCTTGGAGCTGAAGAACGTGACGGACGCGCTGCGTGGGACGGAGTTCCGCGCCTTCGCGGGCGTGATTGCCGAAGGCGGCGAGGTGAAGGCGCTTGTCGCGCCGGGCTGCGCGCAGTACTCGCGGCGCGAGATCGACGAGCTGACAGAGATCGCCAAGCGAGCCGGAGCGAAGGGACTTGCGACAATCGCGCTGACCTCCGACGGCATCCGCTCCCCGATCGCCAAGTTCCTCTCCGAAGGCGAGCTCGAGGCGCTGACCTCCGGCATCGGCGCGAAGACCGGCGATCTCGTCTTGATCGTCGCGGACCAGCCGGCCGTCGTCGCCAAGGCATTGTCGACGCTACGCGACGAGTTTGGACAACGCCTTGGCCTGGCCGATCCCAACGTCTTCGCCTATTGCTGGATCTATGAATTCCCGTTGCTAGAGTGGGACGAAGAGGGACAGCGCTGGGACGCCACCCACAACCCATTCTCCGGTTTCTATGAGGAAGATCGCCGGCTTCTGGACACGAATCCGGCGGCCGTCCGCGCCCGGCAATATGACCTGACGCTGAACGGTCACGAGATTGGCGGCGGCAGCATCCGCATCCACCGGCGCGAGGACCAGGAGCGAATCTTCTCGATGATGGGTCACAGCCGGGAAGCGCAGCAGGAACGGTTCGGCGCCCTGCTCGATGCGTTGGAGTACGGCGCTCCGCCTCACGGCGGCATCGCGATGGGCATCGACCGGTTCGTCATGCTGGCGACGGACGAGGAGAGCATTCGCGAAGTCATTGCCTTCCCGAAGAATCAGCGCGGCATGGACTTGATGTTCGGCGCGCCGAGCGAGGTTCCTCAGGAGCAGCTGGACGAGGTCGGGCTGACGCTCAAGCCGGGCGCTGTCCCCGCACGCTAATCCCTACGAATAGGTCCAATCAGGGCGAGTCGTGCCGTCTAGGTTCCGGAAACGGAAGAGGCGGCGCGGCTCGCCAATTGATGTGCCGTCGATTGGAACCGCCCAGGCCTCGAACCGGTAATCCACCATCCGGAGGAATCCGAGCCAGCTACCGTCTGGCGCCCAGAACGGTTTGGTCGCTTGGGCGTCGGTTGTCACTCTGGTCGTAGCGCCCGTCGCCCGCTCGACGAGCCAAATGTCGCTCATCCCCTCGGCTGAGCGCATCGCCACGGCAACGCGCTGAGAGTCGGGTGCGATGGCGGGATCGTAGACGCCGGTCGGCTCGTCGAGCAGCACGTAAGCGATTCCGTCAGTCAGGTCTCGCAGCGCGACGTAGGTATGCCTTCCGTTGTCGTCGTTCGTGCGCGCCGCATACGCTGCAAGTGTGCCATCGACCGACAAGCTGACGCCCTCGATGTGATCCTCGATCTGCGCTGAGGCGGCCGGATAAGGAGAGCCGTAGGGATCGTCCATCAGCCACAAGATCAGCGATCCGTCGGCAGTTGCGTCGGAGGCGAAGCCGATCAGCCCGGAAGGTGACCAGTCGGGGTCGATTACCCAGTTGCTCGTCGCCACGTAATCCGGCGATCCCTCTTGGGCCCAAGACTGGTTCTGGGTCAGCTGAACCGTATTGCCGGTCGTCGTTTCGTAGAGCATCAGGTCGGAGAAGCTGTTGCCGTTGCGGACAAAGAGGACCAAGGTGCCGTCAGGGCTCCACCGTGGGTCGCTCGCGGCGCCATCGGAGAGCAGCTGTGTCGACTCGCCACCCTCCCAGACCCAGATATCCCCTCGCCGTACGAACGCGATGCGTCCAGGAGGAGTGTCACCCTGCCCGCGCGCCGGTCTGATACCCCCGGCGAATCCTGCTCCTAGCGCCGCGATCGCGGCTCCGCGTAGAAAGGTCCGTCGAGTGAGTGAGACATGCGTCATTCGCTCCTTCCCCCCCTATACCCCATCTCGTGAAGGAGCTCTCGCGCGACCCCGGCTTCATCCCACGGACGTTTTTCCAATCCCCAGATGATGCTCCGCTCGTGGCCCTTGCCGAGAAGCGCCACGCAATCGCCAGGTCGCGCAAGGGAGAGCGCCAGACGCAGCGCCTCGCGCCGGTCGGTCACGCAGTGGTAATCCGTCCCGCGAACGGCGCCGATGCGGGCCGCGCCCGCCGCTATCTCCTCGATGATCTTGTCCGGATCCTCGAAGCGTGGATCTTCCGTCGTGAAGATGCTGATATCGGCGAGGCGCGCACTCGCCTCGCCTTGTAGCGGTCGCTTGGTCAGGTCGCGCTCGCCCGCGCTGCCACTGACAGCGATCAGGCGGCCGCCGGGGTTCAGCTCACGCAGAAGCCGGAGCACCTTTGTCATCGAGTCTGGAGTGTGCGCGTAGTCGACGATCACGGTGAATGGTTGGCCAGAATCGACGCGCATCATCCGGCCCGGCACGATCGGCGCGTGCTCCAACGTGTCGACGATCTGCTCCAAGGGAACGCCGGCCGCGAGTCCAACCGCTGTCGCGCAAAGCGCATTCGCCACATTGAACGGACCGACGAGCGGCAGCCGTACATCCGCCTCACCAGCTTGCGTGACAAGGTGGAATTGACTGCCACCCACGCCCGAGCGGACGTCCTTGGCCATGACGTTCGCCGTGGTCTCGATCCCGTAGGTGAGGATCTTCGCACCGGCCGCGTGTGTCAGCATGGCTCGCGCGCCCTCGTCATCCATGTTGATGACGGCGATGCCACCCTCGTCGGCGATCCTGTCGAAGAGGATACCCTTCGCGCGCCGGTAGCCAGCGATCGTCTTGTGGTGTTCGAGGTGCTCGTGGGTGATGTTGGTAACCGCGCCGATGGAGAACCGGACATGATCGAGCCGATGCAGATCGAGCCCGTGGGACGTCGCCTCGAGCACCGCCCAGGAGCACCCTTGGTCTGCCATCAGGCGGAGATACCGCTGAATCTCAGTTGATTCCGGCGTCGTCTGTCGCGCCTCGTGATCGACGATTCGGTCGGCGATCCGGACTGAGACGGTCCCGACCATCCCTGTCCGGTGTCCAGCTTCGCGCAGGATCGCCTCGACCAGGTAGCTGGTCGTCGTCTTGCCGTCGGTGCCGGTGATGCCGATGACGCTGAGCTCACGCGAAGGCCATTCGAAGAACGCCGCGGAGATGGCGGCAAGAGCCTCGCGGGTGTCAGTGGCGACGATTGCCGGGACGTGCGCGGGAGGGGCGCTCTCGACCATAACGGCGGCAGCTTGACGCTGGATCGCTTCTCCGACGTAGTCATGTCCGTCGAAGTAGCTCCCCCGCAGCGCGACGAAGAGGTTGCCCGGCTGGACTCGCCGGGAATCGAAGGAAATTTCGTTGACAGTCGTGCAGGGCTCGCCGTGAATGCGGAGGTCTTGCCGGCCGGCAACGAGCTCAGCCAGCGTCTTCGTGCGCGTTAGCGCCGCCTCAACCGCGGTGTCCATAGCGTCGCCGGGCAATGAATGAGAGGAACGGTCGATATCGCCTCTCTAGCGTCGGTGGATAAGAGACGATCTCCCCCCCGAAGCCGACCTTGAACTTGTAGAGCCCGCGCCAATCCTTGCCGCGGGTGCCGGCGACGCGGTCTCCGTTGCCTGCAATCGAGTCTGGATCGCGAGGCGGGATTCCCCAGAGATCGTAGGTGCGGCACCCCGCGGCTCGCGCCCAACGCATCGCCTCAAACTGCAAGAGAAACGCGGCCCCGTGTGCTCGGTGCCGCGTCGAGGACGCGCCGTACATGTAGATCGCCTCATCGCCGAATTTGGCCGCGATCACTGTGGCCGCCCTTACGTCCTCCACGTTGGCAAAGAGCAGAATGCAGTCGTCGCCGAAGATGCGAACGAAATCCGCGTAATACTCCTTGCGGTGAATGCCGAACTCATTGCGCTCGGCCGTGTCGCTCAGCAAGTCGTAGAAGTCGGTCAGATCCTCATCGGTGCCCGTGGCGCGGATGACGCTGACTCCGCGTCGCTGAGCGAGGCGGATACTGTAGCGCGTTTTCTGATGCATTTGCGCCAGAAGCTCATCGTCGGACAAGAGTGGGACCTTGACCGTTCTGCTGGGCTGGTAGTGCTCCGGCCCCCGCACGAAGCCTTCGCTCTTGAAGGTACCTTTGAACGGCAGCGGCCGGTCTGGCTCGACGATCAGGTGGATGGCGCGTCGTCGGCGGCAGATCCGATCGATCTCGGAGAAGAGCTCTCGAACGGAGTCGGCGTCGCCCTCGGCAAATGCCGGACCACGCGGAATGTAGGCCACGCTCAGCGGTCCCTGCCGCCGAAAAAGCACTTGCGCCATCGCACGCGGCGTGGGAGCCCCTACCGCAACGCGCTCCGCCGACCATCCGTGCAGGGACTTGAACTCACCCCAGCGCCAAGATTGCAGCAGGTGTCCACCCAGCCGGCGAAGATGATCGTCCCAATCCTGGCCCCGGGCGACTGCCGCGGTCCGCATCTCCACCGTGCTGAGGGAACGCGTCGGAGCTTCCGTCACGTGGGTAGCCGCAGAATATCCACCGAGGCGAGCGCCTCGTCCAGCGCTTCCTCGATCGCCTCCGCGTCGATCGCCGATGCGGAACGCTTGAGTTGTCGCAGAATGCGAATCGAGGACGTGCCGCCAATCTTACCGAGGGCATCTATCGCCGCATGTCGGACTTCGACGTCCTCCTCTTTCGCCAGTCGAGCCAGTCCCGGGACCGCCCGATCGTCCCCGAGCTGCCCGCTGGCGCGCGCCGCTTCATACCGCATCTCGGCGTCCGCGCTGCTGAACTCTTCCAGCACCGTCGGTAGCCAGCGAAGATCGAGCGAGCGCCCCATCGCGTAGATCGCGCCAGCCCGCAGCGATGCGTCGTCGTCGTGATATGCCTCTCGGATGAGCTGGACCACGACCGGCTGCGACCCGAACACGGCGACGCTCTCAAGCGCGCGCCGCCGGACGAGCACCGGCTCCCGCTTGTTCTTCGCCACCTCGATCAGCGCCTGGTAGATCCGCTCGGCCACCTCTGGCTCGAGCTCCTCGCCCGCTGCTCGCTCGGCGAACCGGCCCAGTCCCTGCGCTGCTTCAGCCCGCACATCTTGCGATGGGTCGTTCTGCAACAGGCCGAGCAGCAGCTCGACCATGTCGCTGCCCTCATCTTCCCAGAGCGCCGCGACGGCCAGCTGCCGGACGACCGCCGACTGGTCTTCGATGGCCACGCGCATCACACGCCCAAACGTGTACTGCACGTTGTCTTCCGCGAGTTCGGCCAGATAGCGGACGCAAGTTACGCGCGCCCGCTCAGTCAGCGTCGGCCAGGTGCGCCGCAGGGTCGCCGCGTCCGCTCGTCCGAGATCTGAGAGCGGAACCAGGTCGGCCGGGTGGAAGTTTCCTCGGATCAGCGCCGCGATGGCGTCGGCCGCGGTCTTCTGATCGTTAGGACGTGGTTCCTGGAACGTAGGTGTAGGCATCTTTTCCATCCGGGTCGCGCGCGAACGCGCCGGTCTCGTCGTTGTCGAGTACGGAGCGGAGGAACCGCTCGGAGAACGGCCGCTCGATGTTTACCGCGGCGAACAGGTCTTCAAACGAAGCCCAGTAGCCTGGCCCTTCCTCCATCGGCTGGCCGATCCGCTCGAATGTCGCAGCCACAACCGAATCCGGCCGGCGGCGAACCTTCTCATCCAGTGGCTTCTCATTCGCCAGGCGCGGGAAACGCTCCTCGGTGAGGAGGAAGGCGTCTTCGACCGCGCAGGAGAACGTCGTAGGCCGGAAGACGTATCGCTGGCGTCGATCCTCCAGCTCCAAGAGGCGCGCGCTCTGATTGCCAGCGGGCAGGAACTCGACGATGTAGTGCCCGTCGTTGTCAGTCCGCCGGATCGAGATCAAGGCGCCGGGAACGAGATTCTCGGCGAAGAAATCATCGAGACCGAGGATGAAGCCACCCCGGTTCGGCGTCGGGTACCGCAGCTCGACCAAATAGGTCGTGTAGGTCTGCGGCGTCTCAAAGGTCAGGACGGCCGACCGCTGATTCGGCAGGAGCGGCGGCGGCAGGAGCGCCTGCATCTCCGCGTCGTACGGCAGGAGACCAAGGTAGAACTCGTAGAACGTCAGGATGTGATCGACGCTCTCCCGCGACCGATAGGCCGGTTCCTCTGGCAGCTCGTCGAGTAGGAAGCGGTAGTCCGTACCGATCTCGTTCGGCTTGCGCCGCGTGGTTCCGATCGGCGGAAGGCTGGTGATGCTCCAGAAGCGCTGGTTCGCGGTCCCGACAAAGTCGAACTCCCGATGCTCCTTCGAAAGCCGGTAGTTGACCGCGAAGCGCATGACGTCGAAGGTCGGCGAGCCAGGCCGGACACCCAGCACGTCCTGAACCAGCACGTCGTCCGTGAGCGGCTGCTCCTGCTCCTGGATGTACTCGCGCATCCGGCGCAGGTCGCCCCGGCTGAAGCGCGGAACCGCGTCCTCCATCATCCACTGGTCGCCGAAGTTCGCGACCCGAGGATCGCTGCGCAGCCGCTCTGCGATTGCGTTCGCCAGGTCGAGATCGTCGACGCCGGTAACGTCCGTCGCCGGAGCGGCCGGCACCGTGATGGTCCGCGCGGCCGGCACCTCGACGGCAGGCTCCTCGATTTCCGCCTCCGGCGCCTCAGCGACAGCCTCCACGGGCTCGAGCGACGGCTCATCCGCGGTGATCGGCTCGGCCTCTGGCTCGACCACCTCGAGGTCACGCAGCATGCGGTCGAGCTGCGCCCACGACGGATCGACGCGCGGCCGCTCCCGCACCGGTCGCTCGGGCGCTTCGACCTTCGGCAGCGGCGTCATGAAGCGCTTTTCGAGAGTGTGCGTGGTGTCGACCGCCCGCTCCCGAGGCACCCGGCCAAGGCGAGTCGTCACGATCAACCGTTCGCCGTCGCGCTCTTCAATCGCGAAGACTTCCGAGTTCAGCGCCACCACCTGCTCGAGCCGCTCGGCGGCGCCATCCTTGCCCGTCTGGGCGAAATACTCACTGACCGAGGCGAGCGACAGCTTGATGGGAGCATCGGCAGCCATGAATCGGCCCTTCGCCCGCATCAGCGTCAGCAGCTCTGCGGCAAGCTGTTGCTCTTCCTCGGAGCCGGCAAATTTCACGTCCGTCGGCTGCTCGGTCGAAACCATTGGAAACTATGCTCCCTCGTCGTTGCCGGACTCGCCGCTGCGGGTCTGCTGCCCACGCGCCCGAAGTGCGGTGATCAGTTGCTGTGTCGTCATGGGTTGATTCGCGTTGCGGAGAAGAGTGAGGAGGTGCTGGACGTCGTCATCGCTCAGCTGGATCGTACTGCTGCTCATCAATGCTCCAAACGACAATTTGGCACGAACACGCAATCGGCGCCGTGCCACGAGTCCGTCAAATTCACAGCTAATAAGTGTACTCGACCCCGCGACTAGTAGCCACAATCACACAATCTCGCGGCCCTGCCTACTCGCCGGCCTTCCTCCAACATCTACGGCATTCGGGCCCGATACTCGTGCTATCAACGAGCCTTGAAAAAGTTGTCAGAGAGTGGATAGCGGCCCTATACTCAGGCTGGTTCGCCGCGACACGCGTCCCTGTATGCCGGGCGCGACGGAGGAGGAAAGACCGATGCCTAGCCTCGGTTGGCAGGAATTAATGATCGTCCTAGTGATCGTCATCATCATCTTCGGCGCTGGCAAGCTGCCGGAGATCGGTGGCGCGCTCGGGAGAAGCATCAAGGAGTTCAAGAAGGAATCTGAAGATCTCCGAAACCCGCTTCCCAACCAGACGTCGGCTCGCCCGGCTGAGGAGCCGAAGGTCGTCGAGACTCGCGAGATCCGTCCGGACGAGATCTAATCGAATACCGGGCCAAGCCCGGAAAGACGGCGGGGGCAACAATGCCTCCGCTCGTCGTATTACCACCCCTCAAGTGGCCTGAGCCTCGGCCGTATTGACTCCGCTCAGCGATTGTCCTCGCGGAAGAAGCCGAGAATCGTGGTGCCCGCCGCCTTGCCGTTCTGGGCACCCGTGGCTGTTGGGACATCCCCGAGCAGCTCGATGAACGAGATGCGATGCCACGAGTAGAGGAAGGCGGTCGCGTCATCGGAGATGTACGAGACCGGCTTGCCGTCCTTCTTCCGGATGTTGCGCAGCACCACGTAGGAGTGCGTGGGATCCGGGAGGTCGTCCAGCTCTCCCAGGATGGCATCCTCCCCTTGAATATGCACGATCGCCGTAATTGGCACGTCTGACCTCCCCGAAGCTACGCGCCAGTGATCCCTGTATCCCGGTGAAGCGCGTAGATGTTCCCGTCAATACTCGTGACTATCAGATGATCCGCGGACACGAGCGGCTTGCTCACTATTGGGCCGCCGACCGCGCATGACCATTTCACTGATCCATCGGCGCGATTGAGGCAGTAAAGCACGCCGTCAACCCCGCCGATGTAGAGACACTCACCATCGACCGTCGCCGTGCCAGTCACCTGGCGGCAAACCGGCGCTCTCCAATTGAGCGCGCCCGTCGGTACGTCAAGCGCGTAGACTGAGCCGTCTGCTGACCCAATGTAGGCCGTGGTGTCGACGATGACGGGTGAGGCGATCACCGCTTTGCCGGTCTGGTGCGTCCAGAGTACCCGCCCTTCCGCCTCGGATATTCCTCGAATCGCCCCGTCAGATGCGCCGACCACGATCACACCAGCCGCGATCGCGGGGGAGGAGAGGATTGGCGCGTCCAGGCTGAGCCTCCAGCAGAGACTGCCCGTCTCGCGATGCATCGCGTAGAGATAGCCGTCGTCTGAGCCGACCACCACCAGGTCACCGGAAAGCGCTGGGGTCGAGCGGACCGGTCCCCACGTCCGGTAGCGCCATTTAGACGCGCCGCGGGATCGGTCGAGGCAGTAGACAAATCCATCATCGGAGCCGATGAAACAGGCGCGGTCATCGGTCGCGGCGGACGAGCGGACCGGCATGTTCGTGCGAAAGGCCCAGACCTCACGCCCCGACTGCCGGGAAACGGCATAAACGTTGCGGTCCTCGCTGCCGAAGATCACGACTTCCGCCTTCGGCGCCGGCCGAGAGACGATCCCGCGCCGCGTGCGAAATCGCCACCGGACCGTCCCGTCTGTCTCGTCGATCGCATAGAGATAGCCATCGTACGATCCGACGTAGACGGCGCCGCCGGCAAGCGACGGCGAAGACCGGACCTCGTCGCCGGTCCTGACTACCCAATCGACGCGGTCTTGGCCGAGGCTTGCGCTCCCGTTGGTCACTTGGGAGACCTCGCGACCGGCGAGGAGACGCGAGCCTGCCGAGCGCTCCCTGTGCGGAGCCGCCACCGCGCCGATCGACGCGCCGCCAGCTGCCCGCTGTTTCAGCGCGAGGAGGGCGTCCCTTACCTCGTCGGCTGTCTGGTAGCGCTCACTGGCCGAGTATTGGACGCATTTGAGGATGATCTCTTCGAAGCCGGGCGAGATGCGGTTGTTGAGCCGCCTTGGCGGGCGCTGCGCGAAGGTGAATGGCGTCTCGTTCCGGGGGTCGCTCCCTGTAACAAGATGGTGGAGCGTCGCCCCGAGCGCGTAGATGTCCCCTCGGGCGTCGGCGATGCCACGATATTGCTCGGGCGGCGCGTACCCCTCCGTCCCGATCATCGTGCCCTTCTGATCGGGCGCGAACGGGCGGGCAATCCCAAAGTCGACGAGCACGATGCGACCATCGTTGCGGAGCATGATGTTGCTCGGCTTGAGGTCGCGGAAGATGACCGGCTCAGGCTGCTGCCCGTGGAGGTAGCTCAGGACACTGCACAACTCCAAGGTCCAGTCGATGACGGTTTCCTCGTCGAATGGCTCGCCGCGCTGACTTAGGAGCGTCTCGAGGTCGTTCCCCGGAATGAGCTCCATGACCAGGTAAATCGTGCCCTGCTGCTCGAAGTAGTCGTAAATGCGCGGGATAGCTGAGTGGGTCAGTGTCGCGAGCAGGGCTGCCTCGCGCTGGAACGTGGCCAGACGCAATTGTCGGAGCTTCGGGTCCTCCGACGAGTTGAACATCTCCTTGATGGCGCAGAGCCGCTCGACAGTGGTGAACCTGAGATCGAGGGCGCGATAGACGGTGCTCATGCCGCCGACGCCCAGGACGTTCAGGATGCGATAGCGGCCCTGGAGGACGACTCCCGACTTGAGGAGATGCGGACGTCCTGGCCGGGCAACCGACTCATCGCGACGATCTTGGCCCGGCTCGACGAGTATCGTTTCGGTTTTCGCCGTCGGAATTGGCACGGCAGCGATCCCGCCCCTCGGGCTCGACGCGGCGCATCCTTTCACACCGCGGCGCAACCAGCGCATCAACGAACGCTCGCTTGGCAGCCATTGTAGGAGCGCCCCTAGCCCGGCGGAAGCATCCGAGCGTCCCGTATGGGCGAGTTAGCCCCAAAGTACCGGGTGTCGTGCCTGCCCGTACGTCGCCGCGCCTTGTCGGTGTTTCCTCACGCTCTGTATCATGCCGAGCATCATGCAGTTCGAAGGCCGCTCCTCGCGCCGGATACGATATCGACATGACGAACGACGATAAGTCAGCCGCGGCCGGCGCGCCCCGTGTGACAGAGCAACCGCTCTCAGACGATCAATACGGAACGCCTCTCGACGGCTACGCGGGCGTTCCGCCTTCGTTGCACGACACTTCCGAGACCGACGAGAGCGACGGCCCGATGCCCGTGACACCGGCCGGTGCGAACCGCACAGTCGGCCGCGCGGTCCGCGAAATTGTCGAGACGCTGATTCTCGCGGTCTTGATCTTCGTTGCCGTCCGCGCGCTGGTGCTGAATTTCCGCGTCGACGGCAACAGCATGGTGCCGAACCTGCACGACCGCGAAATGCTCCTCGTCAATCGCAACGTCTACTTCCACTTCGATCTCAACGCGTTGTTGGACGCGCTGCCCGGCATCGAGCGCGAGGGCGAGCGTATCGTCTATGTCTTCCACCCGCCGGAGCGCGGCGACATCATCGTCTTCACGCCGCCGCTCTTCTCGGAGAAGCCGTATATCAAGCGCGTCATCGGCCTTCCTGGCGAGACCGTGGAGATTCGTCAGGATGGCTACGTCTACATCAATGGGCAGCGGTTGGAGGAACCTTACATTCAGGGTGGCATTACCGACTGTTCCCGACAACAATGCGTCTGGGAGATTCCCGATCAGCACGTATTCGTTCTCGGCGACAACCGCCGCAATAGTTCCGATTCTCGAATATTCGGCCCGGTGCCGATTGATAGCATAATTGGTAAAGCGTGGTTAACTTATTGGCCGCCAGATGATTTTGGCCTCGTTCCTCATTACGATTACCCTGAGATTCAAGATTGAGCGCCAATTCCTGCAATTGAGCGCACACCATGCCGGGGTGTAGAATGCTAGTGCCGGTGCCGAGCTTCGCCGGCGGCGGCGCAGTCCCGGGTGGCATCATCATCGCTCTCAACGTTGGGCCGCCGGGAGGTGGGACTATGCCGAAGGGGCCAACCAATGATCGAGACAGTTGTTGAGAGCATCCGCGTCAATCTCGTCACGCAGAATCGCGTTGTCTTCCTCAAGGAGCTGCACGGCGATCGCTACCTCCCGATTTGGATTGGCGAATTCGAGGCTCAGGCGATCGCGATGGAGCTCCAAGGCATTGCTTCCCCGCGCCCTCTGCCCTACGACCTGATGAAGACGATCATCGGCGACCTAGAAGCGCGGGTAGATCGGATCCTGGTCACCGATCTTTCTCAGGATGTCTTCTACGCTCGGATCGTCATCCAGACCGCTGATCGGACGATCGAAGTCGATTCGCGGCCGAGCGATGCAATTGCGCTCGCGGTGCGCACCGGCGCTCCGATCCTCGTTGATGAGTCCGTGATGGATCGCGCGGGCGTGAGTCTCGACAGCGAGCCGGAGATCGAGGAGGAGCCGGCCGCGCCACCGTCCCTGGAGCGCGAAGCCAGCTCGAGCATCGACGACGAGCGACTGTCGGTCTTCAAGGAGTTCATCAACACGCTTGACATGGATGACTTCGAGCGCAAGCGCGGCAACTGAGGGTATGACCAGTTCCTCTGATTGCCGGCGGCGATAGGGATTTCACGATGGATGCGTCTGAAGGTCAGATCAAGAGAATCGTTCTGGAGCGGATGCATCGCTGCTCGGTTTGTCACCGCCCGTTTGCACCAGAGGACGTCCAGATCCTTTCGCGCAAGCCAGATGTCTGGATGATGGTGGTGCACTGCACGGATTGCCACTCCCGCAGCTTCGTGGCCGCGCTGCTGGGTGACGGTGATCCGACCGCGGCGCGCATGGCGTTGCGCCGGCTGAGCAGGGAGCACGGGATGATGTCCGGCGAGTTCGAGGCGCCCGCCGAGCCTCGCGAGCCGGTCACGATTGACGACGTGCTCGATATGCACGAGTTCTTGAAGAGCTTTGATGGAGATTTCCGAAAGCTCTTCAGCCAATTGGACTCTTAGCAACCCCGGCTCCCGTCAATCTTCTCCCGTTTTCTGCTTGATTCGGTCGTCTCCGGCGCACGTCGCGCGCGGGTCTTTTCCTGCCTCCGCGTTGACTGGGTTCGGAGCGCTGCCTATACTCCCGCCCGGTAATTGGGCGATCGCTCCTGGAGTTTGCCGGCCAAAGGGCGCCTCCGCAAACAAAGGATGGTCCAGTTGACGCAACACGTATCGCCGACCGCGAACCGCAAAGAGATCGACCTCGATGAGGTTCGCGAGATCATGTCGCACTTCAAGCCTCGGGATTACCAGGAAGCGCAGGAGTTGATCCTGAGCGCATTGCAGGAGATCAACGAGCGCTTCGGCTGGGTCTCTCTCGAGGCGGCCGAGATCGTCGCCGAGCATCTCGGCACGACCGCCAACCGCATCTATGGCCTCTTGACGTTCTACGCCGACTTCCGCACCGAGCCCCGTGGCAACCACTTCATGCTGCTTTGCCACGGGATGTCTTGCTACGTCGCCGGTTCGAGTCGGCTGGTGCAGGAGTTGGCGGATCGGTACGGCATACGCGACGGCGAGACGACTGCTGATGGAGAATTGACCGTGCAGGTGGTCAACGGGTGCCTCGGCGTCTGCGATCGCGCGCCCATCGTCAAGCTCGACGACAAGTACTACGGCAACCTGACGGTGGAGTCGTTCAACGAAGCGATTCAGCGGGCAATTGCCGCCGGGAAATCCGGGGAGAGCGCCAAATGACAGTGTATGCACCCCTTGAGCTGAATCGGTTGTCCTCCCGCGCTGAGTTCGAGGCGCTGGTCGAGCGGGCGAAGGCGCGCTGGGACGCCCTCTGGAACGGGGACCACACCGTCGTCACTGTCGGCGTCGGCAGCTCGTCGATCGCGAAGGGCGCGCTTGACGTGCTCGCCGCCTGTCAGCAGGCGGCAGCCGGCCAGCCGATCATCGTCCGCCAGGTTGGCGTGGACGGCGCCGACTGGATGGAGGTTCAAGTCCAGGTCAAGCGCCCTGGCGCGCCAACGGTGTACTACGGCAACGTCGAACCGCACGAGATTCCGGATCTCCTCGCTGGCCTGCTCCAGTCGAAGGCGGTTGGCGTAGACGGAGATGTTGCCTACGAAGGCATTCCTCCCCTCAAGGAGCACCCGTTTTTCAAGTATCAGCATCGAATCGTCCTCCGCGACGTCGGCGTGATCGATCCGGAGTCGATCGAGGATGCCTTGGCGCGCGGCGCGTACAGCGCTTATCTCAAGGTGCTCTTCGATCTCACGCCGGAGGAGACGATCGCCGAAGTCACCGCCGCCAATCTGCGAGGGCGCGGTGGCGCTGGCTTCCCGGCAGGCGTCAAGTGGGAGAGCGGCCGCAAGGCTCGCGCTACACCGAAGTTCGTCGTCTGCAACAGCCACGAGGGCGAGCCAAACGTTTACAAGGACCGCCGCATCCACGAGGGCGATCCGCACCGAATTCTCGAAGGAATCCTGATCGCCTGTATCGCGGTCGGTGCGGAGCGCGGCTACAACTACATCGGTGGTGAGTATCCGCTCGCGATCAAGCGCTTCCGCAAGGCGGTTCAGGATGCCGAGCGGCTCGGGTTGATCGGCAAGAACGTCCTCGGCTCCGGGAAAGACGTCGAGTTCCGAGTTCGCACCGGCGGCGGCGCATATATCTGCGGCGAGGGCTCCGCGCTCATGTACTCCATCATGGGCGTGCGCGGCCAGCCCCGGACGAAGCCGCCTCGCTCCGTCGAGGAGGGCATCTGGAAGCGTCCGACGGTCGCGAACAATACCGAGACGCTCTCCAACATCCGCGACATCATCAATAACGGCGGCGCCTGGTACGCCTCGATCGGGACCGAAAAGAGCGCCGGGACGAAGCTGATGACTGTCCAGGGCAAGCTCAAGACGATGGGGCTTGTTGAGGTGCCGATGGGCATCACGCTCCGGACACTGATCGAGGAAGTCTGGGGCGGCATGCGCGATGGGTACAAATTCAAGGGTATCCAGACCGGCGGCGTCTCGGCTGGCCCGCTGAAGGAGGAGCACCTCGATCGCCCGGTTGACTTCGACTCGCTGACCGACTTGGGCGGAATGCTCGGCTCCGGCGGGTTCGTGGTGTTCGATGACACGGTCTGTGCCGTTGACTTTGCCCGGTACCTGACCGCGTTCAACCGCTTCGAGTCGTGCTCCAAGTGCGTTCCCTGCTCACGCGGCAACCCGGCGCTCGTCGAAATCCTCGACCGTATTCGCTTTGGCCGCGGATCTCTGAGCGACCTGGCGCTGATCGAGCGAACGTCGAAGCACATCATCGAACTCTCGCTCTGCGGTCTGGGTCAAGTGGCGCCGATGCCGCTCCTCGGCATGATGAAGATGTATCCGGAGGAGTTCCGCGCCCACATCGTGGACGGCGTCTGCCCGACCGGCACCTGTCCGATTGGATCGAGGCAGACGGCGGCTACCACCGCGGCTGCCGCGGACTGATTGGTTTCGTGGGTAAGCCAAAGGGGCGTTGTGCCGGCAACACCCGTCTTGTTGAGCTGACGGGATATGTCGTGACCAGCGCCCCGTCCGGCCTCCACCCCCGTGCTATACTCCCCAGCGTTCGCCTCTCCGCGCCAGGCGATCAGCCAGAGTTGACCGCAGCCCCGCGTGAGGAGGCTCTAGCTCAGCGTCCATGACCGATCCTGGCTTGACCTTCCGGCTCCGGCAACGCTCGCGACGTGCCGGTTTGGCCGTTGGCATTTCAATGGCGCTGACGATCGGCGTCTGTATCGTTAGCTTCTCCTGGATCTACGCCCAGGTCGATCCCTATCTCCGCGACTTCACCGGCCAACAGGGAATCGAGCAGCCGCGTCCGACCGCAACCGCTACCGCGGATGAAGCGGCTCAGGTGGCGGCGACTGACGAGGCCGACGAGCCGCCTGAAGAGGAGCCTGAGCAGGAGCCGACGGCAGAGCCAACTCCCACTCGGGAACCGTCGCCGACACCGACACCAACACCGGACGTGTTCACGGCGACGCACATCTCCAACCCGAACTCTCGAACCAATTTCAGGCCGGAGCCGAGCCTGGATAATGATCCCGTCGCGATCCTCGAGGCTGGCACGCCGCTCCAATATCTTGGGGAGGACGCGACCGGAGACGACGGCTTACGCTGGTTGAGATTCCGAACGGAAGACGGGCTCGAGGGCTGGATGCGAGAGGATGCCGTTCAGCCAATCTAACGTCACTCTCGCTTCCCGGGCGCACGTACCTAGTCACTGACGAGAAGCCGACGCCCCGTGGGCCTATCGAAAGGGACATCGCCGATGCAACGCGTGGCAATCATTGGACTCGGGCTGATCGGCGGCTCGATCGGACTGGGACTGCGCCGATGGTCCGAGGAACAAAGCAAAGGCGGCGCTCGCGTCCTCGAGGTTGTGGGCTTCGATCTCGACCTCGACCAGCAGCACTACGCCAAGAAGATCAACGCGGTGGACCGCGCTGAGTGGGAGCTGGCTCGCGCCGTACACGACGCGGATATCGTCGTCGTCTGCACGCCGGTGCGCGCGATGAGGGAGACGTTCTCCGATATTGCCCCGCATCTCAAGGCCGGCGCGGTAGTCACGGACACCGGCTCGACGAAGCGTATGGTGCTGACCTGGGCGGAAGAGTTCCTCCCGGACACTGTCAGCTTTGTCGGCGGGCATCCGATGGCAGGCAAGTCGCAGAGCATCGAGGGCGCCGAGGCGGATCTCTTCAAGGGCGCCACTTGGTGCGTGACGCCGTCAGTCAAGGCCGAGGAGACCGCTGTCCGTAACGTGCTCGGCATGATCACCGCGCTCGGCGCCGAGGCGTATTTCCTCGACCCTGACGAGCACGACGCCTACGTCGCCGGCATCAGCCATCTCCCCTTCGTCCTGTCAGCCTCGCTCATGAACACGCTCGGCAAGGACCCTTCCTGGCGCGACATGAAGACGTTGACGGCTGGCGGCTTCCGCGATATGACCCGGCTCGCGTCCGGCAGCCCCGAGATGCACCGCGATATCGCCCTCACGAACCGCGAGGCCCTGACTCGCTGGATTGACGGCACGATCGAAACGTTGCAGTGGTTTCGCCAGACCTTGGCCGAGCCCGAGGAGCGCGCCGCTGAGGAGCTGACCGAGTTCTTCAACAAGGCCCGCGATACGCGAGCGGAGTGGGCGACGCAGACGACACGTGAAGGTGAACTCCTTCACGGCACCCAGTCGGAGCTGGCCCGCGAGGGATTCGGCGATCAGATGGGCCGAATGCTCTTCGGCGGCCTCCTACGGCGGCGCATCAACCCTGCAGAGCGTCTCGGACGCACCGCGCCCGGCGGACGAGGAACGGAGACGCGCAACGGCAAGACGCCGAAGCGCCCCGACTCACGGTAGGATCTGCCACTCGTCTGGCAACGAATATCGGTAGTACTGGCGGGTCGGCTGCCCGTCGACGCGGATGCGCCCGCGATCGGATCGTTGCAGCTCGGCGTAGCTGTTCTGAATCTGAATGATTCGCCGATCCTTGAGGTTGAAGATGACCACGCCGAGCCGGCGCGGCTCAAGGCTCGCCTGCCGCGTGGCATCGTCCACGACACGGAACGGCTGCAACCGAGGACGCTCCGGATCGCTCATCCACTCGGCAATCGACGCTGGATTGGTCTGCGAAACGTGCTCATCGAAGACGGCCAGGCCATCGAGCACGTGATTGGCGAGCCGAGCGTCGTAGCCAGCAAGTCCGTCGAGCAGCGACCGGTGATCGGTCGCGCCCGCGCTACAGACGGCGGCAATCGCCTTCAATCCGTGCGGCGGACCAGCAAAGCTGATCGCACCTGTCCCATCAACGATCGTAAACCGCATGGAAGACACGGTCCCCTCCAACGATTCAGGCATCGCGGGGCGTGTCGGCGGAGGAAAGTGGTGGGTGTGACATGCGACAGAGGCCCAGTACTGACGGCCCAACACCGTTTGAGTGTAGCATAATGCCTTATGTCCATTCCCCATCACGCGCCGCGCAACGAGGCACGGCCAGGGGAGGATGTTCAAGAGATTGGGAGCCGTGGGATGCGTACCGAGCCTACCGACGCCGAACGACCGTCAAGCCGGCTCGAAGCTGAGATCAACGAGATTCTCGCTCGCTCCGTTCGCCCGCCAACAATCCGCGACCGACTCCGCGCGTTTCTGACACAGGTGCGCTGGCGCCTCGCTGGCCGATCCCTACCGATTGGACACCTCTGGAGCCGCCTCGGCGAAAGCGCGTTCTTGGTCAGTGCCATCGTCGTCGCGTTAGTCGCCTACTTCCTGCGCGATGCCTCGCCGATGGTTGCCCGCGTGCTAGCGATCATCGCCGCCGCGCTGGTGTTCCTACCGATCATTTTCTCTTTCACCGGACCTCGGCCCCCTGCGGCGAAGCGCTGGCGAGGACGGGTGATGTTCGATGAGCCCCCTCCTCAGCGGCCCCAGTGGCTGGATCGGATGTTCCGGCGTCCACCACGCCGCGATTAGCCTCACCCTCGGCTAGGGAGTCACGGGCACGATCAACGGCGGGGGTGCTGGCGGCTCTCCAGTCGCGCCAAGCACCGCTCCCGCTTGCAATCGCCGGCCAGCCGCCCAAGCAGGTCCGGGCATCGGCTTACCTCCAGCCGGCTGGACGACATCGAGCCGGAGCCAACCGGCGCCGCACGCGACCAGAAGCGCGTCCTTCTGCAGTCGAATCTCCCCCGGCGTGCCGGACTCGCCCTCCGCGACCGAGGCTCGATGCACCTGGAGTTGACCATCTTGCGACGTCGTCCAGGCGCGCGGCCACGGCCACATCGCCCTCACCTGCCGCTCTAGCACGCTTGCGGACCGATCCCACCCAAGCCAGCCATCCGCCTTCGTGAGCGGTCGAGTCAGCGTCGCACCTTCCGTCGGTTGCGGCACAGGCCGCAGCTCCCCGGCGACGAAGCGTGGGATCGCATCAATTGCTAGCTGAGCACCGGCCTCGGCAAGGCGCGCCGTCAGTGTCGCCGTTGTGTCCTCCGGCTCGATTTGGACGCGGATCGTTGCAACGATGGCTCCGGTGTCCAAGCCTTCATCCATCGCCATCAACGTCACGCCGGTCTCACTGTCACCGTGGAGAATCGCGGCGGCCACCGGGCTCGCGCCGCGGTATTTCGGGAGAAGCGACGCGTGCAAGTTGAGCGCCCCGAAACGAGGGATTGCGAGCGTCTTGCGGCCGAAGATCAAGCCGTAGGCCGCAACGACGAAAACGTCTGCTCGCGCCGCCTCGAGCGGCGTCCGCGCCTCTGACTTCCGCAAGCTCTCCGGCTGGTACACCGTCAGCCCAAGGCGCTCTGCCTCTACCTTGACAGCGGGCGGTTGGAGCGCTCGGCCCCGACCGGCAGGCCGATCAGGCTGCGTAACAACTAACACCACGTCGAATCTTGAATCAGATCCGAGTGCTCGAAGCGCCGGCACCGCGTAGTCCGGCGTTCCGAAAAACACGACCCGGATTCTCGCGCTTTCGGTCATCCAAGCGTCCCTCACAATCACCTCGGAGCACGGGCCGTTCCTCGACCCTCCGGCCCACCAAACGTACAATCCCCCGCGATATGGTCGCCATCCGTCCTCTGCGCCGGCTCAGTGGCGTGTCCCCATCCGTCCTCGCTTTGGTCGTGCTGCTCTGCGCGGCATTTGCCCTACGCGTTTTCAATCTCAATTGGGACGAAGGAACCTATCTTCACCCGGACGAGGCGCACGTGGCGGATGTGGCCACCACCCGCATCAGTCTCGATTGGCCACCCGACTTCGGCCAGCTGCTCGATCCCGCGTCCTCTCCCCTGAACCCACGCGCGGACAATCCTGAGACCGGCGAGGCAATGCGGTACGCCTATGGCGCGTTACCGCTGATCGTGACCAAGTTGACCGCCACGGTCATGACCGAGGTGACCGGGACGGATTGGACCTCGTTTTTCAACCGCATCCACCTCGTCGGCCGTGTGCTGTCCGCCGTCTTCGACACATTGACAGTCCTCGTCGTCTATTTGATCGGCGTTCGGGTCTTCAACCGACGCATCGGACTACTCTCCGCGCTGCTCTACGCGTTCGCGCCGGTCGCATTCCAGCTCGCGCATTTCTACACGACGGATAGCTGGCTAACCTTTTTCGTTGCGCTCTCCCTACTTTTCGCTATCACGGCAGTGCATACCGGCAACCTCAAGTCACTGCTCGCGAGCGGCGTGGCGTTCGGCTTCGCCATGGCGTCGAAGGGCAGCGTGCCGACGCTTGGCGCGGTCCTCCTCATCGCCGCGCTCCTATCGACAGGTTCGACGAATCCCCGTGGAGCGCCATTGCAGACGTTTCGCGGCTCCGTCGCGAGGGTCTGTACAACGATGCTCGCCGCGGTGGCGGCATTCGCCCTCTTCGAGCCGTACGCCCTGGCTCGGCCAGGAATCTACATCGACCAGCTGTTGGAGCAGTCCCGCATCGTCGCCGGGTCACTCGACGTCCCATTCACGCGCCAGTACGTCGGCACGATCCCTGCCTGGTATCAGATTAGCCAGCTGACGCGCTGGGGCTTGGGGCCCGTCAGCGGTCTAATGTGCTTGGCGGGAGCAATCTTGCTCGCTCGAGAGACGCTGCGAGTGCGTAGCTCCGTCTTGATCGTCCTTACCGCCTGGCTGCTCTTCCAAGGCCTGGTCGTAATGCTTCCAGAGACGAAGTTCGTGCGGTACACGGCGCCGATCCTGCCGGTCCTCGCGATCGCAGGGGGCCTGGCAATCGAGCGCTTGCGCGCTCTCAGCGCTCGGTACTGGAACCGGGCCGGGGCAGCCGCCGTGCTCGTCGCCGTGATCGCCGGCGTTGCTCTGTGGACGTTGTCATTCTCATCAGTGTACGCCGGAAGGCACCCACGCTTAGAAGCGTCTCGCTGGATCTACGAGCACGTCCCGAGCGGCAGCGTCATCGGGATGCCGACATGGGACGAGACGCTGCCCGTTCCGCTGGGAATTGGCCTGACGCCCTGGGATTTCCAGTATCAATTCGCCCCAGTCGAGCTCTATCTCGACCGGCCGCCTAATGAGGTCGCGGACGACCTCTACCAAACGCTGGAGCGATCCGACTATCTCGTTCTCGCGTCCAACCGAGTCCAGCGTGGCATCGAGGCGCTGCCCTGGCGGTACCCCGCGCAGAACGCGTTCTATCAACTGTTGGAGCGTGGTCAGCTCGGCTTTGAGCTAACGGCGGAGTTTCGACGCGCTCCCGGCCTGTTCGGCCTCGCATTCGACGACCAAGACGCGGACGAATCCCTGCTCAATTACGATCACCCGCGCGTCCTGATCTATCGCAAGAATTCGCTGGTCCCTCGCGCAACATATGACCTGCTCATGTCTCGCGCCACCGACCAGCCCTTCATCCCCGAGCGGCACCTCTCAGAGCCGACCTTGATGCTCGACCAGCCGGTGAGCGAGATACCGACGGTCAACGACGCCCGATGGAGCGCCGCCCTCACTGACAACTCCGCGATTGCGCTGCTCGTCTGGATCGTGCTCTTGGTGGTATTGCAACAGGCCGGGCTGCCTATCGCCAGGCTCGTTTTCAGTCGATTCGCCGACGGGGGACTGGGCTTTGCCCGGCTCCTCGCGCTCATGATCGCTGGCTACGTGATTTGGCTTGGCGCGAGTCTCGAAGCGATCAGCTTCCGCGTGATCTGGTGCTGGGTCGGCGTCGCGGTCGTCTTCGCGGCTGGTCTGGCATTGCGCCGTAGTTCGACCTGGACCAAGGCTTCGCCTGAAGGGCGATCCGCGGCGATCGGCGGGGAGACCGTCTTTTGGGTCGTGTTCGCCGTCTTCTTGGCATTCCGGTGGGTGAATCCCGACTCCTGGCACCCGGAATGGGGTGGCGAGAAGCCGATGGAGTTCGCCCACCTCAACGCCATACTTCGCAGCGCCCACTTCCCTCCGTACGATCCTTGGTTTTCCGACGGTTACATCAACTACTACTACTACGGCCTCTACCTCGTCGCCTTCTGCTTCAAACTAACCGGAATCCCATCGGAGATCGCATTCAACCTCGCCCAGCCTACCGTCATGGCGCTGCTGGCGAGCTGCGGCTACAGCGTCGCCGCCACCCTTGGCCGAGCGATTGCGCGGCGCGTCTCTCCGGTCATTCCTGGAGTGGCCGGCGCGCTCTTGATCGTCGGTATCGGCAACCTGGTCGCCGTTGCGCAAATCGTCGACTGGTTCCCTGAGCGCCCGCAAGTGAGCTTCTTCGGCCTCACTTGGGCGGCGAGCCGCGCCATAACCGGAGCGATCACCGAGTTTCCCTACTTCACTGGACTCTACGCCGACCTCCATGCCCATGTCGTGGCGCTGCCGATGACGGTCCTCGCCGTAGGGCTTTGCTACGCGATCGCCGCCGAGCCCCGTCTGACGCTACTCGCGCTGAGCGAAACTCCCGCCCGTCACGCCGCTCGCCGGATGCTGGCGGTGCGGCTGCTTCTCCTGAGCCTCGTCCTCGGCTCCATTTTCCCGACCAATGCGTGGGATGTCCCGGTGTACGCGGCACTCGGCGTAGTCTCGATTTGGTTGGCCATTCGGATGCTGCCCTCGCTCCAGGTCAGGTTCGCAATCGCCGGACTCGTAGCCGCCGTGGTCGGAGCGATGGCATACCTCCTGTTCCTGCCGTTCCACAGCAACTACGTCGCGCTCTTCAGCTCGATCGGTAGGACGCGAGCTCCCACCGATTTCTGGCAGTTCGCGAGCCACCTGGGTGGACTGCTAACAATCGCGGGACTCGGCATCGTCGTTGCCGGTCTCAGCATTACATCCAGTCGCCGGGAGCATCTCGCCTTTCCCGCCCTGCCATTGGCGTTGGTCGGCGGCTCTTTCCTTCTGGCCGGCACGGCGCGCGACCGGGTTGATTGGCTCGCCGACGGAGCACTGCGCGGCGCGATCCTCGTAGTCGCCGGACTCTTGGTGGCGACGCTCTGGCCAGCCGGGATCGCACAGCGGCGACTCGATCCTGGATACCTCGCGGGAATCGCGGGGCTGGTCTTGGCCGTCGCTGCCGTCGTGGCTGGCCGGCTTGTACTAGGTCTCGCCCTCGCATTCGCCACTGCCGGCGCAATGCTCTGGCTCCAGCAAGCGTCGGTCGCGCTCCGCTTCACCGGAGTGCTAATCGCGGCCGCGGCTTCGGTTATGGCAGGCGTGGAGCTGATCTACGTCGTAGACGATCTGAGCCCTGATCCAGTCTGGTATCGCATGAACACCGTCTTCAAGTTCTACAACCAGGTCTGGATCCTTCTCGCTCTTGCCGGCGCATCCTTGCTCGCGGAGTTATGGCAACGCGCCACGGCAACGTCATTCCGTCCTGCAGCTCAAACGGTAGGGATCGTTGCGACCGGTTCTGAATCAACCCAGGCAGCATCTCCCCAGACTCCCCCGGAAACACGCTCAGGCGCCGCTGCCTGGGCGCGCTTCGGCCTACTCATCTCCGCCATTGTCATCCTCGTATCACTGAGCTACCCCGCGCTGGCGACCGGGCCGCGCCTGGCGCTCCGCTTCCCCGGGCATCCGTCGCCTGGTACGCTGAACGCCCTCGACTGGATGCGCTACGGCACGCTGACGAACCTCGAAGGCCAGACGATACGATTCGATGGCGACCGAGAAGTGATCGACTGGTTCAACTCGGAGGTCGAGGGAGCGCCGGTCATCGCCGAGGCATCCATCGGTCCGTACCGGGGCAACGGCTCCCGCATCTCGATTGCGACCGGGTTACCAACCATCCTCGGCTGGGCGCGGCACGAGTACCAGCAGCGCTACGCGACCGACATCCCTGGGAGAGAGATGGACGCGCGGACGCTGTACAACTCGCCCGATCCGCAAACAAAGCTCGAGATCCTTTACAAGTACGGCGTGCAGTACATCATCGTTGGCGATGTGGAGCGCATGACGATCCTTGACGGTCAGCGTTACGCCTCCGAAGCGGGTCTAGCGGCCTTCGATGAGATGGTCGGCGAGAGCCTGGAAATCGCGTTCCAAGCCGGCACGACAACGGTCTATCGCGTCAAGCCGGCCGGCTGACCGGCGGCAGCTTCGATTGACGCCGAATCAGCCCAGAGCCTATACTTTTTCAGGGTCACGAGCCTGACGGGGTGTGGCGCAGTTGGTAGCGCGCGGCGTTTGGGACGCTGAGGTCGGAGGTTCGAGTCCTCTCACCCCGACCAGGTAGTCACCAGTGCCCGACGCGGGAGTAACTCAGTTGGTAGAGTGCCTGCCTTCCAAGCAGGTTGTCGCGGGTTCGAGTCCCGTCTCCCGCTCCCTCAAACCCCCTCAAGTGACGCAGAAAACGTGGTCGGGGTGATTGCCCCGGCCACTGTCGTTTCAACTCGTGCTCACTTTCGAAAACAGCGCTCGCTTTATGCCTTCGACGGCGGCAGCGTCACATCCTGGCAAGTCGCCCGCTAGACCTGAAGCGTCTCGTCGAGCCAATCGAAGAAAACCTGTGAGCGCAGCGCGAGCGCTTTCGGCTCCACGTGGAGATCGGCTCCCTCCGAGGTCGTGAATCGCACGAGCTCCTTCGGGCCCTTGAGCGCGTCATAGTGCTGCTGCGACTGACCAGGCCAGAATGCTTCGCCTTCCGGATCGGCGATCAGCATAGGGCACATAATCTTGTCGACCACATCGGACAGGTTGTACTCGAGCGCCTTGAACAGCGTGTCGCTGAACGACGTAGCGCCGTAGGGCCGGCCGCGAAAGGTCAGGGTGAAGCGAATAATCGGGTTCTCGGAAGCCTCCTGCTCAACGGCTTGGTCGATCTCCCGCTTGCGCGGCGATGCCCTGCATCCGATCTGCCAGGGATTTCCACTCGTTGACCCAACTGTCGCAGTCGAAATCCTTGATCCGCGCCGCCGTCGCGAAACACTCGCCGATGTCGGAGGCTTGCTCGTAGGCGCTGCCAAGCGTGATCAGGAAGACGAACTGAAAATCCTGGTATTGAAAGACCGGAGGCAGACTCTGCACGACTGGGTTACCTGACGGCGAGGAGGCGGGAGTCGCATCCGATCCGGTGCTGCCGGCACCGGGTGTTGCTTGCGCGGCGGCGGAGCTGACGACACTCAAGGCGGCCAACCCGCCAATTTGCAGCGCGGCACGGCGGCTCATCGAATGACGCTCCACTTCGTACTTCCTCCGACTAGCGCCCAGCCTCCCTCATGGGCACGAAGGTCGCTGCGGCCCACCAACGCGAAATCATGTGAAATCGCCACGCGCGGCAGAGTCACGCTCGGAGAATTATCCAAATGCACAATTGATCTCCATGACTGAGAAACTCATCGTTTCGAAATTGATACTTTGATCCCACTGTTTGCACTACGATTGTGGAGGATTTGGTGACAATTCTGCGAGATACGCGGGCAAGATTCGAGCGACGATTGCTTCCCGGTGCGCGAATGTACCAATCGCTCAGGTGAGCCAAGATTTATGCGTTTAGACCGAACGGAAGTGGGCGTCGATCCCGAGTAAACCGTGCCGCGCTCTGTCTGAAAGAGGAGAATCGGCGCTCCCTCACTGACGGCTGCGATGCGAGGCCGTTAGACGCCAAAGGTTCCGACCTGCCCAGGCGTAGCTTCCGCGCTCGGCAACCGTCGATCTTGGCACGATTCGTGCTGAGATACGGAACCAGCCGGCGGTCGCGTCGGCCTGACTTGGAATGAAGGGAGCCCAGTATGCGTATTGGTGGTGGCGCGATCGCCCTCATTATCTTGATACTCTTGCTGATCTGGATCTTCTAGCACCTGCCCTTCACCCCGAGAGTTCGGCGTTGTCCGAGATTCGGGTGGAAGCTGATGCGAGACCCAGGCTCGGGACTCAAGATCCCGAGCCTGGGTCTCATTGTTCCTCAGTGGCGAGTCCCCGTCGCCTGAAATTCGATCCGGAACGTCTTACGGCGCCTCTGCGGTCTCCACGGGCCGAGACGGATCGCTACTCCACTCGGCGAACGATCCAGTGAAGACCGCGACATCCTCGTAGCCAAGCTGAAGGAGCGTGAAGTAGGTCACCGCGGACCGGACACCCGACGCGCAATAGGCGACAACGCGCTTGTCCTTGGTGACACCAGCGTCCTCGTACATCGCGTTCAGCTCGTCAGCGGACTTCCAGTACTTGGGCCCCTCTGAGACGGCGTTGGCCATGAATGGGATGTTGATTGCCCCCGGAATATGGCCCAGAGCGTATTCATCCTCGAATCGCCGGGCGTCGACGAAGATCGTCGAATCCTGGCCCAGGGCCTCCTCGGCCTCGTCGATCTGGATAAGGGCTTCCTCGTTTGGCTGGCCAACGTAGGGCTCGGCAGCAGGTTGAACGCGGCTTTCGCCCTGCTCGAGCTCGCCACCCTCGGCAACCCAGGCCTCCAACCCGCCGTTCAGGACGCGGACGTCCTCGTGACCGAGTTGGTGGAGAATCCACCAGAGCCGGGCAGCGATGAAGGTTCCCCCGTCGTAAACGACCACGGCATCGCTCCGCGAGATACCCAACGCCGTGAGGATCGCTTCGACGTTGACCCGCCAGTCCTCCACTGAAGCGTCTGAAGTCTCCAAGACTTCGAGGGCCGGCCAATCGACCTGTGCGGCACCGGGAATGTGACCGGCGAGGAAGTCCTCCTCCGGAGTTAGCGCCACGACCGTTACACGGGGATCGTCTAGATGGGCCTGAAGCCATGAGACGTCGGCGAACCATTCCGGATGAGCATATCCGTCGCTCTCCGCTGTGATCGGCGTTTGCGCAAGCGCACTACCGGCCGACCCAGCCAACATCGCGATCATCAGGCCGATGACAAGTAGGCGTACTCTCTCGCGCATAGGACTCCTCCCATCTGCTGACCTCGAATGGTCGGTGCACGGTCATGCCCCCGGAACGGGAAGTCTCCCGACTTCCCTGTGGGTTGGCTGTAATGACCGTGATACCGCCACCCTACTGAGCGGAGTCCCCGCGGACCACGACGTTTACTCACCGTTCAGTCACCGTTAACAAGCTCGGACGCGCATTGCCGGCGTAATGCACCGTCCTTGCCGACTCCTCACCGTGTGATAGAGTCATATTGATCTCTGCTCATATCTCGCATCGAGGAGTCGCCCAATGCCGTCGGCCCAGCCTGGACCCCTTGGTCTCCTCATTCGTCGTTTTCGGCGCAACGCGGCTTTGAGCCAGGAAGAACTGGCAGCCCGTTCCGGTGTCAGCGCTCGCGCGATCAGCGACCTCGAACGTGGCCAACGCGTGGCCGCGCGCTTTGAGACCGTGCGCATGCTGGCCGACGCCCTCGAGCTATCACCAGAGGACCGGGCGCTCCTGATTCAGGCCGCACAAGCCCCAATGATCGACATCACCCTTCGGCAGCCGCGCGTCGCCTCTCACGCTCTCCAAGCGCTTCCTGCTCCGCTGACGCCGTTGGTCGGTCGCCACCGCGAGCTCAAAGAACTCGCGGGCATATTGACCCCCGGTGAGGTCCGGCTCATTACGTTGACGGGACCAGGCGGAGTTGGGAAGACCCGACTCGCGTTGGCTGCCGCCTCCGAAGTAGCCGAGCGCTTCGCCGGCAATGTTGGATGGATCGACCTGTCACCGACGCTGGACACCCGTGCAGTCATCCCGGCAATCGCCACCGAGCTCGGCATCGTCGAAACAGACCGGCAGCCGGAGATCGGTGATCTCAAAGACTTCTTCGCCGACCGGCGATTCCTCCTCGTCCTCGACAATTTCGAGCACGTGATCGAGGCGGCCACGATATTGTCCGATCTCCTCGCGGCAGCGCCGCGCCTCACCGTGCTGGTAACCAGTCGCGCGCCGCTGCGACTGGTGGCAGAGATCGAGTACCCGATCTCTCCGTTGGAGCTGCCAGAGTCCGACGCATCACCTAGAGACATTGAGGGCGTCGAGGCGGTACGGCTATTGGTCGAGCGCACTCAGGCAGTTCGCCGGGACTTCGCTCTTACACCTGAGAACGCCGAGGCAGTGGCGAAAATTTGTCGGCGCCTAGAAGGCCTGCCGCTTGCGATCGAGCTTGCCGCCGCGCGTGGAAACATCCTATCGCCGAAACAACTCCTTGACCGCCTCGATCAGCGACTTCCGCTGCTCACACGCGGCCCTCGCAATGCGCCGCTGCGTCAGCAAACGATGAGAGACACAATCGCCTGGAGCTACAACCTCCTCGATTCTGAATCGCAGTGGTTGTTCCGCCGAGTGTCAGTCTTCGTGGGTGGGTTCACGATTGACACGGTCGAATGGCTGGCCGAATCGCGGCGGAAAGACAGCATCGCGGCGATCAATGCGCTTGCGACGCTGGTCGAGAACAACCTCATCTTCCCCGCCGATCGCGCGCCCGATAGCACGCGGTTTTCGATGTTCGAGACCATTCGGGAATACGGGTACGAACAACTCACAGAGCTGCAGGAGCGAGAAGAGGCGCACGATCTGCTCGGCACCTACTGCCTCAGCCTTGCCCGCCACGGAGAAGGCATCCCAACGTGCATCGTGCCGGAACCGTGGGTCACGATGGTCGATCGGGAACGGAGCAATATCCGCGCGGCCTTTCACAATCTAGTTTCGTCGGGCAATCGAGCGGCCGCGTTCGAGTTCGCTACCGCGTTTGGCCACTATCTCTACAACCGCGGGCCAGTCGACGAAGCGTGGTCGTGGTACGAGCACGTGCTCGACGCACCCAAGGTTCGACCGGAAATACGGCTTCAGGGACTGTATTGGGCGAGTCACCTGGCCTCACATCTTCGGAATTTCGATCGGGCCGAGGCATTGGCCAATGAGGCGCTCGCGATTGCCGAGGAGGTGGGTGACACGAGCTGGCGCGCCTCAATTGTCCATTGTCAAGCGTTGATTCAGTTGGAAAAAGGTTGCGCGGACCAGGCAGAGGCGCTGTTCAACGAAGAGCTCACCCTGTGGAAAAAGGCCGGCGTCCAAGGATTGTCCGGCTTCGCCTACATGCTGCTCGGCTCCATTGCGTTCGCGCGAGGCGACGTGTGCCGGGCACGTGAGATGGAAGACAAAGCCGAATCGATCCTCAGTGAAATGGGCGGGCTGGCCTGGGTCGGGTTGATCAATTGGCACCGAGGCGTGTTCTCGATTTCCGAAGGAATAATTGACGACGCGGCGGCCCATTTCCTAGAGAGTGTGCGGCTGGCAGGTGAACGAAAAGCCTCGTTGATTCAGCACCTGGGTTTGGTTGGCCTAGCGTGGGTTGCGTCAGCCGTCGGACTCCATGAGGCGGCGGGACAGCTCGTTGGAGCAGCCGAACGCAGCTTCAAGTGGTTGGGCAACAATCTGGGTGGCACCGCCAAGAGCTTGTACGACCAGACGATCTTCGCGAGCCAGAATGCGATCGGCTCGGATGCGTTCGATGCCTGCCGTCAGCGCGGCAGCGGGTCCAATTTCGCTGACTGGATACGAATTGGAGAATCGGTCAGGCGCGCGGCGACTCAGCCAGTCAGCGAATCCGGAGCCCGAAATCGGGCCTTGGATTCGATGGTCAACGCGACTGTAATTCGCGAGTTGCCCGAGCTGCGCTCCGGCGATTGAGCGAGCCTCCGCGAGAGATTCATCGCCCGCGCTCAAATCAACTCGCCGCCGTAGACGCCGGGATGAGCGCCCGACCGGTGGCATCCACCTGCCGCACCGGGGAGGACACGGCCGGAGCGTTAGCGGCGTGGCCATCCGCCTCCAACACCGGGACGAGTGCTGCAATCGCGACCTCGATCATCTCATCGTCCGGGTCCCGAGTCGTCAACTTCTGCAGCCACAGCCCCGGGGCCAGAACGACGCGCGCCAGCGGATGGTCCGGCCTGCGAGCAGCGAGCTTCAGCAGCTCGTAAGCGAGCCCCGCGACAATTGGCGCCAACACCAGGCGTGAGACGATCCTCTCCGGCATGTCCGGCCGGCCAAGGAGAATGCAGGCTGCGGTCGACAGCACGATCACGGTCAGGAGAAACCCAGTGCCGCAGCGCGGATGCGCCAGCGGATGCCGCCGAACGTGGGCGACGTCGAGCGGGTCGCCCGCCTCGTAGGCATGAATCGCCTTGTGCTCGGCGCCGTGGTAGGCAAAGACGCGCTGAACTTCAGGGAGATGGCCGATCGCCAGAACGTACCCGATCAGTACAGCCAGCCGAATCGCTCCCTCGAGCGCATTGCTCTCGATAGAGGACTCGATATGGGAGTCGAGCGCGGCGACCACTGCCAGCGGCAGGGCGAAGAAGAGCACCAAGGCACAAGAAACCGCGAGCGCGACGAGAACCCAGGCTGGCGCGCGATCGAGCAATCCGCCCTCGGCGGATCTTGCCCGCGCGGACCTGCGCTCGACCGGTGGCGTGCCGATCGCCGCTGAAAAGGTGAGCGCGCGCACACCGAGACACATTGTGTCCCACAGAAGAAAAGCGCCGCGCACGCACGGCCAGGGACGCACCCGCCGTCCCAACCAGGAGCTAGTCACCGGCGCGGACCAAAGGAGAATCTCGCCGGCAGGGTTCCGCACCGCGACGGCCATCTCGCGCTGGCCGCGCATCATGACGCCTTCGATCAACGCTTGTCCGCCGTAGGAGTATTGGTTCGTCATTGTGGCTTATTGATCCACTCAGGCGTCCGAAGGTCAGTGCAGGATGGTCACCAACATCCGTCACTCGGGACAATCCAAGCTATTGCCGCTCGGATGGCATTGCCAAGATAGCATCAAGGAGCGGTGACCGACGTCCTTAATTCGGCACTACGTCCCTTGATGCCCGGTGACTGTGACCGAGGTACCAGAATCGTCGATCCAGTCATGCGGGTTAGGAAGGTAGGAATCAACTGATTGTGGACGAATCAAGCACCCAGCCCTTGCAAGATGACGACCCGGGAATTAGGCCGCGCATTCAGGCATCTTGACGCCAATCTTTTCCGCTGTTATCCGGTCGGGGAAGCTCGACGCCTCCCGTCTCGGCCGCACCGCCGCGCAGCGAACGTTCGCCGAGCTACACACCACGGTTAGTCGCGCCCGGCGCTACCCAGAGTTGCCAAGGTTCTTGCTCGGCCGCATTTGCTACAGCGACGCGAGCAATACCCTCGCCGTCTTCATGGGCATTTGCGCGACGAAAGAAATCGGCTTCACCGAAACGCAAGCGCAACCGCTGTTGCTGGCGGGAATCCTCGCCGGACCGATTGGAGCACTCGGCTGCGGCCGGGCAGTCGACCGCGTCGGCCCCCAGCGCACGCTCAACTCGCTGCTAATACTGTGGACAGCGGCGTTCGCGCTCGTCGTGGCTATTCCGTTGCTCGACCTGCCGACCGCTCTCTTCTGAGTGGTTGCCCCAATAGTGGGCATCGCTCTCGGCGGCACTCCGACGACTGATCGCGCCTACCTGCTGCGCCTGACGCCGCCGCGCCATATCGGCCACTATATGGGACTTTACGCGATGGTTGGGCGCTTCGCCGCGATCATGAGTCCTCTGCTTTGGTCGGCGATCGTCGACAGGCTGGGCTGGGGGCGACCGGCGGCGGTGGTGAGCCTCTTGGCGCTGGTCATCCTTGCCTACGTCATCCTTTCCCCGGTGACTGATGCTCTCCGGGTGTGGGAACCAGCAGATCAGGCATTAGCGTCGCTCACGCTCGCAACCACGGGCCCTCGATAGACCTCACATCCCTCCGACGTGACGCCAGGCTATCTCATTGACGCTCGTCTCATACAGGAAGCGGATTCGAACACGTTCCCATCGGCGGCATCCGCCAATCGCTTGTAGTAGCATCCTCAATACAGCTCGCGGGGGACCTGTGTGCACATTGACTTGTAGGGCGATTCGGCCCAGAGATCCGGGCAAGGTTCACTCTGCTTTGCGGCAAGAGTATGGGGAGATTCGCTGCGGCTCCCGACAGGAGCTGGACGTCGGCGCTGTCATCGAATCAATTGCAGAAAGGGAGAGCAATGTCGCGACGAACGCTGCTGAGCCTGACCATCGCATGGTTGCTCTTCCTGACCGCAACCTCACCGGTCATCGCGATCGGCGCGCGTGTGCCGGCTGACACCCTCGATGGAGCTCGCCCCCTGAACCTTCAGGCGCTCGCGGAGGTCGCCAGGGAGCGCGCGGTGCTCGGGGCGCGGTGGCTGGCCGCGGTCGTCCAACCGACCGGCGCCTATCAGTACATCTACGATCCGGGCACGGATCGCTACGTCAATCGCGACTACAACGACGTGCGTCACGCGGGAACGACCTACGCGCTCTACCAGGTCTACGACATCGCCAGGGAGCCAGGGCTGCTAACGGCCGCTGAGCGGGCCACTGAGTGGATCGAGCGGCAATCCGTCCCCGTCGGCTCTGGCCGCGCGTTCGTCGACCCATCCCGCACGATGACCAAGCTCGGCGGGCAAGCGCTCGCGGTGGTAGCTCTGCTCGAGCGGCGCAGAACGACAGGCGCCGATGACGCCGACCCGCTGATCGCGGACTTGTCGCGGTTTCTCCTCTCAATGGAAATGCCGGATCATCCTGGTCGCTACTACATGGCCTATACCGTCGCCGATCAGCGGCTGCATCTGGTGCCATCTAGCGAGTACTACCCCGGCGAGACGCTCTTGGCGCTGACTCGGCTCGCGCAGCATTTCCCGGATGGTCCATACCTCGCCGCCGCGCAACGAGCCGCGCACTACTTGGTGTACGAGCGAGATGGCGACCTGCCCGCACTCGGCGCCGCGCCGCGCGACGACCACTGGTTGACGATCGCCCTATCCGAGCTGTACCGGCTGGATCCCAACGAGCACTATTCGAAGGTCGTCGCAATACAGGCAGAGCGGATGATCGCCAACCAGCACACTGCCGCCGATGGCTACCCTTCCCGTATCGGCGCGGCGAAGCGCGAATCCGGCATCAGCTACACGTCCACCGCGACCAAGGGTGAGGCGCTCGTCGCCGCGTGGGCATTGGCGAAACACCGTGGCGACGCTGCCGCGGCCGATCAATACGCGACCGCGGCGATGCGTACAGCGCAATTCCAAATGCGCGTGCAGTACCTGCCGGCAAATGCGGAACTCTTCGCTAAGCCAGATCGCCTGATCGGCGGCTGGCCAGGCAGCGCGACCAATCAGGCGATCCGCATTGACTATGTTCAGCACAACATTTCGGCGCTTGCCGGCCTGTGGAGTCTCGTCGCCGAGGGAGACTTACGCCTGCAAGGGAGCGGCGCGTGAGACCGACGGCACGCCGCGGGGTTTAGTAATCCCCGAAGAAGTTCATGACCAAGCGCGCGAAGCGGCGCGGCTCCTGCGACTGCAGACCGTGGCCACCGTTCGCGAATCGAATCAGCCACGACCCCGGAATGCCATTCGCGAGAATGTCCCCATTCTCGGGCGGCGTGATCACGTCCGCCGTGCCCTGAACGATCATGACCGGCACGTTGATATTGCCGAGCTGATCGTAAATGCCGGGCCATTCGAAAATCGCCTTGACCTGCAGCTCGACCGCTTGCGGATCGATCGGCTCGGTTGGCCGGTCGAAGACCGACAGCACGTACGCAAAGTTTTGCTGCAGCCAATCCTGCGGGAAGAGCAGGCCCAGCAGCCGCTCGCCCTGCTCCTCCGGCGTGCCGGAGGGGTCCGTCAGCGCCTGCCAGATCTCATCCGGCGGGTTGACGGCATTGGGACCGCCACAGTCACCGGCGTATGACACCACGTTCTTGACGAGTTCCGGGTACCGCAAGGCGAGGTCCAGCACCACGGAACCGCCCATCGACCAGCCGAGCACGTTCGTCGGGCCGATGTTTAGCGCCTGGATCAGCCCGGCCGCATCGTCCGCGAGTTGACCAAACTCGTACGGCCCACTGCCCGATGAGGCGCCCATGCCGCGATGATCATACAGGACCAGCATGTACCGCTCGGCGAGCGTCGCCAGGAACGTGGGATCCCACAGATCCATGGTCGCCAGCGAGCCCATGACCATCAGTAACGGCTCACCTTGGCCAATGACTCGATACGCGATCCAGATGTCGCCGACCTGAACGTGCCGAGTCTTGATTTCATAGAGCGTTGGCGCCAAATCCGCCGTCGGCGAATGCGAGGCATCGCGGCAGCTGCCAGTCCTCAACCGGAGTGATCGCCGTTCCCCGTATGGGAATACTATCGCTAACTGCTCCGCACGGCGTCAATGAACGGGATTGACCGGTTGGTACCGCTTCTAGGACCTGTGGCTCCAATTCATGGATTAGCTCGGGTTGTCCAGCCAAGAGTCCTACGATTCCGCGCATTGGGCTCCTACCTCACGGTACAGCTACTCCTCAGCGGCAGGAGCGGGCCGGCCCTGGCGATTCCTCGCGTGCTACCATAATGACGAGGCGCGGGCGCTCCCGTGCGTCCACCGCCGGAATGAACGGGCCTGTAGCTCAGTGGTAGAGCACGGGGCTCATAACCCCAGGGTCGCGGGTTCGAATCCTGCCGGGCCCACCTCGCCAGAGCCCGCTCCCCCCGCGAGCGCTGGCGGCAATCCATCCCGCAGACCGGCTGCTATACTTGCTGGCAGCACCAATTTTTCTCGAAGCCTTGGGCTGTGGGCTGTACCTGCGAAGGAGGTCACCATCACCGCGCGTCCCTCGCCGTCGAACCAGAGTAAAGCGACATCAGCCCCACCAGGCACGAGCCGGGAGCTTGCGCTCCGGATCGCGGAGATTCTGGCAGACACGCCAGCAGCCGATACGCTCGTCCTGGATATTCAGCAATTGTCCTCCTTCGCCGACTTCTTCGTGATCTGCTCGGGCGAGAATGAGCGTCAGCTCCGAGCAATCTCGGAAGAGATCATGGAAAAACTGGCGGAGATGGGCATTCGGCCTGAACGAACCGAAGGCAGCCCGGCTTCAGGCTGGATCGTGCTCGATTTTGGTGAGGCTATCGTACATATCTTCGATGCCGACCAGCGAGCCTACTACCGCCTCGAGGCCGTATGGGCCGATGCCCCGACGCTTCTCGCCATTCAATAAAGGAACTCAGGCGGCATGAACGCAAATGGTCACGGCACGAGCGATCCGAACAACCCCGATCCGGTCGTGCCGTTCCTAATTGGAGCCGCCGTCGGCGGCGTGGCCGGCGCCATCGTAGGCACCTTGCTCAGTCAGCATACGACACACCTGATCGCCTCGCTGATCGCGATCGCCGATCGGCGGCTCCGCGAGTCAGAGCGAGAGCGGCTCCGGTTCGAACTCCTCCTCCAATAACCCCGCGAGTTTGAATTACTCGCGTCCGGGAATCATCGTCGTGGGCGCGGTGCGCTTGCGGTCGCGCGGCCGGCGCGGGCGCTTCCCTCGAATCGCCATTCCGCCGACAGTTCCGAGCAGCACGAGACCGAGCGCCATCATTGCCACCAGCTTCGCCTCCCGCGTCGGGAGGATGAGCGCCAGCGCGCCGAACGCGGCCGAAACACCGGCCACGAAAGCGACGATCTGCGCCTGGCTCCATCCCTGATCAAGCAAGCGGTGATGGAGATGGCCCCGGTCGGCCTTGACGGGCGACTGGCCGTGGACGATCCGATAGAAGATGACCCAGGCGACATCGAGGATCGGCAACCCGACCGCGAGCAGGGCTGTCGCGATCTTGGCTCCCCCGATAATCGCCAGTACGGCTAATGCAAATCCCAGGAAGTTGGCTCCGGTGTCTCCCAGAATGATGCGGGCTGGGTGCCAGTTGAATGGCAGAAATCCAATGAGCGCCGCGCCAAGCGCGAGCGGGAGGATGGAAATGGTGAACTGTGGATCGTTGCGCGGCCAGAAATAGGTGTGGAGAAAAAGCACGCCGCAGGCGACGAGCGTCACGGAGGATGCCAGACCGTCCAGGCCGTCAAGCCAATTGACGGTGTTCATCATCCCCACGATCCAAAAGACCGTGAAGACCAGCGCAATGCCGAGCGGCAGTGTCACGATTCCGAAATGCGGGGCATTGAACTGATCGATGACGATGCCGTGCGAGCGGCCACGGAGCCGCGGCAGGACGACGACCAGCGCGACGCCAATCTGCAGCAGCAGCTTGGATCTTGGCGAGATGCCGAGGGCGTCGTCATAGAGCATGATCGCGACGATCAACGCGCTCCCAGCCAGCAGGAGGGCGATCCGCTCGACCTCGTCTGAATAGCGCTCGACGCCGAGGGAAAAACTCAGCGCGACACCGACGACGAAGGCGAGGAAGACGGCCAGGCCACCCGATCGCGGCACCGGCTTCGTGTGCACGCGCCGCGGCCCTGGCTGGTCCATCAGGTTGAGGTGGTGGCTGAGCGCGATGACACGTGGAACAAGCAGCGCGGAGACCGCCGCGGTGACGACAAAGATCGTGATCGCAATCGCCGCCTGCTCCACGGTGGTAGGCTACCTCGGCGTGTCGAATCCTGGGCCCGCGGCGCCAGCTATTCGTCGACGCCAGGGAGGGGGAAGCGGGAAGTGAGGTCGCGCACCTCCTCCGCCACCCGCGCCCGAATGGTCTCGTCGTCCGGATTGTGCAGAATCTCCGCGATCATCCGCCCGATCTGCCGCATTTCCTCCGGACCGAATCCCCGCGTCGTGGTCGCTGGCGTGCCAACCCGGATTCCGCTGCCTTGAGTCGGCGGGCGAGTGTCGCCCGGAATCGTGTTCTTGTTGACCGTGATGCCGACGGCGTCCAGCGCCTTCTCCGCCTGTTTCCCGCTAAGTCCGATCGCACCAACGTCGACGAGCATCAAGTGCGTGTCGGTCCCGCCGGAAACGATCGGCAGGCCATGCTCCTTGAGAGCGGCGGCGAGCACCTTCGCGTTCTCGATAACTGCTTGAGCATAGGCGCGGAACGATGGCTGGAGCGCCTCGCCGAACGCGACCGCCTTACCGGCGATGACGTGCATCAAGGGACCACCTTGCAAGCCCGGGAAGAGCGTCTTGTCGACCGCCTTCGCGAGCGACTCATCGGTCAGGATCATCCCGCCGCGCGGTCCCCGCAGCGTCTTGTGCGTCGTCGTCGTGGTGATGTGCGCGTGGCCGATCGGGCTCGGCAGTAGGCCAGCCGCGATCAGCCCGGCCGGGTGGGCGATGTCCGCGACGAGGTAGGCGCCGACTTCATCGGCGATTGCGCGGAATCGCGCATAATCGATCGCCCGGCTGTACGCGCTGGCGCCGGCGATGATCGCCTTCGGTCGGACCTCCTTTGCCTTCGCCAGCACCGCGTCGTAGTCGATCATCCCGGTGCTCGGATCGACGCCGTAGAAGTGGGCTTCGAAAAGGCGGCCGGAAAAGTTGACCGCTAGGCCGTGCGTTAGGTGGCCGCCTTCCTGGAGACTCATGCCAAGGATGCGATCGCCTGGCTCCATGATCGCCAGGTACGCGGCGAGATTCGCGTTGGCGCCGGAGTGCGGCTGGACATTGGCGTGCTCAGCCCCGAACAGCTTCTTGGCGCGCTCAATGGCCAGGCTTTCGACCTGGTCCATGAATTCGCAGCCACCGTAGTACCGCTTCCCCGGATACCCCTCCGCATACTTGTTGGTCATGACGCTGCCAACGGCCTCGAGCACCGCTCGGCTCACGAAGTTCTCAGACGCGATCAATTCGATCCCGTCCCGTTGCCGGCGGATCTCACCTTCGATGGCAGCCGAGACCTCAGGGTCGGTGGCGTGCAACGACCGGGAAGCTGTCAGCATAAGTCGTCCTCAGTGCTACTCGGTAGGCGATTCGGGGCACCATGCGCCGGCTAGTGTACCATGCAGCCTCGGGTCCAATACGTGGACGTTGTGGGGTAGTGTGGAAAGAAGGAATCAATGCGCGTACTCGTGACCGGCGGCGCCGGCTACATCGGCAGCGTCGCCGTTGAGCTGCTCCTGCGACGCGGAGACGACGTCGCGATTCTCGACAATTTGTGGCGGGGGCATGCCGCCGCCGTTCCACCGGGCGTCAAGCTGTACTGCGTCGACCTGCGCGACGCGGATGCGGTACGTGAGGCTGTCGCCGACGCGCGGCCAGATGCTGTCTTGCACTTCGGCGGCGCGATCATCGTCCCGGAGTCGGTGAAAGATCCGGCGCTCTACTTCGGCATCAACACGGTCGGCACCTACAACCTGCTCGAGGCGATGCGCGCGGCGGACGTGCGCAAGATCGTCTTCTCCTCCACCGCGGCGGTCTACGGCAACCCGACCCAGCTTCCGCTCACCGAGGACTCGCCGACCGACCCGATCAATCCGTACGGCCGATCAAAACTCATGATCGAGCAGATGCTGGAGTGGCACGATCGGGCCTACGGGCTCCGCTACGTCGCGTTCCGCTACTTCAACGTCGCGGGCGCCACCGAGCGCTGCGGCGAGCACCACGAGCCGGAGACGCACATCATTCCGCTGGCGCTGTACGCGCTCCTTGGCAAGCGTGATCACTTCACGATCTTCGGCACTGACTATCCCACGCGGGACGGAACCGCCATCCGCGATTATGTCCACGTCGTTGACCTTGCCGAAGCGCATCTCCTCGCTCTGGATGCCCTGGCCGCGCGGGACGAAAGCCTCGGCGCTGTCAACCTCGGCACGCGAGACGGCTTCACCGTTCGGGAAGTGGTCCAGGCGGTCGAGCGCGTCACTGGGAAATCGCTACCGGTCGTCGTCGGTCCACGGCGGGAAGGCGACGCGCCGATCCTCATCGCCGACAGCACGAAGGCGCGCACGCTCCTTGGCTGGGAGCCGAAGCGCTCGACGCTTGACGAGATGATTCGCAGCGCCTGGGAATGGTTCCTCAAGCACCCAGAGGGCTACAAGCAGGACACCGCGTGAGGGAGAGGGACCGGTTCGCGGTCAAGGCGCGGCGAGCCGGTCAACAAACCCGGTCAGTGCTGCCTAACGAGGACGCGAGGAGCGAAAGTCCATGGCCGCGGTGGATCGGAAATCTCCCCGGTCTTACTCCTCGCGGCCGCGGAAGCTCATGCGGATCGGCGTACCGACGAACCCGAAATTCTCCCGGAGCTGGTTCTCGAGGTAACGCCGGTACGAGAAGTGAACGGCCTGCGGGTCGTTGCAGAAAAAGACGAACGTCGGCGGCGCCACGTCAACTTGCGTCACGTAATAGAACTTGAGCCACTTGCCAGGCTTGCTCGGCGGTTGATGCTTCGCCACCGCCTCCCGCAGCATCTTGTTGAGCTGCGCCGTGGGGACTCGCTTGTTCCGTTCCTCCACGACATGCAGCGCGACCTCTAGCACCTGGTGAACGCGCTGGCCGTACTTCGCGGAGATGAACGTCAGCGGCACGTACGGCATGAAGTCGAGCGCCTCGCGGGCCTTCTCGCGGTACTCGTCCATCGTCGTGGGCCCCTTCTCGACGAGGTCCCATTTATTGACGACGACGACCATCCCCTTCTTCTGCTCTTCGACGTAGCCGGCGATGTGCAGGTCCTGGGCGGTAAAGCTCTCCGTGGCGTCAATGACGAGGAGCACCACATCGGCGCGATCGATCGCGCGCATCGAGCGCAGCACGCTGAAGTGCTCGATCCCCCGCTCGATGCGGCCCTTGCGTCGAATCCCAGCGGTGTCGATGAGCGTCAACGGCTGGCCGGCCCAGACGAGCTGCGTGTCGAGTGTGTCTCGCGTCGTCCCCGGCACATCGCTGACGATCGCCCGCTCCTGCCCGAGCAAGGCGTTGAGTAGGCGGCTCTTGCCAACGTTCGGCCGGCCGACGATCGCGATCTTGGGCCCCTCGGTCTCCGGCTCTTCCTCGAACTCGGGCAAGGCCTCGACGATCCTGTCGAGGAGATCTCCGGTCCCTGACCCGTGGAATGCCGAGATCGGAATGGGCTCACCGAGGCCGAGGTTGTAGAACTCGACGGCGTTTTCGCGCCGGGCGAGATTGTCGGCTTTATTCGCGGCAACGATGGTGGGCTTGTCCGTGCGGCGAAGGAGATCGGCGACCTCATAGTCGCCCGCGGTGATCCCCTCTTTCGCGTCGACCATCAGGACGATGACGTCCGCTTCCTCGATGGCGCTCTGGGCCTGCTCCCGAGTGTGCTTGAGAATCTCCGCCAGCGACGACGCCTCGATCTCGCGCTCGTCCTGGAGACCAGCGGTGTCAACGACGGTGAACTCGACGCCCGCCCATTCCGCGGTGCCATAGACGCGGTCGCGAGTCGTGCCGGGGAGGTCTTCGACGATCGCCCGCCGCTCGCCGATCAAGCGGTTGAAAAGCGTCGACTTGCCGACGTTCGGCCGACCGACGATGGCAACGATAGGCTTCGGCACAGATTCTTACTCAACTCGGCCCCTGCTGACGACGGGGCCTCACAATTTCAGAAGGGACGGACACACCAAACGCCGGCGCGAAACTTGCCGGCGCCTCAGTATACCAAAGAAAAGTTGCGGGATTGCCGGTTACGACCGCGCCAGCACGGCGACGAAGCGGTCGATGCCAGCCCGGTTGTTCAGCTCCGTCGCGCAGAGCAAGAGGTGATGATCAAGCGACGGATCCACGATTCCGAGATCGAGACCGCCAACAATCCCGTGCTCGGCCAACCGCCGGTTCACTTGCGCGGCCGGCTCCGGCGCGCGCACGACGAACTCATGGAAGAACGGCGCATCCAGCGCCAGCTCGTAGCCGGGCAGCTCCGTGATCCGCTGCGCTAGATAGTGCGCGTTCTGATAGCAGCGGCGCGCGACCTCGCGGAACCCTTCTGGGCCGACGCTGGCCATGTAGACCGTCGCTGCCGTCGCCATAAGTCCCTGGTTGGTGCAGATGTTGCTCGTCGCCTTCTCGCGCCGGATGTGCTGTTCGCGCGTCTGCAGGGTCAGAACGAACCCGCGCTTTCCCTCCGCGTCAGTCGTCACGCCGGCGAGGCGACCGGGCATTTGCCGGACGAATGCCTGCTTGCTCGCGAGTAACCCGACATACGGTCCGCCGTAGCTCTGCGCGACGCCGAGCGACTGTCCCTCAGCGGTGACGACATCGGCTCCAAGCTCACCGGGCGGCTTGAGCAGCCCGAGCGCCACGGGGTAGGTGCTTACCACCAGCATGCCGCCGGCGCCGTGCGCGAGTTCCGCCACCGCCGCCACATCCTCGATCGCGCCGAAGAAGTTCGGATATTGCACGACGAGACACGCGAGCTCGTCGTCCAGGTAAGGACGGAACGCGTCAACCTCGTTCACGAATCCAGACGTCGGAACGGGCAATTCGACCAGCTCGACCGGCAACCCGCTGGTGTAGGTGCGGACAACGGCCCGGTAGTGCGGGTGGATGGTCCCGGACATGACGATCCGGCGCCGCTTCTTCGGCAGCGAAACCGTCATCAAGACCCCTTCGGCGAGCGCCGTCGCCCCGTCGTACAGCGAGGCGTTGGCGACCTCCATGCCGAAGAGCTCCGCGACCATGGACTGGAACTCGTAGATGACTTGGAGCGTCCCCTGGGCCACCTCCGGCTGGTACGGGGTGTACGCCGTGTAGAACTCGCCTCGAGAGATGATCTGCCCGACGGTTGCCGGAACGTAGTGCCGATAGGAGCCGGCTCCGAGATAAATGTCGCCATCAGCTGGGGCGATGTTCCGCGCGGCAAGCTCCGCGAGTCGAGCCGCGGCCTCCATTTCCGTCAATGCCGGCGGCAGATCCAACTTGGGATACCGCACGTCGGCAGGGATGGCCTCGAACAGGTCGTCCATTTCGGCGACGCCGATGGCATCGAGCATCGCCCGCCGGTCTTCGGCCGTGTGAGGGTTGAATACCATGCGCGGGTTGTTCCCTTCTGTTTGTCAGGAGCGAGCTTCGGCTCAGTGCGCCGCCTGAGTGGCGAAAGCGTCGTACTCCTCGGCGCTCATCAACGCCTCGATCTGGCTCGGGTCGGTGGGCCGGATGCGCAGCAGCCAGGCTTCCTCGTATGGCGACCGATTGAGCAAGTCAGGCGAATCGATCACCGTCTCATTCCGCTCGACCACCTGGCCAGAGATGGGTGCATAGATATCCGACGCGGCCTTGACCGACTCGACCACGCCGAGTGGCTCGTTCTGCGTGATCTCGCTGCCTACCTCAGGCAGCTCGAGGTAGGTGATATCCCCTAGCTCATTCTGGGCGTAGTCGGTGATTCCAATTGTTGCCAGCTCGCCCTCGACCCGCACCCATTCATGAGTGCGTGTGTAGCGAAGATCTTGCGGTGAGCTCATGCCCCGTATCTCCCCATCCTGCCGCTGTGCGGCGCTACTTCGCTCGACGATAGAAGGGCGTCCGCACCTGAACCCCTTTCACGGCTCGCCCACGTATGACAACGTCCAGCGGTTTGCCCACACCAGCCTGTTCGCTGGCTATCAAAGCCAGCCCGATATTCTCTCCAAGTGTCGGCGAGTACGCCCCACTCGTCACATGACCGACCTCCCGACCGTCGACCTGCACCGGATAGTGCGTTCGCGGCGCGCCACTCCGTTCGGTCAGCCGGAATCCGACGAGCTTTCGCGGTGGCCCCGCCGCCTTCATCGCCGCGATTGCGTCGCGGCCGATAAAGTCCCCCTTTTCGAGCTTGACAGCCCAGCCGAGACCCGCTTCGAGCGGACAGATATCATCCGCCAGCTCCTGCCCGTATAGTGGCATTCGAGCCTCAAGCCTGAGCGTATCGCGGGCTCCCAGGCCGGCCGGGACCAGCCCATTGTCCTTGCCCGCCTCCATCAGGGCGTCCCAGACACGGCCGATCTCTTCGATGGCGGTGTAAATCTCGAAGCCGTCCTCGCCGGTGTAGCCGGTGCGAGCAATCATCGCCGGCACCTGAGCGATGTCCCCTTCCGCCCAGGAAAAGTCGCCAATGGTGGTCAGGTCAATGGACGTAAGCCGCTGAGTAATGGCCTGGGCCTCCGGGCCTTGGATCGCGATCATGCCGGTCTGGTCGGAGATATCACGGATATCGACATCGAGATCAGACCGGGCAGCGCGGTGCTGCTCCAGCCACGCTACGTCCTTCGCGTGGTTAGCCGCGTTCACCACAACCATATAACCATCACCGGCCGGCCGACGATAGACGATGATGTCATCAACGACGCCGCCGCGCTCGTTTGGCAAGAGCGAATACTGAGCTTTGCCTGGCTCAAGCGCGGAGACGTCGTTCGTCGTCACGTGCTGAAGGAAGGCGACGGCATCCGGCCCACGGACGTCGAGCTGGCCCATGTGCCCCAGGTCGAACAGACCGGCCCGCGTCCGCACGGATGTGTGCTCATTGATGATGCCGCTGTATTGGACCGGCATGATCCAGCCGGCGAAGGGGATCATCCGCGCGCCGAGCGCGAGGTGACGCTCGTAGAGCGGAGTTCGCCGTCCTTCCGTTTGTGCCTGATCAGCGGCCATAGTCGTTCCTTCCCCCACTGCCTCCCAAAAAACGCGGCAATTCTTAGGGGGGTTCCCATCGCTCGTCAAGCGCCAGCGGGCAGTCGTTCCAGAATTTGCTTATCGATCTCCATCGAGAGTTGAACCGGCACGGGATACTGGCCCGTCAAGCAGCCCGTGCAGAAACCAGCATTCGGCCGTCCGATCGCCCGCATCAGGCCTTCCAGCGAGAGATAGCCGATGCTATCAGCCCCGATGAAGCGGCCAATCTCCGGCACCGACAGGCGAGCCGCGATGAGTTCCTCTCGCTTGGCCAAGTCGACGCCGAGGTAGCAAGGCCACATCATCGGCGGCGCGTGAACACGCATGTGGACCTCGCGAGCGCCTGCCTGCCGGAGCAGCTGCACGATGGGTTTGCTCGTCGTCCCCCGCACGATCGTGTCGTCAACGAGGACGACGCGCTTGCCCTCGAGTACCTCCGGCAGCGCGTTGAACTTCAGCGCCACGCCAACTTCCCGCAATCGTTGGTCGGGTTGGATGAACGTGCGGCCGATGTAGCGATTCTTGATGAGCGCCTCGGTGTACGGCAAGCCGGACGCGCGGGCATAGCCAATCGCGGCAGGCGTCGCTGAGTCGGGCAACCCGACCACGATATCCGCGTCCGCAGGTTGCTCCCGCGCCAGCTCCTCACCCATGCGCTGCCGCACGAGGTGGAGCCGCTGGCCATGTACCTTGCTATCGGGCCGCGCGAAGTAGATCAGCTCGAAGAGGCACATCGCGTGTCGCATCTGCGTCTCGGGCGGATACGACCGCATGCCGAATTCGCCGATCTCGATGATCTCGCCCGGCTCGACCTCGCGCACCAGCTCCGCACCAATGGTCGTCAACGCGCAACTTTCGGACGCGACGACCCAGTGACCATCCAGCTGCCCGATGCAGAGCGGACGAACACCGCGCGGATCCCGCACCGCCAACATGCGGTCGCGAGTCAGAATCGCCAGGCTGAAGGCGCCGATCATCCGCGGCGTCGCTCGCCGCACCTTCTCGACGATGTCCTCTCCCGGCGTCAGCGCGATGAGACGCGTCAGCACCTCGCTGTCCGTCGAGGTGACGAACCGCTCGCCCCACTCCTCCAGCTCTCGCCGCAGCGCGTAAGCATTGACGAGGTTACCGTTGTGGGCGACGGCGATCCGGCCGATCGGACTGTCAGAGACCATCGGGCCCGCGTTGACCGCGCTGCTGCGACCGGTCGTCGAGTAGCGCGTGTGGCCGATCGCGATGTGCCCCGGCAAGTCTCTCAGGTCTGATTCGTCGAACGCCTGATTGACGAGCCCAAGCCTCGTGCGGACGTAGATCTCGGTCCCGTCCGATGTCGCGATCCCGGCGCTCTCCTGGCCGCGGTGCTGAAGGGCGTAGAGGCCGAAGAATGTCAGCCGCGCCACATCCTCACCGGGTGCATAGATCCCAAAGACTCCACATTCCTCGCGCGGCTTGTCGTCCATACTGGCCACCTCGGCTCACTCACTACGACCCGCCGGATTGCACACCGTCGGCATAGATATTTTATGACAAGTTGAGCAGCGCCGATTCGTACGCGTCCCGCGCGTCAGCGACCGTCACAGAGCCGAATCTCCGCAAGTCGATCGTTTCACCGTCCGCTCGGCCAAGCCGCCGGCAAGCGATGCCCGCCTCGGCACACAGCGATTCAAGTCGTCCCGCGTTTTCAGCGGCACAGGCGACGACGATGCGAGAGCCAGCTTCGCCGAACCAAGCGACATCGAGGCGCCCGCTCTCCGCAGGTTCTCCCTCTTCGAGCAGAACGAATCCGATGCCGGAAGCGATCGCCATCTCCGCCAGCATCACGGCCAGTCCGCCCGCGGAGCAATCGTGAGCGGCGGCGATCACACCCTCTTCGATCCCGCGCCGTACCGTCTCTTGCAGCGAGCGCTCCGCGTCGAGATCGAGCGCTGGCGGCCGCCCAGCCGTCAAACCGTGGACGACGGCAAGGTACTCGCTACCGCCGAGCGATGGAGCGCCATCGCCCAAGAGATAGACGACCTGTCCCGATTGCCAGCGCTGCGTCACATGCCGTCGCACGTCGTCAAGCACGCCGACGGCGCCAACCATCGGCGTCGGCATGACCGCGACTTCGCCGGTCTCGTTGTAAAGGCTGACATTGCCGCTCACGACCGGGATGCCCAGAGCCCGGCAAGCGGATGCCATCCCGGTGACTGCCCGCTCTAGCTGGTAGGCCCCGGCTGGCTTCTCCGGGTTGCCGAAGTTCAGGCAGTTGGTGATGGCGAGCGGCCGGCCGCCGACACACGCCACATTCCGCGTCGCCTCGGCGACAGCGTGCATCGCCCCCAGCTCGGGATCCAGATAGCAGTAGCGTGAGTTGCAGTCGATCGCGACCGCGATGCCGCGTTGCGTCCCTTTGATCCGAAGCACCGCCGCATCGGCCGCGCCGGGCGGCACGACGGTGTTCGTCAGGATCGTGTGGTCGTATCGCTCATAGACCGGACGCCGGCTGCCGATGTTCGGCGAGCGCAATAGACGGAGCAGCACGTCCGGCACCTGATCCGGTTGCACGTCAGGCAACCCGCTAAGGTCCCGCTCCCGCGCCGCACGGATCGCGGGTGATTCCGCAGCTGGCCGGAGGTAGGTCGGGCATTCGTCGGTGAAGAAGCGGGCAGGCACCTCAGCGACGACTTGCTCGCCATCGCGCACTCGGACCATGCCGTCGCCGGTAATCTTGCCGATCGCCGCCGCCTGCAGCGACCACTTCTCCACTACGCGCTGGACCCGCTCGACCCCTTCGGGCTTCACGACCAGCAGCATGCGCTCCTGGCTCTCGCTGAGCATCACCTCGTATGGCGTCATGCCCGTCTCGCGCCGCGGCACCAGCGCGACATCGATCTCCACGCCGACTCCGCCTCGACTTGCGCATTCGACCGTCGAGCTGGTCAGGCCGGCCGCGCCGAGGTCCTGCATCGCCACGACGTCGTCACCCTGGAGAAGCTCGAGACACGCCTCAAGCAGCAGCTTCTCGAGGAACGGGTTGCCGACCTGGATGACGCCACGATGCGAGCCCTCCGGATCCTCAACCGAGGCGAACGTCGCTCCATGGAGCCCATCGCGGCCAGTCTCCGCCCCGATGAGCATGATGATGTTGCCGATACCGCTCGCTCGCGCTCGGACGATGCCATCATGGGGAGCGATGCCGACGCACATGGCGTTGACGAGCGGGTTCGCGGAGAACGTCTCGTCGAAGAAGACCTCGCCGCCGACGGTTGGGATGCCGAGGCAGTTGCCGTAACCGCCGATCCCGCCGACGACGTTGTCGAACAGATAGCGATTGCGCGGCTGATCGAGCGGCCCAAACCGGAGCGCATCGAGGAGGGCAATCGGCCGCGCGCCCATCGTGAAGATGTCGCGGACGATCCCGCCGACGCCGGTCGCCGCCCCCTGGTATGGCTCGACCGCGCTCGGGTGGTTGTGCGACTCGACCTTGAAGACCGCGGCCAGCCCGTCGCCGATGTCCACGGCGCCGGCGTTTTCTCCCGGCCCCTGGAGCACCCACGGCGCTTCGGTCGGCAGGCGCTTCAGGTGTGGACGCGAGTGTTTGTAGCCGCAATGCTCGCTCCACATCGCGCCGAACATTCCGAGCTCGACGGGTGTGGGCTCGCGACCGAGCAGCTCGACGATCCGCTCGTATTCAGCGTCGCTGAGGGCGACTTCACGCCAGGCTCCCGCCGCGATTGCCACTCCGTGTTCCCTCAACCGTTCACGACGCGTTTGTTCACCGGGTTACGCCAGCGGGGAGAAACGCGAGGACCGAACGCAGCATGCGGAGCCCATCATCTCCGCCGATAAGGGGGTCGGTTGCGCGCTCGGGATGCGGCATCAGTCCGACGACATTCCCTCGCTCGTTCGCCACGCCGGCAATGGCGTTCAACGAGCCATTGGGGTTCGACTCGTCCGTGATCTCACCCTCCGCCGTGCAGTAACGAGCAACCACCCGGCCGGTGTCCTCCAGCCGGGCGAGCGTCTCCGGGTCGGCGTAATACGATCCGTCGCCATGCGCGACGGGCAGCCGGATGATCTCACCTCGCGTATAGCCGCCGGTCCAGGCCGTATCAGTTTGCTCGATGCGCAGCCAGGTCCAATGGCAATGGAACCGGAGCGTCTTGTTGCGGAGGAGCGCTCCGGGCAAGAGATGCGCCTCGGTCAGAACCTGGAATCCGTTGCAGATCCCGAGCACTGGACCGCCGCGCGCGGCGAACTCTCGCAGCGGCTCGACGATCGGCGCAAATCGGGCGATCGCCCCGCAGCGCAGATAGTCGCCGTAGGAGAAGCCGCCAGGCACGATCAGCGCGGCGAAGGGAGAAAGATCCGTTTCTCGGTAGTCTACGAGTCGCGCCGGAGCGCCAATATCGTTGGAGATAGCGTGGAGGGCGTCGTGGTCGCCGTTGCTGCCTGGGAAGGTGATGACGCCGATGAGGTCGCTCATGAGATGCGGGCCCCCTCCACCGCCGTCACGGCTTGGATGTGAAAGACCTGAATCACCGGGTTGGCCAGGAGCCGGTCGGCCATTTCTTCAGCCCGGCGCCGGGCGCTCGCTTCGTCCTCGGCTTCGATCTCGAGCGCGTATATGCGGCCGGCGCGGACTCGGTGCGCCTCTCCGTAGCCGAGGCTGTGCAATCCGCCGAGGATCGCTTCCCCTTCCGGGTCGTTGACGCCTGGCTTCGGCATCACGACGACGTCTACTCTCCAGACGACCGCGCTCGGCTCGGCGCCGTTGGCCGTCGTCGCCTTCATCGCTTGCCATCCTCCCTGAGCAGCCAGAGCGGCGCTCCGGTCAGGCGCTTGAACGCCTCGTGATACCGCGCGGCCGTGCCCGCGACGACATCCCGCGGCAGCGCGGGCGCGGGCGGCTCCTTGTTCCATCCAGATTGGATGAGCCAATCGCGCACGTATTGCTTGTCGAAGCTCGGCTGATCGTGTCCGGGGTCATACGTGTCCGCGTCCCAGAACCGAGAGCTATCCGGTGTCAGCAGCTCATCGATCACGGCCAACTCCCCGCCGATCCAGCCGAACTCGAACTTCGTGTCGGCGAGGATAATTCCGCGGCGCAGGGCGAGACTGGCCGCGAAGGCATAGATCTGGAGACTCAGGTCTTCCAGCCGCGAGGCGAGCTCAAAGCCGACGCGATCTCGCAGCTGCGCAAGCGAGATATTGACGTCGTGACCGTGGTCGTTCTTGATCGCGGGCGTGAAGACCGGCTCCGGCAAGCGGTCGGCTTGGCGCAGGCCGGGCGGGAACTTCTCGCCGGCCACGGTGCCACTCTCCCGGTACTCCGCCCAAGCCGAACCCGCCAGGTAGCCACGCACCACGCACTCGACGTCGATGCGCTCCGCCTTCTTCACGATCATCGCCCGGCCAGCCAGGTCGGCGCAGCACGACTTCAGCGGCTCAGGGAATGTGGAGATCGAAGCTGAAATGAGGTGGTTCGGCGCGATGTGTCGAGTCTCGTTGAACCAGAATCGGGATAGTTGCGTGAGAACCGCGCCCTTCTCGGGAATCGGCGTAGGCAACACCACGTCGAACGCGGAGATCCGATCCGTCGCGACGATCAGCAGCTGATCGCCGAGGTCATAGGTATCCCGAACCTTTCCTCGCCGGTACAGAGGAAGGTCGCGCAGCGCCGTCTCGATGACCACCGTGTTCACGCAGTGACCGCCTCCATGGGGCGAATACCGGAGCCAGCGCCGTCGAGACCCAGGCGAGCGAAGATCTCGTCGACCGCGGCAAGCTGTTCCCGCGGGTCGAAGAGCGACTCGAACGTCTCCGGTGGAATGCGACTGGTCACCTCGGGATCCTGAAGCAGCGACTCTCTGAACGAACCGCCGTTGTCCCACGCGGCCATCGCGTGGCGCTGGACGAGCTTGTAGGCCTCTTGCCGGTCCATGCCAGCATCGACGAGCGCAAGCAGCACTCGCTGCGAGTAGATCAAGCCACCCGTCAGGTCCACGTTCGCCCGCATGCGCTCGGCGTAGATGGTCAAACCAGTGACGAGCTCAGTCATCGAGTCGAGCATGAAGTCGAGCACGATGCAGGCATCGGGGAAGATAACCCGCTCGGTAGAGCTGTGGCTGATGTCCCGCTCGTGCCAAAGCGCGACGTTTTCGAGGGCGGTCGTCGCGTAGCCACGCATGAGCCGGGCGAGACCGCAGATGCGCTCCGATTCGTGCGGATTCCGCTTGTGCGGCATCGCCGAGGAGCCCTGGTTGCCAGCGCCGAACGGCTCCTCAACTTCCCGCACCTCAGTCCGCTGCAGCAGGCGGATCTCCAGCGCCATCTTCTCTAGCGTGGCAGCGATTCCGGCGAGCGTCGTGATGAAGAAGGCGTGCCGATCGCGCTGGACGATCTGCGTCGAGACCGGCGCCGGCCGCAAGCCGAGTGCCTCGCAAACTTCCTCTTCCAGGTCGAGCGGGACATGCGCGTGCGTGCCCACAGCGCCGGAGAGCTTGCCCACCGCCATGTCCACGCGGGCCAGCTCCAGCCGCCTTCGGTGCCGCCGCAGCTCGTCGTACCAAACCGCGAGCTTCAGCCCGAAGGTGGTTGGCTCGGCGTGGACGCCATGCGTTCGGCCGATCGTGACGGTGTGCTTGTGGGCAATGGCTTGCTCGCCGACTGCCGCGATCAACCGGGCAAGCTCCTGGTCGAGCAGCTCACCCGCCTCCTTCACCTGCAGGGCGAGACCGGTGTCAACGACATCAGAGCTGGTAAGACCGAGGTGGATGTAGCGGGCCGCCTCGCCGACTGTCTCGCCGACTGCCCGCAGGAAGGCGATTACATCGTGGTCTGTCTCGCGCTCGATCTCGCGCATTCGCTGGAGATCGCAGCGCGCCCGGCGGATAGCCTCAATCGCCCAGTCTGGAATTCTTCCTCGCCGGTGCCACGCCTCACAGACAGCTTGCTCGACCGCCAGCCAGGCTTGAACTTTTCGCTCGTCGCTCCAGACCGCGCCCATGGCGGGCCTGGTGTAGCGACCGATCACGCGACTCAGCCCTCCCGATGGATGGACCTCACAATTCGGTCCCTGTACGAAAAGTATACCCGAGCCAATTGCGCCCGGCGAACGCTCTCGCTACAATCGGGCTGAAGGTCACGGATCGGGATTCGGTGGGAGACGAGTATCGGTATCGGTTTTCGTAGCGCCAGGACTCGCGGGGAGGACGCGAGTTGACGAGGTGGGAGCCGATCGAAATTTTCGGCGGATAGCTCCCCGGCCGGGCACGGTCGTGATGGTCGGTACAAACGAACCGGGTGACCGGTCCCCAAAATCCGACCAATGTGCCATTAGTCTCCCCCCACTTTTCCTACAATCCGTGCCATTCTGAACCTAAGAAGCTTCGGACGCGGGCTGTGAGCCGGGTCGCGTTTTCGCGCGGCTGATGGTTGTTGGTTCACGGAAGCGTCTTGAGTTGGCACGTTCGGGTGAGCGAATCGCGCACCGGGCGCGGCGTGGCTTCGTTCTGCTCTGCCGCCCCGCTGCTGCTTCGCCACCTTCATCAAAGAGGTACGGCGAGATGTGCGGCATCTTTGGTTACGTCGGTGAGCAGGCGCAACTTGGGGGGATGATTCTCGACGCGCTCAAGCGTCTCGAGTACCGCGGATACGATTCTTGGGGCATCGCGGTCGGGGTCAACGGCCATATCAGCGTCGAGAAACAGCCGGGCAAAATCGCCAACGCCACGGTCTCGTTTCCACCGTCCGATATCGGCTTCGGTCACACGCGCTGGGCGACGCACGGCGGCGTGACGCGAGCGAATGCACACCCGCACCTCGATTGCACTGGGTGCATCGCGGTCATCCACAACGGCATCATCGAGAATTACCGGGAGCTCCGCGATGAGCTGACCGCTCGCGGGCACACCTTCCGCTCCGAGACGGACACCGAAGTCGTCGCCCACCTTCTCGAGGAGGCGACCGCCGACGGAACGACTGACCTGCCAGCGGCCCTTGCCAGCGTCTTCGCGCGGCTCGAAGGGCTGAGTGCCATCATCGCGCTCGATCTCCGCACGCGCTCGCTCGTCGCGGCCAAGAACGTCTCGCCGCTGGTAGTCGGCACCGGCCCGCGCGGACTCTCGATTGCTTCTGATGCGCTTGCCCTTCGCGGCCACGCGGATCAGATCCTCTACCTGGAGGACCATCACCTCGTCCATCTTCACCGCTCGGGCCTCACGCTCTACGACCGGCGCACGATGGAGCGGATCGAACCGGAGTTCGTCCCGCTGCAGCTCGACAGCCGCGATGTCGAGCTGAACGGTCACCCGCACTACATGTCAAAGGAAATGGCCGAGCAGCCTGACGTCCTCGAGCGCCTCGTCACACAGGGCAAGCCGGCGATCCACGCACTCGCCGAGGCGATCAAGGAGTCGAACGGCACTTTCTTTGTCGGCTGCGGCACGGCCTCCTACGCGGCCCTCAGCGGCGCGTATCTCTTCAGCCGAATTGCTTCGCATCACGTGAACTTCGTCGTCGGCTCGGAATTCAAATACCACGAGCATTTCCTGACGCCGCGCAGCCTTGTCGTCGCCCTCTCCCAGAGCGGCGAGACGGCCGATGTCATTGAGGCGATGATCGCGGCTAGAAAGCGCGGCTCGCGGCTCGGCGCGCTGGTCAACGTCCCGCAGTCCACGCTCGACCGGATGGTTGACCTGCGTGTCCACCTCAACGCCGGTCCGGAGCAGTGCGTCCTCTCGACGAAGGCATACACGGCGAAAGTCGCGGTGCTCCTGCTAGCGGCGCACGCGCTGCGCGGCACCTACGACGAGGGAGCGGAGCTGGTTCGCAGCGCGGCCGCGGGTCTCCGCGAGATGCTCAGCGAATCGTGGCTCTCGCGGCTGCGAGAGGTAGCGCGAACGATTCACCGCGCGGAGCATCTCTATATCATCGGCCGTGGCCTGTCCTACCCCACGGCGCTCGAGGCGGCGCTCAAGATCAAGGAAGTGAGTTATATTCATGCCGAGGGGTTTGCGGGCGGCGAGTTGAAGCACGGCGTCATCGCGCTCATCTCCCCAGGAACGCCTTGCGTCGTCTACGCCCCGAATGATGAGACACGCGCCGATATCTTGTCCGGAGCAATGGAGCTCAAGAGCCGCGGCGGCTACATCATCGGCATCGGTCCTACCTTCGATCCCGTCTTCGACGTCCACCTGCCGACGCCAGACGTCGGCGATGCGGCCCCGCTCGTCCAGGCACTCCCGGCACAAATGCTGGGGTACCACGCGGCGCTGCTCCGAGGTAACGATCCGGACAAGCCGCGCAATCTTGCCAAGAGCGTGACCGTGAAGTGACTGACGCAGACGGATCGCCGACGTTCATTGATACCCATGCGCATCTCGACGACGGGCAGTTCGAGCGAGATCTCGATGCCGTCCTGACCAGCGCGCGGGCCGTCGGCGTCCGTCACGTCATCAACATTGGCTATCGCCCGGAGCGATGGGAGACCACGATCGCACTAGCCGCGCGGTCGGCAATGGTCTCCTTCACGCTCGGCGTCCACCCGCACCACGCCGACGAATGGTCCGACGAAACGGGACGCCGGCTGCAAGCGGTGGCCACCGAGCACACTCCGGTCGCGATCGGCGAAATCGGCCTCGACTACTTTCGCGACTTCTCCGATCGAGAAGCGCAGCGCCGTGCGCTCGCCGCACAACTCGAGCTTGCGTCCCGCCTCGGCCTGCCGGTCGTCTTCCACCTGCGCGGCGACGTCGAGAGCGATCTCCTCGCGATCCTGCGGGACGCTCCGCCGGTCCCGGCCGTTTTCCACAGCTTCGACGGCTCGGCCGATTTGGCGGACTTCGCGCTCGAACGCGGTGATATCTTCGGCGTGGGCGGATTGGCAACGCGACCGTCATCGACGCGCCTGCGAGAGATCGTCGCTCGACTTCCGCTGGACCGGATCGTTCTCGAAACGGATAGCCCTTACCTGGCCCCGGCCGGCGTCCGGGACCGCCGCAATTCGCCCGTGAACATCCCGGTCATCGCGCGGTCGCTCGCGGAGCTGAAATCGGCGCCGCTCGAGCAGGTCGCCGCGGCGACGACCGCGAACGCGGTCCGCTTTTTCGGCTTGCCCGCCGTGCTGCTGGAGGCGACACCGGAGGCAGTCGGATGACAGGCAAGACGCGGGAGCTTGTCGTCGCGACGAGCAATCCAGGCAAGCTCGCGGAATTTCGGCGGCTCCTCCCCGCGTCCGTCATGCTCCTTTCGCTGACGGACCTCGGCATCGAATCGCCTCCAGAGACAGGCGAGACGTTCGCCGAGAACGCGCGGTTGAAAGCAATCGCGGCCGCTCAACAGTCCGGCCGCTTGGCGATCGCGGACGATTCCGGGCTCGAAGTCGACGCCCTCGGCGGCGCGCCTGGCGTGCGCTCCGCTCGTTACGCGGGCGAGCCGGCTAACGAGGCGGCGAATCGCGCGCGGTTGCTTGCCGAATTGCAAGGTGTTCCCCCTGAGCAGCGGACAGCGCGGTTCCGCTGCGTCGTGGCGCTGGCAGCGCCGACTGGACTCATCGGTGAGGCAGAGGGGACGTGCGAAGGCGCAATCTCAGAGGCAGAAGCAGGCACCCACGGATTCGGGTACGACCCGCTCTTCCTCCTGCCCGACGGTCGCACCATGGCCCAACTCCTGCCTCATGAGAAAGATGCGATCAGCCATCGTGCTCGCGCGTACGCGGCGATCCTGCCGACGCTGAAGCGCGCGCTGGGCCTGGCTGAGTCTGACGGAATGTGAGGAAACGCGATGGCACTGCGAGCAATCGAGCATCGGACGCAGACACCTCAAGTTGCGCCATCGTTCGCGGATTGGCGCGCTCGCGTGGTGGCCAGCGGTGCGCGGCCGATTATTCTTGTCGCCGGATCGCGCGGCAAGACGACCGTCGTTCGTGTGCTCGATTCCATCTTTCGCGCCGCGGGTCTGCGCACCGCGACCTGGACAGATCTCGGCGTCGAGATCGATGCCGTCCGCCAGCGCGGTGAGCTGGTTCCGTGGTCGCGGGTTGCGATGCTGCTCGACCAAGGCAAGCTCGACGTCGCCATCCAAGAGGTCGATTGGCTCACGATCCCGACGCAAGGGCTGCGCGAGGAAGCGTTTCCGCTCGTGATCGTCACCAATGTCTGCGCGAACCGCGAGGCGTGCTTGATCCACGGTGAGGCCAAGCTGGCGACGCAACTCCTCCCGACCGTGCTCGCTTCCGCAACCCGCGACGGCGTGGTGGTGCTCAACGGCGAGGATTTCGCGGTCGCCGGCGAGGAGGTGCCGCGCGAGCGGCCGGAGATCTTGACCGCTCTCAGCAAAGATGTGCCGCTCCTCCGAGTTCGTCTCCAGTCCGGGGAGATCGGAGCGTGGTTGGACGAAGGTCAACTCGTCTTCGGCAGCCAAGACGCACAAGAAGTGATCTGCCAGGCGTCTGAGTTGAACTTCGCGCTCCACGGCGCCGCCGGGTTCCACGTCCACAACGCGCTATCGGCTGCCGCGGCGGCAATCCTCTGTGGGCTGCCCGTCGAGCTCGTCGGCAAGGCCCTGCGCTCCTACCGCCCCGCTCCGCTGCGGTCGCCCGGCTCGTTCAACTGCATCGAGATTGGCGAGATCCTGGCCGTCGTCGGCCGGCCGGAACCTTCGTGGTTTCTCCGGCCCGTCCTGCGCGCCATGCGCGACCGGAAGCGCCTGATCACCGTTGCCGGCACACTCGATGGAGTGCCTGAGGTGGACCTGCCGGAGGTGGGTAGGCTCCTGGGCCGATCGAGCGCGGCCGTCGTGATCCACTCGGAGGAAGAGCGACCAGAGCGCTCCGAGGCGCTGCGCAACGGAATCGCGCTGAACGAGGTGCCGCCGCCGATTGTTCACACGACGACGGAGCGGCGCGCTGTCACCCGCGCGCTCTCGCTCGCGCGGCCCCGAGACGGCATCCTCGTGCTCGCCGATCACCCCATCCCGGTCCTGCGCGCGCTGCTTCGACACGCCGAAATTGCGGCGAAGCGCGAGCTTACCGCGGACTGAGCGCGAGGCAATCGAGAGTCAGTATGGCCAACCCGACGAATGCCGAGATTGCCGACCTCTTGGAGCGCATGGGGCGTCTCCTGGAGATCGGCGGCGAGAGCGCGTTTCGATTCCGCGCTTACCTTCGCGCCGCGGAGACGATTCGCACGCACGCGACGCCTGTCGCCGAGCTGGCGCGGGCCGGCAAGCTGCGGACAATCCCTGGGATCGGTGAAGGCATCGCCGGCATCATCAGGGAGTATCTAGACACCGGCACCGTCCAATCCCTGGAAGAAATCGAAAGGAAGGTTCCGCCGACGCTTCTCGAGCTGACAGCCATCCCTGGGCTTGGAGCCAAGACCGCGTATCGCCTCTACACCGAGCTGGGGATCGTGGATCTTGCTGGGCTTGAAGCGGCAGTGGCTGGGCAGCGGCTGCGGACGCTGCCTGGTATGTCTGAGCGGACGGAGACGAAGATCGCCGAAGGAATCGCCGCGCTCCGCCGCCGGACGGGCCGGCACCGTCTCGGCACTGTGCTCCCGCTGGGGCGGCAGCTCGTCGCCGAATTGGAGAAAGAGCTGCCGCCAGGTACGCGGGTGAGTCTCGCGGGCAGCGTGCGGCGCATGCTTGAGACGGTAGGCGACCTCGATATCGTCATCGGCACGGACGAGCCCGAGCGCGTGGTCAACGCGATCAAGCAGCACCCGTCGGTCGCACGCGTGCGCGAGCTCCAAGGCGACTCGCTGACCGTGGAGACCACCAACGGCGTGCGAGCCGATATCTACCTCTCCCCGACCGCGACCTATGGCACCAACCTCGTCCGCGGCACCGGTTCCGATGCGCACCTGGCGCTCCTCGGCGCCCTTCCAGAGAGCCCGTCAGAAGAAGACCTCTACGAGCGCCTCGGACTCCCTTGGATTCCACCCGAACTCCGGCAAGGGCTCGACGAAATCGAGCTTGCAAGAGCCGGTAATCTGGATTCGCTCATCACCATCCAGGACATCCGCGGCGAATTCCACTCCCACACGACGTGGAGCGACGGCGCCCTCAGTGTCCTCGAAATGGCTCAGGCGGCGGAGATTCACGGCTACCAATTTCTCGGTATCTCGGATCACACGCACAGCCTTGGCGTGGCCCGTGGCCTCGATGTCGAGCGGCTCCGCCAGCAGCGGGTGGAAATCGACGCGGCCAATCAGGAAGTTGGTATCCGAGTCTTCGCTGGCGCGGAAGTGGAAGTCGCGCGGGACGGACGGCTCGATTTCGAGGACGAGGTATTGGCCGAGCTCGACTTCGCGATCGCCTCGACGCACGTCGGCTTAAGGCAGCCGCGAGAGGTGCTGACTCAGCGGCTAATCGGCGTCCTCGAGAACCCGAACATCGACATCATCGCCCATCCCAGCGGGCGCCTCATCGAGCAGCGGGAGGGCGGCGACTTCGACTGGGAGAAGGTTTTCGCCACCGCCGCCCGGACGGGGACTATCCTCGAGATCAACTCCGACCCCGCCAGGCTCGACCTCGACGCGGCACACGCCCGCCAAGCGCTCGCCGCCGGCTGCCTCCTGACCATCAACTGCGACGCTCATCATCCAGACCACTGGGCGCTGTTGGAGTACGGCGTCGCGATCGCTCGGCGGGCTGGCGCCACTCCAGACCGCGTCATTAACTGCTGGCCGATCGATCGCATCGAGGCGTGGCTGCGCTCACGCGGCTCATCGAAGCAGTGAAGCGCCGTCTCGAACCCGTTCCCGGACAGGTATCTCCGAGCAACAGGTGAAAGAATGACGGCTCCCCGAAGTAGCGGAAGCCGTCATAATCCACCCTATGTAAGGTCGGCGCCGACCACTCCTGTCGAGGGAGCCAACTGGCCGTGACAGCCCCCACGCCGCGGGAAACTATGAGGCCAGCAACTCCTCACGCACCTCGAACCGCTCCGGCCCTAAGACCTGCGTCAACGCGGCCGCGAGCTCATTACTCCACTCGACGCGGCGCGACCGACTCCGCAGCTTGACCGGGCCCTTAGAGGTTGGGACGTGTAAGACCACCTCATCGTCGCCCTCGTAATGCAACAGCAGCTCGTAGAGGTCGTGCATTAGCCGACGCTCTTGCTCGACGTCGGGCGCGGTCGGCAACTGCAGGTGGACCACCCGGCGCTTTCGCGGCCGGCGCTTGCCAACGGTCAATTCGGTAGTCGCCGTCTCGCAGATGAGCTGCACCTGTTCGCCGCGCCGGTCGACCTTGGCGACGATTTCCAGGATCTGGTCCTCTTCCCAAAGCTCGGCGTACTGCTCGTAGCAATCGGGGAACGCGACCAGCTCGATAGTGCCGGTCAGATCCTCGAGCTCCATGATCGCCATCGTCCGGTTCGTCTTCGTCGGCACGCGACGGACGCCGGTGATCATGGCGACCACCTTGACCTTCTCGCCGGAAGGACGCTCCGATATCGACACGATCGGGGCGATCCCCTCCATCCCGCCTTCGAGGATCTCCGTCAGCGGGTGATCGCTCAGGTAAAGACCGACCAACTCCTTCTCCCACGCCAGCAACTGCTTGCGCGGGATCTCCTTGACATCAACGACAAGCCGCGGCGGAGCGGCAACAGCGACCGCGCCGCCGAAGTCGAAGAGGCCCATCTGACCGCGCGCGACCGCCTTCTGCCGCTGCTGGCCAGCCGCAATGGCCGGCTCAAGCGCGCTGAGCACCCACGCTCGCGGCGACGGCGGCTGCCCGAAGCAATCGAGAGCGCCGCATTTCGCTAAGCACTCCACCGCGCGCTTTGACACCGCCGACCAATCAATCGCCTCGCAGAATGTTTCCAAGTCGGGGAAGCGGCCGCCGGGCTGCTTCGCACGCGCATCCAGGATCGCGCGGACGGCGCCATGGCCAACGTTCTTAACCGCCGCCAGCCCGAACCGGACCGCCTCCTTCCCTTCCGGCGTGACTTCGACCGTGAACTCGAGATCGCTCAAGTTGATATCCGGCGGAAGCACCTCGATCCCGGCGCGCCGGCACTCGAGCACGTTGACGACGATCTTGTCGCTGTTGCCAATTTCGGTCGAGAGGATGGCGGCCATGAACTCGACCGGGAAGTTCGCCTTGAGGTACGCGGTTTGCGCGGCGATGACCGCGTAAGCGGCCGAGTGGGCCTTGTTGAAGCCGTAGCCGGCGAAGCGCTCGATCATGTCCCAAATCTCGCCGGCCAGCTCTTTCGAAACGCCTCGAGCGGTGCATCCTTCGATGAAGCGCCCGCGGTACTTCGCCATCTCCTCGGGCAGTTTCTTGCCCATCGCCTTGCGCAGACCGTCGCCCTCGGCCATCGAGAAGCCGGCCAGCACGTTCGCGATCTGCATGATCTGCTCTTGGTAGAGCGCGATTCCATACGTCTCTTTGAGGATCGGCTCCAGGTCCGGGTGCATGTATTCGATCGGCGTGCGACCGTGCTTCCGGGCGATATAGTCCGGCGCCATCTCCATCGGCCCCGGCCGGATCAGCGCCATCAACGCGATCAAGTCCTCGAAGCACGTCGGCGCGACGTCGATCGTCATCCGCGTCGTCATCCCACCTTCAAGCTGGAAGATGCCGACGGTCTCACCGCGCCGCAGCAGCTCGTAGGCTTTCGGATCGTCGAGCGGGATGTTCTCCAGTGTGAGATCCGGCTTCTTCCGGCGCGCCAGCTCCACGGCCTTCCCGAGGATCGTTAGCGTGCTCAGGCCGAGGAAGTCCATCTTGAGCAGCCCGATCTCCTCGAGCCGCGTCATCGGATACTGGGTGGTGACTTCGCCCTCGCTCTTGCCTCCGGCACGCTGCAGCGGAACATGCTCGACCAGCGGGTCGCGCGAGATGACCACGCCAGCCGCATGCGTCGAAGAGTGCCGAGCAATGCCTTCGACCCGCTTCGCCGAGTCGATCAGCTCGCGCACCGTTGGATCCGACTCGTAGAGCTTGCGCAGCTCAGGTACCTTCTCCAGCGCGCTGTCGATCGTCACGCCCGGCCCGGCGGGGATGAGCTTGGCGACCCGGTCCGTCTCCGCGAAGGAGAGCCCCATCGCCCGCCCCACGTCGCGCACGGACGCCTTGGCCGCCATCGTTCCGAAGGTCGCGATCTGAGCCACCCGGTCGTCGCCGTACTTGCGAACGACGTAGTCGATCACCTCGCCGCGCCGGTCGTCCGCGAAGTCGATATCGATGTCCGGCATCGTGATGCGCGACGGGTTGAGGAACCGCTCGAAGATCAGGCCGTACTTCAAAGGATCGAGCGCGGTGATGCCGAGCGCGTAGGTAACGATGCTGCCGGCCGCGGAACCGCGTCCCGGTCCGACGAGGATGCCGTTGTCCTTCGCGAACTTCACGAAGTCCCAAACGACGAGGAAGTAGTTCGTGAAGCCCATATTGCGGATGACTTCCAGCTCATAGTTGAGCCGGGCACCCACTTCCCCATCGTCATGCCCGTACCGCTGCTTGACCCCCTCTCGACAGAGATGCTCGAGGTAGCTCTCGGGCGTGAACCCTTCCGGAACTTCAAAGTGAGGAAGGTGATACCCCTTGAAGCCCAGATCGAGGGTGCACATCTCGGCGATCCGGATCGTGTTGCTGAGCGCCTCCGGAATTTCGCCGAAGACCTGGGCCATCTCCTCCGGGCTCTTGAAATAGAGCTGATTCGATTCCGACTTCAGCCGCTTCGGATCCTTGACCGTCGTATTCGTCTGAATACAGACCAGGAGATCCTGATAGGGAGCATCTTCCGCGCTGCAGTAATGGACATCGTTCGTTGCGACGAGCGGGAGGTTGAGCCGGCGAGCGAGCTCGATCAGGTCGCGGTTGGTGTCGCGCTGCTCCTTCAGGCCGTGGTCTTGAATCTCGATGTAGAAGCGATCCGGCCCGAAGATTTCGGCCAGGGTGCCGGCGTACTCGACCGCCTTCTCCGGCTGCCCGTGGAGGAAGTTGTTCGCGACGGGGCCACCAAGGCAGGCAGAGGTCGCGATCAGCCCCTCGTGGCACTCCTGGAGCCATTCGAGGTCGATGCGCGGCCGGTAGTAATACCCCTTGAGGCTCGCCCAGGACGCGAGCTTGAGGAGGTTGCGATAGCCGGTGTCATTCTCGGCGAGAAGGAGCAGGTGATAGGACTTGCGCTCACGCTCGGTTGCCCGCCCCTCGGCGAGATACGCCTCCATCCCGATGATCGGGTGGAGGCCGGCCTTCGTCGCCGCCTTGTACCAGTCCATCGCGGCATACATCACGCCGTGATCCGTCACGGCCATGTGATGAATGCCAACCTCCTTGGCACGGGCGACGTACTCTTCGATCCTGCCCATGCCATCGAGCAATGAATACTCGGTGTGCAAGTGCAGATGCGCGAACTCCGCCAAATGCCTCACACCTCCGTGGCTCGGCTAGAAATTATCGCGTTCGTATGCGGGGATGCAGATCGTATCACATCCAAGCCCGCGTGCAGCGCGCGGCTCGGAGCGACGAGTCAAGCTTCCGGTCGCCGGTCGTGCCCAAACGGCAGCGCCAGTTATGTGGTTTGATGGGGCGTTGACTACTGTTTCGTGCGGGGGAACGGCGGGGGTGACAGAACTTTGCCGATTCAGCCTCGGCGGGCATGAAAGAGGAGGGAGCGGGGCGTTTGGCAACCTCTAGGCGGCAACGCCAGAGAAGCCATTTCCCTCACGGCGGCGAACCAGGTAGCGAGCCTGTTGAGCGAGAAGCCGCAGCACCTGGCGCATGCTCTCGCGGTACTCCGACGGAACCGCCTCGTCCTGCAGTAGGTCGAGCACCTCACCGATCACCGGCTCGTTCGACAGCAGGTTCGTCACATCCCGAGGCAGGAACCCGGCCGCGGCGCGAAGCGCATCCAACTCCGCCTGGCTGAGCCCGAGCGCCATGCCGAGCCGATCGACGGCATCGCGCGTGGGCATCCGCGAACCGCTCTCCAACCGGCTCACGTAGCTGTGATCGAAGTTGGCTCGCTCAGCCAGCTTGCTCTGCGAAACACCCCGGCGCTCGCGGAATCCCTTGAGCAGTGCGCCGAACTGCGATCCATACGGCTGTACCACGACACACCCCCACTCTGACATGCCAGCGAGTCATCCCCAATCTCGCCGTGCCGCCTCGTCACGCCCGTTCGTGACTCGGTGACACGATCGTAGCATGCACGTGTCCGTACGTCAATACCTTATCCACATTATCCCCAAGACCAGGATCCCGGAGTGGTTGTACGACCGCATAACGACAGCGGCTATCCGCGGCGCCAGTGTATTGTCAGCGATGGTGGCATTAGCTGACGAAATGCTGCAGTTTGGTGGCGAAACCAGGGAAATCCATGGGGTCTTGGAACGCGGCGAGCTGCGATACTGCCTCTCTTGAGCCCGCAACGATTGCTATACTGGCGACGGCCCAAACGCGGGCTGGTCTCGGTTTCGACAGTCGCTTGGAGGACAGACCATCAGCACGTCGACGGTTCCCAGTCGCGAGACAGTCTCTTTGGCAGAAGGAACGACGACTATCCTGAAGGGCGCGGCGCTCGCCGCGCGCATGCGGGAGGAGATCACCGCCGCCATCGATCAGCTGATCGCGCGGGGGGGACGGCCACCCCGGCTTGTCACAGTCCTCGCCGGCGAGCACCCCTCGGCTCTCGCCTACCGGTCATCGATCGCGCGGACGATGGCCCGCGTCGGCATCGAGCACGTCCCGCTCGACCTGCCGGAGGACATCACTGAGAGGGCGATGGTGCGGGAGCTCCACGTCCTGAGCAGTGACCCTGAGGTGACCGGCGTCCTCGTGTTGATGCCGCTACCGCCGCAAGTGCCGATGACGGTTGTCTACGAGCACCTCTCGCCACTCAAAGACGTCGACGGAATCACCCCGACGAACGCGGGCCGGCTTCACCTCGGTCTGCCGTCGCTCCGGCCGAGCACGCCGCAGGGAGGAATCGAGTTGCTCGACCATTACGGCATCCCGATCGAGGGGAAGCGAGCCGTCGTAGTAGGACGAAGTAATGTCGTCGGTCGTCCCTTCGCCGCGCTGCTCCTCCAACGGCACGCCACAGTCACCATCTGCCACCGGCGAACCGTCGACCTGGCGAGCGTCGTGCGGGAGGCTGACTTAGTCGGTATCGCCGCCGGTCATGCCGGACTGATTACCCGCGACATGGTCAAGCCGGGCGCCGTCGTCGTGGACTTCGGCGTCAACGTCATCGGGGATCGCATCGTCGGCGATGCCGATTACGAAGCGCTCCTGGGACGCGCCGGGGCGATCACGCCCGTGCCCGGCGGCACCGGACCGGTGACCGCCCTCGTGCTGGCGAGGAACACAGTGGCGGCAGGCTTCGCGGCGCTCGCGGGCAGCCTCGACCACGTTGAGACCGCCCTTCGCGATCTCCCGTGCCTCTGATCGGCACGACGGCACGTATTGCCTGGTAGAATTGGACAGCGCCCGCGGATCGGTGGTATTCTTCTCATCGTCAACGGGCCGCGCCGACGTAGCTCAGCGGCAGAGCAGGGGACTCATAAGCCCTTGGTCGGTGGTTCGAGTCCACCCGTCGGCACCACACCGGTCCGCGCAATCCTGTGAAGGCGACCCGCACCCCATCATCCACCTCCTCAACTACTCACCGCGGTTTAGAACAGCGTGTACTGCGAAGACTCACGGCGCTCAGGCTTCCATCGGATGCCTTGATCGTCGTTGGCTTCTCCGGCGGCCCTGACTCTCTGGCGCTGGCCGCCGTGCTGACTCGCCTTCGCAAGCCGGCGCGGATCCGCGTTCTCCTCGCTCACATTGATCATCAGCTTCGCCCCTCGTCGACAGCGGACGCCGAGGCGTGCGTCCGGCTCGCCTCCGCCCTCGACGCGCCGATCGTCGTTGAGACGCTCGCCCCCGGGCTCCAGGCCCGCCATCCGGGCGTCGGCATCGAGGAAGCGGCGCGTCGTGAGCGATATGTCGCCTTGAGCCGGATCGTCAAGGAGAACGGCGCGCGGCTGCTGTCGCTCGCCCACCAGGAAGACGATCAAGCGGAGACCGTCCTGCTCCACCTGCTGCGCGGCGCTGGCCTGCGCGGCGCAGCCGGCATGGCGGAGCTCACCGAGGTCGCCATCCCCTGGTGGGACGACCCGATCGACTTGCCTCGCTCGCGGGTGTCAGTCTGGCGTCCACTACTTCTCGAGCCGCGTGATGTTGTCTACGACTACCTCAACATGCGCGGTCTCCAGCCCGTCCTGGATGAGACGAACGAGGACCGCTCGCTGCGTCGCAACGCGATCCGCCACTCCGTCCTCCCGCTCCTAGAAGAGATCAGCCCCGGGGCACGCCACGCGCTGGCCCGCTACGCGGCGATTGCGAGCGAGGAAGACGCCCTCTTGGAAGGCCTGGCCAGAGAGAGGCTCGCGGACATGATTCGAGAGGACGGATGCCTCGATGGCGCTGGGCTCCTCGCGGCTCCGCTCGCCCTACGACGGCGGATGGTCCGTCTCTGGCTCGAGGACCATGGCTTAGCGTCCGATCTCTCATTTGAGCGGGTGGAAGCGGTCATGGAGGCTGCATCGCCCGGCGAGCCGAGGACGATCCAGCTTGGTCGCGGCTGGGTCCTCAGGTCGCAAGGTCAACGGCTCTGCCTCGTACCACCGCCGCGGGCGGCAACCAGACGACAACGGGGCGGTGTCAGCAGCGCCGGCTCTCGGGATCACGGGCAAATGAGTGACATGCCCGAGCGCGTACCCAGCGCACACGATCCACACCCGCGAGCCGCGAGACAGCGGGACAGCGATGCGGCAGAAGCGCCCGTCGCTTCCTTTACTTATCGGCCGGAGCCTAACTATCGTGACACGGAATATGTCGCTTCATTCTCCCTAACCTCAACAGGGAGCCAAGCGACGGCGGGCGAGCGGACAGCACGGGTGCCATCACCGTGCAGGATGGGAGGCCACATGAGTGCGCTGGCGGAGAAAAAGGCGGCGGGCATCGCCAAGATTCTGATAGAGGAGGAGACGATACAAGCGCGTGTGCGCGAGCTCGCCGCGCAGTTGGATGCCGAATACGCCGACACGCCGCCGCTGATGATCGGCGTCCTGACCGGCGCCATCACCTTCATGGCCGATCTAATGCGGGCAATGACGGTGCCGGTCTCGGTCGACTTCATGGCAGTGTCGAGCTACGGAGCGAGCACAAAGTCTTCCGGCGTTGTGCGCATCCTGAAGGACCTCAACGAAGACGTCGAGGGGCGGCGAGTTCTCGTCGTCGAGGACATCGTCGATAGCGGCCTGACATTGCAGTACTTGCTCGACATCTTGCGGCGGCGTAACCCGGCCGACATTCGAGTCGTCGCGCTGTTAAAGAAGGAGAAGGCCGACGCCATTGATGTCCAAGTCGATCAAGTCGGCTTCCGCATCCCAGATGAGTTCGTCGTCGGATATGGACTCGATTTTGCTGGCAAGTACCGCAATCTTCCCTATGTTGCCGTGCTGGATGGGTCGGAAATCCCGGAGAGCATATAGGCGATGGTATACTCCAAGGCGCGTCCCCCGGTCCGGGCAACGACGTGACAATTCCTGGCATCGGGGCTGGCGGGAGGTCAATCGATGGGTGAAATCAAACGACTGCGCAGCAGCGTCGTCTGGGTCGTCCTGATCATCGCAGTCATCGCTCTTTGGTTCATCGTCGTCAATAACGACAGCTCTGCGCCGCGCAAGGATTTCAGCGCCGTCGCCGCCGAGATCAAGGATGGGAAGGTCTCCCGCCTCGAGCAGCGCCAGGGCAGCAGCACCGTCTGGGTCTACTACAAGGACGACACGCCGAAGGCGAAGACGATCCTCCCGTCCGACCGGACGGACATCTTCGAAACGCTCAGCAACTTCGGCATAGATCCCTCGGTCGTGCCCGTCGATGTCAAGCCGGCGAGCCGGTGGGGCAACTGGCTGAGCGCCGTCGGCTTCCTCTTACCGACGCTCTTCCTAATCGCCATCTTCGTCTTCATGATGCGCCAGGCGCAGGGGAGCAATAACCAGGCGATCTCCTTCGGTAAGAGCCGGGCGCGCCTGTTCATGGGGAACAAGCCGACGGTAACCTTTGCCGACGTCGCCGGCGTTGATGAGGCGAAAGAAGAGCTGGTCGAGGTCGTCGAGTTCCTCAAGTACCCGGACAAGTTCCAGGCGCTTGGCGCGCGCATCCCGCGCGGCGTCTTGCTCGTCGGCCCACCAGGCACCGGCAAAACGCTCCTTTCCCGCGCGGTGGCCGGTGAGGCGGGCGTGCCGTTCTTCAGCATCTCTGGTTCTGAGTTCGTCGAAATGTTCGTCGGCGTCGGCGCCAGCCGCGTCCGCGACCTCTTCGATCAGGCGAAGAAGAGCGCGCCGTGCATCGTCTTCGTCGACGAGATCGACGCGGTTGGCCGGCAGCGCGGCGCGGGTCTCGGCGGCAGCCACGATGAGCGTGAGCAAACCCTGAACCAGATCCTCGTCGAGATGGACGGCTTCGACAGCAGCACCAACGTGATCGTCATCGCGGCGACGAACCGGCCCGATGTCCTCGATCCGGCGCTGCTGCGGCCGGGCCGCTTCGACCGCCAGGTCATTCTCGATCGGCCAGATATCCAGGGTCGGAAGGCGATCCTCGAGGTGCACGCTCGAGGTAAGCCGCTCGAAGAGGATGTCAGCATCGAGAACCTGGCTCGCCAGACACCCGGCTTCTCCGGCGCTGATCTGGAAAACCTAGTCAATGAAGCCGCGATCCTGGCGGCACGTCGTAACAAGAAGACAATCGGCCGCGAGGAGCTGACGGAGGCGATCGACCGCGTCATCGCCGGTCCGCAGCGGAAGAGCCGGGTGATCTCCGAGCGCGAGCGGGCGATGACCGCCTACCACGAGGCTGGACATGCCCTCGTCGCGCGGATGCTGCCCAACGCCGACCCCGTTCGCAAGGTCTCGATAGTCGCACGCGGCATGATGGGTGGCTACACGCGAGTCGTTCCCGACGAAGACCGCCTCTTCAAGACGAAGAAGCAGTTCGAGGATGAGCTGGCGGTCCTGATGGCCGGGCATGTCGCCGAGATGATGGTCTTCGACGAGCAGTCGACCGGCGCCGCGAACGACATCGAGCGAGCGACCGCGATCGCGCGGCGGATGGTGACGGAGTTCGGCATGAGCCGGACACTCGGACCGCTGGCGTTCGGCAAGAAGGACGAGCTGGTCTTCCTCGGTCGCGAGATCAGCGAGCAGCGTAACTACAGCGAAGAGGTCGCCTATCAGATCGATCAGGAGATCCGCGAGCTGATCGAGACCGCCCACACGCGAGCCAAGGAAGTCATCACCCAGTACTTCGACAAGCTGGAGGCGATTGCGAAGCTGCTGATCGAGAAGGAGACGATCGAAGGCGACGAGCTGGAAGCTCTCTTCGACACGCCACGGCCGCAACCGCAGCTCGTCGGCCCGCCGGTCAGCCGGCCGGCCGTCCGGATCCGGGAAGGTCTCGCCGCCGCGGTCGAGCAGCGCCCGGATGATCGGCAGGAACGCGATACGCCGCCCGCTCCGGGTCTACTCCGCCCGCAGCCGGCCGATTGATGGGTGCTGGTGGTTGGCAAGCGAGATTGAAGTTAAGCAAGAAGCCCGGCCGTTTGAGCCGGGCTTCGTTTCAGTGGTGGAGGCAGGGGGATTCGAACCCCCGACCTCTACAGTGCGATTGTAGCGCTCTCCCAGCTGAGCTATGCCCCCACTGGCAGCAATAAGTATACGCGGCTTGAGTCCTCCCGGTCAAACCGCGAGCGTCGCCAATAGCACGCATGCCTCGTATTTTCTGGAATCGGGGGGATCCGAACGGCGCTGGGCGTGAAAGGAGACGAGAATGATCCGCCTTGGGATATGTCTTGCCGCTGCCGTGGCCCTCGTGATCGGCTCCAGCGCGCTCGCCGCTGACTCCGGAACGCCGCCAGCTGAGGAAGCGCCTATCCCGCCCGTCGTCTGGGAGCTCGCCGAGATTGACATTGAAGGCACGCCCACTACTCCCGACAATCCCTCCGATTACACGATTCAGTACTTGCCAGACGGCAGGTTCCACGTCCGGGCAGATTGCAATCAGGGGAACGGCCAGTACACGGCCGAGCCGCCGCAAATCGAGCTCCGCGAAATTGCCACCACGAAAGTCGCCTGCCCAGAAGGCTCTCTCTTCGATGAATACATCTCACAACTCGAGTCCGCGACCAGCTTCCAGCTGGAGCAGGAGACGCTCATCCTTGAGCTGAGCGACGGCCGTCAGATGGTGTTCACACCGACGCTGACCGGCGTCGTGTGGCAGTGGGAGCGCTTCATGACCCAGCGCGGCGGCATGACTCCCGAAGATCCCGCTGCCTACACGCTGGAGTTCTTGCCTGACGGCACTATCCTCGTCGTTGCCGACTGCAACCAAGGCAGCGGTCAGTACACCGTGCAAGAGCCGCATCAGATCGAGCTCAGCGACATCGCGATGACCGAGATCGGCTGTCCCGAGGGCTCACTTTCAGATCGGTTCGTCGAGCTCCTGCCGGATGTGCGCGCGTATCTCTTCAACGGCGGCAAGCTCTACCTCGAGCTAATGGCCGACGGCGGCGCGCTCATCTTCAACGCGCACGTTGCGCCCGAAGACGAAGCGACTCCGGTCGCCGGCAACTGAGCTACGCGGATCAGTCCAGGGTGATGACGAGAGAGAGGAATGCGTCTGGCGACGTATCAACACCGCTTGCACGGAGAAGCACCGCAAGTCGGCGTGGCCCAAGGCGATCGGCTCCTCCGCGCTTCAGCCCTCCTGAACGAGTCCGGGCCGCTCGACATGCTCACGCTGCTCGACCGCGGTCCGGCGGCGCTGAGGAGCCTCCAAGTGGCCGCGGAGGAGTTCGCCGCGCGCCATCGAGACGCGCTGCTCATCCCACGAGAGGTCGCAGTTCCCATCTGGGAAGCGCGGCTCCTCCCCCCCGTACCCCGGCCCCGATCGCTGCGCGACTTCTACGCCTTTGAGCAGCACGTGAAATCGGCGTACCGAAAGCGCGGTCGAGACGTGCCCCCAGCGTGGTACGAGGTTCCGGTTTTCTTCTTCCTGCACGCCGGCTCGATGGTCGGACCGGACGCTGTAGTTCCGAAGCCACGCGAGACGAAGGAGCTCGACTTCGAATTCGAGATCGCCTGCGTCATCGGCACGCCAGGACGGGATATCCCCGCGTCACGAGCCTGGGAGCATATCGCGGGCTTCACGATTCTCAACGACTGGAGCGCGCGCGATATTCAGCGTCAGGAAATGAGTGTCGGTTTGGGACCAGCGAAGGCGAAGGACTTCGCCACCTCACTCGGACCGTATCTCGTCACGACCGACGAGCTGAGGGATCGCATCGAGAACGACCGCCTGAACCTAACGATGGTCGCCCGCGTCAACGGAGAGGAGGTCTGCCGGTCGAATGCGAGGGAGATGTATTGGACCTGGCCGCAGCTGATCGAGCGCGCCTCGACAAACGTCTGGCTATGCCCCGGGGACGTGATTGCCAGCGGAACGGTCGGCGGCGGCTGCCTCCTCGAGCTTGGGACTGAAGTACATCCCTGGTTGGAGCCGGGCGATGAGGTCGAGTTCGAAGTCGAGAGGCTCGGCCGCCTCCGCAATGTCATCGCTGATCCGGACAGCGAGCGTGCGGCCAACGGGATGTGTCGTCCGCACTGACACCCAGTCCTGCTCGGAGGTCGGTCCGGATCAGCCGGTTCGAAGAATTTCGGCGTACAGCGGAAGCGTACAGCTCGGGTAGACAGCGCGGTGCACAATTGAGATAGGTGGCCAACAAGGCCGCCGGAAGCGAACGAGATTCGGTCAAGGATCGAAACGATGCATGGTGAGTACAAGACCCCTGGCGGCAAACTCGTCGTCGTAGACTTTGCCGTCCAAGACAACCAGCTGCGCGACGTTCGCGTGTCGGGCGATTTCTTCCTCTACCCCGAAGACGCGCTGAGCGACATTACCGCGGCGCTCGAGGGCGCCCCGGCCGATCTCACGGAGGAGCAAATCGCGACGCGAATCGAAGGCGCAATTCCGCCGGGGACCGAATGGCTCGGGACCTCTCCCGCTGCCCTCGCGATTGCCGTCCGGCGCGCCCTCGCCTCGACACCTGAATCGGAGTTGATCGGATGACCACTGAAGCTACGTCGAAACCAAGCGCCGGTGCGGCTGCTCAGGCCGATGCCGCGGAGCATTCACTGCCGCACGAGGATCGGTGGCTCGGATACGAGTGGCGGTTGATTCCTGCCGCTCCGACACCGCCGCTGCTCAACATGGCGCTCGATGAAGTGCTGACCCTCCGCGTTGGACGCGGTGAGCGACCGCCGACGTTGCGCATCTGGGGCTGGGACAGCCGCTGCGTCGTCCTCGGCCGGTTTCAGTCCGTGCGCAATGAGGTCGATGAGGAAGCAGCTCGCCGGCATGGAGTCCAAATCGTTCGCCGCATCAGCGGTGGCGGCGCCATGTTCATTGAGCCGGAAGGAGCGATCACCTATTCGATCTACGCGCCTGAAGAAATGGTGCGCGGCATGGATTTTCCCGAGTCGTACGCATTCTTCGACGCGTGGGTCGTGAAAGCCCTACGCGACCTCGGCGTGGACGCCTGGTACGCCCCCTTGAACGACATCACGTCGAGCGGCGGTAAGATCGGTGGGGCAGCCCAAGCGCGTCGCGGCGGCGCGGTCCTGCACCACACCACCATGGCATATCAGATGAACATCCCGCTGATGCTCGAGGTGCTCCGGATTGGCAAGGAGAAGCTGAGCGACAAAGGGATCGCCTCCGCGGAGAAGCGCGTCGGCCCGCTGCGCCAGCAGACTGATCTCCCACGGGACACGATCATTGAGCACCTCGTTGGCTTCTTCCGCTCTCGGTTCGGCCTAATGAATGACGCCATTGCCGAGGACGAGCTTGCCGAAGCCGAGGCGCTCGTCAAGTCACGCTTCGGCACCCCGGAGTGGATTTACTTCCTCCCGTGACCTCGCTGAGGTGGGATGGCTGAGCGGACCTCCCGTCACCTGCCGGTCCGCTCAGCTGCCCCATACGACAATTGTGTTATGTCAAAATTTGGTATTTCTCCCTAATCTGTGCATCATTGCCGGTCATCTGATTGTTCCTGCCACGCGCTGAGCGGTACAGTCCTCTGCAGCGCCGTGGCGAGACGCCGGATGCCTTTCGTCGAGCGCTGCTGATGCCGAGCCGTGATGCATCGGAGTCAAGGAGGATGACCATGGGGCTGGAGTACCAGCCGGGCCGCCGTCAGTTCGTGCGGTTCACCTTTTTCAAGCTAATGCCTGAATGGCGGCGCCTCGATCGGATCGAGCGCGAGCGTCACCTCGATGAGTTCCGCTCGGTCGTCGAGCGCTGGGCAGAGCGCAACCTCGTCCGCTGCTACTCCACGGTCGGCACACGCGGCGATGTCGACTTCATGATTTGGCAAGTCTCCTACGAGCTGTCGGACCTCCACGCGATGTCGAGCGAGCTGCTTGGCACGGACCTGGCCGGCTGGCTGACGACGCCGTACTCGTACCTCTCGATGACCAAGCATTCGCAGTACGTCGAGAAGTACTCGGGTCCGGGCCGCGACAAGGCGACCCGCCTGAGCCTCGCCCCCGGAGGTTTCAAGTACCTCTTCGTCTATCCGCTGACGAAGGTGCGCGAGTGGTACGGCCTGCCGAAGGAAGAGCGCCAGGAAGCGATGAATCAACACATCGCCATCGGTCATACCTTCCCGTCGGTCAAGCTGAACACGACCTACTCGTTCGGGCTGGATGACCAGGAATTCGTGTTGGCGTTCGAGTCGGACGAGCCGGCCGATTTCCTCGATCTCGTGCAGGAGCTGCGCTCTTCGATGGCCAGCGCCTACACCGAGAAGGACATCCCGATCTTTACGTGCATCTCCGTCTCGGCAGAGGAAATGCTGCGGGCCGCCGCCGGTCGTCGTGCAGAGGCTGCCGTCCCAGCCTGAGCCTCACGCAATCGGGGCGCGCGTCCGAAGATACCTAAGCGCCAGTTCGGCCGCGCGCCCCGCCTCCCGAACGAGGTCCGGGATACCGACGCCGCGATAGGCGCTCCCGGTCAGATATACCCCTGGCGGAAGCGACTGCTCGATCGCCGCAATCCGCTCCAGGTGCCCAACGTCGTACTGCGGGCTGCCTGCCGGCCAGCGATGGATGCGCACGAACGCCGGCTCGCCTGAGATTCCAAACAGGTGCCGCAATTCATCGAGAATGAGCCGAGTCACCTCGGCGTCGTCCAGCTCCATGGTTTGAGGGCTGCGCGCGCCGCCGAAGAAGGCGCGAATGAGTGTCCAGCCACCGGGCGCGCGACCGGGGAACTTCGAAGAGGCGAACGTCACGGCATTGATCGGCCGGCCCTCCCGACGCGGAATGACGACACCGTAGCCCGGCGGAGGTTTCTGTACGGCATCTGACCGGACAGCGAACGAGAGATTGCCGGCGTTGACGGTCCGTAGCGCTCGAAGCGCATCGGAAGTCCGCGGCGAGAGCTCACTGAGGAGGTCCGCTGCTTGGGCGGCGGGTGTCGCGACCACGAGCACGCTCGCGCTCACTGTCCGGCCATTCGACAGCCGGAGACGCGCGCCTCTTTCCGCGCCCGCATCCAACGCCGCGACAGCGGCTCGGCAATGGGCAATGCCGCTGACTTCAAGAGCTAGCGCCTCGGCGATCCTCCCCATGCCGCCCCGGAGCGAGACAAAGGCCGGACCGCGCCTCCCATTACCGGACGGCCGGCGAGTCTTGCGCAAGCCTCGAATCACGCTCCCGTGCATCCGCTCGAGTTGTCGAAATTGAGGGAATGTAGCCAGGAGGCTGAGCCGCTCCGGCTCGGCGTTGTAGATTCCCGCCATCAACGGCTCGGCCAGCCAATCCAGCGTCTCCCGCCCGAACCGGCGAGCCACGAACGCCGCGAGCGACTCATCACCGTCTTTTTTCGCGGCCGGCAATACCATCTCGAGCGCGACGCGGCCCTTTCCCAACACGGACAGGAGTCTCGAACGAACAAACGGTCCAATGGCGGTCGGAGCGAGAAGGACCAACCCATGTGGCAGCGGGAACAATCGCCCGCCCTTGAGCACGCTAACCCCGGGCGAGATTGAATTGATCGGCACTACCTCGTCGCTGAGACCAAGCTCCTTGACCAGCTCGAGTCCCCACGGCTTCTGAGTCAGGAGCGAGTCCGGTCCTGCCTCGACGATGAACGTCCCAGCGTCAGTCTCGATTCGCTCAGTCAGCGCCTTTCCGCCGAGCCTCTCGGATGCCTCGAAGAGAGCGATCGAGAGGTCGGGCGCGCACTGGCGCAGGCGGTAGGCACAAACCAAGCCGGCGATTCCCCCGCCAATGATCGCGACATCGACTCGTGAGAGCGCCTGCATCGCTGATGTGTCCATGATCGACTCACCCACGACCATGAGGCGGGAAAGGCAGTTCGGTCAGGCGGCACATCGCAGATTCACCGCGAGGTCGCCTCGTGGACGTAATCGACGAGACGGCGAACGTTGTCCACGGGCGTCTGGGGCAAGATCCCGTGTCCGAGATTGAAGATGTGCCCTGGCTCCCGGCCCGCGTCCTCGATGACGAGCCGCGCCCGGTCTCGCGTCGCTTCCCAGGGAGCGAGGAGCGCAACCGGGTCAAGGTTCCCCTGCACCGCGACATCTGGTCCGAGCCGCCGCCGGGCATCCGAGAGACTGATCCGCCAATCGACGCCGACGACATCGGCGCCCGCCTCGCGCAGCATCTCCAGCAAACCGCCGGTATTGACGCCGAAATGGATGATCGGTACGCCGCTCTCCTTGGCCACCGCAATAGCCCGGCGACTATACGGCAGCACGAAGCGGCGGTAATCAGCCGGACTGAGCTCTCCCGCCCAGGTGTCGAAGAGCTGGAGCGCCTGCGCGCCTGCCCGCGCTTGCGCGAGAAGATATCGGCCGGACAGATCGGCCAGCTTCGTCATCAGGTCGGCCCAGATGTCGGGAGCCTCCATCATCAGTCGCTTGACGCGATCGAAGTGACGGCTTGGTCCCCCCTCGACCGCGTACGCCGCGAGGGTGAATGGCGCACCGCTGAACCCAATCAGCGGGATGCCTCGCCGATCGAGCTCTGGCCGGACTAGCCGGATTGCCTCGAGGGTGAACCAAAGCGCCTCTTCGGGAGCCGGCGTCCGCAGCCGAGCGACATCTTCCGCGGTCCGGATAGGCGGATTGATAACCGGCCCCTCGCCACGGACGTAGGTGAGCTCCAACCCCATCGCCTCGAGCGGCGGCAAGATGTCCGCGAAGATGATCGCCGCGTCGAGATCGAACGCTTGGATCGGCTGGAGCGTGACCTCGCAGGCGAGCTCCGGCTGCTTGATGATTTCCAGGATCCCGAACCGCTCGCGCAGGCGACGGTACTCGGGCATATAGCGACCCGCCTGACGCATGAGCCAGATCGGCGTCGCGTCAGTCGGCAACCGCCGGCAAGCGCGCAGGAATCGACTCTCGGCGGTGGGATCCGGACTCGCCATCACTCGTCCAACCAGCGCACCACATCTTTGGCGAAGTAGGTCAAGATCATGTCGGCGCCGGCGCGCTTGATGCCGATCAACGACTCCAATGCGCAGCGCTTGAGGTCGATCCACCCGTTCGCCGCCGCCGCGTGCAGCATCGCGTACTCGCCGCTGACCTGATAAGCCGCGACAGGGACGTCGAACGCTCGCCGGACGTCACTCAGCACGTCGAGGTACGGCAACGCCGGCTTCACCATCACCACGTCGGCGCCCTCGGCGACGTCTAGCCCCGTCTCTCGCAGCGCCTCGCGGCGATTCGCGGGATCCATCTGGTATTGGCTCCGGTCGCCGAAGCGCGGCGGACTCTCGGCCGCCTCGCGGAACGGGCCATAGAAGCCGCTGGCATACTTTGCCGCGTAGCTCATGACGAGGACGTGGTCGTAGCCGCTCGCATCAAGAGCGGATCGAATGGCCCCGACCATGCCGTCCAGCATGCCGGACGGCGCGATCACGTCGGCACCCGCCTCGGCGTGAACGACGGACGCACGCGCCAGCAATTCCAGGGTCGGGTCGTTCAGCAGGTACCCCTGCGGAAGCGCGGGCTGGAAGTGGCCGCAGTCGGGATCGTTAATGACGCCGCAGTGCCCGTGGTCGGTGTACTCGCAGAAGCACATATCGGAGATGACGATGAGATCCGGCACCGCGTCCTTGATCGCGCGGATCGCTCGGGGAACGATCCCGTTCGGATCGTAGTTCTCGCTCCCGAGCGGGTCCTTCTGCTCCGGGATTCCAAACAGCATCACCGCCGGGATGCCGAGCTTGGCGACCTCCCGCACCTCGTCAACGAGCCGATCAACGGACAGCTGGCACTGACCCGGCATCGAGCGGATCGGAATGCTGAGGTTGTTGCCCGGCCGCACGAACAGCGGATAGATGAGATCCGATGGCGACAGCGACGCCTCTTGCACCATCCTCCGCAGCACCGCCGTGCGCCGCAGCCGTCGCGGACGCACCGTCGGGAACCCGGGCACGGCGCGCATTCTGGTTCGTTCACGCTCGGTCTGAATCAACATCGTCCTCCCTCGACAGCTCGTTGACGCTCGATGGCTCGCTCCAACGCCTCAACCAACCCTGGGAGCGTCGACTCCGACGCAACGACTGGCTCCGGCAGTCCTTGCCGACGACAGGCGGTCAGCGTCGTCCCGCCAATGCATGCGAAGCCGACACACTGGAGAGCATCAGGCTCGCCTCCTTCTTTTCGGTATCGCTCGCAGAAGCCTTCGACCGCGGAGGGGCTGCAGAACGAAACAGCAGCGATTGCCCCACCAGCGATCTGCCCAGGCACGTCCTCGCCGCCGCGGCCGCGGATCGTCCGGTAGGCGGTCACCGTGGTGACGTTTGCACCCCGCGAGGAGAGACGCTCGCTCAGCTCCGACCTCGCGATGGCAGAGGCCGGAATCAGCACGCGCTGGCCGGGAGAGACCGGTAGCTTCGCGGCCAGCGCCTCAGCGTTGAAAGACTCGGGCATGAACTCGACGCGAGCGCCCAACCGGCTCCGCACGGCCTCAGCCGTCGCCGGCCCTACGGTGGCCACATGTGCGGGCAATGCTTGGCCGCCGACATGTCCGAGCAACGGAAGTCGCTGCGCCAACGCCTCGACCGCGTTCGCGCTCGTCAGGATCAGCCAGTCGTACTCCCCCGCGAGGAGTCCGCACAGCTCGCGGTCGAGCGGCTCTGCATCTGGCGGCGGAGCGATGGCAATGCACGGGTAGGAGACGGGAATCGCGCCTCTCTCGCGCAGGAGCCGGTCGAGCTCCGCGGCCTGATGAACGGCACGCGTATTGACTACCCGTTTGCGAGCCAGCCCCCTGCTCATTTCACCGCCTCGAGGATCGTCGCGGCTCCTTCGGCCAGGGCCTGATCGGCAGCCCGGCGTCCCACCTGATCGGCGTCGGCCACGTCCCGCGCGGCCGAAGAGAGTTGGACATCGACACATTTGCCGCCGTCCAGCGACACCACCCTGCCGTGCAGCCGCAGCTCGCCACCCTCCAGCCAGCCGTAGGCCGCGACCGGCGCGGAGCACCCGCCGCCGAGTCCGGACAGGAAGGCTCGCTCTGCGGTGACGACTAGCGCAGTCGCCTCATCGTTGAGCGACGAGGCGATGTCGCGAATTGCGGGGTCATCGCGGCACTGGACCGCCAATGCGCCCTGTCCTGGTGCCGGGAGCATCACATCAAGTGGCAGAACTTCGGCCTGAGAATCCAGCAGCCCTAGCCGCTCCAAGCCCGCGCGCGCCAGCAAAATGGCGTCATAGGGACCGTCTGGATCGTGGAGCTTGCGCAGGCGCGTATCGACATTGCCACGAATCGAACGGGTTTCCAACTCCGGTCGCTCCCGCTTGAGCTGGGCGGAGCGACGCAAGCTGCTGGTGCCGACGACCGCCCCTTCGGGCAGTTCGCGCAGAAGTCGGCCGCTTCGGCTGATCAAGACGTCAGACGGGTCGCTGCGCGGCAGGACGGCGCCGATGACGAGACCGGGTGCCATCCGCGTCGGTAGATCTTTCAGACTGTGGACTGCCAGCTCGATGCGCCCATCGAGAAGCGCGGCCTCGATCTCCTCCGTGAACGCGCCCTTGCCACCCAGGAGGGGCAACGGCGTCTCCAGCACGCGGTCACCCTTCGTGACGATCGGTTCAATGGTGACCGTCGCTTGCGGGTAGCGCAGGCCGATCAGCCGTGCCACCTGCTCAGCTTGCCGACGAGATAGCGCCGAGCCTCGCGCGCCGATGCGGATGGCCGTGGGGACAACGGTCATGAGCGCCGTCGAAGCTCCTCAAACTCGGGCGAAACAGGAATCCAGCGAGAAAATCTACACAAATCTATCTAATTTGTGTAAATCTCTCGTTGCTGTTCAATGCTACCACGTTGAGGAGCAAGAAGGCAGGTTTGAGGGCCCTTACGCGGCCGCGACTATGGCGCTCGTGCCACAGTCTGGGCCGCCCAGCACCGATGTGGAGAAGTTGGTGGTTACGCCACCACTGCCTTGTCTGGACGGCGCTCGGCGCCACTCAGGCAGCAGTTGAGTGGGCAGATATCGTGGGTAGGACCGCGTCGACCGAGAGCCCGCCGCTCAGGATTGGCCGTCATCCGCTCGAGGATCAGCTCCCTGATCATTCGGATGAATTGGGGGTCGGTCCCGACGGTGGCAGCACGGATGAAATTGATCCCGAGATCGTCCGCGACGGCCTTGGCTTCCGTGTCGAGATCAAACAAAACCTCCATGTGGTCTGAGATGAACCCGACAGGGACACAGACGATGTCGGTCACTCCTTGCCTTGCCAACTCCGGCAGGACCTCGCAAATGTCCGGCTCGAGCCAAGGCACCTGCGGCGGACCGCTCCGGCTCTGATAGACGATTTGCCAGCTCCGCCGGCCGAGTCCCTCTGAGATGAGTTGGCTCGCCTCGCGCAGCTGAACTTCGTACGCGCAGCCCCGCGCCATGCTCAGCGGGATGCTGTGCGCGGAGAACAGCAGCGCGGCAGATTCCCTGCGGTTCTCCGGGATTTGTTCCAGCGCGGCCCTCGTCCGGGCGATCATCGGTTCAATGAAGCCGGGATGGTTGTAGAAGCCGCGCAGCTTGTCGAATTCCGGCGCCCCTTCCCCAACCTCGGCAACGGCCCGGAGCACATCTTCTCGATACTGCCGGCAGCCGGAGTACGAACTGAACGCCGAGGTCACGAAGACGAGCGCCCGTCGGATGCCGTCGTCTCGCATCTGCCGCACGGTGTCCGTTACGAACGGGTGCCAGTTGCGGTTGCCGAAATAGATCGGCAGGCGCGGGCCGTGCGCGTCCAGTTCGGCCTGTAGCGCGGCGATCAAGGCTCGATTCTGCGCGTTGATCGGGCTGACACCGCCGAAGTGGAGGTAGTGTTCCGCGACCTCCTCCAACCGAGCGCGAGGCGTATTGCGCCCGCGAGTGACGTTCTCCAGGAAAGGCATGACATCGTCCGGTCCCTCGGGACCACCGAAGGAGAGCACTAAGATCGCATCGTACGACCGAGCTTGGTCGTCGAAACGCGGCGCATTCAGCGTCGTTGCCCCGGCGATGGTCATTGCGGCCTCTTCCCCAAACTGAACGCGACTCAAGATGCAGCGCCCACTCGCGCTCGACAGGAGATTAAGCCACGCTCACCCCCTCACGATCAGGCGATTACCATCCCCGTCGGGCATCCTTGCCACTCCTGCCAGCGTGCCGCTCCCCTCCTATCCGGTTCGGCCGGCTCACAATTCATTGACAATCTTCGATGCAGGCGATACGCTGATCCCGACATCAGGAGTCTTGGAGTTGAGTGCAATCGCCGCAGCCGAGAGATCCAAGAGCAAGCGCCTCGCAGTACGGGGATGCTGCGCTCCGGTCTTGCCGCCGCGAATCTCTGAGTCCCAGGCAGCGGAGTACGCTAGCTGGTTCAAGGCACTCGCCGATCCCACTCGGATCCGCATCCTGAATCTCTTAGCGCAGCACGAAGAACCGGTTTGCGTCTGCGACATCGTCGAGCATTTCCCGCTCGGCCAACCGACGATCTCTCATCACCTCAAGATCCTGCGCGACGCGCGGTTCGTCTTCGCCGAGCGGCGCGGCACGTTCATGTACTACCGCGTCAATCGCGCCTGCCTGGCGGAGTTTCCTGAGGCCGCGCGCCGCATCCTCGGCCTGGAGTCGTCTCCTATCAACGAGGCAGCCACTTGCCGGACCACCGGCTGAACCCACGGAACGCGGGAATAGCCACCTGAGACCAGCGAAAGGAGAAGGGTGCCGGATCAAGCGAGCCAACTGAATCGAAAATCGTCAATGTTCGATGAAAGGAGTTACGGAGATGACGATCCAACCAGCTTCGACGCCGGAGGCAATTCGCGAGTCCGTCCGCTCTCGATATGCCGAGCAGGCACGCCGCGCCATCGTCATGACCCCCAGCGGTGGATGCTGCTCTTCGACCAGTAGATCCTGTCATCCGATTTCCGGCAATCTCTACGCACCATCCGAGGTCGCGGAACTCCCGGCCGCTGCCGTTCAGGCATCGCTCGGCTGCGGTAACCCGACCGCACTCGCCAATCTCTCGCCTGGCGAGATCGTCCTCGATCTCGGCTCCGGCGGCGGTATTGATGTTCTCCTGTCCGCTCGCCGAGTTGGCCCGACTGGATTTGTTTACGGTCTTGACATGACAGACGAGATGCTCGAGCTGGCCGAAGCGAATCGCCGGCAGGCAGGCATCGAGAACGTCCGCTTCCTGAAGGGTCAGATCGAGGCGATCCCCTTGCCCGACAACGCTGTCGACGTCGTCATCTCCAATTGCGTCATCAACCTTTCGGCGGACAAGCCGAAGGCGCTGCGTGAGGCATACCGCGTTCTGAAGCCAGGCGGCCGATTCGCCGTCTCTGACGTCGTCGTCCAAGGCGAGCTTCCCGCCGATCTCCGCTCCGACATGGAGGCGTGGGTCGGCTGTGTGGCTGGCGCGCTCGAGGAGGAGCAGTACCGGCAGTATCTCGGAGAGGCGGGTTTCACCGACATCGAGGTCGAAGTGACGCGAGTTTATGATCCACGCGAGCTCGCTGAATCCGGAAGCGAGGGCCAAGGTTGCTGCGGCGCTGCCCCGGCCAAGTGGGAGGAGTCGGCCTACGCCCGATTCGCCGCCTCGGGAGGCCGCATTGTCAGCGCCTTTGTGCGGGCCCGCAAACCCTAACCCGCCGGACGGGCGTTCGGCGGCACACCGTCACCACGCGCCCGTCTCACCCAAGGCGCGGAGGGCAATTGCGAGTCCCGCGATCGTCAGGACGACAGCGCCCGCCGCGGGCGCAACCCGCAACAGAGCTCCAACCAGGCCGGGCGATTGCAGCCGCCGCTCGAAGATTCGGCCGGCATAAAGGAAGAGGAGTCCCAAGACCGTCAGCGTCGCTGCCAAGCCAAGGCTAAACGCGACGACGAGCGCGAGCCCGAACGCGGCGCGTCCGAGAGCAATCGCGCCGAGTAGAACCACCAGCGCCGAGGGACACGGCACGAGCCCGCCGGAGACGCCGAGCGCGAGCAAGCCGCGCCAAGTGATGGGACCACCTTCGGCGCCCGGAGGCAGGTGGCTATGCCCGTGGGAATCGTCGTGGTGATGGTGGTGGCCTTGATCGTGTTCCACGCCAGTGTGCGCATGGGTGTGGCCTTGTTTCAGGCCGCTCAAGCGTTGCCGCAGGGTATGGAGCCCGAGCGCGACAACGAGCGCGCCAGAGGCAACACCCAACCAGGGCATCAGATCGGCGGGGACGACATACGCTGAGGCAAGCACGGTGACCAAGCCGAGAGCGATGACTCCGATCGTGTGGGTGATCGTGACAGTCAGGCCGAGAAACGCGGCATGGCGCGGCGTGCCGCGAGACCCGACGAGGTAGGCGCCGACCAGTGTCTTGCCATGTCCAGGTGAGAGGGCGTGGGCCGCGCCCCAGAAGGCCGCTAGGCACAGAGCAAGGACAATTCCCCGCGTGGTGAGGTCTCCGCCGTTGACGAGGGAAGCAAGACGAGCCTCAGCGCCGTCAATGCCCGGCCGTCGGGATGGCTCGGTCGCAACCCGTGGCTCACCGGCGAACCGATCGAATCCAGCCGCTGCCGGAGTGCCCGGCCGAAGGGCCACGGAAAGGCTTACCTCTCGCTGATCGGGCGGCTGAACCCCCGGATCCTCCGGATAGCTCCGCAGTTCATCGCTGAGATCCGCCGGGGTGATCGTCACGCCTTCTAGCGCGACATCCGGACCGTGCGTCACCAGGATCTCGCGCCAGCCGACCGCCGCGGGCTCGTAGTTGTTGGTGAAAGCGATCTGTTGCGGTCTCGCCGACAGCGTCACCGGCTTGCTCGGCACGAACACTGCCCGTAGGTAAAGGAGCGTCATCCGCGCCTGCCCCTCTGGCAGGGACAGCTCGCTCTCTCGCGGCACGAGCTCGATCTCGCGTCCGTCAACCGTCAAATGCAGATCCGCTCGAATTTCCTCGAGCTTTTCCTGCACGTATGCCGCGCGCTCCGCGTCGGAGATGTCGCCACCGCCGTCAGCATCCAGCCGCTCATTGACCTCTTGAAACGCCGGAATCTCCGCCAGATCGAGCACGTAGACGATACGGAGGACGTGAGATTCGACTTCGATCCGCGCGTACTGGTTGACCGTGAGGTAGCCGAGCGGGTGCGCTCCGACGCCAGGCGCCCTGGTGAGGAGCAACGCCAAGAGCGTGAGGATCAGCGCATTCGCGACGCGACGAGCATGTCGACTCGGGAACCCGATTAGCGGGACGTATCCGGAGCAGCGCTTCATCGTCGGCTTTCCTCAGTGAGGTACACATGCCAGCGCCGCCCCGGTTTCCGCAACGAAAAGCGACGCGGCGGTCTCCGGGATATCAGCGATACGACGTGGCAATCACGCCACGACCGTTGCCGCCCTTACCGGTCAACAGGCGCTCCGGCTCCCGTGACACAGCGCCGCTTTCGCGCAGTCTT